>Ga0179592_10000142_pt1 | contig 29962 bp, 22 predicted proteins | sample CZODoug2_1_08_16_FD_148623 | JGI IMG/M metagenome (GOLD analysis project Ga0179592, IMG submission 148623) | Vadose zone soil fungal communities from Angelo Coast Range Reserve, California, USA - CZODoug2_1_08_16fungal (Illumina Assembly) | ecosystem: Environmental > Terrestrial > Soil > Vadose...
CTCTGCTTCGGGCAGGCGCGCGAAAATCTCCGCGGGCGTCAAGGTCAGGGCGAGCCGCTGCTCAGTGCTTAGGTGTCTGCTGAAGTGCTCCAGAGTCGCGGCGCTCGACACCTGGCGCGGCAGGTGTTGATCATAGAACTCGACGAAGGATTCGCTGCTGCGCAGCAGATCGCGGGTACGCAGGCGCTCCTCCATCTGCTGCGCATCGCGCACCGCGGCGTCGTTCGCCAGCAACCAATCCGGTCGCCGGCGCAACCGTTGATACACGATCGCTTCGCGCGAGAAGATGAGGCGCGACTCCTCCGGGGCAATCGGCCCATAGTTCACGAGCCGCCCGGCGCTTAAAGTGAGACCGAGAAAACTGCTGCGCTCGCGCGCGACCACTTCCTCACGCGACTCATCCCAATCCGGTTGCAGATATTCGCGCTTGACGAGATGCGATGCCGCGCCTTCGATCCACATCGGCTCGACTTCCGCCACACGACGCGCAAAGACGCGCGAGGTTTCGACGATGCTCGCGGCCATGACCCAACGAGGCCGCCGGCGCGCCAGCAGCGAACCCGGGAAGATATGAAAATGCACGCCGCGTGTGCCGTCATAGACGCCGTCCTCGCGGCGCGTGCCCACCATGGTGCAGAATCCGGCCAGTAAGGAGCGATGCACCCCGGTGTAGCTCGCCGCTTGGCGCTGCGCCACGATGCCAATCTCGCGCGCCCGATCAACCACCTGGGAATAGACGTCGTCCCACTCGGACAGGCGCAGGACCGACAGATGGCGCTCCTTGCACCAGCGGCGCAATTCGCGCCGCGTGCCCTCGCGCGCCGTGCGGTAGGCGCGCCAGAGCTTCACGAGCGCGGAAAATTCCGATTTGCTGTCTTCGAAGACCGCGCCCGCCGGTGGATCTTCGCCGATGCGCACGTCAGGCACGCTCAAGCCTGACACGATCGCCAGCAGTTCACTCTCGGCATGGAAGCGCTCGCTCTCCAGCAGCGCCCGGCTGAGCCTCGGGTCGAGCGGCAGCCGCGCCATGGCGCGGCCGCGGCGCGTGATACGCCGATCCTCGTCCAGCGCCTGCAGTTCTTGCAGCAGGCGATAGCCATCGTTGAGCGCGCGTGAATCGGGCGGATCGATGAACGGAAAGTCCTCCGCCGCACCCAATCCGTCGGCGGCCAGTCGCAACAGCAGCGCCGCCAAATTCGTGCGCAGTACCTCCGGCTCCGTGAACGGCGCTCGCTGTTCGAAGTCCTCTTGACTGTACAGCCTTATGCACAGACCGGGCGCGAGCCGGCCGCAGCGGCCCTTGCGCTGATCCGCGCCGGCGCGGGAAACCGCCTCGATGGGCAGGCGCTGCAGGCGATTGCGCACGCTGTAGCGGCTGATGCGCGCCAGGCCTGAATCGATGACGGCGCGAATGCCGGGCACGGTGATCGAAGTTTCCGCCAAATTGGTCGACAGTACGATTCGCCGGCGGGCTCCGCGTTGAAATATCTTGCTCTGCTGTTCCCAAGACAGACGCGAGTACAGACTCAACACCTCGACGCGGGACTGCAATTCGCGCTCCAGCAGTTCGCCGACGTCGCGAATCTCACGCTCGCCGGGAAGAAACACCAGGATGTCGCCATCGCCGATGTCGCCCGGCTCGGTCGCAATTTCCTGGCATGCATCGAGGACTGCCAACGGCAGATCAGGATCTTCCCGGTCCTCGTCCGATTGGCGATAACGAACTTCAATGGGGTGGCTGCGCCCGCTGACCGTGATGATCGGCGCGCCGCCCATGAATTGCGATACCCGCTCCACGTCGAGCGTCGCGGAAGTCACGATGAGCTTCAACTCCGGGCGGCGCGGCAACAATCGCTTGAGAACGCCCAGCAGCAAGTCGACATTGAGCGTTCGTTCATGCGCCTCGTCCACGATGATGGTGTCATAGCGGCGCAGCATCGGGTCGGAAGCCAGCTCCGCCAGCAGCAGCCCGTCCGTCATGAGTACCAAGCGCGACGCGTCGGACACGTGGTCCGCAAATCGAACGCGAAATCCCACGCTGCGGCCGACCGCTTGGCCCAATTCTTCGGCGATCCGCGCCGCCAAGGCCCGCGCCGCGAGTCTTCGCGGCTGTGTATGCGCGATGATTCCCGTCATGCCGCGGCCGAGCTCGAGGCAGTATTGCGGCAACTGCGTACTCTTGCCCGAACCGGTGTCGCCGGCAACGATGAGCACTTGGTTCTCGCGCAGCCCCTGCAGGATGGCCTCGCGCCGTGCGGAAATGGGCAGGTCGGGATCGTGCTTGAATACGAGTGCCGCCGCCGCCCGGGCCGCCGCCTGCCGTGCAGCGCCGTCACCGATCATCGTTCACTCGCAGCGCTTAGTCGCAACGCTTACTCGCCACGCTTGACCGCCTGCCATAGACTCTCCTGTGCGGCCAGATTCAGCTCCGCGAATTCCCAGCCGCGCTCCGCGGCGAGGACTTCCATGGCGCGAAATCGCCGCTCGAATTTCGCGTTGGCGGCGCGCAGCGCGGCCTCCGCGTCGACATCGAGCTTGCGCGCCAGGTTCGCGGCCGCGAACAGCAGGTCGCCGATTTCTTCGAAGATCTCCGGGGATGCAGCGGGCGATTCGTGCGACGCGGCACGAACCTCGGCCAGTTCTTCATCTACTTTGTCCGCACACTGGCCCGCGTGCTCGAAATCAAAGCCGACGCGCGCCGCGCGCTTGCTGAGCTTGTCGGCGCGCATCAGCGCCGGCAGCGCATGCGGCACGCCGTGCAGCGCTGAAGGATCCGCCCCGTCGCGCTCAGCGGCCTTGATATCCTCCCATGCTGCGCCTTGCTCGGCGATGCTCAAGGAACCGTGATCGCCGAACACATGGGGATGCCGGCGGGTGAGCTTGTCGCAAATGGCAGCGGCCACAGCCTCGAAATCAAACCTGCCCGCTTCGCGCGCGATCTGGGCGTGGAACACCACTTGAAATAGCAGATCGCCCAATTCGTCCTTCAGGTCTCCCATGTCGCCGCGCTCAATGGCATCGGCGACCTCGTAGGCCTCTTCGATGGTATAGGGCGCGATGCTGGCGAAGGTTTGTTGTCGGTCCCACGGACAGCCGTCGGCCGCTCGCAGGCGCGCCATGATCGAGAGCAATTCGAGGACACGCGAGCTCATGTGCGTGCCGAGCGTGTTTGCAGCAAGCGCCTCAGGGTCATCAACATGCCCGCGGTTGCTCCCCAGATATTGCGATCGCCGTACGGAATATCGTGTATGTCGATGGTCAACTCGCCGATTTTGCGCTGCCGGGATTTATGATTGGCGGCATCCAGGATGAAATCGAGCGGCACTTCGAAAACATCGTGCACTTCGGCTCGCGCGATGCGCAGCTGATACTCCGGCTTGACGAAGCCGACCACGGGCGTCACTCGAAAGCCTGATATCACCACGTGATCCGGCAGATAGCCGGCGAATTCAACCAACTCGGGCCGCAGGCCGATTTCCTCGTACGCCTCGCGCAATGCCGCGTGCCATGCGTCGGCATCCTCGGGCTCAATGCGCCCGCCGGGGAAGCTGATCTGTCCCGCATGATCCTTGAGCGTGGTCGCGCGCTGCGTCAGCAACACCGTCATCCCCGCCGGACGCTCCACCAGCGGCACCAGCACCGCGGCGGGCGTTCGGCGCGTCGTCAGGGTGGCGCGAACGCTCGCAACCACTTCAGGCGACGCCCCCGCCAGCCAATGCATGTCTTCCTCGGGCGGCGAGGGTGCCGGGTCCAGCGCATCGCGGATATGCGTTTTGGTATAAAGCGAGTCCATCGTCAACGACTAAGTGCCTGCGCCCTTGACGCCCCCTTCGATTAGGGATTTCGGGTCCAGCAGCCGGCGCAATTCATCGAGGCTCAAGTCGGTCATTTCCGCGGCAACATCCAAGATCGGCCGGCCTTCCCGATAGGCCTTTTTCGCAATCGCCGCGCCCTTTTCATAACCGATGATCGGATTCAACGCCGTCACCAGAATGGGATTGCGCGCGAGCGCATCATTCATGCGGTCGCGATTGACCGTGAACCCTTGCAGCGCGTGATCCGCGAGGTTGCGGCAGGCGATACCCAGCAATTCCAAACTCTGCAGCAGGTTATAGGCGATCACGGGGAGCATCACGTTCAGCTGAAAATTTCCCGATTGCCCGGCCACCGTAATGGTCGCATCGTTACCGATCACCTGCGCGGCGATCATCGCGACTGACTCAGCGACGACCGGATTCACCTTGCCGGGCATGATGCTGCTGCCCGGCTGCAATGCCGGCAGCGCGATCTCCGCCAATCCCGCCAACGGACCGCTGTTCATCCAGCGCAAATCATTCGCAATCTTCATGAGGCTTACGCCAAGGACTTTGAGCTGGCCCGACAGTTCCACAGCGGTATCCTGGCTCGACAGCGCCTCGAAATAGTTCTCGCTCGGGCGGAACGCAATCCCTGTGCTCTCGGCCAGGTGACGCGCGAACACCGCGCCGAATTGCGGTCTGGCATTGATGCCGGTGCCGACAGCGGTTCCGCCTTGAGCCAACGCGTACAAGCGCGGAGTAACGGACGCCAAGCGCGATTCGGCCGCGGCGATTTGCGAGAGCCAGGCGCTCAGCTCCTGGCCGAGAGTCATCGGCATGGCATCCATCAAATGCGTGCGCCCGGTCTTGACCACATCGGCAAACTCCGCAGACCGCGCCGCCAAAACTCCCCGCAATCGTTGCAGGGCCGGCAGCAGATGCTCCTTTAACACCAATGCCGCCGAGACATGAATGGCGGTCGGCACGACATCGTTGCTGCTCTGGCTCATGTTGACTTGATCGTTCGCGTGCACGGCTGATCCCAGAATTCGCGTCGCGAGCGTTGCAATGACCTCATTGGCATTCATGTTGCTGCTGGTGCCGGAGCCGGTTTGGAATACGTCCACCGGAAACTGATCGTCGCAATGGCCCGCGGCCACTTCGACCGAGGCCTGCTGAACGGCGATGGCGACGGGCCGCGGCAGATCGCCGAGTTCGGCGTTTGCGCCCGCGGCTGCATGCTTGACCAGGGCCAACGACCGGATAAAGGCGCGCGGCATTCTCAGCCCGGTCGGCGGAAAATTCTGCACGGCGCGTTGCGTCTGGGCGCCCCACAGCGCATCGGCAGGCACGTCGAGCTGACCCATGCTGTCGCGCTCGACGCGGGTGGTTGCTGTCATCGCGCCTCACTCCGGGTTGTTTACGGTAGAATCTGCGTATTCTACCACTCAAGCCGCCGGCTCCTTGGATGCACACCTCTTTCACCGACGCTCTGTCTCCCCTCGATGGCCGGTATGCCGGAAAACTCGCCGAAGTGCGCCGCATATTCAGCGAGGCGGGACTCATGCGTGAGCGCGTCCGCGTGGAATGCGCCTGGTTCCTGGCGCTCAGCACGGGGCCCGCTGACAAAGCACTATCGAAGCTGCCGCTCTCCGCCCACGAGTTGCTCGTGTCGCTCGCGAAAGATCCGGAAGCAACCGACGTGCCCGCCATCAAGCAGATCGAGTCGCGCACCAATCATGATGTCAAGGCGGTCGAGTATTGGCTGCGCGGCGAGTTGCAGTCGCGTGGCGCCAGTCCCGCCGAATTGGAATGGATGCATTTCGCGTGTACTTCCGAGGACATCAACAATCTCGCGTACGCATTGATGCTGAAAAGGGCCCGTGCCACGCTGCTGCTGCCGATGCTCGAGGATTTGGGCGGCAAGATCGACGCGCTGGCGGCTCGTCACGCCGGCGTCAGCATGCTGGCGCGCACCCATGGCCAGACCGCGACGCCCACGACAGTCGGCAAGGAACTTGCCAACGTCGCGGCGAGGCTCGAGGCGCAGCGGGCCGGTGTCGAACGGGTTGCGATTTTGGGGAAAATGAATGGTGCGGTCGGCAATTTCAATGCACATGTGGCCGCCTTGCCGCGCGTCGACTGGCCGCAATTGAGTGCCGCATTCGTCGAGTCATTGGGATTGAAGTCAAATGCCTATACCACTCAGATCGAGCCCCACGATTGGATTGCCGAATACTGTCACGCACTCATGCGCGCGAACACGGTGCTGTTGGATTTTTCGCGCGATATGTGGAGTTACATATCGATGGGCTACTTCAGGCAGCGCCCCGTCGCCGGCGAAGTCGGCTCTTCGACCATGCCCCACAAGGTCAATCCCATTGACTTCGAGAACGCCGAAGGCAATTTGGGATTGGCCAATGCGCTCTTGAGCCACTTCGCCGACAAGCTGCCCATATCGCGCATGCAGCGCGATCTGAGCGACTCCACCGTCATGCGCAATGTGGGCGTCGCCATTGGACATGCGGTCCTGAGCTTCAAGTCGCTGATGACGGGCCTGGATAAAATCGAACTCGACCAAGGGCGCGTGGCCGGGGATTTGGATCGCGCGTGGGAGGTGCTCGCCGAGGCAGTGCAAACCGTAATGCGGGCTCATGGCATCCCTGATGCCTACGATAAGCTGAAATCCTTTTCGAGGGGCAGGCCCGTGGACGAACGCGCCATGCGCGAATTCATCGCCTCCCTCGCCCTGCCGCCCGAGGACAAGGCGCGCCTCATGGAGCTGACGCCAGGCGGTTATGTCGGCTTGGCGCCGAGCTTGGCGCTGCGCCGAGGCCGCCCCAAGGAGCCCCTTTGAGCATTCCACGTTGGTTTAAAACAGGGTCCAACGTTGCTCGAAACGTGACGCAGTTAGCACGGGAACCCGCGGATCAAACGGTACTATCAGGGTCAAAGTACGCGGGGTCGGGGTCAAAGCTTATGGCGGGTAATACAGAAGAACGCTCGAAACCGGCGGGGGACAAGATTCCTGCGCCCGGCGGCGACGCTTCTATGGGGTCCGGAACCCGCAGCATTTTGAGCACGATGCCCGAGGTGCGCGACGCCAGTCTCAAGGTAGCCAAATCTGCGCAGCGTTTGCTGTCGATTTTTACCCAGGATTTGGAACCCTTGATCTACGGCGAGGAACCCTTCCTCGAGGCCATCAAACGACTCGTGTTGGCCCGCTCCTATGCCAAAGTCAGAGTGTTGCTGGCCGACCCGTCACGCGCCATGGTTGATAACAACCGCTTTCTTGCGCTGGCGCGGCGGCTGACCAGCTGCATCGATCTTCGCGCAATGAGCCCGGAATACCCGGCCAGCGCAGGGGCATTCATCATCGCGGATGACAAGGCGCTGGTGTATCGGTTGCAGGCCGATCGCTGGGACGGCATTTCGGATATGAACGATCCGGCCGTGGTGCGCCGCTACTTGAACTTCTTCGATGAAGTGTGGCAGACGAGCATGCAAGAATCGCAAATGCGGCAAATGCTCATGTAAATCTTCGGTTTCGCGCATTGCCCGTATAATGGGCGGATGCAGAAGCCCCTCCCCAGTTCTTCAGACGGTACCGTCATCGTCGGCATGTCGGGCGGCGTCGACTCGGCTGTCGCGGCGCTGCTGCTGCGCGACGCCGGATATTCCGTGCAGGGGCTGTTCATGTCCAACTGGGAGGACGATGACGGCTACTGCACGACAGCATCCGATTTCCAAGACGCTCGGCGGGTTTGCGAGACCTTGGGCATTGCCCTGCATCGGGTGAGTTTTGCCGAGCAGTATCGCGAGCGCGTGTTCAGCCACTTTCTGCGGGAATATGCGGCCGGCCGCACGCCGAATCCCGACGTCCTTTGCAATCGCGAAGTCAAATTCGGCGTCTGCTTCGACTACATGCAGCGGCTGGGCGCCGCTTGGATCGCCACGGGCCACTATGCGCAGATTCGCCACACCGGCACATACCCTGAACTGCTGAAGGCGGTGGATGCGGGGAAGGACCAGAGCTATTTTTTGCACAGCGTCGCGGTTCCCGCACTCTCGAAAACACTGTTTCCCATCGGCGGTCTGCAAAAGGCGCAAGTGCGCCGGATGGCGCATGCGGCGGGCCTGCCGGTCTTCGACAAGCCGGACAGCACCGGCATCTGTTTCATCGGCGAGCGGCCTTTCCAAGAATTCTTGAGCCGTTATTTGCGCACCGAACCCGGGCCGATCGAGACCGCCGATGGCATCGTCATCGGCGAACATCGCGGCCTTGCGCTGTACACCTTGGGGCAGCGCTCGGGCCTGCGCGTGGGCGGCCGCGCCGGCGCTGCCGCGGCTCCGTGGTATGTGGCGGACAAAATCACCGCGCGCAACGCGCTCATCGTCGTCCAGGATCAAAGTCATCCCTTGCTTTTGTCGGATGCCTTCGATGTGCAGCAGATGCACTGGATCAATCCGGGCGACGCGGCCGGTTCCCCGGCCGAGTGCATGGTCAAGACGCGCTATCGACAAAGCGATTTAAAATGCTCGATCGCCAAGCAGGGCGATCAACACTGGCGTGTAACATTGAATCGTGCGGCGCGTGCCGTCACGCCCGGCCAGTATGCGGTGTTTTATCGCGGCGAACGTTGCCTGGGCGGCGGCGTCATTGCGCAGCGATTCAATTCCGTGCTCGCGCCGGATGCGCGCGGAATCACTTATAATTCTCTTTTATCCGCGGAGGGGTCATGACGGACAGCTTCAAATCGCGAACAACGCTCAAGGTGGGCGCGCAACAATACGACATCTTGAGTCTCGCGGCGCTGAAGTCGCTCAACGTCGACCGCCTGCCCTTTTCCCTGAAGGTTCTGCTCGAAAATCTGCTGCGATTCGAACACGGCGTCAATGTCACCAAGAGCGATATCGAGGCGCTGCTCAAGTGGGATCCGAAGGCGCTGCCCAGCCATGAAATCGCGTTCACCCCCGCGCGCGTCATCATGCAGGATTTCACCGGGGTTCCTTGCATCGTCGATCTGGCCGCGATGCGCGAGGCCATCGTCAAACTGGGCGGCGATCCCCAGAAGGTCAACCCACTGGCGCCTGCCGAACTCGTCATCGACCACTCGGTTCAAGTCGACGAATATGGCGCGGCGAATTCTCTGCAGCACAACAACGAAATCGAGTTCAAGCGCAACGGCGAACGCTATATGTTCCTTCGCTGGGGACAAACCGCATTCAGCAACTTTAAAGTGGTGCCGCCGAACACCGGCATCGTGCACCAGGTCAACATCGAGCGGCTCGCACGCGTCATTTTTTCGGACGACGCCGGCGGCAAGAAAACGGCCTATCCGGACACACTGGTTGGCACTGACTCGCACACCACCATGGTCAACGGCCTGGGTGTCCTGGGCTGGGGCGTCGGCGGCATTGAAGCCGAAGCGGCCATGCTGGGCCAGCCGGTTACCATGCTGATACCCCAGGTCATCGGCTTCAAGCTCACCGGCGCATTGCCGCCGGGCACCACGGCGACCGACCTCGTCCTCACCGTGACCGAAATGTTGCGCAAGAAGGGTGTCGTCGATAAGTTCGTGGAATTCTTCGGCGATGGTCTCAAAGGCCTGCCCCTCGCCGATCGCGCGACGATCGCCAACATGTCGCCGGAATTTGGTTCCACCTGCGCGATTTTTCCGATTGACGAAGAAACCATCCGCTATCTCGAGCTGACCGGCCGATCCGCGGATCAGATTGCGCTGGTCGAGGCGTACGCGAAAGCCCAGGGCCTGTGGCGGATAAACGGCGCGCCGGCGGCGGATTACTCCGACGTCGTTGAATTGGATCTGTCGAAGGTTGAACCCTCGCTCGCGGGACCCAAGCGGCCTCAGGATAGGGTGCCGTTGAAGAGTGCCAAGGCCGTCTACCAGAGCAGCGTCAAGAAGATGGCGGAAGAGCGTTCGCAGAAAAACCCGGGCGCGACGGGAAGCGCGCCGGCCAAAGTGGGCGGCACGAGCTTTGAGGTCAAAGATGGTGCCGTATTGATCGCAGCCATCACCAGCTGCACCAACACCTCGAATCCGGCCGTGCTCGTGGCCGCAGGATTGCTCGCACGCAGCGCCTTAAAGCTTGGGCTCTCCACCAAGCCATGGGTGAAGACATCGCTCGCCCCCGGTTCGCGTGTGGTGACCGATTATCTGACCAAAGCCGGCCTGCTGCATGATCTGGAGCAACTCGGCTTTTACACCGTCGGCTACGGATGCACTACTTGCATCGCCGCCGGGACCCCTGTGCTCCTCGCCAACGGCACGGCGCGCGCGATCGAACAGCTGCCCGAGGCCGGAGGGGCAGTGGTGTACTCGCCCGATGGCGAGCGCCGTCTAGCCCGCGCCGTGCAGCGCGAGATGATGGTTCAGGGCGAACGCGACTGCGTCGCGCTGGTGCTTCAGGACGGACGCACACTGGTATGTACGCCGGACCATCGGATCCTATGCACCGACGGACGATGGGTGCGCGCTGACCAGCTCACGCTGGGTGAAAGCCGGGTGGTGGCCGGTATCGAGGCACCATTCGATGAGCCGGGTCCCGACGAGTTTGGCTACCGACTCCCCGCCGGCGAACGCATGTTTTCCATGGGAAGTGAATCTGAACGCGATTGCACCCTAGCCTTTGTGCGCTTGGTCGGTCACTTGCTAAGCGATGGCTCGATCAGCCGCTTGCACCAGGCGCGTATGAACGTTGGTCAGGCGCTCGATCGGGAGGCGGTGCTGAATGATATCGAACTGCTGAGCGGTAAACGCCCACGAGCGAGCGCTTACGATGAGCGCAAATGGTCCATCGCGCTGCCGCGTGTGCTCACCTCAATGATCTTGTCACTGCCGGGCATCCGAGTAGGCCGGCGCATTGATCAAGAGCCGGGGCTGCCCGAATTCGTGTTGGATAGTCGCTGCCCGGTTGCCGTTATGCGCGAATTTCTCGGCGGCCTATTCGGTGCCGATGGTCACGCGCCCGCCCTCCATTATTTTGGAAAAGATGAGCATCAGGCGAGCCTTGAACCGCCGGCTTACTCGCAAAGCGCCAAGCCGGAATTTGTTCCCGCAACCATACGCATGATGAACGACATCATCAAGCTGCTGGTACGTTGCGGCGTTAAGGCGCGCGGGGCAACAGTGTACGAATATCCTACACGCTTCGCGGCTTCGACATATCCTATGGCGCGCGATGGCGTGGCGCGGCGAGAAATTCGGCTCGAACTGCCCGAAGGCCTGTCGTTTGTCGAGCGGGTGGGATTTCGTTACTGCGTCGACAAAGCGCTGCGCGCCAGCGCTGCTGCTGTCTATTGGCGCACAGTTGATACCATAAACCGGCAGCGGCTCTGGATGGCGGATCGCCTCGAAGCGCTGCAAGGCGAAACGCGGCTGTCCTTCAACAAGACGCGAAGCCTTGCTGCCGCTGAATTGACTGCGCTGGAGACGCCGGTTTTTCCGCACTACTCGCTGCTGGAAGGTCACGATCGGTTCACGCGACTGCCTTCGGCCGACGCACGTCCCTTTCGGCCGCTGCACCGGGAGAGCTGTGAGTTCCCATCGCCTGCGGAGCTATTCCGCGAACTCGGAGTTCGCGATTGGTTTGCGCGGCCAGCCGCCGCTGCTGGTGCACCAAAGCGTTATTGCACGTCCAAAGACGCGCTCACGGTGCCGACACTCAATCTCAAGGTCGTCGATCGCCGCTCGGCCGGCAAACGCGCGGTCTACGACTTATCCGTCAACGACCTGCATGCCTTCGTGGCCGGGACTGTCTGCGTGCATAACTGCATCGGCAACTCCGGACCCTTGAAGCCCGAGATTTCCGAAGCGGTACGCGCCGGCGATGTGGTCGCCTGCTCGGTGCTGTCCGGAAATCGCAATTTCGAAGGGCGGGTGCACCCGGAAATCAAAATGAATTTTCTGGCCTCGCCGCCGCTCGTGGTCGCTTACGCGTTGGCCGGCAGTCTCAATATCGACATCACCACCGAGCCCTTGGGCCGCGGTAAGGACGGCAAGCCGGTGTACCTCAAGGACATCTGGCCGGACGCGAAAGATGTCGCCGCCGCGGTCGCCTCATCAGTTGACTCAGCGATGTTCAAGAAAGGCTACGCCAATGTTTTTTTGGGCGATGCCAACTGGGGAGCGATCAAGACGCCGGCGGGAAAGATCTATTCCTGGGACGGTAAGTCCACCTATGTGAAGAATCCACCCTACTTTGACGGCATGACCATGACGCCGGCGCCCCTCAGCGACATCAAGGGGGCGCGCGCACTGGCCGTGCTCGGGGATTCGGTCACCACCGATCACATCTCCCCGGCCGGCAATATTTCGAAATCCAGTCCGGCTGCCAAGTACCTGGTCGCACAGGGCGTCCAGGCTGTGGATTTCAACTCCTACGGCGCGCGCCGCGGCAATCATGAAGTCATGATGCGCGGGACGTTCGCCAATATTCGATTGCGCAATTTGCTGCTGCCGGGCACTGAGGGCGGCGTCACGCTGCACATTCCCAGCGGCGAGCAAATGTCGATTTTCGAGGCGTCGGTCAAGTACAAGGCCACGAACACGGCGCTGGTGATTCTCGCGGGCAAGGAATACGGCACGGGCAGCTCGCGCGATTGGGCGGCCAAGGGCACCATGCTGCTCGGCGTCAAGGCGGTGATCGCCGAGAGCTTCGAGCGAATTCACCGCTCGAACCTGATCGGCATGGGGGTATTGCCGCTGCAATACAAGGATGGACAGAGCGCGCACAGCCTGGGGCTGACGGGCAAGGAAACCTTCGAAATCGTGGGACTCAACCGTGGTGCGGCGAAGTTTGTCAAAGTGATCGCCAAATCCGCTGATGGCACGCGGACGCTGACCACGGAGTTCGAGGCGCGATTGCGGATCGACACGCCGAAGGAACTCGACTACTACCAGCACGGCGGAATTCTGCAATACGTATTGCGGCAGCTCGCGGCAACAACCAAGGCGGCCTAAATCATGACTCTGACGATGCATCAAGCAACCGTGTCTACTTGCAGCCGCGCATTGAGCAGCCTGGCCGCGATTCTCGAAAAAGCAGCCGCCTACGCGGAAGCACGCAAGATCGACCCGGCGGTGCTTTTGAATACCCGGCTCATTCCCGACATGCTGCCGTTGAGCTCGCAGATTTTTATCGCCAACGATATCGCCGGCGGCGGAGCCGCACGCCTCGCAGGCGTCGAAGTGCCGACGTTCGATGGGAAGGATAAGACCTTGCCGGAATTGATCGCCAATACGCGACGCACGATTGCCTATCTGGGCTCATTGAAAGCAGAGCAGTTCGACGGTGCCGAAGACAGAACGATCAGCTGGCAGACGCGCAGCTCCAGCAAGAGCATGCAAGGCATGCCCTATTTGCTGAACCACGTCCTACCCAATGTGTACTTCCATGTCACCACCGCCTACGACATTCTCAGGCAGGCGGGCCTGCAGGTCGGTAAGCAAGACTACTTGGGAAAGCCGCAGACAGACCACTAACCTTCGGCACCGTGATGTTGAGCGGTCCAGCGTGAAAGGCTTGGGGGATAGGAAGCTTCACGGCAACTGCTCTTCGTTGCCGTGAAGCGGCCTATCCCCCAGGCCATGCGCACCCCTCAATTTTCACGGTGCTGAGGCTTTGGCTCCCGCCGGGACGCTGCCCGCTTCGACCAGCACCATGGTGCTCGGGTTCAGATGAGTTTTGACGGCCGCATTGACTTGATCGCGGGTGAGCGCTTTCAGCGCCTTGGGGTAGGCATCCAGCCAAGCCGGATCGAAGCCCCTTTGCGTGTTGATCAGGATGGTTTCGGCCAATCCCAGGGTCGTCGACAAGCCGACAAAGTAGCTGCCGATCGCCCCCTGCTTTCGCGCCGCCAATTCTTGATCGGTGACGCCGTCCTTCCACCACTTCGCGAGTTCGCGGCGCGTCGACTCGACGCCCTTTAATAGCAGGGCCGGCGCAAAGCTCGCGGAGATCTCCCACACCCCATCGACGATACTGTCATCGCCGACGCTGGCGCCGATGTTGTAGGTCAGCCCTTCCTTGTCGCGCACCGTGCCCATCAATCTTCCGGTGAAGCCGCGTCCCAGAATCGCCGTGCCGATGCGCAGCGCCAGGGTATCGGGGTCGCTGTAGCGCAGCCCGGTCGCTTGGCCCAGGAGCATCGTGACGCTGGGCTTGTCCGCAAGCGGCACCGTCACCTCGTTTGCGGCAGTGGTCGAGGCGGGCTTTACGGGTCGAACGTAGTCCTGGCCGCCGCTCCATCCGGAAAATGCCTTGGTGACCTCGGTTTGCGTGTCGGCATCGGCGACGTCGCCGGCCACCACCAGCACCATGTGTGCGGGACCATAATATTTCGCCTGAAAGGTTCTGACCTCATCGAGCGTCGCGGAGCGCGCCGCCGCGATGTATTCACTGCGCGTATGCGGGTGATTCGGATGGCCATCGGGGAATACCGCGCGATTGAAGGCCTCCGCCGCCCGAGCGCCGGTGTTCTGAGCAGAAGCCTCCAGTTCCCCGACGAACTGCTGTTTCGCCTTGTTGAATTCCGCAAGCTGCAGCGCCGGCGTGCGCAGTTCCGCCGCAATCGTCTCGACGATCAGCGGCAAATCCTTCCGCAAGCACTTCGCCCGGATCTCCAGCGACTGCACGCCCACGGTGAAGCTGATTTCCGCACCGACGTTGTCCAATTTGTCGGCGATCGCAAACTTGTCGAGCGCCTTGGTGCCGCGGTCGAGCATCATTCCGGACAGCGTCGGAATCGCAATGTTGCCGGGTTCCGCCATGGCGTCGCCCGCGGGCAGAACACCCAGAATGACGACCACGTCCTTCACGTTGGTGCGATAGGTGATCAGATCAATCCCATCGATTTTCGAGCGGTGCGTCTGATCCGCCATATTCGCCGCGGCGGCAACGCCTGACACCAGCAGCACCGCTATCATGGAAAGCCGAATCACGAGCCCTTCTCCGTTTTAGGTGCCAGCGGCACGAACCAGCCGATGGTGCTCTGATCAGCACCGAAATATTGCTTCGCGACGCGCTGCACATCCGCCGGCGTCACCTGCTGCACTTTCTGGGGAAACGTCACATACAGCGTCCAATCGCCGACGCCTATCCATTCGCTGATTTCGCTGGCCACGGCGGCCGTTCCGTCACGCTTGTAGGCATCTTCGGCAATGTATTGCTGCTTCACGGTGGCCACTTCGGCCGCCGTCACGCCGTTGGTTTTGATCTTGTTGATTTCCGCCAGGAGCGCCTTTTCGACCTGCTCATGAGTGGTTCCCGGCGTCAACGCCGCAAACACCGTGTGCAAAGACAAATCATGATGCTGATTCGTGCCGGCACCCGCGCTCAATGCCAGTCCCTGGTCGACGAGAGCGCGGTACAGGCGCGCGTTCTTGCCCGAGCTCAAGATGGCATCGAGCATCTCGAGGGGTGCCTGATCGGAGTCTCTGCCGTTCGGCACCTTGTGCGCCACGATGATCGAGCCAAGTTCACCCGGACGCTTGACCGTGACGCGCCGCTCGCCGCTCTGCGCCGGTTCCTCGGTGTAGACGGCCGGAATCGGCGCCGGCGAATGAGCATACACACCGTAATATTTCTTGATCAATCCCAATACCGGCTCGGTGTCGATATCGCCCACCACGGTGAGCGTCGCGTTATTCGGCCAGTAGAAGGTGTCATAGAACTCGCGCAGCTTGGCAATGGGCACGTGCTCGATGTCGCTCTTCCAGCCAATCGTCGGATGGTGATAGGGCAAAGCCACGTACGCCGCCGCGCTCACCTCCTCCAATAGGACGTTTTCCGGATCGTTCTTGCCGCGTTCGTACTCGTTGCGAACCACGGTCATTTCGGCTTGTCGATCGGCCTCGCGCAGCCACAGGTGGCGCATGCGGTCCGCTTCGATCGCGATATAGCTCTCGAGGCTTTCCCGGCCTATGGTCGCAAAGTAATTGGTGCGGTCGAACGAAGTGCTGGCGTTGAACTGCCCGCCCACACGCTCGAGCAGCTGCTTGATGCTGTTGCCCTTCTGGTCATTGAAAGCCTCGCTGCCCTTGAACATCATGTGTTCGAGAATATGCGTCGCCCCGGTGGCGCCGGTCACTTCGTTGCGCGACCCGACCTCATAGGTGACTTCGAAAGTGACCACGGGCGCGGAATGGTCCGGCACCAGCAGTACGGTCAGGCCGTTGCTGTCCAGCCGATATTCGTCGATTCCACCGAGTGATTTGACGTGCGTAAAACCGGAAGCCGGCGAGCTCTCCGCGCGCGGCGGCGCCGCGGGGGCGCCCACCGGCGGCGGTGCGGCTTGAACGGCAGCGGCCAATGCAAGGCCCGCTACGCCCGCCCAATACGCGCACGATTTACCAATGCCCTTCTCGCACATGCTCTCTCCCGAGGTTTCACCAGGTGAGACGCAATTATGCGGAATTTACGCGGCGATTGCCTGAACTTCGTCCGTCCACACTTTGAACAGCTGCAAGGTGTTGGGGCCAAAAGTCATGCTGATGGCCACGTCCGCCGCATCGCGGCCGCGCGCGATCAGCACTCGGCCGATGCGCCGCTGATTATTGCGCGGGTCAAACACGTGCCACTCGCCGCCGATATACGCTTCGAACCAGCCTGCGAAGTCCATGGGCGCGTCCATGGCGCGTACGCCGATATCGCCAAGATAGCCGGTGCAGTAGCGGGCGGGGATGTTCATGCACCGGCACAGTGTGATGGCAAGGTGCGCATAGTCGCGGCACACACCGGTGCGTTCGTTGAAGGTCTCCCATGCGGTTTTGGAGGGACGGGCGCATTGATAGTCAAACCTGACGTGCTGGTTGACGAAGTCGCAGATCGCCTGCACCCGCGACCAGCCGGGCGTCATTCCCCCAAACAGATTCCAGGCCGTGGCCGACAGATGCTCGGTCTCGCAGTAGCGGCTGGGCAGCAAAAACGCCAGGGTCTCGTCCGGCAATGTTTCAACGGCATGTTCGAATGCGTAGGGAAAGGCGGGTTCGGCCACGCCGCTGTCCCGGATCAACGCATCCGCGGTGACCGTAAATCTTCCGGGAGGCGCGACTGCGCGCGTGCACCAATTGCCGAAGGTATCGCGATACATCGCGAGCGGCACGGCAGGGACCGTGATCAAGGTATCGGGCCTGACCAAGTCCGACGTGCGGCTGTAGTGCACATTGAGATTCAGGATCATCGGCGTGGCTTGCGAAAATTCATATGCCAGTTCATAGCCAAGTCGTATCAGCATGGCGTTCACCGCTTTTCTTGGGGACACGCGACTATGACACGGCCCAACCAACACCCGAGTCGGCAGCGCGCCGGAACAACTGTAGGGCGCTTCCTACGGCGCCGCAAGCGTGGTCAACCCCAGAACCGAGCGCAGAAAGGGCGTGGGAATATCCAGCAAGCGAGCGATCTCAACCACCGCGCCGAGCTGTGGATCGAGCTCAAGCGCACGTCCCGCCTCCATATCCGCGAGCATCGACGTCTTGAAATCGCCGAGGCGCTGCGTGACCGCGATGCGTTCCGCCGGCGACATGGCAACGTCCAAGTTGAGCCGCTGCGCGCAGCGCTGCATTTCGTCCATCATGTGAACGCACAGATCGCGCACATCGGCATTGGCGAGCATCTTTGAGGTACCGCAACGCGTCAGTGCGCTCAAGGGATTCATGCTCATATTGCCCCAAAGCTTGCTCCACACATCGCGCCGGATGGAATCCGACGTTTGGGCGTTGATGCCCCCCTCGCGAAGCGCATGGACGAGCGATTCAACCCGCGGTGAGACCGCGCCGTCCGGTTCGCCGAGGATGAACCGATCGGCGGCCACGACCCGCGCGTTCGCCGGCGCTTCGACGCGCACCGAAGCATGCACAACCGAACCCAGTGTGCGTTCCCGCGGAAACGCACGCTCCTGCGACTGATGAGGATCGACCGACTTGAGACATCGATTGGCCAGGGGACCGCCGAAATCGTGAAAGAACCACCAGGGAATGCCGTTGGTGCCGCTGATCACGACAGTAGAGGGGCCGATCAGAGGGCTCAAGTGCGGCGCGAGCTCCGGCAGGCGCTGCGCCTTGACGCTCAGAAACACATAGTCGTGCATGCCCAGCTCGGCAGCCGAGCCGGCCCGCGGCCGGCTTGCGCGAATCTCATCGCCGTTTGCGACTCGCAGTCCGGAAGCGCGCAATGCCTCGAGCGTCGCCCCCCGCGCCAGCATGGACACCTTCCATCCCGCCCGGTCGAAGGCGTCGCCTATCCATGCCCCAATGGCGCCTGCGCCGACGATCGCTACGGAAGAAACCATCAGGCAACAATATCAGCAGGCTAGCCATCGGCGGCCGCTGTATAGGAATATGGCTGCCGCTTTACACGCGAAGCGTAGTGATGTTAGCTCGAGATATAATCTAGATCTTACTGTATTGTAAGGAAATTACTTGACTGAAGAGACTACCAGGAACGCCGCCTCCCCGCCCTGGGTGGCGCTGTTCGATCTGGACGGAACGCTGACCTGGCGAGATACGTTGCTGCCTTTCCTGCTGGGATTTTTAGGAAAACGTCCGCACAGGGCATTGCGGCTTTGGCGACTGCCTTTCGCGCTGGGGCGCTATTGGCAAGATCGCGATCGTGGAGAGCTCAAATCGCGGGTGATCCGCATGATCATGGGCGGCGAGAGACGTGCCGCGGTTGATGCGTGGGCCGACGCGTTCGTGAACCGTCTAAAACCAAAGCAACGCTTTCGGCCGCTCGCGCTCGCCGTCGTGGAGGCCCACCGCGCGGCCGGCGATCGTCTGGTTCTCATGTCCGCAAGCCCGGATCTCTATGTTCCGCTCATCGGCCGGCTGCTGGGATTCGAACGAACTGTCTGCACAGAGGTTGAGTGGCGAGGCGACCGGCTCGATGGGCATCTTAAAACGGCAAATCGCCGCGGCGAGGAGAAACTGCGCTGCATGAGCCGGTTGCGCGAGCTATACCCCGGCCTGCCCTTCATCGCCTATGGCAATTCCGCGTCGGATCTCGATCATATGCGCCATGCGGACCGCGCGCTGCTGGTCAACGGCGATGATGCTGCGCGTCGTCTGGCCGCGAAATGGGATATCGCGGTATCGTACTGGGGCTAGGAGTTTGTCCTCCGGGGCTAGGAGTCCGTCTTCCGCGCCTTGGTCGAGAGGCCTTCCAAAGCCCGGTGCATCTTCAGCACCAGGCGTTCGGTGGTGGCCCAGTCGATGCATGGATCGGTGATCGACATTCCATATACCAGCTTGCTCAAATCCTTCGGTATCGATTGGCTGCCGGCCTTCAAATGGCTCTCGAGCATCAGGCCGACGATGGAGCGGTTGCCGTCGACGATCTGCGTGACGCAATTTTCCGCGACCAGCGGTTGCAGATCGGCGTCTTTGTTTGAATTGCCGTGACTGCAGTCAACCACGATGGTGGCCGGCAGTCCGGCTGCCGATAACTCCCGTTCCGCCACCGCTATGCTGACGGCATCGTAATTCACCCGTCCGCCGCCGCCGCGCAAGACGATGTGTGCGTGCGGATTGCCTCGCGTGCGAAACACGGCCGATTGACCCTGCTGTGTAATCCCGAGGAAATGATGCGGATGCCGCACGGACTGCAGAGCGTTGATGGAGGCGGCGAGCGCGCCATCCGTGCCGTTCTTGAAACCCACCGGCGTCGACAAGCCGCTGGCCATTTCCCGATGCGTCTGCGACTCGGTGGTGCGGGCCCCGATGGCTGTCCAGGTGATCAGTTCCGACAGGTATTGCGGCATGATCGGATCGAGAGCCTCGGTACCCGCGGGAAGTCCGAGCTCGGCCACGTGTAGCAGCAGTTCCCGGGCCAGCAGAATGCCCTTTTCGATGTGGAAGGAATCATCAAGGTCAGGATCGTTGATCAACCCCTTCCAACCCACCGTGGTGCGCGGCTTCTCGAAGTAGACGCGCATGATCAGCAGCAGCGTGGAATCGACCCGAGCGGACAATTCCTTGAGCCGCTCAGCGTATTCGCGCGCCGCCGCGACATCGTGAATCGAGCACGGCCCCACGACCACGAACAGGCGCCGGTCGCGGCGTTCCAATATGGCCCGCACGGCCTCGCGGGACTTCAATACCGTCTGTGCCGCTTCGGTTGTCAGCGGCAGACGCCGCTTGACCTCTTCCGGAGTCGCCAACAGATCGCTCGATATGACATTGACGTTCTGCAGTTGCTCTTGAATATTCGCCATTGCCTTTGCCTACATCGAGGTGCGAATGGTCCAAAGTTCCGGAAAGAACTTCAGCTCCAACGCCTTTGTCAAGTACGAGACGCCGCCCGTCCCGCCGGTGCCGCGCTTGTAACCGATGATCCGCTCGACCGTCTTCACGTGCGCAAATCGCCACAGCTGGAACTTGTAATCGAGGTCGACCAGGCGCTCCGCCAGCTCGTATAAGTCCCATTCCTTGACCGAGTTGTGATACACGCTGAGCCACGCCGCCGCTACCTGCTTGCTGGCCTGATACGGCTGGGTGAAATCACGATCAATCAATTCCGCCGGCACGTCCAATCCACGCCGGCTCAGGAGGCGCAGCACCTCGTCGTACAAACTCGGCGCGCGCAACGCGCGCTCGAGGGTCTCATACACCTGCGGATCGCTGCGAAACACCTTGATGGTGTCGACACTCTTGTTGCCGATCAGAAATTCCAGCATTCGGTACTGGGGCGACTGAAACCCGGATGACTTTCCCAGGGTATTGCGAAATGCCGAGTAGTCGTGGGGTGTGATGGTCGCCAGCACGTCCCACGATTGCAGCAGCTGCTGTTGGATGGTCGAGACGCGCGCCAGCATCTTGAACGTCGGTCCGAGATCATCGCGCCGCACGCAAGCGACCGTGGCGTTGAGTTCATGCAGGCACAGCTTCATCCACAGTTCGGAGACCTGGTGAATGATGATGAACAGCATCTCATCGTGCTCGTACGACAACGGATGTTGTGCGGCGAGCAATTTGTCCAGATTGAGGTACTGCGAATAGCTTAAGGCCTCGCTCAAGTCCCAATGGACGTGCTCGTCGCTCAAATCCACGAAGGGCTTGACCCGTGGCGGCGTTTCGTTCATTGACTGGGAACCTGTCCGTCCTACTTGAAAACCCAGGCCGGCACGGTGCGCCAGCCGGCCAACAACTCGCGGTCGAGCCGCCGATAGTCGGGCTCGAGCTTTTCCACCAACCGCCAGAAGCTCGCGGAGTGATTCATATGCTTGGTATGAGCCAGTTCATGGATGAACAAATAACGCACCACGTCCGGCCGCAGGAACACCAAGGAGCAGTTCAAGCTCACGGTACCGCGCGTCGAACAGCTTCCCCAACGCGTCCGCTGGCAGCGAATCCTGACTCGCGACACGGAATACTTGAGGTCAGCCGCCAACTGCAGCAGCCGCGGCGCCAGCCGCTCTTCGGCCGCGCCCTTCAGCCAACCCTGCAGCAAAGCGCGGGCCGCCGCATCGTCCGGCGCCTGTACCACGATTCGGCCGCTGTGCTGCTCGAGCTTGCGCGTCGGCCCGCGACGCCATTCCACCGCCAGGTATTCGCCCGTGAAAGTGAACTCGATCGCTGGGGGCATCGCCTCCATCGGCGCGACGAAGCAGCGCATCGCGGCGACTTTGCGATTGATCCACGGGGTGAATCGCTGCACGAAGTCGCGCACCGCATGTGCGTTGACCCCGATGGGTACGACGATTTCAACGCGCCCACCCACGTGCACACGCGCCGTGAGACGCCGCGCGCGCGGACTGACGCGAACCGCGAACGGGTCGCTCAAGCTGCGCGTTTCGAACAAAGATAACTGCGTGCCTTGTGGCTTCATCGCGCCGCATGATACCAGGTTAGCGGTGCCGCGGACCGCGCGACGAGGTTCAAGGCTTCGCCAATAATGCCAGCTGGCGCTGCGCCATTTTATAATCCGGCGCCGCGATCAGGGCCTTCTCAATCCAGTTGCGCGCGCCCAAATGGTCGCCGCGGATCCGCAGCTCATGGCCAAGCGCCAGGTAGGCCTCGGCATGTCCCCACCCCGGCGCGTCGTTGCTCGTGCCGGAGGATTGTTCGAAAAGCTCAGCGGCCAACTGCAGCGCGGCGAAGGCGCGCTGACTCTCGGCAGACCCGGGCTTCGCGTGCCGATTCTCCTGCAAGGCCGACAGCAGTACGGCGCGAGGATTGCGCGGTTCCAGCTTGAGCGCGTCTTTCAAGCGATCCGCCGCACGCGTGCGCAACAGCACGGCCTCGATCATCTTCAGGTCCGCGAGCCCCAGGTAGCACGCGGCCTGCAGCACCGTGCCCTCCGCCGATTTGACATTTCTCTCGATCACGGGCTTCAGTTCGTCGATGCAATCCGAAAATGCCGCCTCCGCCCCGCGGGCATGACGCTCGTGCGCCAGTTGGCCGAGGCGGTATTGCGCATGCGCCAGGTGATAACGCAGGGCGATATCGGCGGGCTCGCTCTTGACCTGCGACGTCAAATTTTGGGTGAGATTCGCGAGGCTATTGCCATCCTCGGTCTGGTAGGCGTACTCGATCCGTGCCTGCGTATCGCCGCCCTGTTGCGCGCGGCTCGCGACGGCCGCGGTGAGGATGATGGTTAACAGAATATATCTTGCGGTAGGCATCTAAACTGTCCTTAGTCTCTAAAGCGGCGGCGCCCGCGTTTAGAATGGATCGAAGATAACACACGAGGTTTGCATACTTGAGCCTGGACCTGATCGATATTGGGGCGAACCTCACGCACGCCAGTTTCGCCGAGGATCGTGACGCCGTCCTGGCGCGCGCCTTACAGGCCGGCGTACGCCGTCAAGTCGTGACCGGTGCGGACCTGGCGAGTTCCCGGCAAGCCGCGGCGCTGGCCGCCGCCCATCCATCGCGCCTCTGGAGCACCGCCGGCGTGCATCCGCACCATGCGCAATCCTTCGTGGCCTCGCAACGGGGCGAACTCATGGATCTCTTGGGCTTGAAGTCCGTCGTGGCGGTGGGCGAATGCGGTCTGGACTATTTCCGCAATCTCTCGCCGCCGACCGCTCAGCGCGCGGCGTTCATCGCGCAATTGGAGATCGCCGCCCAGACCCGCAAACCGGTTTTCCTTCATCAACGCGACGCGCATGGCGATTTTGCGGCGATCTTGAAGGATTTCGACGGCAAGCTGCAAGGCGGCGTCGCACACTGCTTTACCGGAGGTGAACTTGAATTGGAAGCGTATCTGGCGCTCGGCCTCTACATCGGGGTCACCGGTTGGGCTTGCGATGAGCGGCGCGGCGTTGAGCTTCGGGGAATCGTGCCGCGCATCCCCGCCGACAGGCTGTTGATCGAGACCGACGCGCCTTATCTATTGCCGCGAAATATGCACCCGCTGCCGAAATCGCGGCGCAATGAACCCGCGTATCTGCCGCATATCGCAGCGACGGTCGCGCAGCTGCGCGGCGAGAGCCTGGAGGCAGTCGCGGCCATGACCACACGCAACGCGGAGAGTCTGTTCGCGCTTACAGGTTCGTGAACAAGTGCGGGCTTGGCCGCAACTGCCCGGTCAGGCGGCTCCAGGCATCGGCATACTGATCGGAATTCGGAGACGCCTGGCCGCCCCTATCGACCACCGGAAACTCCACTTCGATGCCGTCCAGCATCACCACCCACTTTGGAATTCCCTTGGTAAATTTTCCGACGTTCGAGAACAACAAGCGCCCTTCGACCGGCACGTCGCCGACAACGGCCTTGACCGCCGCGATCCGGTCATACAGCGCCGGCTGCGGATTGTCGAAGGTGTAGCGATGCCCGCGGCCCATGACGGTCCAATCGCTCATTTGATCGCCGCCGAATATCAGGCCCGCGACTCGACGCGTATCGAGCACCAGGATGCCGCGCGGCGTGAGCAGTACGTGATCGATGTGGATGAAACCACCCATCCCATCGGGAACCAGAACCTGATGCGCGGCCGCCAAAGCGACGCGCTCCAACCGCGCCAGCAGGGACTTGCGGCGCGCGCGGCGCTGATAGGCGCGCACCCCAAAGAAACTGAGCACCAGCAGCAGCAACACGGCTGCGCCGATCCCAATCCACTGCGGTTCGATTTCAATGTTCGTCATTCAAGCGCTGCGGCCAACGCCTCGAGCGTTGGCGGCAGGTCCACGCAGTGCTGAGGCAGGCCAAGAAGATAGGCGAGACTCTCCGGAACCTGGATTGGCCTGCCGATAATGGGCTCAACGATTTCATTGAACTTGGCCGGGTGCGCCGTGGCGACCACCACCCACGGCCGATCACGCCGCTCGGCCGCGCTCAAACGGCCGTAGACTTCCGCCGCGGTCGCGGTGTGCGGGCACCATTCGCGTCCGTACTGCATGAAGTCCCCTCCGATACGAGCGCGAATTGTAGCGTCATCGACGGTGTCCGCGCTCAAATGTTCGCGCAGGGTGTCCCAGTTCGAGTAGAGCGCGCGAATACGCTCGATGTTGCTGGGGTTTCCTACATCCATGGCCGAGGCCAGCGTCGCGACGCTTGGGCGAGGCTGCCATCGGCCGGTTGCCAGAAAATCCGCAACGGTGCGATTGATGTTATGTGCCAGGATGATGCGCGCCAAGGGAAAACCCATGGCGCGAGCCCACAACGCCGCGCACGCATTGCCTAAATTGCCCGCCGGAATGATGTAGGACGGTTTCATTCCAGTGCGTTCGGACGTTTCCAGGCTGGAGGCGACGTAGTACACCATCTGCGGCAGCAGGCGCCCGATATTGATGCTGTTGGCGGAGCTGAAGCGATGTTTGCGGCTCAATATCGGATCTCGGAACGCTTCCTTGACCAATCCTTGACAATCATCGAAGGTGCCGTCGACCCGCAGCGACAGCACGTTGTCGCCCCAGCAGGTCAGTTGGCGCTCCTGGCGTGGGCTCACCAGTCCCTTGGGGTAGAGGATGACGACCCTGGCCCAGGCCCGGCCGTTGAAAGCGGCTGCGACGGCGCCGCCGGTGTCGCCTGATGTCGCCACCAAGATGGTCAACGGCTGTGCGGGCGCGCGCGGCTGCAGGCGCTGCTGGGTCTCGGCCAAAAACCGCGCACCGAAATCCTTGAAGGCCGCGGTGGGGCCGTGATACAGCTCGAGAGCAAACAGGGGGTCGCGGCAGGCGGTGACCGCCGTTGTCGGGGCGGGTATGCCCAAGGCGGCGGCGGCGATGTCATCCAGTGCGTCGTGCAAATCATCGCCGTTGAAAAATCCGGCGAGCGCGGAGCGTGCCAATTGCGGCAGATCCGATGCACCGGCGAACGCAGCCGCATCGACGGTCGGCAGCTGCGTCGGGATGTACAGACCACCGTCCGGAGCGAGACCTTGCGCAATCGCTTGACTCAAGCTCACGAGCGGAGCGGCGCCGCGCGAGCTTGCAAACTTGAGACCGCCCATCAAGCCTTGACCACCCGCGCGCCGTAGTTCTGCATGAGGGACACCCACGAGTCCGACTGCAAATCGTGCGCGGCAAATGCGGCCACCATGGCGCCGCGCACCGCCTCCGCATGTTGGATGGCGGACCAAGCAAAGACAGCGGGACCCGCCCCGGAAATCGAGCAGCCCAGGGCGCCGGCGGACATCGCAGCGCGCTGCACATCCTTGAAGCCGGGGATCAATGAGTGGCGCTGCGGTTCGATGATCACGTCGTTGAAGGATTCGCGAATCAATTCCAAATCATTCGAATAACAACCGCTGATGAAGCCGGCCAGATTCGCACTCTGCCAAACATAATCGGAACGGCTGACATTGGTGTTGAGAATCGCACGCGCTTCCCGAGTGCCTAAATACATATGGGGATGCACCAACACGCAGCGCAGTCCGCGCGGAACGGGTATTTGCTTCACGCGCGGGTTGTCGATGCCCACGGTGAGCGTCAGGCCGCCGAACAGGCAGGGGGCAATATTGTCGATGTGCGCGGCGCCGCTCGCGACGATTTCCCCTTCCATGGCAAATTTGAGCAGTTGCAACTGCGGCGCGGGGGCGTGCAGCAGCGCATTGGCGGCAACCACCGCGGCCACGGCCGACGCCGCCGATCCGCCCATGCCGGACCCCAAGGGGATGCCTTTTTCGATATCCAGCTCAAAGCCGAATCCCGGCGACAATGCAGCATGCATGACCTGCACCGCGCGTCCGGCGGTATTGTGCTTGGGCTCCACCGGCAAGTCGCCGGCGACGCCGGTGATGGAGCGGATGCGCACTTCGTTTTCGTCGATTCGCCGGATTCGCACCCGGTCGCCGACCTCATCGACGGCGTGACCCAAAATGTCGAATCCGATGCCGACATTGGCAACGGTGGCTGGCGCGAAGGCGGTGACGTCGCTGAGCACGGTATTCTCGTTATTGCCTTAGAGGTGAGCGCCCAGGTAAGCGGACAGGCGCAGCAGGTCGGAAAACACGCCCCCCGCGGTCACTTCCGGCCCCGCTCCCGGACCTTGCACGATCAGCGGATTGTCGCAATAACGGCGCGTGGCGAAGCGCACCACGTTATCGGTGAGCGCGATATTCGCAAAAGGATGTTTACCATCCAGGCGCATCAAACCCACGGTTGCCTTGCCGCCGGCATCGATGCGTCCGACGTAGCGCAGCACCTGATTCATTTTGCGTGCATCGGCCAGCGCCGCTGCCATCGCGGCGTCGGATTCCGGCAGACGCGCCATGAATTCCGCGACACTGCAACGGGTCAGCGCCTGCGGCACCAATCCTTCCACCTCGACATCGGCTATTTCCAGCGTAAGACCCATCTCGCGGCCGAGAATGATCAGCTTGCGGGCCACGTCCATTCCGGACAGGTCGTCGCGCGGATCCGGTTCGGTATAACCCTTCGCCTTGGCGGCGCGCACGATCGAGGAAAACGACTCGCCGCCGTCGAATACATTGAACAGATATGCCAGTGTGCCCGAGAATATGCCCTCGATTTGCGTGATGTCATCACCGGTACCACGCAGGTCGCGCAGGGTTTGAATGACCGGCAACCCGGCGCCCACCGTGGCCTCGTACAAATAATGCGTGCCCGCCGCGCGTTTCGCCTCCTGCAGCGCCCGGTAATAGGGAAGCGTGCCGCTGTTGGCTTTTTTGTTGGGCGTGACAATGTGAATGCCGCGCGCGAGCCAGTCGCGATACTGATCGGCGACCTCGGCGCTTGCCGTACAGTCGATGACCACCGTGTGCGGTATATAGTCCGCTTGAACATGGTTGATGAATTTTTGCATGTCGAGCGGTTCGCCGGCCTCGGCCATACGCTCCTTCCAGCGGCTCAAGTCCACCGACTTCTCTTCGAGCAACATGCGCGTCGAGCTGGTGATGCCGCGCACCCGCAGGTCCAAATTCAGTTCTCGCAGCCGCTCGATCTGCGTGGCGATCTGCGCCAGCAGCACGCGCCCGACGGTGCCCGGCCCAATCAAGCCTATCGACAGCGTATTGGGCGACAGATAAAAGGCCGCATGCACCGCGCGCAGCGCTCTGGCCGCGCCCTTGCCGTCGACGACAACGGAGATATTGCGTTCCGAAGCACCCTGGGCAATCACGCGGACGCTGATGGCGGCATCGCCGAGCGAATTGAACACCTTCGCGGCAACGCCGTGCGAGCCGGCCATGCCATCGCCGACAACCGCGAGAATACTCATGCCGAGCGCCACTTCCACATGCTGAATCTGGCCGTCGCGCAATTCAGCATCGAAAGCCCGCCGCACCGCCTCCTCGGCCCGCACGGCCTGCGCTTGCGGAATGGCGAAGCAAATGGAGTGCTCCGAACTGCCCTGCGAAATCAAGATGACGGAGATGCCGGCGTCGCGCAGAGCGCCGAACAAGCGATGCGCCGTTCCCGGCACACCGATCATGCCGGCGCCCTCGAGATTCACGAGCGCAACCGGATCGATAGTGGTGATGCCTTTGACTTTCAGCGCCGACACCGGATTGGCGCAGATCAGCGTGCCGCGTTTTTGAGGCGCGAAGGTATTGCGGATGAAAATGGGAATGTCGCGCGCCACGGCCGGCGCCATGGTCTGCGGGTGAATGACCTTGGCGCCGAAGTAGGCCAGCTCCATCGCTTCGTTGTACGAAAGCTGATCGATGACCTGCGCATTCGGCACCAGGCGCGGATCTGCCGACAGCACACCGTCGACATCGGTCCAGATGACGATTTCCACGGCATCGAGGAGCGCGCCGAAAATGGAGCCCGAAAAATCGCTGCCGTTGCGGCCCAACGTCGTCTGCTTTCCCTTGGTGGTGGTTGCGACGAAACCCGTGACGATGAGGCGGCCGGTGAAATCCGGCGGCAGCAATTTCCGCAGATTGGCTTCGCTCACCGTCCACTGCACCGCCGGTCCCAGGGAACCCCATTCAACGATGATGACCTCGCGCGCATCGACCCACAGGATGTCGCCCTTGATCCGCGCCCGCTCACGTAGAAACGGTGCGAACAAGCGCGTCGACCATATCTCGCCGAAGCCGGCAATCACATCGCGCATCGAGTAGGTTGAGGATCGGATCAGCCGCACGGTCTGCAGCATGCCGGCGATATCCAGACAATCGCGCTCGAACTGCGCCTTGTAGGTCTCGTAAGCGGACTTCGACAGCAACTCGGCCGCCAGCTCCAGGTGCCGAGCCTTCAGCGCGCGAATGGCCGATCCGAATTCCTTGGCGGGTTGCTCGGCAAGCGCGACCAGTTCGAGCAGCGAATCGGTAACCCCGCGGCAGGCGGATAGAACGATGGCTTCGCGCGGGTTCGATGACGCCTCGACGATTTCCGCAACCCGCCGGAAGCAGCCGGCGTCTGCGACGCTGGAGCCGCCGAATTTATGTACTACCCACTTACTCATTCTGCACACGCGCCCTGACAGCCCAAGGCGTTGTTCGCGCTCCCAAACCGTAACGTTGATGAAATGCGGCGGCAAGCCGCTAGACAGCCCGGAACTCTAATCGTACCGAAGGCAGGCAAGCAAGCGATTCCCCGGGAGCCTGGCTGAATATCCCCGTTCTACGCTCTTCCTCGCCGCGAACTGCTGCCGGCCCGGCCGGATTTTGGCAGCCCCGTGTGCTGCGTGCGAAATGGGCGCATCGCTGCCGAGCCGCTCGATCCCACGGGCTGGTAGGCGGGAATGAGGTGCTGCTTGCCATTGCCGATCAAATCCGCACGCCCCATGCGCTTCAAGGCGTCGCGCAAGATGGGCCAATTGGCGGAATCGTGATAGCGCAGAAAAGCCTTGTGCAAACGGCGCACTTTGATGCCCTTCGGTATCACGACCTCCTCGCTGCTGCGGCTGACGCGCTTGAGGGGATTCTTCGAGGAGTGATACATCGCGGTGGCGGTGGCCATCGGCGAGGGTAAGAACGCCTGCACCTGATCGGCGCGAAATCCGTTTTTCTTCAGCCACAGCGCAAGTTCGAGCATGTCGACATCCCGCGTGCCGGGGTGAGCGGCAATGAAATAAGGAATCAGGTACTGCTCTTTGCCCGCTTCCTTCGAATATTTGTCGAACAGCTCCTTGAATCGGTAATAGCTGCCGACGCCGGGTTTCATCATCTTCGACAGCGGCCCGTCGCCGATGGCCTCCGGTGCAATTTTCAAATAACCGCCGGTGTGATGGGTCGCCAGTTCCTTGACGTACTCCGGCGATTCAACCGCGAGATCGTAGCGAACGCCCGATGCGATCAATACTTTCTTGATCCCCTTCAGCGCCCGCGCACGGCGATATAAATTGATGAGCGGAGCATGGTCGGTGTTGAGATTCGGACAAATGCCCGGGAACACGCAGGAAGGTCTGCGGCAAGCAGACTCAATCGCCGTGCTCTTGCAATGCAGGCGATACATGTTGGCCGTTGGACCGCCCAAGTCCGAGATGACGCCGGTGAATCCCTTCACATCATCGCGTATCGTCTCGATCTCGCGAATGACGGAGTCCTCCGAGCGGCTCTGGATGATCCGGCCCTCATGTTCGGTGATCGAACAGAACGTACATCCGCCGAAACATCCGCGCTGAATCGCCACCGAGAAACGAATCATGTGGTAGGCGGGTATCTTCGCCTCTGCGTAGGAGGGATGCGGGCGGCGTGCGTAAGGCAACTCGTAAACGGCATCCATGTCCTGCATCGCCAAGGGAATGGGCGGCGGATTCAGCCACAGCTCTTGTGTCCCGTGCCTTTGCACC
>Ga0179592_10000145_pt1 | contig 29485 bp, 24 predicted proteins | sample CZODoug2_1_08_16_FD_148623 | JGI IMG/M metagenome (GOLD analysis project Ga0179592, IMG submission 148623) | Vadose zone soil fungal communities from Angelo Coast Range Reserve, California, USA - CZODoug2_1_08_16fungal (Illumina Assembly) | ecosystem: Environmental > Terrestrial > Soil > Vadose...
GCACGGTTGCTGTCGGTCGGCCCGTCCACATAACCGTAGAGTAGAGCGTAGGGATGGAACATCAGGTTTTTGCCGACCAGTCCGCTGGAATTTGCAAGCCCGTTCGGAAAGCGACCGGAGGCTGAATTCAACAGCAGCCTTGGCGTGCCGATACCGTTGCAGGCGATCACGACGACTTCGGCGGGCTGAAATTGCTCGACGCTATCCTTGTCGTAGTACACCACGCCGGTTGCCATGCCGTGCTCGTTGGTCGTGATCTCGCGCACCCGGCAATGCGTGCGCAGTTCGACCCCGGCGCGCAGCGCGACCGGCCAGTAGGTGATGTCCGTGCTCGCCTTCGCGCCCTGCGCGCAGGCCGGCGTGCAATGGCCCAGATTGATGCATCGCGCGCGCCCCTCGTAGTCGACGGTTGCCACCGTCGTGTCGGAGGGCCACCAATGCCAGCCGAGCTTGTTCATGGCTTTCGCAAGACGGGCGCCGGAGCGGCCAAGCGGCAGCGGAGGCATCGGAGGTTCCGTGGGCGGAAAGGCAGGATCGCCTGATAGCCCGGAGACACCCATCATCCGGTCGTTCTCGGCAAAGAACGGCACGAGCGTGTCATAGTCAATCGGCCAGTCCTCGGCCACGCCATCTAGCGTGCGCACGCGAAAATCCGAAGGGTGAAGCCGCGGAAAATGCGCCGTATACATGATGGTAGAGCCGCCAACGCCGTTAAAGTTCACAACCTTGATCGGCGAGTTGTCGTCGTTAATGGGATAATCCTCGGGCCGGGCGCGAATGTTGGGGCTCGGTGAGTAATCGCCATAGGCTCGCGCCTCCCAGTCCCGCCCCGCGCTCGGATAATTGGCAGGATTCATCCAGTCGCCTTGTTCGAGGCACAGGATGTGCATCTTGGTCTCGGCAAGTGACCACGCCACGGCAGCGCCGGACGCGCCAGCGCCAATGATCAAGACATCCACGGGGTCGTTCATTCAGGCGCCTTGCGAAATGATTTGCACCGGGAGGGCGCGGATGCCGCGGATGAAGTTCGAATAGAGCCGCTGTGGCGGTCCCATGATCTTGAAGCGAAAATTCCGCCGCAGGACCTCCTCCCAGAGAATCCGAAGTTGCTGCTCGGCGAGCCGATCGCCGACACAGCGATGGATGCCGGCGCCAAACGACAGATGCTGCCGCGGCTTCGGGCGATCGACGATGAATTCATCGGCGCGTTCAATTTTTTCTTCGTCACGATTTCCGGAGATGTACCACATCACCACCTTGTCGCCTTTGGCAATCTTGCGGCCGGCGAGCTCGACATCATTGCGGGCGGTGCGGCGCATGTGCAGCACCGGCGTCTGATAACGAATGATTTCGGCGACCAGGTTCGGGATCAACTCATGCCGGCTGCGCACCCGCTCGAACTGTTCCGGGTTTTCGACCAGCGCCATCAGACCACCGCTCATGGAATTGCGCGTGGTGTCGTTACCGCCGACGATCAGAAGCGCAAGGGTGCCGATAAATTCGCGCGGCGGCATATTGCGGGTCGCGTCGGCATGGGCGAGCATCGAAATCAGGTCGAAGGCCGGCGGCGCGTCGGCGCGCGCGTCCCACAATTTACGGAAATATTCTCCCATTTTGGCCAGCTCGGCGAAACGCGCATCCTCGGAATGCACGACGGCATCGGGTGAATCCACATTGGCGATGGCGACATCGGACCACCAGGTCAGCCTCTCCCGGTCGGCCCAGGGGAAATCAAACAGCGTCGCCAGCATCATGTTGGTCAGTTCGACCGAAACGCGCGTCACCCAGTCGAAGGTCTCGCCACGCGGCAGCGCGTCAAGCACGTCGGCGGTGCGCTTGCGGATCAGCGGCTCGAAATTGGCGAGATTGGATGGCGCCACGATCGGCGCCACGGTACGGCGCTGCGCGGTGTGCCCGGGCGGATCCATTCGAATGAAATTCGCAAGCTCCCGCCCCTGCGGCTGATCGGTAACTTGGATGCCGCCGAGTTCCGAACTCGAGGAATAGTTTTCATAGTCAAGCTCAACGGCGAAGATGTCGTCGTAGCGCGTCACCGACCAGTAGGGTCCGAACCGCGACGCCGCGCAGTAATGGACGGGATCATCGCGGCGCAACTGCGAAAACAGCGGCCGCCAGGAGTCTTGCTGATAAAGGCTGGGATCGCTGACGTCGATCGACGTCAGCGCGTGTTGCAACGCTTCTGTCTGGGCCATCGTTTCGCTCCCCATCCGTGCCGTTGCCTCTTGTCGGGCGGTGCAGCATAGGACGGGATCGAGCGTTGGCAAGGGGAGCTGAGTTCGCGGGTGGAATATCCGCTTTGCACCAAGAGCGAATGAAATCCCATTGCACCGGTTGCCGGTCTGTTCTTGAACCAAGCTCAATGCAATTACTGATAAGCAGCCACGATATCCGACACGGCGCGTTCGAGCTGCTTTGCCGTCGCGCACTGGCGCACGACGCTGCAGAATGCGGCATATCGTGGCATTTCGGAATCGCCCCAGCCCCAGGCCATGCGTCCTTCGGGGTTGAGCCAGACCAGCCGCTTGGATCGCTCCGAAATGCGGCGAAGGATGTCGGCGCGCGGATCGAGGTTGTTGGTACGCGCGTCGCCGAGAACGATCACCGTCGTCTTCGCGGTTACCGTCCGGATCCAACCCTTCTCGAAGTCCACCAATGAACCGCCGTAGTCGGACGAGCCGAATCCGACCTTCGACATGATCTCGCTCATGGCCTCTTCCGGCGACCTGGTATCGAGGATGTCGCTGACCTCGATGAGATGGCCGGAGAAGGCGAACGAGCGCACGTCGTCCACCACCTCATGCAGGCTGTGGATCAACAGCAGGAAGAAGTCGGATACCTGCGCCACCGATCCCGAGACATCGCAGATCGCCACGATCTTCGGCCGGTCGCGGTGGCGGCGTTTCCATGAGGTGAGGAACGGAACGCCGCCCCAGGCGGCGTTGCGCCGCAGCGTCTTTCGCGTGTCGAGATGCCCGCGCCGCTGGCGCTTGCGCGGCTTGCTGTAACGCTCACGCAGCCGCCGCGCGATGGCGCGGATCAGGGCCTTCATCTGCTCGACCTGCCGGCGTTCGAGCCGGGCGAGCGGCGCGTTGCGGAGGATTTCGTTACGCAGGTTCTCGGTCTCCTCGCGGCCGTAGAGTACCAGCGCCTGGTTGACGACCTCCCGCACGTTTTCGCGCAACGCCTCCAGGGCGGCAGCCAACCGTTCAGCCTCCGCCGGATTGGCGGCCGTCAGCGCGTCCAGATCGTCGCGAAGGCGTTCAATGCCGAGTTGCTCGAGAACCCGTGACGAGAAGATGCCGCGCTGGGTAAAATACCGGATGTCGGACAGCGAGGCGGCATTCGCCGCATTGGCCATTGCGGCCGCGATCGCGTTGCGGTCCCGCGACATCAGCATCTGCGCAAGCTCGCCAAGTTCCGGTGCTTGTGCGCCGGGGTCGCCTGGCTGGGTTTCGCCTTCCATCGAATCTGGCGGAGCGCCTTCGGCAGCATCCGCCGGCGTGGCTTCGTCCTTCACTTCCGGCTGGCTGAAGAAAAGATCAAAACACTCGCCAAGCGCCTGCTTCTCGTCCTGGCTCTTGGCGAGCGTCAACAGCAGTGTGTCACGCAGAATACCCCTGTCGCCAAATCCGACATCGGCCACCGCTTTCATGGCATCAATGCTTTCCGCGGGCGATACCCGAACGCCGGCTCCGCGAGCCGCCCGGAAAAACCGGTGCAGTTCCTCGCGCATCAGCCGAACACGCCTTGCCGGCCTGCCTTGGCGACAAAGGTCGTCACTTGCGGCATCGTGGTCTCGATGTCGGCTTCGTATTTCAACAGGACATTGAGCGTGTCCTTGACGGTTTCATGATCCAGTTCCGTCGACTGCAGAAGGACCAGGACGCGCGCCCAATCGATCGTCTCGCTGACCGATGGCAGTTTCTTCAGATCAAGGGTGCGGACCTGATTGATGAAGCCGACGATCTGCTTGCGCAACGATTGCGAGATTCCGGGGACGCGGCTCTCGACGATGCGCTCTTCGAGCTTCTGCTCAGGGAAGCCGATATGCAAATGAAGGCACCTGCGCTTGAGCGCATCGCTGAGGTCGCGCTCGCCATTGGAGGTCAGGATCACCGCGGGCTTCACAAGCGCGACGACGGTGCCCAGTTCGGGGATACTGACCTGGTAATCCGACAGGATTTCCAGAAGCAGAGATTCGAATTCGGCGTCCGACTTGTCGATCTCATCGACCAGCAGCACGCAGCCCTTTTCCTGCTCGAGCGCCTGCAGCAGCGGGCGCGGCTCCACGAATTCCTTCGAGAAGAAGACGTCGCCGAAATCATGCAGCTTGCCGAGCGCCGCCGATAATGTGTCAGCGCCACCGAGCACTTCGCCGAGCTTGTCCTTTAGAATCTGAGTGTAGAGAAGCTGCTTGGCATACTTCCATTCGTACAGCGCCTTGGCTTCATCGAGCCCTTCATAGCATTGCATGCGGATCATCTTGAACCCGCGCCATGCCGCCAGCGCTTTTGCCAATTCGGTCTTGCCGACGCCGGCCGGGCCTTCCACCAGAATCGGCTTCTCGATGCGCTCGGCCAGATAGACCGCGGTCGCGATCTGCTTGCTGGCGATATAGCCGGCTGACGCCAGCCCGCGGGTGACCGCCTCGATCGAATCCGCCGGCAAATGGTTATTCATTATTGTTTCTCGCTTCCTATGGAATTTCCTAGCCTGATCTGTCGCCCCTTGCGGGGCTCGCGCGCGACCGAGGACAACAGGTCGTACGCGGCGAGCGCCCGGGAGGTCGCTTCGTCAGCCGGCGGGCCTTGTGCCAGCAGTTCGCGGATTTCATCGACGATGTCGCGCGCCAGCAGCCGAACGCCAATCGTCCGCGCAGGAACATCCTGCCCTTCGCCGTCGAGTGCTGCCACCGCGAGCCGGCTCGCCGCGTGCACGAGGGACACCAGACCCGCGATGCGGCCGAGCCGCAAGGCATTCTCTTCGCTGCGCTCGATGCGCGCGGCAGACTTTTCGAGCAGCCAGCTCAGCAGCCCCGAAATGTTGGCCGTCCCGACGGTGTCCTCGACATCGCGAAACGGCAGGGCCATAACCGGATAAGCATCGGCCACCTGTCCCACCAGCGCCGTCGCGGGGACGTGGCATCCGTCGAACTCCAGTTCGCAGTGCGACGCCGGCGCGAGAGCGTCCAGCGTCTGCATCGGCTTTACCACCAGGCCGGCTGTCTCCCTCGGGATCAGAAACAGCCCGTATCGCTTGCGTTCGTCCTCGATCGCGGTTACGGCCAGCACCAGAAACACATCCGCGATCGGGCCGTTCGTGACCCAGGCCTTTCGACCGCGAACAACGAAGCCAGCTCCGCTGGATTTGGCTGCCGTCCGGAGATGTTTCGGATGGGCTCCGACTTCAGGCTCGGAAATCGCGATCGCCGCACAGACCTGGCCAATCGCAATGCGCGGAAGCCATGTGGCGCGCTGGCCCGCGTCCGCAAAACCCGCAATAAAGAACCGTGCCGTCATTTGGCGCGCGGCAAAGGCGCTCGCCAACCCCAACAGCCCGGTTTTGGCTGCAATCGCCTGCTCAGCGATCGCTATGCCACGATAGGTGTCGAGTGCTGCTCCTGCGCCAGGGAGACCGATCTGGAACAGACCTGCCTTCGCCATCTGCCCGAACGGGTCGGCCAGGATGTCGCGCTTTGCGCTTGACCACCAGTCGTCAATGCGCCCGGCGACTTCCAAGCTCGAATCTTGCGGCATTTAATGAACGACCCGGATTCCGACGCGCGCCTCTCGCGGCATCGAGACGCTTTTAAAGCACTCGGGTGTGGGTCGCGAGTTCATTTTTGCCACGACCGCTGCCGTGACGGACCGGCCCTGCGCCTCCGCCTTGCGGTCCCGGCTCAGCCGCGCAGGCCGGGAGCCTCCTGGCCGGTGCGCGCCACATACTCCGTGTAGCCACCGCCGTACTGGTGAATGCCCTCGGGGGTAAGCTCCAGCACCCGATTGGACAGCGCGGCCAGGAAGTGCCGGTCGTGTGAGACAAACAGCATGGTGCCCTCATACTGCGACAGCGCGGTGATGAGCATCTCCTTGGTCGCCATGTCCAGATGGTTGGTGGGCTCATCCAGCACCAGGAAGTTTGGCGGATCGAACAGCATCTTCGCCATCACCAGCCGTGCTTTTTCACCGCCCGACAGCACCCGGCATCTCTTCTCCACGTCGTCGCCGGAGAACCCGAAACAGCCGGCCAGCGCACGCAGCGAGCCCTGCCCGGCTTGCGGGAACGCGTCCTCCAGCGACTCGAACACCGTGCGCTCGCCCTCCAGCAGATCCATGGCGTGCTGCGCGAAATAGCCCATCTTCACGCTGCCGCCCAGCGCCACCGTGCCATCGTCCGGCGGCGTGGAGCCCGCCACCAGTTTCAGCAGCGTGGACTTGCCTGCGCCGTTGATGCCCATGACACACCAGCGCTCCCTGCGGCGCACCGAGAAATCCAGCCCCTCGTAGATGCTCCGGCTGCCATAGCCTTTGTGCACCTTCTTCAGGCTCACCACGTCCTCTCCGGAGCGCGGCGCCGGCATAAACTCGAACTCCACGATCTGGCGGCGCCTGGGCGGCTCCACCCGGTCGATCTTCTCCAGCTTCTTCACCCGGCTCTGCACCTGGGCTGCGTGCGAGGCGCGCGCCTTGAAGCGCTCGATGAAGTTGATTTCCTTGGCGAGCATCGCCTGCTGACGCTCGAACTGGGCCTGCTGCTGCTTCTCGCTCAGCGCGCGTTGCTGCTGATAGAACTCGTAGTCGCCCGAGTACGTCGTCAGCGCGCCGCCATCGATCTCGATCACTTTGGTGATGATGCGGTTCATGAACTCGCGGTCGTGCGAGGTCATCAGCAGCGCGCCCTCATACCCCTTGAGGAACTGCTCCAGCCAGATCAGGCTCTCCAGGTCGAGATGGTTGCTCGGTTCGTCCAGCAGCATGGCATCGGGGCGCATGAGGAGGATGCGGGCCAGCGCCACGCGCATCTTCCAGCCGCCCGACAGCACGCCCACGTCACCGTCCATCATCTCCTGGCTGAAGCTCAGGCCCGCGAGAACTTCGCGCGCCCGCCCCTCCAGGGCGTAGCCGTCGAGCTCCTCGAAGCGCGCCTGCACCTCACCGTAGCGCTCGATGATATCATCCATGTCATCAGCCCTATCCGGATCTCCCATGGCGGCCTCGAGCTCCTTCAGCTCGGTGGCCACGGTGCTGACGGGGCCGGCGCCGTCCATCACCTCGGACACCGCGCTGCGGCCCGACATCTCGCCGACGTCCTGACTGAAGTAACCGATGGTGACGCCCCGATCGACGGCCACCTGTCCCTCGTCGGGGTGCTCTTCGCCCGTGATCATCCGGAACAGCGTCGTCTTGCCGGCACCATTGGGGCCGACGATGCCGACCTTCTCGCCCTTCTGGAGCGCCGCGGAGGCCTCGATGAAGAGGATCTGGTGGCCAATCTGCTTGCTGATGTTGTCGAGACGAATCATGTGCACCACGAGCCGGAAAAAAAGTCGCGGCTGCTCTTAGGCCATGGGGTGCGGGTGTGGAAGAGTGTATCGAATGCGCCAAGACCGCCAAGGACCCGTCCTTTTGCGCGCCAAGGGGCGGAACAGGCCCCTCTTGCCCCGGGGACACTGCGCTCACGAAAACCGAATGAATTTGCGGGCCGAGGCGGATAAGGTTTCGAATTGGCCAAATGAATAGGGGATGTGAAACGATCGCAACACGCCGCGGAGGCCCAGGATAGGAGTCCTCCAGATAATATCCGCCCCAGCCGAAATTCAAAATGTCAGGCAACGAAAAGCCGTAATTCCTAACAAAGAATGACGAATCTTGACTAGCGACTAGGGGAAATTTGTGATGCGTACCAAGTGGTCTCTGGCCATTCACCACGACGATCAGGGCAAGCGTTCGATCATCTCGGAAAACAAGTTCAACCATTTCGCGGACGTGCACGCGACAATGAAGAGAAACAAGGGCAAAATCTTTGTCGTGACGATTCCCAAAATGGCCAAGCCAATGGAAATTCAGGCGTTCCACAACCTGAAGCAACTTGGGTACGTCGTCGAAGCACGATAACAGATGGGGGCCGGCGCGCTGGCAGGCCTCAAAGTTTTGAGGCGCGAGGTGGCTTGACTGAGTGAGGGAGATGGTCGGCCCAAAAACGGAGAAAATGGCTTCTCAGTGCACGAACCGCGCTATTCCCAAGCCAATTCGTACCGTTTGCGGAGCCGCTCAGCGAGTTCATTGGTGAGGTCGCGCCATTCCTGGGGATCGCGAACACGGCCAGCCGCCGGCGTAATGGTCAACATGGCTCGCCAGTGTGACCCGCCATAGACCGTCACCTTGAATCCATCTTTGGGACAGTCCGGGTGACGGGCAAGGTCGAGTTCGATCATTTCGGCCAGTCCCGCAGCCGTCTTGCGTTGCCTTTGCTGAGCAACGCCTTCGACAGGCTCTAGGTTCGCGGCGGCCGGGGGTGAAATTTCGCTGACCGGAAAATCGCGCACAGCAACGGAGGGTACTTTAGCCTTCTGCGGGTCGCTCGTTTTTGGTTCTGGCGGATTGCGTCCGGAGATCGCCGCCGCCCTTCCGAAGATTTGCTGCGCCAAAGTGATCTTGTGGTCATCGCTGCGGTCGTCTTCTGCCACCTTCGTGTCCCGCTGACATGCCAACTTCGTTTGGTCTACCACAAAAGCACTGGCCGAAACCACGCGGTGACGCGGATCGGGCCAGGCAACAGACGAACCGATGAAAGGCCTGATCGAGACTAGTTTGCAGTCTGGTCAGGGCTGTCGACGCAACCGGAGATAAAGGCGGCTCGATCCCTTACCAGAACTTTCACCACGATGGCCTTTTTGGTGCATTCATTTAGCTTGAGCTGTTCAGCACGCCGTTTTTCCGCGGCGGCGCGGAATTCGGGGGCGACAGAATTAGGGTCGACGAGCTTCTGTGCAAGACTGGTTTGGCTCAAGAGAAACGCGAATGCCGCGGCACAGCCGAAGCGCCAAAAGGATTTCTTCAAGTTCGGCTCCAATGGTAGCCGGGAAAAATGCTTTTCGATTAGGTGCTTGTAGCTCATATCTCAGACGGCGGATGTGAACCAGTCCACAATTGAACGGCGGCCCTTCCCCATCGCCGGTTCGCGCTGGCGGGTTTTGCCGCTGCCACTGGCTCCGGTGGGCAAAAGAAAAGAATCGTCATTAACCTAGCCTGTTAACAAACCATGAACGACTCCCTGCAAATTTTATAGGACCCAGGAGGGGAGACATGACCACCATCGGCCCAACATTCCCGGCGCACATTGCGGTTAGTCAGGCAGAAGTCCGGCTCGTTGCGGACCAAACCGCCAATGCCGACGCATCGATGATCAAGCTAGACCAACAGAGCCTCCAAACCGCCGAACGGATCGAGCAGGAAGCGGCAAGATTATCGACCCTCGATATTAAAACGTGAGCCGGCGGCTCAATCGCGCTTGTAGCGGTAGTTGAATCGATCCCCATCCGCCCTGACCAAACCTGCCGTCGGTGTCGGGAAATGGATAGGCAGAATGAGCGTATCGGTATCTGCGACGGAGGACAGAAACTTTCGGCGCGACACCGCGGCCTGCTTTGCATCCCAGTCGACCCTCGGCGACCAGTCGGGCTCGCGGCACTGGATCACGTGGTGCATCATGTCGCCGGTCACCACCGCGCGCTGCCCGCGAGACAAAATGTTGACGCAGCAGTGGCACGGCGAGTGCCCCGGCGTCGGCGTCAACGTAATGGTGTCATCCAGAGCGTAATCGTCATCCACCAAAAGCGCCTGCCCGGCTTCCACGACGGGTAAGCAGTTGTCCCGGAATACCGTGCCGGGCGGATTGGCCCCTCGCGCGTGCTCCGCTTCCCAAGCCGCATATTCTCGTCTGTGAAATACGTATTTCGCATTCGGGAACGTCGGCACCCAGCGCCCATCACGCAGCGTGGTGTTCCAGCCGGTATGGTCGATATGAAGATGCGTACAGAACACGTAGTCCACTTTGTCGTAAGCAATTCCCAGCGCGAACAGCTCGTTCCGCCAGCGCTCCTTGCCAGGAAAATCGAATGGCGGCGGGTGGCCCTTGTCCTCTCCGGTGCAGGTGTCCACCAGGATCGTGTAGCGCGGCGTTCGGAGCACGAAGGTCTGGTAGGTTATGACCATCATTCCCAACGCCTGGTCGAATACCTCCGGCTCCATCGAGGGCAAGTGATGCTTGAATACGGCCTCGTCATAGGCCGGGAAGAAGTCCTGCGGCCGCCGCCACGGGCCTTCGCGTTCAATCACGGCGTCGATGGTGATGTCGCCGATCCGGAGCTGCCTCATTCTTCTTCCCCCAGCATTGCCGGGCGAGCGTAACGGGCACCTACCGGCCGTTCAAGCTGAAGGCAGAAGCAATTCGGAAGGCCTGAACCTTTGAAGAGACCTTGAACTTCCGGAAGTGACCTGGCCGCTGCCTGAGGCGGCCAGGATCTGATCGGAAGTTGGATACTTTTTGGCAATTACTTCTTGACGGCGAACACCCACACGACGCCGCCTTGCGGCACGTTATCCTCCACACCGACATTGTTCTGGGTCGCCAATGCGTCCTGGATGCGCTGAGCGTCTACACCCCAGCCCGACTGGACGGCGATATATTCCGTCCCATCGACTTCATACGCGATCGGCATGCCCATGATGCCAGAGTTGGTCTTTTGCTCCCAAAGCAATTCGCCTGTCTTGGCATGATAGGCGCGGAACATCCGGTCATTGGTACCTCCGACCAGGACGAGATCGCCGCCGGTAGCAGTCACCGAACCAAACAGTTGCGATTTGGGGAAATTATTCGACCAAACCTTCTTTCCTGTGGCCGGATCCCACGCTTGCAGTTCACCGAAATGATCGGCGCCGGGACGAACCTTCAAACCGATATCTTCGGGTTTCGTCCCCAGCCAAAGCTGACCATCAACCAACGGCACCTTCTCGCCGGTAAAGCCTCCGCAGAAATTCTCGTTGGCCGGGACGTAGACAAAGCGGGTCTTCGGACTGTACGCCGCCGACGGCCAATCCTTGCCGCCCCACAGCGACGGACAGAACTCAACCCGCTTGCCGGCAACCGGCTTGTGAGCCGGGTCGACAATCGGCTTGCCAGTCTCAGGCTCAATGCCTTTCCAGACGTCGGTATGAACGAAAGGCCAGCCGGCGACGTAGTTGATCTTGTCCGGCTTGCGCTCGAGCACCCAGAAGATCGCGTCGCGTCCCGGATGGATGAGACTTTTGAAGGTGCGGCCGTCCCTCTGCAGGTCGACCAGCATCGGCGCTTCCACCTCGTCCCAATCCCAGGAATCGTTTTGATGATACTGGTGGTAGGCTTTGATCTTGCCATTATCGGGATCGAGCCCGAGCACCGAGCTGGTGTAGAGGTTGTCGCCAGGATGCGTTGAGCCCGGCCAAGGCGCGGCGTTGCCGACGCCCCAGTAGATCGTCTTGGTGTCGGGATCGTAGGTGCCTGTCATCCACGCAGACCCGCCACCCGTCTTCCAGTCATCGCCACTCCACGTGTCGTGGCCTGGCTCGCCCGGGCCCGGAATGGTGAAAGTCCGCCACAGTTCCTTGCCCGTGTCGGCATCGTACGCAACGACGTAACCGCGCACGCCGAACTCACCACCGGAACCACCGACGATCACCTTTCCATCGATGACCAGCGGCATCAGAGTGAGGTACTGTCCCTTCTTGTAATCTTGAACCTTGGTATCCCAGACCACTTTTCCCGTCTTGGCATCTAGCGCCACCACATGGTCGTCCGTCGTGGCCAGATATAACTTGTCCTGCCAAAGTCCCACCCCGCGGCTGGTCGGGTGCAATTGAAAGAGGTCGTCAGGGAGCTGGCGTTTGTATCGCCAGTACTGGTCGCCGGTCTTGGCGTTGAGGGCGATCACCTGCCCCATCGGGGTCGCGACGAACATCACGCCATTGTTGATGATGGGGGGAGCTTCGTGGCCCTCGACCACTCCGGTCGAGAAGGTCCACGCCGGCGTCAGGTTTTTCACGTTTGAGGTGTTGATCTGGTCGAGCGGGCTGTATCCCTGACCGTCATAGGTTCGGCGATAGTGCATCCAGTTACCGGGTTCGGGATTCTTCAGGCGATCGGCGGTCACCGGGCTGTAGGTCTCGATCGGGCCGGCGCCGGCGGTGATCGGAACAAGGCATGTGGACGCGACCAAACTCGATAATAGCCATTGCTTTGTAGTCATAACGCTGCCTCCCGTTTGTTTTCTCACCCATTTCTATTTTTTGATATTTGTGCGGAATCCGATGCGGTGGCGACCGCTGTCACCCTGCTTGCTGACCTACCTTTCCAACAAATGTTGCAGCTACCGTGAGCGAACCGTCGGCTGCCGCCAGTGGAAGCGCCGCCAGACGCCGGGTCGCCGGTCCAAACACGACTTCTGCGCTGTGCCGAGGATCAAATTCGGAATTATGGCAAAAGCATTTAAGCACGTCGTTGTCGCCCGCTGCCCCTTTCAACCAGCCAGTAACGGGACACCCCGCGTGCGAGCAAATCGCCGAATAAGCGATGATGCCATCGGCAGCGCGCGTGCGCGTCTCATCATCCAGTTCGGCTGGATCCAGTCTCACGACCAATAACTCGTTCAACCGCGAGCCCTTGCGGACCACCGAGGTTTTTGGATCCCTCGGCCAGGCGTGCACCGGCGGTCCGCCGAGTTTTAGATCCTGCGGCTTGATGACTTCGCCCGCATGCTCCCCTTCCGAGAAGACCAGAACATCCGCTTTTTGCGGTCGCTCGTCGCTGCCGGGCTGGTCCTCACCGGCAGCGGCAGCTTTGGACGCCGCTATGCATGCTCCTGCGGCGAGAGTCGTCAAGATGAGCGCACGCCGTGTCGGATCCGGACAAGACGGCGTTGCCGTCTCGAGGTCCGCACTGGTGTTTTCAAGCGATGCTGTTGCGCTGCGGTCGGATTCGGACATGGCGTAAACTGAACGTGCAACTCAGCCAAAATGAAGGCGACAGATTTTTGTTTTGAGTTTTTGTTCGGACCGATGCACCTCCCGCTCGTGTTCGCGATCAAGAACTTCGCGTCTTCGAGAAACAGTCGCCCTTCACCTGATCACACCGACCAGAAACCACATCATGCGCATTTCGCGGAACAGCTCTCGAAATTTGTGCGGTGCGTTCGGGTCGATCGCTACGGCCGCGGTCCAGCTTCACCAGCATTTCGTCGGGTTCGGGTCATGCGTAAGGACTGCTGACCAAATGCGAGACCTCCGAGCAAGCCCCGCTTTCGCCAAATACAAATGCGAGACAACGCGTTGTGAAGTCGATCCGTCCCGCCTTCTGGTAGCGTGCTGGAACGTCGATCTCGCCAAACAGCTCTCGTGAACAAAGCAAAAATAAAATAGGAGGACGGGCCCGCGACACGGCAATTCAATCGGTTCTTATGGTGCAGAGACGATACGGCAAACCTCATAGCAACGGCGTTGAGCGGTAAGGAAACATGTTCTCGCTCACGTCGAACAGACATCAACAGCTTATGAAGAGCGAGGAAACGATCATGATCAAGGTAAGGATTAACGGTCAGGAACGAAACTGGGACGGTGACCCGGATCTTTCGTTACTCTGGTTTATCCGTGACGAAATCGGATTGACGGGCACGAAATTCGGCTGCGGCCAGGCTCTCTGCGGTGCATGCACGGTTATCGTCAACAAGCAGGCCGTACGCGCCTGCATCACCTCGGTTTCTGACGTGGTCGGCCGAGAGGTCACGACCATCGAAGGCCTTCATCCGACGGGCGATCACGCGGTTCAGAAGGCCTGGCGCCAGGGAAATGTCCCGCAATGCGGCTATTGCCAGGCCGGCCAGATCATGCAGGCCGCCGCACTGCTGATGGAAAACCCAAAACCCTCCCACGACCAGATACGCGAAGCGATGTCGGGCAACATCTGCCGCTGCGGCTGTTACCAACGCATCGAAAACGCGGTCCATCTCGCTTCGACGGGGGTCTGATCATGAACATCGTCACAAATCCCAACAAGCTTCGCGGCATCGAGAGCCGCATCAAGGTCGAGAACGTTTCGCGTCGCAGCATTCTCAAGGGTCTGGGCATCGCGGGCGGGCTGGTGCTGGCCGCGCCGGTGATGTCGCGTCAGGCGTTTGCGGCTTATAAAACTGGTGCCGGAGAGATGCCGCACGGCACCGTGGTCGACCCGCGCGTCTTCGTTGCCATCGCCTCCGATGGAACGGTGACGATCGTGGCGCACCGTGCCGAAATGGGAACCGGCGTCCGGACCAGCCTACCATTGATTGTCGCTGAGGAAATGGAGGCTGATTGGTCGCGCGTAAAGGTGGCGCAGGCGCCCGGAGACGAGGTCAAATTCGGCAATCAGGACACCGACGGATCGCGCAGCACACGGCACTATCTGATCCCGATGCGCGAGATCGGCGCGTCGGCGCGCACCATGCTTGAAGGCGCAGCTGCGAAACGTTGGGGCGTCCCGGCAACCGAGGTCAAGGCGGTCAACCATGAGGTGGTTCATTCCGCCAGCGGCCGCCGTCTCGGCTTCGGCGACCTGGCCGCCGATGCGGCGAAGGAGTCGGTGCCCAGTGTTGAAGGCCTGAAGCTGAAAGACCCAAAGGACTTCCGCTATCTCGGCAAAGGTCAAGTCGGCATCGTCGACCTTCGTGACATTACAGTCGGCACCGCGCATTACGGTAGCGACACCCGCCTGCCCGGCATGAAGTACGCCGTGATCGCGCGACCGCCGGTGACCGGCGGCAAACTGGTGTCGTTCGACGGAGCCGCCGCGATGAAGGTCTCCGGCGTCGAGAAGGTGATGGAGGTACAGGGTTGGCCGTGGCCGTCCAAGTTCCAGCCGCTCGGCGGGGTCGCCGTGATCGCACGCAACACCGGCGCCGCCATCAAGGGACGTGACGCGCTGAAGATCGTCTGGGACGACGGCGCCAACGCCAAGTACGAGTCGGCAGCTTATCGGACCGAACTCGAGGAAGCCGCGCGCAAGCCGGGTCTCGTGGTGCGCAAGGAAGGCGACGTGGACGCCGCCCTGAAAACCGCCGACAAAGTGATCGTCGGCGAATACTACCTGCCTCACCTGGCGCATGCGCCCATGGAACCGCCTGTCGCGGTCGCTAACGTCAAAGACGGCAAGGCCGAGATTTGGGGACCCGTGCAAAGTGCCGGCGGGACGCGGGAAGACGTCGCAAAGACCCTCGGAATCCCGGAAGAGAATGTGACCGTCAACGTCACGCTGCTCGGCGGCGGATTCGGGCGAAAATCGAAGTGCGATTTTGCGCTTGAGGCGGCGTTGCTGTCGAAGGCGATCGGCTCACCGGTAAAGGTGCAATGGACGCGGGAAGACGACGTTCGCAACGGCTTCCTTCACACCGTCTCGGCGGAACGTATCGAAGCGGGGCTCGACAAGAGCGGCAAGGTGATTGCCTGGCGTCACCGCAGCGTCGCGCCAACCATCGCCTCGACCTTCGCGGCCAATGCGGTGCATGCGGCGCCCTTCGAACTCGGCATGGGGCTGGTCGACATGCCGTTCGAGATCGCCAATATTCAATGCGAGAATCCGGAAGCCGCCGCGCATACCCGCATCGGCTGGTTCCGCTCGGTATCGAATATCCCGCGTGCCTTTGCGGTGCAGTCGATGGTGGCCGAACTCGCCCATGCCACCAACCGCGATCAAAAGGATATGCTGCTGGAGCTCATCGGCTCTCCGCGGATCGTCAAGCTCGATTCCGTGAAAGATCTGTGGAACTATGGCGAGCCCTATGACAGCTATCCGATCGATACCGCGCGTCTGCGCCGAGTGGTCGAGGTCGTCGCCGACAAGGGCAAGTGGGGACGGACCATGCCGAAGGGACACGGGCTCGGGATTGCGGTGCATCGCAGCTTCGTCAGCTACATCGCGACCATCGTCGAGGTGTCGGTCGGCGAAAAAGGCAAACTGACCGTTCACCAGGTCGACACCGCCATCGACTGCGGCATGTTCGTCAATCCCGAAAGGATCGAGTCGCAAATCGAGGGCGCTGCGATCATGGGCCTGAGCCTCGCCAAATACGGCGAGATCACCTTCAAGGACGGCAAGGTGCAACAGGGCAACTACGATGACTTCCCGGTGATCCGGATGGATGAGGCACCCCTGGTGACCAATGTGCACATCGTCCCTGCCGATGCCGATACGCCGCCAAGCGGCGCAGGCGAGCCGGGCGTGCCTCCGTTCGCCCCAGCCTTGATCAACGCCATCTTCGCAGCGACCGGGAAGCGCATTCGGAGGCTGCCGATCGGCAAGCAACTTGAAACTTAAGACGAGTTTGAACGTTTCGGTTCTCCGAAAGGAGTGCATGATGAACACAAAAGTGGCGACGCTCGCGACGCTGGTTTCGAGCGTCCTGCTTTGGAACGTTCAGGAGGTGGCCGCCCAGACGAATCCGCCACCCGCTACGGCAACGCGGCCGGCGACGACGTCGCCGGCGCAAACTTCCGTTCCTAACGCCAGCCCGCCGGCCACAACAACTGAGACGACCGGCATGACCAACCAGGACGCGACTGTCAAAAAAATGAATGAAGACGAAAAACAGAAAGTCGACACCAAGGGCAAGTAGCCTGAACGTCGAGCAGCCGCTCCCGGAGGATTTCCACCCTTCGAACGTCTCCACCTTTCCCAGGAAGGCAGCATAAAAAAAGCCCCGCATTTCGCGGGGCTTTTCTTATTTACCTGCCCATGCCGGAGCCTGGCCCGGTGGGTATCCTTGGTGCTGTTGACCAAGGATAACTCGCCATCAACGCCTTCCGTTCCTCTCGTCTTCAGCGCGATGGAACCCGCCAAGCTGTTCGCATAGCCGTGTTTACGCCGCGGCAATCGTCTCCCACCGGGTGTCACTCGGGTTGGAACTTGCGCCAGACGTCGCTATGTCAGTTGGGCCTGTGGCGTTGCATTCCCTGAAGTGGGAAGCAATTTCAACGTGAGCGAGATGATCCCACCGCTCCGCATCCCCTAAATGTTTCCAGCTATTTACCGGGTCAAACACCGCGCGTTGACGGCAGATGGAACTCATGGCGCGGTAGGTTTGCACGTTTTTCATTGCGACCTCCCTGGACTTCATGTTCACGAGCTTATTACCTCTCGTCGCGTCAGAGTCATTACGATTATATGTCAGAACTAATTTGAGTTTGGTCAACGAACGTGACGAATGGACGGAAACATCTGGAGCAGCCTTATTCAAAGCACATTTGCTCGCGCGATTCTTGCTTAGCAGTGAGCTGCATAGGACAATGCAATTAACAAAAAGCTTATATCGAAAAAAAGATTGAGGTCGGGTGCGCGCGCAAGGAAGAAGTTGCAGCAGCCGATAGCTGTGTTGGAGGCGTTGAGCACGCGACGTGCGCCCCGCATCACCAAGCCTTCGGAGATTTCCAGGCATCGGCGATGCCTAAGCTCCCAGTTGAAAAATCCAGGCTGTGTTAGCTAGATCACATATGTTCGTTCGAACTGGACTTATCTTGGCGTGGTATGGCCGCAAACAAGGTAACGGCGGTACACCGCTTGGCTCCTCCCGCCAAGGACTACTCGGAGCCGTCAGGGTGAGAACTCGGCGGCTCTTCTCTTTTTGCCGGCAGCGTCGCTAATCCATTTGGGAGGCATATCTGCGTCAGCGCCCCAAGGCGATATTCGCGGCAGGCCTTGCGCCCCTCGAATGCCAGCGAAAAACGCGCCCGTAGCTCAGCTGGATAGAGCACTAGACTACGAATCTAGGGGTCAGGAGTTCGAATCTCTTCGGGCGCGCCATTTACGCTACAGCAAAGGCCTCGTTGGCGTGTGCGGCTTCAAGCAGGATTCTCGCAGCCACGCCGCGTCGCTTTGGCTCCCAACCAAAAATATCGAAAACAACCCCATGCAAAGTAGCAGCAGTCGCCGGTAAGGACGCTCTGGGCCAATACTTGACACGTCGGGCAAATCAATGGCACTCCTTCATTATCGCGCAATCGATGCCGGTCTGACTTCCGCTTTTCGCACAGAGGACTAAACCGCATATTGCCATTGCAAATTCTGTCAGCGAGCGACTGGATCGGCGTACCTGGTCGAACCCATCTTTCAGAAGACGCATTTTGCGATCTGTCGTCGTGAGAGAACTCTTGATATGCTATTCAGCGCAGCTTGCTCAGCAGCGCGACCAGGGTCTCGCGCTCCTTGGGATCGAGCGGCGCGAGCGTCTCCTTCGTGATCGCGAGCGCGTTCGGCGCCGCCTTTTCGGCCATCTGCTGCCCGGCGCGCGTCAAGCTGACCAGCAGGCGTCGGCCATCTTCGGGGTCGGCGCTGGTCTCGGTCAGGCCGCGGGCGGTGAGCCGGTCGATCACACCCTTGATGGTGGCGACATCCATCGCCGTCAGCCGTCCGAGTTGATTCTGCGAGCACGGTCCGGTCTCGGTGAGCTTGGCAAGCGCCGCCCATTGCGTCGGCGTCAGATTGATGCCGATCTGGCGAGCGAAGATCGCAGCGTGGCGCTGCCACACCTGGCGCAGGATGAAACCGACCTGCTCCTCAAGGACGTAAGCTGGCCGCGAAGGTTTCATGCTCCGTTTCGGCGAAACACTTCTGGTCATGCGTATTCCCCGCGTCCCTCTCTCATGCCGGCGTCGTCATAGCGCCAGATGCGCATCGCGAACGTCCGGTCGGGCGTCAAGCTCGCTCATGGTACCGCTGAAGCAGATGCGGCCACGCTCGATGATGTAAGCGCGGTCGGAGATCAATCTGGCGAAATGCAGGTTTTGCTCGGAGACCACGATGCTGACGCCTTCCTTTTTCATGGTCAGGATCGCGTCGACCATCTGCTCCACGATCTTCGGTGACAATCCTTCGGAGGGTTCGTCGAGCAGCACCAGCGACGGGTTTCCCATCAAGGTCCGCGCGATCGTCAGCATCTGCTGTTCGCCGCCGCTCATGCGCCCGCCCTGGCGGCCGCGCATCTCGCCGAGATTTGGAAACAGCGTGAATAATTTTTCCCGCGTCCAGTGCGGCGCGTTCGGCCTGATCGGCTGACGACCTACCTCAAGATTTTCATCGACCGTGAGGTCCGTGAAGATGCGCCGCTCCTCCGGCACATAGCCGAGACCGCCGCGCACGATCGCATGGGTCGGCTGATCCGAAACATCGTTGCCCTCGAACACGATGCGGCCGGTGCGTTGTTCGACCAGACCGACGATGGAACGAAAGGTCGTGGACTTGCCGGCGCCGTTGCGCCCGAGTAACGCCACGACCTCGCCATCACCGACCTCGAGTGCGATGTCGAACAGGATGTGAGCCGGCCCGTAGTGACTGTTGAGATCCTGAACGGAGAGCTTCATGTCGACGCTCCTTCGCGGTGGCGCGCGTCATAGACCAGGCCCTCGCCGAGATAGATGGCGCGAACCTGCGGATTGCGCCGGACTTCTTCAGGTGAACCCTCCGCGATCAATGTACCGCGATTGAGCACGAGGATGCGATCGGCGTGCTCGAACACCACATCCATGTCGTGCTCGGTGAAGAGAACGCCAATCGAATGCTGCCGCGCAATTCCCGCGGTGAGCCGCATCAGTTCGATGCGCTCGCGCGGCGCCATGCCGGCGGTCGGTTCATCCATCAGCAGCAGCTTCGGCTGGTTGGCGAGCGCGATGGCAAGTTCCAGCCGCTTGAGATCGCCATAGGCGAGCTCACCGCAAGGACGTTCTGCATAACCGCTCATCCCGACGAGTTCCAGCAGACGACCGGCCTCCTCCCTTGCGAACCGTGGCGTCGAGGCCCAGAGGTTGAACAGCTGCCGGCCATACGACACCAGCGCGACCTGAACGTTTTCGCGCACGGTCATGGTCGGGAACGTCGCGGTGATCTGGAAGGTACGCCCGACGCCCAGCCGCCAGATCGCGCGCGGTTTCTTGCCGGCGGTATCCTGGCCGAGCAGATTGATCCGGCCGGAGCCGGGAATCGTTTGGCCGTTGAGCATATCGAAGCACGTGCTCTTGCCGGCGCCGTTGGGACCGATCAACGCCAGGATCTCGCCGGCTTTCAGCGCGAACGACACGCCGCGCACCGCATGGACGCCGCCATAGGATTTGCTCAGGCCTTCGACCGACAGCAGCGTGGGCGCGATGCTCATTCGGCGCTCTCGATCTTGGTAACGAGTGCGGATTTTGACGATTCAGTCCGGCGGCGATTCCGGATCGTCTCCAGCATCCCGACGATACCCTTCGGGAAGGCGACCACGATCAGAACGATGACGCCGCCAAGCACCAGCTTGGACAGATCGGTCTGGCTTACCAGCCAGATCGAGAGCGCCTTGTAGACGATGGCGCCGATAACCGCGCCGGAGACCGTTTCGACACCGCCGAGCAGCACCATGACCAGCGCATCGACCGAGAGCGAGATGCCGAGGCTGTCGGGGAAGACGCTGCCCTTGAGATAAGCGAACAGCGCACCGGCGACGCCTGCGACGGTGCCGGCAATCACAAACGCGGTCCACTGGATGCGCTTGCCGTCGATACCGATAGCCTCGCCGCGCAAGGGCGAGTCGCGTGTCGCCCGCAGCGCGAAGCCAAAGGGCGAGAATACGATAATCCGAAGTGCAGCAACCGCCAGCGCGGCGGCGCCGATCGAGAGCCAGTAGAAATGCGCCGGCGCCGCCGCCCACTTCTCGGGCCAGACGCCGAGGATGCCGTTGTCGCCGCCGGTCACCGCGACCCATTGGAACGCAATCGACCAGACGATCTGCGCGAATGCCAGCGTCAGCATCGCGAAATAAACGCCTGACAGTTGAACCGCGAAGAACCCGAACATCGCAGCACCGAGCATCCCCAATACCGGACCGAGCAGAAGCGAGACAATCATCGGCAGGCCGGCGAGCTTGGCGAGGAAAGCGACGCCATAGGCGCCGAGCCCGAAATACGCCGCATGACCGAACGAGGCGAGGCCGCCGACCGACATCAGGAAATGCAGGCTCGCGGCAAAGATCGCAAAGATCGCAATCTCCGAACCAACCGCGAGCGCATAGTTGCCGCCGACCAGCGGCAGCGCCGCCGCCAGCACCAGCGCGGCAATCGCCGCACGGCGCTCATTCGACGTCAGCGGACGCCAGGGGTTCACCGTCAGCCCCGGCGTGCGGCGCGCGGCAGCCTCCGGCTTTCCGAACAGGCCCCACGGCCGCACGATCAGCACTGCCGCCATCACCAGAAACACCAGGATGATAGAAATCTTCGGAAAAATCAGGATGCCGAACGCGTTGAGCTCCGATACCAGCACCGCGGCGACAAAGGCGCCGATGATGCTGCCGAGACCGCCGATCACCACCACCACGAACACGTCAACGATAATCCGCAGATCCAGGGCGTGATGCACCGCATCGCGCGGAATCTGCAGCGCGCCGCCGAGCGCGGCGAGAAAGACGCCGACTGCGAACACGCTGGTAAACAGCCATTTCTGATTGACGCCGAGTGCTGCCACCATGTCGCGATCCTGCGTCGCGGCACGAACCAGCACCCCCCAGCGTGTTCGCTGGAACAGCAGCCACAGGATTCCAAGCACGAGCGGGCTGAGCCCGATCAGGAACAGGTCGTAGGTCGGAATATTCTGGCCGAAGAAATCGACCGCCCCCTTAAATCCCGGGGCACGGCGGCCCAGCAGGTCGCTCGGTCCCCAGATCAGTACCACCAGGTCCTCGACCATCAGGGTCAAGCCAAAGGTCGCCAGCAGCTGAAACAGTTCGGGCGCATGATAGATCCGCCGCAGCAGCACCATCTCGACCAATACGCCGACCACAGCGACGATCAGCGCGGCGACGACGATGCCGCCCCAGAATCCAATGACGCCGGAAAAGCGCTCGGTCAGCGTGAATGCGACGTAGGCGCCGAGCATGTAGAATGCGCCATGCGCGAAATTGACGATCCGCGTCACGCCAAAGATGATCGACAGACCCGACGCGACAAGGAACAGTGACGCAGCACTGGCAAGACCGGTCAGGAACTGGACGAAGTAAAAGGCCATTTTCGGTCCGCGCCGGGCGCATCTCTCAGTTCATTGCTTCATCCTTCGAGACGGCGCTTAGCGCCTCCTCAGGATGAGGTCCTAAACCCTCATGGTGAGGAGCGCGGCAACGCCGCGCGTCTCGAACCATGAGGCCCTCACGGCTTCAATAGCTGGCGGGCAGTCACGTGCCCGCAGCCAACAGCCCCTACTCCTTCGGCCTGAGCTTTCCTACTTCGGCATCGCTGGGCAGGTAGTCCGCGCCTTTGCGATAGACCGAGTCCACCATGACGCCTTTACCGTCCTTCAGCGCGGTCTTGCCGACGAAGGCGCCCAGGGTCGACTGGTGGTCGATCTTGCGGAAGGTGATCTCGCCGAACGGCGACGGCACCGACAATCCTTCCGCCGCAGCAATCAGCTTCTCCGGATCGGCCGAATTGGCCTTGGCGAGAATGGCCGCCGCCGATTTGATGGTCTGATAGCCGACGATCGAGCCGAGCCTCGGATAGTCGCTGTACTTGGCCTGATAGGCCTTTGCGAATGCGTCATGCTCCGGCGTCTTGATGCTGTACCAGGGATAACCGGTAACAATCCAGCCTTCAGGCGTCTCTTCCTTCAGCGGATCAAGATATTCCGGCTCACCGGTGAGGAAGGAGACCACCGCGCGATCCTTGAACAGGCCGCGGGTGTTGCCTTCGCGCACGAGCTTTACCAGATCGGCGCCGAATGTGACGTTGAGGATGGCTTCCGGATTGGCGGCGGCTACCGCCTGCACCACCGGACCCGCGTCAATCTTGCCTTGCGGAGGCCACTGCTCGTCGACCCACTGGATATCGGGTCGCTTTTCCGACATCAGTTTCTTGAACACGGCGACCGCGGACTGGCCATATTCATAGTTCGGCGCAATCGTCGCCCAGCGCTTGGCCGGCAGCTTCGCCGCTTCTTCCACCAGCATCGCCGCCTGCATGTAGTTGGAAGGACGCAGGCGGAAGGTGTAGCGATTGCCCTTGGCCCAGGTAATGGCGTCGGTCAGGGGCTCGGCGGCGAGAAAGAAAACCTTCTTCTGATTGGCGAAGTCGCTGACGGCCAGACCAATATTGGACAGGAAGGTGCCGGTCAGCATGACCACGTTCTCGCTCGACACCAGTTCGTTGGCGGCGGTCTGCGCGTCGGCGGGCTTGCCGCCGTCATCCTTGGAGACGACGACCAGCTTCTTGCCGTTGATGCCACCCGCGGCATTGATTTCCTCGACCGCCAGCTGCCAGCCCTTGCGATAGGGCTCGGTGAACGCAGGCAGCAGCGAGTAGCTGTTGATTTCGCCGATCTTGATTTCGCTCTGCGCCATGGCGGAATGCGCCATGCTACCGAGCATGATCGCGAGCCCCGCGCCCAAGAAAAATTTACTTCGTTGCATTCCAAATCTCCAATGTTGAAGAAACCAATTACCGCAGACCGTCTTCACCCTTTATCTCGGCGATCGTCAGACCGCCAACGCGCGGCAGCGGCCTGCCGCTATCGGTGATCGCCACCGCCACCATGATTTCGTTGGCCCGTGGCGCATCGTTGATCTGCACCTCCATGCCGTCGAAGTGGCTTCGCACGAATGCCGCATCCTTGTGGCCGAGCGGAATGTTCAGGATCGTTCCCATTCCGCCACGCTTCTTGGAAGACGGAATCAGCGCGGCACCCTTGCCCAGTATCTTGCGCACCGGTGCGCCCATCTTCGGATGCAAGATCGCGGCCGCGTGTTCGAGTTCGCCGTTTTCGCCGACCGCCGCCGCCTTGCCGTAACTTTGCGCTTTTGCCCCGTCGATGCCCAGCGCCGCCACTGCCCTCGCGGCGAGCAATTCACCGAGTTCCTCGCCAATTGCGATCAGGGGGTTAAGATCTTCGACATACTTTCCGGCGAACGGATTTTCGATCACGGCGATGGCGGCCGCGCGCCGAGTCGGCGGGGTGACGGTCTGTCCCATCTCGAGCAACGTCTCCTCGACAACCGTAACGATCTTGCGAATGACTGCGCTCATCGTTGTCAGCCCCGTTCTCTAGACATGCATCGAACTTTCTATTGCGCCTCTTTGGAACGCCGTTTCCGCTCGGGGCGTCCCTCTTGGCGCCACGACCACCGTCTCGCCATGTAACCGCAATGCGGCACCGTCGATCAATCCCGCAGCGAGCAGCTGACGCGCTTTGTCAGCCCCGGCCTCGAGCGCGTCCTCGATCTCAACATCCGACAATTCGCCGACATCCCGGGTCACAAGGCGCGCGCCAAGATCGCTGTCGGGTTGCAGATCCTGTGCCGGAAGGCGGACAATGGCCGGGTGCCCGGGCAAATCGACCGCATTGGCAATGATGGTGGCCGCGGCGTCCGCTTGCGACGCCGTCCGCGCCAGTACGGTGACGGCGTCGGCAATGCCGAGCGAGAAACTGCGCCCGTGGCGTCCGCTGGTGGCGACCCCTCGCGTGGGATCATCGGCGCGAATGACCATCGTTCGCATCAAGCCATGATCACCCGGCCGGTCCATCAGACCTACGGTGAACTGTTCTCCGTCCGCAAGGTACAGCGCGATGTCGCCGCCATTGTTGACGTAAGCCCGCTCAAGCTGCGCCGCGCGCAGCATCGCGCCGAGAATCTCTTCGGCGACCGAGCCGGCGACTGCCGCCATCGGCGTAATGAAATGGGCTGCCGCGAACGGCGCCACCGCCCCGTGCATGCGGCGCGCAATGGTGCCTTGCAGCAAACACCGTGCCGGATCGGCCGCCTGGCGCAGCATCGGCAACTCACCGCAGAGTTCGTCGAGCAAGCCAGTAAAACGCCGCGCTGCGGCGTCATAGCCCCCCCGCAGATTTATCTCGCTGCCGTGAGCCCCCACGATCAGGTCGATGGGGCCGTCCTGCAGATGAAGCCGTCTGCCGTCTGCCAGAAACCCGATTTGCGGAACTCGCTTCATGGGTGTTGTCCCGGAGGAGACCGCGAGGGCATTTGACGGAATTCAGTGTTGTCCTTTAACGACGCGAGCGGACGCACGTGATCCATATGACCGCCCAGCGCCGCGTAGTCCGACAGCCGCAAGGTGAACTCGATCGGCGCCACCAGCGCCGGCGTCGGAACATAGCCGAAGGCACCTGCTGGCAATCGCGTGACATCCACCATGAAAGTAATGCCGCCACCCGGCCAAACGTAGACCGGCGCGCCGCCGCTGGTGACGCGGGTCAGCGCCTCCTTCACCGATCGTGTCAGGCGCACCGGATTGTCGGTGACACCCGCCCGCAACGATCCGCCCGCCCCGCCCATGAACAGCACGGTGCACAGCGCGGGTTCGCAATTCTCCTGGATCCGCTCGACCGACAGTTTGAGATCGGCCGGCATCGGTTTCTCGATCGGCTTGAGCGTCGCGTCGAGTTCATAATAAGCCGCATGCTCGCCTGTCGTGCTGACCATCAGCATGGTCATGCCAGGACGGGCCCTCTTCGCATCGAACGGGCCCAGCACCGACAGCGGATCGGAAATCATGGTGCCGCCCCAGCCGGTGCCAGGCTCGGCCACCTGGAAATAACGGCCCGGCGTCGAGCGCCGACCCTTCATCTTGATCCCGGTGTCGGCAATATCCAGCAGTTTGCCGGCCTGATGTTCGGAGAGAACGCCGGTGATGTGGTCATCGACTACCACCACTTCATCGACCTTGCCGTGCCATTGCTTGGCAAACATGCCGATGGTCGCCGAGCCGCAGCCGACCCGCATGCGCTCCTCGGGGACGCCGTTGACGATGGGCGGATAGCCGGCCTGCACCACCACGGTAGCGCCGCCGTCGATCGTGAGTTCGACCGGCTTGCAGTTGCTCAAGTCCATCAGGGCGTCGCAGGTGACGCGGCCCTCTTTCTTCGAGCCGCCGGTCAGATGATGAACGCCGCCCAGCGACAGCATCTGCGAGCCGTACTCGCTTGTCGTCACGTGGCCGATCGCCTCGCCCTGGGCCCGGACCGTCGCCGTCTCGGGGCCGAGATAACGGTCGGTGTCGATCTTCACCTTGACGCCGCAGTAACTGAAGATGCCTTCGGTCACCACCGTGACCATGTCGACGCCGTCGATTTCCGAGGACACGATGAAAGGCGCGGGCTTGTAGTCGGGATAGGTGGTGCCGGCGCCGATCGCGGTCACGAACACGCTCGGCTCGTGAACGATCTTGCCGTCCCAGTCGCCGCCGGCCTGGAACGGCACCAGCCGTCCGCCATGGGATACCGTTCGTTCCAGAACGATGTGAGGATCGACGCGCACCAACTCGCCATTGTGATTGGCGTAGCGATCGCAGGCACCTGCCGCCCCCGGCTTGATGTAACACATCACCGGGCACGCATCGCAGCGGATCTTGTCGTCGGCAGCAGCAGTCGTATCAGTCAGCATGAACAAGCTCACAAGCCAGCGTCAAACTGTCGGACGGCCAAATCGGTAACGACGCGTCATATCGGTTCGGGCGGCGTCGATCATCGCATGGCTCTCGCCGCGCCTCATTTTGTTCGTATACGAACGATGTTGCGCGCGCGGCTGAAAGCTGTCAAGCGCCGTCGCAGGCGAAAACTGGCGCTGCCGAATAAACCCTCAATTGCCCAGCATGTCTGTTCATAAACCGGGCAACAGGATTCACTGCGGAACGGCCCGCTTGCACGTTTGTATGCAAACGGTATCCTTGGCCTTGGGTTTAACGCGATGTTTGCAACGCAATCATCGGAGCGGGACCGTACGCATGACGCAGACCACGATCCGCCTGACAGTCAACGGCAGGATCCATGACGTCAACGCCGCACCCGACACTGCGCTGCTTTATGTGTTGCGCAACGATCTTGAATTGAACGGACCGAAGTATGGCTGCGGGCTCGGCGAATGCGGCGCCTGTGCCGTGCTGATGGACGGCATGGCGGCACGTTCCTGCGTGATCCCGATCAGCGGCTGCGTCCAGCGCGACATTGTGACGCTCGAAGGTCTTGGCTCGCGCGATCGTCCCGATCCGGTGCAGGACGCCTTCATCAGGGAACAGGCCGCGCAATGCGGCTATTGCCTCAATGGCATGATCATGACCACCAAGGCGCTGCTGATGCGCACCCCTCACCCATCCGAAGCCGAAGTGCTTGAAGCGCTGCGCTATAATTTGTGCCGTTGCGGCGCGCATATTGAAATCGTGCGGGCCGCGATGCGGGCTGCCGGTCGTGTCGTCGAGGCGCAAGATTGATGGTCGCGCCCGAAGCTCCGATCAATCCTGAACTTCAGCCGGGATCGTTGTCTGTCGTCCGCCCGGCTGGGTCCAGCGCGGAAGGCGCATTCGAAACCTTTATCAAGATCACGGCTGACGGTTCCGTCACCGCCTTCAACGGTCATGTCGATCTCGGAACCGGCATTCGCACGGCCCTCGGACAGATCGTCGCCGAAGAACTCGACGTGTCCTTTGCCCGCGTCGTCGTCGTGCTGGGTGATACCTCGCGGGTTCCCAATCAGGGTGCGACCATCGCCAGCGAGACCATCCAGATAACAGCGGTCCCGTTACGCCACGCGGCGGCACAGGCGCGGCAATTCCTGATCGCGCGGGCCGCCGAACGACTCGAAATGCCCGTGCAAGACCTCGCGATAGAAGACGGCCTGATCCGCGGACGGGATAATCGCAGCATCAGCTACGGCGAATTGATCGCCGGCGAGAACATCCGCCTGGAACTGGCTGATAATGTTCCGGTAAAGACCGTCGATTCCTACACCATCGTCGGCCAGTCGGTGCCGCGCACCGACCTTCCGGCGAAGGCCACCGGCGAACTGGTTTACGTTCACGATGTACGCTTACCCGGCATGCTCCATGGCCGCGTCGTGCGCCCGCCCTACGCCGGCGTCGATGCCGGCGCTTTTGTCGGCACGAGCCTGATCGCGGTCGATGAGGCTTCGGTGCGCGATATTCCAGGATTAGTTGCCGTCGTCACCATCCGCGATTTCGTCGGCGTCATCGCCGAGCGTGAGGAAAACGCGGTCAAGGCGGCGGCGCAGCTTAAAGTGATTTGGAAGCCGACGCCGACGCTGCCCAATATGAAGGACGTCGAGACCGCTCTCCGCGCCCATCCGTCGACACCGCGGACCCTGATCGACAAAGGCGACGTCGACGCCGCCCTCGCCGCGGCCGCAAAGCCGATGCAACGGACCTACATCTGGCCATACCAGATGCACGGCTCGATCGGCCCGTCCTGCGCTGTCGCGGATTATCAGGAGGGGTGCGTACGGGTCTGGTCCGGCACGCAAAATCCCCACATCCTGCGCACCGACCTCGCGCTGCTGCTGCAGCGGCCGGAACCCGAAATCGAGGTAATCCGGATGGAGGCGGCCGGCTGCTATGGCCGCAACTGCGCCGACGACGTCTCCGCCGATGCCGTTCTTCTGTCGCGCGCGGTCGGCCGTCCGGTCCGGGTGCAGCTGACGCGCGAACAGGAGCACGCCTGGGAGCCAAAGGGCACGGCGCAGCTGATGGACGTCAAGGGCGGGCTGCGCGCCGATGGCAGCGTCGCCGGTTACGACTTTGCCACACGCTATCCATCCAACGGCGCGCCTACGCTGGCGCTGCTGCTGACGGGTGCGATTGCGCCGGTGCCGGAAGTGTTCGAGATGGGCGACCGCACCGCGATCCCGCCTTACGACTACGACGCCATCCGCGTGGTGGCGCACGACATGCCACCGATCGTGCGCGCATCCTGGTTTCGTGGCGTGTCAGCGTTGCCAAATACCTTTGCCCACGAATCCTATATCGACGAACTGGCAACCGAAGCCGGCGTCGATCCGATTGAATATCGCCTTCGCTATCTCAGAGATCCCCGTGCGATTGACCTTGTCAACGCCGTTGCCGAGCGAGCGGACTGGACCCCTCGCCCGGTCTGGAAGGAGCCGGTCGCGGAGGGCGATGTCGTGCGTGGACGGGGCTTTGCCTACGCGCTGTACGTTCACAGCAAGTTTCCGGGCTACGGCGCCGCCTGGTCGGCCTGGATTGCCGATGTCGCCGTCAACAAGGCGACCGGCGATGTCAGTGTAACCCGCGTGGTCGCCGGTCAGGATTCCGGCCTGATGATCAACCCCGACGGCGTCCGCCACCAGATCCACGGCAACATCATCCAGTCGACCAGCCGCGCGCTGATGGAAGAGGTCTCGTTCGACCGCAACTCGGTGACCAGCCGCGAATGGGGCGCCTACCCCATCATCACCTTCCCGGATATTCCAAAGATCGACGTGCTGATGCTGCCCCGGCAGGATCAACCGCCGCTCGGCGTTGGCGAATCCGCGTCAGTCCCAAGCGCCGCGGCGATTGCCAACGCCATCTTTGATGCGACCGGGGTGCGTTTTCGCGAATTGCCGTTTACACCCGAGCGTATTCTTGCGGGGTTG
>Ga0179592_10000146_pt1 | contig 29120 bp, 24 predicted proteins | sample CZODoug2_1_08_16_FD_148623 | JGI IMG/M metagenome (GOLD analysis project Ga0179592, IMG submission 148623) | Vadose zone soil fungal communities from Angelo Coast Range Reserve, California, USA - CZODoug2_1_08_16fungal (Illumina Assembly) | ecosystem: Environmental > Terrestrial > Soil > Vadose...
AACGCCGCCTGCACCTGCAGCAGCTTCGACATATCGGTATTGCGCAGCACCAGGCTGATATCGGGGTGCGCGATCAGGCGCCCCTGCGCGCCGACCACATAGGCATGACCGCCCTCGCCGACCTTGATCTGCGACACCAGTTCCCAGATCAGCTTGAGGTTGACCTCGGCAATGCTGACGCCGGCATCCTTGCGCGTGCCGGCGAGCGACAGCGTCATATACGGCTCGGACTCGCGGCGGAAATAAACCGGCCCGTAATAGACCTTGTGGGCGACGGCTTCTTTGAACTTCGGATCCTTGGAGAAATCGGCGCCGCTGTCCACCACATCCATGGCGAGGCGCGACACCCGCAGGCGCTCCTTGCCGGTGGAATCGAGCTGCGCCAGTTCGGTGATCGCCGGCACCTGCTTCAACAGCCGCAAGGCGTCAAACCGGCGACTCTCGAGCGAGCTCGCACGATTCTCGAGCGAGCTCGCAGACCACGGTAGCTGGGTGGTCCAGCCGAGCTGGCTTTCGATTTCCTTGATGAACTGGCCGATCTTGGCTGCCGCGGCCTCGGCCTGTTCGTGCTGGATCCGGATCAGGGCCGCCTTGTGTTCGCGGTAATAGAAAAAAACCTCGAAAATCCCGTTGGATAGCAGCGCGACGCCCACCACTGCGACGAACAGGGCGACATATTTGGTGAACAGCCGGCTGCGGATTTTCGTTCCGGATGGCGCCTCCACGGGCGCCGCAGCCGCGGGCGATGCCGCCAGCGTTCGGCCCTCAGGTGTGTCGGGGTGGAGGGAAATGGTCATCCCGCCCAATTTAGCAAGAACCAGCGCTGCTGTCTCACATGCCGCAGTGCGGGAGGATTATTCGATGACCTCGTCGGCGGTCGCCAGCAGCGTCGGCGGGATGTTCAGGCCGAGCGCCTTGGCAGCCTTGAGGTTGATGGTGAGTTCAAATTTCGTTGGTTGCTCGACCGGCAGATCGCCTGCTTTTGCGCCCCGGAAAATCCTGTCAATGAAGGCTGCGGAGCGGAAATAGAGGTCCGGATAGCTCACCCCGTAGGCCATCAATCCACCGACGTCGACGAACTCCTTGGACGGATAAATTGCCGCCATATGCTGCTTCGCCGCGAGGTCAACGATCAGCTGCCGGTTTACTTGAATCAGGCCGTCAATTCCAACCAGCAGCGTGTCGACTCGGCCCGCACTTGCCTTTTCGAATGCGGAGAAGATGTCCTCCCTGGTTCTCACGTCGAGTAGAACGGCCTCAATGCCAAGTGCCTGCGCCGCCTTTTTGGTCTCTTCCCATTGCTGAGGGACGATGGGATTCCCCATGTTATGAAACAAGGCTGCGGTCGAGGCTCCCGGCCGCAATTCCTTGACAAGCTCGACGCGCTTGCCGGCCAGTTCAGTGACGAATGCACTTAGCCCGGTGAGATTCCCGCCCGGCCGCGCGAGGCTCTCTACGATGCCCACACCGAGCGGCTCTCCAACCGCGGCCATCACAATCGGAATTGTTTCCGTGGCATTCTTTGCGGCGCGGGCGGCAGGCGTACCGCGTGTGACGATCAAGTCCACACCAAGCCGCACCAATTCGTCCGCCAATGCAGGAAAACGTTCTGCAGCGCCGTCGGCTGACCGATACTCCAGAATATAATTCTGGTTTTCGATGTAGCCCAATTCGCGCAGCCCCCGCCGCAGCGCATCGAGATTCCTGAAATTTAATGCTGGAGATACAGTCTCCAATATTCCGATACGACGACTTTTTGCAGGTTGCTGCGCGTGCGCCGAGCTTGTTGCGGCGACGACGGCGCCACCGAAAAGCGTGATGAACTCGCGTCGCTTCATCGCGGCATCCTGCTTTTGGACGCTCTGCAAGAGGGCGCCCGCCAGGACGGGATATCACGGGAGACTGTATCAAAGCGACAACGACTATCAGCGCCGCCGTCGCTCAAGCTACATCCGGCCGTCCCTCAAGTCGGCCTGAGGGCCTTTGAACCCAGATCGAAGTCCGCGATCTCCTTGCTCCGCCGCGAGTCGGCGTTGGCCCTGTGGTCGGTGGCGAGCGACACATAGACCGCGGGCAGCACGAACAGCGTGAACAGGGTGCCGATCGACATGCCCGCGACGACCACCAGACCGATCGAGAACCGGCTCGCCGCGCCCGCACCCGAGGCGGTCAAGAGCGGGATCAGGCCGGTCACCATCGCCGCCGTCGTCATCAGGATCGGTCGCAGCCGGATCCGGGCCGACATCTCGATCGCCGAACGGCGGTCCAGACCCTCGTTGAGCTGCAGTTCGTTGGCGAACTCGACCATCAGGATGCCGTGCTTGGTGATGAGGCCGACCAGGGTGAGCAACCCGACCTGGGTGTAGATGTTCATGGTGGCGACGCCGAAGAACAGCGGAATCAGCGCGCCGACGATCGCCATCGGCACCGAGATCATGATCACCAGCGGGTCGCGCAAGCTTTCGAACTGCGCCGCCAGCACCAGGAAGATGATGATCAGCGCGAAGCCGAAGGTGATCGCGAGCTGGCTGCCTTCCTGCACATATTGGCGGGAGTCGGCCAGATAGTCGTGGCTGAAGCCGGCCGGCAGCTTTTTCGCTTCGCCCTCGAGGAAGTCGACCGCCTGGCCGACCGTCACGCCCGGCATCGGCACCGCCTGGAAGGTCGCGGAGTTGAGCTGGTTGTAGTGGGTCAGCGCGTTCGGATCGGTGGCGGTCTCGATCGAGACAATGGTCGACAGCGGCACCTGCTGACCGGTGGCCGTCGCCACGTAGTATCCGCCGAGCGCTTCCGGCGACAGCCGCAGTCCGCGCGGCACCTGCGGGATCACCTGATAAGAACGCCCTTCGAGATTGAAACGGTTGACATAATTGCCGCCGAGCAGCGTCGCCAGCGTGCTGCCGACCTGCTGCATGTTGATGCCGAGATCGCTCGCCTTGGAGCGATCGATCTTCACCCGCACCACCGGCTGGTTGAAGTCGAGATCGCTGTCGGACACGATGAACAGGCCGCTCTTGCGTGCGGCTTCCTTCAACTTGGCCATCTGCTCATAGACGGCCTGGAATCCGGCGGTCGAATTGATCACCATCTGAACCGGCAAGCCGCCCGGCCCGCCCGGCAGCGGCGGCAGGTTGAAGGCAAAGGCGTTGACGCCTTCGATCTTGGAGAGCTGCCCCTGCACCAGCGGTTTTAGCTTGATCGAGGATCGCTCGCGCTCATCCCACGGCTTGAGCAGCATGCCGGCAATGCCATTCTGCGCGCCGTTGATGCCGTTCAACGCGAAGCGAAGGTCGGTTTCCGGGAAACTCGAAAACACCTTGTCGAGCTTTTCGCCATAGAAATCGAGATAATCGATATTGGCGTATTTCGGCGCCTTCAGCACCGAGAACACGATGCCCTGATCTTCTTCCGGCGCCAGCTCCTTGGAGGTGTGCATATAGAGGAAGCCGACCAACCCCAAAATCGTCAGCGCGAACAGTCCGGTGATCGGACGGTAATCGAGCGAGCGGTCGAGTTTGCGGCCGTACCATCGCGTCACGGCGCCAAAAACCCGGTTCACCAGTCTTGCAAAACGCCCTTCTTCGGTATTCTTCAAAAGGACCGAGCACATCATCGGCGACAGCGTCAGCGCGATCACGCCCGAGACGATCACCGAACCGGCCAGCGTAAAGGCGAATTCGCGAAACAGCGAGCCGGTCAGTCCGCCGAGGAAGCCGATCGGGGCATACACCGCGGCCAGCGTAATCGTCATCGAGATCACCGGACCCACGATCTCGCGCGCGCCCTGTAGCGAGGCCTGCACCGGCGTCTTGCCCTCTTCGAGATGACGATGGATGTTCTCGACCACCACGATGGCGTCGTCGACCACAAGTCCGATCGCCAGCACCATGGCGAGCAGCGTCAGCAAGTTGAAGCTGAAGCCCATCATCAGCATTAGCGTGCAGACGCCGATCAGCGACAGCGGGATAGTGACCACGGGAATCACCACCGAACGGAACGACGCCAGGAACAGGAAGATCACGACGACGACGATCAGCACGGCTTCGCCCAGTGTCTTTTCGACCTCGTCAATCGAGGACTGGATGAACTTGGTGGAATCGTACGCCACCTTCATCTTCATCGACGGCGGCAGATTGCGCTCGAGTTCGGGGAACAGCGCGCGCACGCCTTTGACCAGCGTCAGCGGGTTGCCTTGCGGGGTTGCCTGCACGCCAATGAAGATCGCGTGCTCGCCGTTGAAGGCAACGCTCGCATCCGAGCTTTGCGCGGCAAGTTCGACGGTGGCGATATCCTCCATGCGCACGAAACCGCCATCCTTGGCCTTGACGATCATGCGCTTGAACTGGTCGAGGTTGCGCAGATCAGTGTTGGTCGAGACGTTGGAGACGATGAAGTAGCCCTTGGACTGGCCGGCGGCCGCCTGGAAGTTGTTCGCCGCGATCGCCGCCGACACCTCATTGGACGAGATGTTGCGTCCGGCCATCTTCACTGGATCGAGCCAGATCCGCATCGCAAAAGTCTGCCCGCCGAGGATGTCGGCCGAGGCCACGCCGTCGACCGTCGACAGCACGGGCTGCACCACGCGCGTGAGGTAGTCCGAGATCGCCGATCCCGACAGTTCCTCGCTGGAGAAGCCGAGATACATCACGGCCGTGGTCTGGCCGGTGGTCTTGGTGACGATCGGGTCGTTGGATTCCTTCGGGATCAGGTATTTGACCGAATTGACCTTGGCCAGCACTTCGGTCAGCGCCTGGTTCGGATCGAAATTCAGCTTGATATAGACCTGGATCGTGCTGGTGCCCTGCACCGACGAAGAGGTGATGTAATCGACGCCCTCGGCCGAGGCGACCGCCTGCTCGATCGGCGTCGTGATGAATCCCTGGATCAACGCGGCGGATGCGCCGGGATACGAGGTGGTGACGTTGACCACCGTGTTCGACAGTTTTGGATACTGCCGGATCGGCAGGCTGGTCGCCGCGCGGAAACCGATCAGCAGAATCAGCAGGCTGACGACGGCCGACAGAACCGGACGCCTGATGAAAATATCGGTAAGGGCGGCCATCGCGGATGCCTCGGATGATTAATAGCGCGGCGGCTGCGCCGGGATCGGCGGCGCCGGGTCGGTCGAGATCGTCACAGCCGATCCCGACTGCAGCTTGAGCTGGCCGACCGCGACGACGCGGTCGCCCGGCTTCAGGCCCTTGAGAATTTCGGCGCGTCCTTCGATCCGGTTGCCGGTCTGCACGAAGCTGCGCGTTGCCGACAGGCTGGTCTTGCCGTCGTCTTCCTTCTTCTCGGTGATCAGGAAGATGGAATCGCCGTACAGCGTGTAATCCACCGCCGTTTCCGGAATGGTGATGACCGGCGGCTTGTCCGGCAGCACCACCGTGGTGGTCACGAACATGCCGGGCTTGAGGATGCGCTCGGGGTTGGCGATCGTGGCCTGAACGCGGATGTTGCGCGTGTCGGTCGAGATCTGCGGCTCTATGGTCGTGATCTTGCCTTCAAAGGTCTGGCCCGGATAGGCATCGACTTTGATGCGCACGATCTGCCCGACCTTCAACTGGCCGCTGTCCTTTTCAGGAATAGTGAAATTGGCGTAGAGCACGGACAGATCGGTCAGCGACACGATCTGGGTGCCGGCCGTCAGATATTGCCCGACCTCGACCTTGCGAACGCCGAGTTCACCGTCGAACGGCGCGCGCACCAGCTTTTGCGAGATGATGGCCTGCGTCTTGGCGATGCCGGCATTGGCCTGGTCGAACGCCGACTGTGCCTGATCGACGGTTGCCTGCGGCCCGAACTGGCGCGCGGCAAGCTGCCTGGCGCGCTCGAGCGACAGCTGCGCCATGGTCGCTTGCGCCTTGAAGCTGGCGAGGTCGCCCTGCTCGGGGCCGTCGAACAATTGCAGCAGCGGCGTGCCGGCCTTCACATTGGCGCCTGCCTGGAACAGGATTTCCGTGATGCGTCCGCTGACGTCGGAGGTGACGTTGACCTGATGCACGGCGGCGAGATCGCCGACCGCGGTGAGCAGGTTCGGAATCACTTCGGATTTGGCTTCCGCAATGGTCACGGCCACCGGCGGCGGCTTGTTGTTGGCGAAGATGTTCTTGATGAAGCCGGCGCGCCAATATTCGAAGTAGACAATTCCGCCGACAACCAAAACCAGCAAAGAGCCGACAATGACGAACCAGCGCAGCATCCGCACAGGACGTTTATGAGTCTTGTCGGCAATCGGTTTGCCCGAGATGTTGGCTTCAGTCACGATATTCATGTCATGCACCTTCTGCAGTTACCGGCTGCTGCCCCGGATCCGGCGACAATTCGCGATCCAGCTGAGAGACGACAGCGGCTTCGTTAAGTCCAATTCCGCGGAGAATGAATTCGCAAATCTGCCGCTCGAGATCGGCAGCGTCGCCATAGGACAGACAGGGAATCGATGGCAGCCGCGCCAGCGCCATCATCAGCACGGTGTGATGCGCAAGCCAGAACAGGTTGAGCGGATTGCTTCCGACCCGTGACGCGTCCCCTACCGCCACGGCCCGCTCCAGCGATGCGGTGAAAACCGGTCCGATCAACTTCCCGATCTTCTCGTAAATCAGCCGTGCGAATTCTCCGTCATCAAGGTGGCTGGTAACCATCAGCCTGAGACGCTGGGCCTCCTCTTGATCGGGAGCATCCGAGACCTGCTGGAAATGGCGGACCATTTCGCGAATCAGGATAACCAGCGTCTCCGTCGACGGCTCCAACCCCAACAACCGGTGCAGCGCCGGATCCGCTTCGCACTCTTCTGCGAGGATCTCCGCATACAACGCTGATTTCGTTGGGAAGTGCTTGAACAGCAACCCCTCCGAAATTGAGGCAGCGGCGGCGACGCTCTTGGTCGTGGTTCCCGCAAAGCCGTGGCGCGCAAAACAGCGCTTGGCGGCGCTCAGAATCAATTGCCGCCGCAAGTCCCCGGTCATGCGCAGTGGTGTACTCATACTCGTGAGTAAGCACTCACCTATGGAAATGTCAAGGAATTGCTGCAGTGCACTGGGGCGTCCGCTTCAATTGGACGCTAGATCGGCCCAAATCCCAGTGCGCCGCGGATGCGGGTCACGATGAAAGTTCGATCGCGGCTCGAAAGCACCCGCTCCAGGTTGGCGCTGTCGATCTTGATGCTGACAAAGCGGGGCCCACTTGAGACGCCCTGTATCGAGGGCGCAAAGGCCTCGATGTCGGCCATGGTCGCGATTATGCGGGCATCCGTGATCCCGCAACTGCGGGCGACACCGACGAGGTCGACTGTCGCCGCGGTGTGACTCGCCTGCCCGCCGGTCTCGCCATAGACCTCGTTATCCAGCACGACAATGGTGAGATTCCCGGGCTTCTGCAGGCCGACGGTGGCGAGACTCCCGATCCCCATCAGCATCTCGCCATCGCCTGTGATCACCACCACAGGCAGTTCCGGCTGCGCCAGCGCGATGCCGAGCCCGATCATGACCGCCCCGCCCATGGCGCCCCAAAGGTAAAAGTTGCGGTCATGGTCGCCGGCGGCGGCGATATCGTAGGTCGAGGCGCCCAAGCCGCCGACCACGATGGCATCCTTGCGCTCCGTCAGCAGGCCAGACACGACGCTGCGCCGTTCGAGAAGATTTGCTTTGCTCATTTGGTGAAGACCTTTGCCCCGATCAGGCGCTGCGACAGCAGGACGGCGGTCGGCGTGCAGGCATCGTAGGCCTGCCCCGCCGCGGCCTCGACCACCTCGCGCACCTCATCCGGGTGCGAGGCCCGCAATACCTTGATTCCCGACAGTTCAAATACGCCCTGGGTGCTCGACCCCATCGGCACCTGCCAGGGATTGAACTCGCCCCATTCGCCGCGCATCGTCACCAGCGTCAGGAACGGAAAGCGGAAAATCTGGGTCAGCGACAGCATGTTCACGCAATTGCCGACGCCGCTCGACTGCATCAGCAGTACGCCGCGCTGGCCGCCCGCCCAGGCGCCGGCCAACAGCGCCACGCCTTCCTCCTCCGTCGTCAACGGGACGGCGCGCATCGAGGGGGAGCCGAGCACGCGCTCGATCAGCTGCGAATGCCCGGCATCCGGCACGTAAGGCACCTGCCGGACATCGAAGCGCTGCAAAATCGCAAATATATCCTCCGGCCAGGAGGCCGCATTTTCCGTAAGGGCATCGGCGCGGGCGTGCATTTTGATTTCCAGTGGGCTAGCCGAGATTGTATTCCGGGGCGGGACTGTAGAGGGAGCGCCGGTTTCGGAAAGAGCGAAAACGGCATATCGGTCTCCACCTGTGAGTATGGCAGCATGAATGCGAACGCGCGAGAGCTGGCGGCCAATTTCGACATCGAGAAGCTGACGCCTGAATTCTATGCCGACCCCTACCCGACCTATCGTGCGCTGCGGGAGCATGAGCCCATCAAACGGCTGCCCAACGGCTCCTGGTTTCTGACGCGCTATGACAACCTGGTCAGCGCCTACAAGACCACGAAGCTTTTCTCTTCCGACAAGAAAAAAGAGTTTTTGCCGAAATATGGTAATTCGCTGCTCTACGAGCACCACACCACCAGCCTCGTCTTCAATGACCCGCCGGCGCACACCCGCGTGCGCCGATTGATCATGGGCGCGCTGTCGCCGCGCGCGATTGCCGAGATGGAGCCGAACCTGATCGCACTGGTGGATCGGTTGCTCGAGACAATCGCCGCCAAGGGCAAGTTTGAGCTGATCGGAGATTTTGCGTCCGCGATCCCGGTTCAGGTGATCGGCAATCTGCTCGACGTCCCCATGGAGGAGCGCGAACCATTGCGCGACTGGTCGCTGGCGATCTTGGGCGCGCTCGAACCGGTGATATCGGCGGAAGCTTTTGCCCGCGGCAACGATGCGGTGAAGGATTTTCTGGGCTACCTGGAAATACTGGTCGAGCGGCGGCGGGCCAAACCCGGCAATCCCGAGCGCGACGTGCTGACGCGCCTCATCCAGGGCGAGGACAGTGGCGAACGGCTATCGCCCAAGGAATTGCTGCACAACTGCATCTTCCTGCTCAACGCCGGACATGAAACCACCACCAACCTGATCGGCAACGGAGTGGTGGCGCTATCAGGCAATCCTGCGCAGAAAAAACGGCTGATCGAAAATCCTGAGCTGGTCAAGACCGCGGTCGAGGAAATTCTGCGATTTGAAAGCTCGAACCAGCTCGGCAACCGCATGACGACGGAGCACGTCGAGCTCGGCGGCATCACGCTATCGGCAGGTACGCCGGTGACACTGTGCATTGGTGCGGCCAACCGCGATCCCAAACAATTCACCGATCCCGAAAACCTTGACATCGGCCGCACGCCGAACCGGCATCTTGCCTTTGGCACCGGCGCGCATCAATGCGCCGGGATGGCGCTGGCGCGGCTTGAAGGCGCGATCGCGATTTCGCGATTCCTGGCACGATTTCCGGATTACGCGCTGAACGGTGCGCCGGTGCGAGGCGGCCGCGTTCGCTTTCGCGGGTTTTTGAGCGTGCCGTGCATGGTTGGCTAGGGCGTGGGCGCATCAAACAGGTCCCGACGCTTTGATTCATCTCGACCTGAAATAATAATCTTCTTCGCCCGGAAGAGATCCATAGACGAATGGCCGCTGCTGATTGCCGGTAGCTTTTAGAACGTCACTGGTGACGAGGCGGAAAAGCTTGTTGATTTCAATCGTTGGCTGCTGCAATCGCTTGATAAGCGAGGCCGCAAACGGACTGTGGTTGCCGGCTCCGTCCTCCGCCGTCTCGCCATCCTTCGCGGCAAACACGATGAGCGTGGCACCCAGGGGTTCGATGGCAGCCAGTCCGCGGCTTATCGAGCGTGTCGCGATGCTGCGATGCATCTTCTTCAAAAAGGGATTATCGCGACATGCGTCGAGCATCACAAGCCTGAGCTTTTTTGCGTTTTCGACCGCCCTTAGAATTCGGTCCACTGAAACCGCCTCATCCTGAATATCCCGGTCGTCCCCCAATCTCGCGTCGATCGGCACGAGATAATTCGTGCCGCTGACTTCCAGCCCGTGACCGGCATAATAGACGACGGCCCAATCCGAAGTGTCAGCCTCGCGTTGAAAATCATTGAGGGAGGCAATCATGCTTGCCCTGGTCATATCCAAAGCTATTCGCACGCTGGTGAATCCGTCGGCCTTGAGCACATCGGCAATCGCTCTTGCGTCGTTGGTCGTATTAGCCAATCCGCTCACAGCTTGATAAGCGGCATTGCCAATGACAAGCGCCACGCGGCGCTCCGGCACAGACAGCAAATTGGCGACAGGCGCCGAGCTTGGTTCGACCACCTCTTGATTTGAACGTGCATTAGCAACCGCACCCACCTCTTGCGAGGGTTGAGTGATCTGGTTCAAGGCTGTTCGTGCGTTAGCGTTGCCTTGGTCGGCGGCGAGCTTGAAGAGGCGCGCAGCCTCACGGTTGTCCATGGTGAGGCCGCCACGACCGTCCCGGTAGAAAATACCAAGATTTTGTTGCCCATAGGCGTTGTTCTGATCGGAGGCCAGCTTGAAGAGGCGCGCGGCCTCGCGCTCGTCCTTGGTGAGGCCACCGCGGCCGTCTCTGTAAAGAACGCCGAGATTATTTTGCCCGGCGGCGTTGCCCTGGTCGGCGGCGAGCCTGTAGAGGCGCACAGCCTCACGGTCGTCTTTGGCAAGGTCACCGAGGCCTTTCTCGTAGAAGTAACCAAGACTAACTCCGGCGCCAGCGTTGCCGTGGTCGGCGGCCAGCTTGAACAGGCGCGCAGCCTCGCGCTCGTCCTTGGCAAGGCCACCCAAGCCGTCTCGATATAAACCACCGAGGTTGTGTTGACCGTAGGAGTTGCCCTGATCGGCGGCGAGCTTGAAGAGGCGCAGAGCCTCGCGGTCGTCCTTGGTGAGGCCGCCGCCGCCATCTCGATAGAACACGCCAAGATTGTTTTGTGCGGCGGCGTTGCCCTGATCCGCCGCGAGCCGGTAAAGGCGCGCGGCCTCGCGGGTGTCCTTGGCAAGGCCTCCGCGGCCGGTTTCATAGAAATAGCCGAGACTGGCTCTCGCGTCGGCGAGGGCCTGGTCGGCGGCTAGCTTGAATAGCCGCACAGCCTCGCGGTCGTCCTTGGTGAGGCCGCCGCGGCCATCTCGGTAGAAGCCGCCGAGATTTTGCTGCGCGTAAGCGTTGCCCTGATCGGCGGCGAGCTTGAAGAGGCGCAGAGCCTCGCGGTCGTCTTTGGTGAGGCCGCCACCGCCGTCTCTGTAAAGAACGCCGAGATTGTTTCGTGCCGCGGCGTTGCCCTGGTCGGCGGCAAGCTTATAGAGGCGTGCAGCCTTGCGATCGTCTTTGGCAAGGCCACCGCGACCGTTTTCGTAGAAATAGCCGAGACGAACTTGCGCATTGGCGTTACCCTGGTCGGCGTCGCGCTGGAGAAGGCGTACCGTCTCTTCGTCGCTCGCCGCAAAGCCAACGCCGGGCAGTGCAACAAGCGTAAGCCCTATTGCCAGTGCCAGCAGAAAGCGACGCATCAGCCATTCCTCCAGGTCGCATGGGTAGGATAGACGCGTTCCCGATATTAGTTTCCACAGCCGAGACCTTGCAAGCGGCAAAACGTTTTCGGACCTGGCGTGATGTCTTGCGCCTCGACCGCACGGCGCACCGATTTGATATCGATCGCGCCGCCGCCCGTCATGCTCCGGTCGCCGGTTGGCCGTCCGCAACCTTGTCTTGCGTCCTGGTTTCGAAATCGCTGGCGTCGTGACGTTCGTGCAACTGGCTTGAGGGCTCGCCCCAGGTGCGGTTGACCATTCGCCCCCGCCGCACGGCCGGACGTGCGGCAATGGCATCTGCCCAGCGCTGCACGTTTTTGTACTCCTGCACGCCTAGGAATTCGCCCGCGCCATAGAGCACGCCCTTCGCCAAACCGCCGTACCAGGGCCAGATCGCGATGTCTGCGATCGAATAGTCGTCGCCCGCCACATACGCGTTGTCCGCGAGACGCCGGTCAAGCACGTCGAGTTGGCGCTTCACCTCCATCGCGAACCGATCGATCGCGTATTCGATCTTGGTCGGCGCGTAGGCGTAGAAGTGGCCAAACCCACCGCCGAGATAAGGCGCGCTGCCCATCTGCCAGAACAACCACGACAGGCATTCGGCGCGCTTCGCGACGTCGGTTGGCAGGAACGCCCCGAACTTCTCGGCAAGATGCAACAGGATCGAGCCTGATTCGAACACCCGGATCGGCGTCGGCCCACTATGGTCCATCAGCGCCGGTATCTTGGAGTTCGGATTGACCGCCACGAAGCCGCTGCCGAACTGAATGCCGTCGATCCGGATCAGCCACGCATCGTACTCCGCGCCGCGATGGCCGAGCGCCAACAGCTCCTCCAGCATCACCGTGACCTTCACGCCGTTCGGTGTGGCCAGTGAATAAAGCTGCAGGGGGTGGTGGCCGACCGGCAGTTCCTTGTGGTGCGTCGGCCCGGCGATCGGGCGATTGATGTTCGCGAACCTGCCTCCGTTCTCCTTGCTCCAGCTCCAGACTTTGGGCGGCGTGTATTCGGATGGATCGGTCATTCCCTTGGCTCCAGGCGTCCGACGGGTTCGTCAGTGATGGCATCTCCGGCTACGCTCCGGAGGCATCTGGGGCCAATATCAACAAGGTTGGGGCGAACATCGCAAGAGCCGGACGAGGCATGCAGGGGCAACGCCGGAATGCAGAATGAGGTTAGCTCAAACCAGCGACCGGTGCCGCGCGATGCAGGTCTGCAAAACCTCATCCATCGGCTCCTCCCACCAGTCGTAGGAAAAAATCTCGATCTCGGAATAGCCGGCAAAGCCTTGCGCCTCGACCGCACGGCGCACCGATTTAATATCGATCACACCGTCGCCCATCATGCCGCGGTCATTTAGAATGTCCATGGTCGGCACCAGCCAGTCGCAGACGTGAAATGCCAGCAGGCGATCCTTGCCCGCGCGTTCGATCTGCGGCAGCAATTCCGGGTCCCACCAGATGTGATAGACGTCGAGTGCGACGCCGAGCGCGCCGCTGCGTTGCGGATCGAGCCGGTCGCAGATATCGAGCGCCTGCCTTGTCGTATTTACGCAGGCGCGGTCGGCGGCATAGGCCGGATGCAGCGGCTCGATCGCCAGCGGCATCTTGGCGTCGCGCGCATAGACCATCATTTCGGCGATGGCGTCGTCGACCTGCGCCCGCGCCGCCGCGATGTCTTTCGAGGCCACACTGCCCGGCCACGAATATTGCGGTAAGCCCCCGACCACCAGCACGACGCAGGGCGCGCCCAGCGCCTTGGCCTCATCGACGGTGCGGCGGTTATCGTCACGCGCTTCGATCCGATGCGCGGCGTCCGATGTGAACATCCCGCCGCGGCAATAACCGGACAGTTCGAGCCCGGCGTCGCGCACCGCCCGCACCGCGCGATCAAGACCGATGGTCGCGACCTGATCGCGCCAGGGATCGATGGCGCGGATTCCGTGCCGCGCGCAGGCGTCGATGATTTCGGCCAGATTGCCCTGTTTGCGGACCGTCGCGGTATTCAATGACAGCCAGCGATGATCTTGCGAGAAATCCCGCATCACGCTTCAATGCCACGGGTCGCGAGCACGGCTTTCATGCGGCGCGTCGCCAGCTCGGGATTAGCAAGCAATCCTGCCCGATCCGCCAGACGAAACAATTCAGCGAGATGCAGTATCGACCGCGTGCTTTCCTGCCCGCCGACCATGGTGAAATGATCCTGATGGCCGTTGAGATAGGCCATGAACACGATGCCGGTCTTGTAGAACCGGGTCGGCGCCTTGAAGATATGGCGCGACAGCGGCACCGTCGGTCCCAACACGTCGTGGAAGCCGGCCTCGTCGCCCGCCGCGAGCCGCGACAATGCGTAGGATGCCGCCGGCGCGATGGCATCGAAGATGCCGAGCAGCGCATGGGAAAAGCCCTGGTTGTCGCCGGCGATCAGTTCGGCATAATTAAAATCGTCGCCGGTATACATTTTTACATTCTTATCGAGCCGGCGGCGCATGTCGATCTCGCGCTGCTTGTCGAGCAGCGAGACCTTGACGCCATCGACCTTCGACACGTTGGCGTTGATGACCCCGACCGCGACATCCATCGCCTGGTCGAGGCTTGAGGTGCCCCAGTAATCGCTGAGCGCCGGATCGAACATGTCGCCGAGCCAGTGAATGATCACGGGCTCCGCTACCTGCGACAGCACGCGGTTATAGACCTCGGCGTAGTCATCGGCGTTGCGGCCGATTTTCGCCAGCGCGCGCGATGCCATCAGGATGATGCGTCCGCCCGCTTTTTCGACCGCGGCGATCTGTTCCTCATAGGCACGGATCACGTCATCGAGATTCCCAGCATCCTCCACCGCAAGGTGATCGGTGCCGGCGCCGGAAAACACCAGCGCGTTGCCCCTCGCCTTCGCTGCGGCCACCGAGCGCTGGATCAACTCCAGCGAGGTCGGCCAGTCCAGCCCCATGCCGCGCTGCGCGGTATCCATCGCCTCGGCGACGCCGAGGCCGAGGTCCCAGACGTGCTCGCGAAAGGCAATCGTCCGGTCCCAGTCAACAGCTGAAGTGAGCCACGGATCGACATCGGCAAGCGGATCAGCCACCACATGGGCCGCGGAAAACGCCACGCGGTTCAACGTGCCCTCGAGCTTCGAAGGAAACGTCCGCGACGCCGCGAGGCGATAGGTCTCGATCGAACGATCGGCGTTCGGCAATTTCAGCGACAGCGACGAGACGGGTAAAATCGGTTTGTTCATGGTCCTGATCCCCTACACCTTGATCGGAGCGACATCGATCCAGCGCCGCTCGCGCCAGCTCTGCAGCGCGCATTCCGCGAGCTGCACCCCCTTGGCGCCTTCCAGCAGCGTATATTTGTACGGCGCATCCTCGCAGACGTGGCGAATGAACATTTCCCACTGCTCTTTGAAACCGTTGTCGTAGACGGCATTCTCCGGCAGCGTCTGCCAGTCGGCATAGAAATCGTGGGTGCGCTTCTCGTCGGGATTCCACACCGGCCGTGGCGTCGCTTGCCGCGCCTGAATGACGCAATCGGAAAGCCCGGCCACCGCCGAGCCGTGGGTGCCATCGACCTGGAAGGTGACGAGGTCGTCGCGATAGACCCGCGTCACCCAGGACATGTTGATATGCGCGATCACACCGCCCTTGAGCCTGAAGGTCGCGTAGGCGGAATCGTCAGCTGTCGCTTTGTACTTCTCGCCCTTCTCGTCCCAGCGCTCCGGGATATCCGTGGTGCCGAGACAGCTGACGCTTTCGACTTCGCCGAACAGATTGTCCAGCACGTAGCGCCAGTGGCAGACCATGTCGAGAATGATGCCGCCGCCGTCTTCGCTGCGGTAATTCCATGACGGCCGCTGCGCCTCCTGCCAGTCGCCTTCGAACACCCAGTAGCCGAACTCGCCGCGCACCGAGAGCATGCGGCCGAAGAAGCCGGAATCGCGCAAAAACGCCAGTTTCTTCAGACCCGGCAGGAACAGCTTGTCCTGCACGGTGCCGTGCTTGACGCCCTTGTCGTTGGCGAGCCTGAGCACCGCGACTGCCTCCTCGAGATTGGTCGCGATCGGCTTCTCGCAATAGACGTGCTTGCCGGCGTTGATCGCCTTGGTCAGCAGCGATGGACGCGCCTGCGTGGTCGCGGCATCGAAGAAAATGCTGTCGCTCGGCTCGAGCAGCGCCTTGTCGAGGTCGGTGGTCCAGCGTTCGACATTGAACCGCCTGGCGAGACCCTCGACCTTGTCGGAGTCGCGGCCCACCAGGATCGGATCCGGCATCATGCGGTCGCCATTGGCCAGCGGCACGCCGCCGGAATCCCTGATAGCGATGATCGAGCGGATCAGATGCTGGTTGAGCCCCATGCGGCCGGTGACACCGTTCATGATCACGCCGAGGCGTTGCGTCGTCATATTGATTGCTCCTGCAGGCTTTTTGCTTTTGGTGGTTGAAGCGGCGACAACGCCGTCCAGTCGGGATGAACGGATGTGGCAAAGCCCGGCGCTGCCAGCGATCCCGTCACGAGGTCGCCATCGTGGATCGACAGCCGGATATTGTTCCCGTCGCTGACGTAGAGATCGGGATGAGCGGCGAGAAAGGCTTGCGCCTCGGCAGCGGGCGTGTCGCCAAAGCCATCGACATAATGGTGGCCATTGCGCTCGGCATGGGTGACGCTGATCAATGCGCCAAGCGCGAGGTCCTGCTGCACAGCGAGACCGGCTTGACAGGTCAGGTCCTCGCCCGTGATGAAGAACTTCTCGCCGCCCGCGCTCCATTTGGCCGCACGGGTCGCGTTGACGATCGACTTGTAGATCCCCTTGCAGGATTTGGAGGAGATACCGCGATAGCCGAGCGCGCGCGCCAGCGGGAATGCGTCGTAGCAGTCGTCGGCCTCGTCGATGATAAAATCGAAGGCAGCGAGCGTGCCGAGCGGCGATTGCCTGAGGATATCGCGCGGCATCGGCTGCTCGATGTACAACAGCTTTGCCGCAATCGGCTTGAGTGCGCTGTCAGCGCCGAGCCTGTCGACCAGCGCGCCTAGCGCGGTGAGATCGGCATATTGCTCGTTGGCGTCCAGCGTGACGCTGGAGTCATATGACAGCGTGGCGAGTTCCCTTCCGATGCGGATCAGGCGCGCGGTATCGGCATCGGGATTGCCGTTAAGCTTGAGCTTGAAATAGCGAGCACCGCTATTTTCCCTGATATCGGCGACGCCGCCTTTGCCGCCTTCGACTTGATCGTCGAGACCGACGGTATGCCGGATCGCGACACGCGGCAGCCGCCGGCATCGGGCGAGAAATTGCGCAAGGTCATCATCGCTTAGATCGGGCGACAGGCGCGCATCGATCCCGGCGATATTCCCCGCCATGCCGTCGAAAACATTCACGCCGAGGCCACGCAGCAGCGCGTCCAGGATCGCCTTGTCGATTTCAGCCGGCCCGTAGGCGGCGGCGAGCGGCGGGATGTCCTCTTTCGCGCAGGCCTCGACCTGCGCTGACATGCGCGAGGCATGCAGGCCGAAGGCGGTGTCGAAGCCCGCCCCGGTCAGATAGAGATCGCGCGCGATTCCGAGCGACCGGCGCAATTCCTCGACGGTTTGCTCCGGCGTAAGCTGCGAACGCTTGTCGAACCATTTCGGCGCCATCAGTTCGGCGCTCCCACCCACCGACGTGGATTTGCCTTCGATCTCGATCTCCACACGCACGAATGCCTGGGCCGCGGCATTGATGACCACCGCGCCAAACCGGAACGGTTTGGTGAACGGCACTTGCCGCTCGAAAAATGAAATATCACGCACGGCGATACGTGGCGGCATTGCTTGCCTCAATCCAGCGCACTTTGGGTGAAGAAGTGCTTGCGGATGCGCTGCACCAGTTCGGTGAAAACCGGATCCGCCATGGCGTCGAGCGAACGCGGGCGCGGCAGCGGCACGTCGTAGATCGCGGCGATTGAGCCTGGCCGCTCGGTCATGACCAGCACGCGATCGGCGAGGAACACCGCTTCGGGTATCGAGTGGGTAATCAGAAGGACAGTCTTGCCGGTTTCGCGCTGGATCCGCATCAGTTCGACGTTCATGCGCTCGCGCGTCATGGCATCGAGCGCGCCGAACGGCTCGTCCATCAGCATGATCTTGGGGTCATGCACCAGCGCCCGGCAGATCGACGCCCGCTGCTGCATGCCGCCCGACAATTGCCAGGGCAGTTTCTTCTCAAAACCCTCCAGCCCGACCAGCTTCAACAGGTCCATCGCGCGCGGTAGATATTCGGAGCGCGGCAGCCGCTTCATATCGATCGGCAGCATCACGTTGGCGAGAATGTTGCGCCATGGCAGCAGCAGCGAATTCTGAAACACGATCCCGACATTGCCGTGCGGTTTTGTCACTTGCTGGCCTTCGACAAAAATCTCGCCGGTCGAGGGCGCAAGCAGCCCGGATATCATCTTCAGGAGCGTGGACTTGCCGCAGCCGGACGGCCCGACCACGACAAAGAATTCGCCGGCGTTGATGTGGAAATCCAGCGGACGCAACGACGGCACGTCGCCATCGCGCGACCGATAGGTTTTCGACACGCCGGAGAGTTGAATTCCCGGCGTGCCGGCGGTGCGATCGGACACCAGGCGCAGATGCGCGCCTGTTTGATCAACGCCTGATGTTTTGGTCGCTGCTTTCATTAAACCAAATCCGTTCGAAAGCGGTGTTGAGGAACCGTCATTGCGAGTTGGGACCGGTGGATAAGGCACCGACCCGCCTTGGATGAAAGTTTGAGGCTCGATGTTGGTAGTATGACACCGTTTTTGAGCGACTTTCTTCCTAGGAGCAAAGCGACGAAGCAATCCAGACTTTTTGCTGGCTTTCTGGATTGCTTCGCTACGCTCGCAATGACGGGGGCCTATTTCGGCAGATAGTCGTTGGTGTAGAACGCCTTCGGATTATCCTTGGCCTTGGCTTCGAGGCCGCCATACTCGACCATCAGATTGACCGTGTCGGTCATGTTCTGGTCGGTCACCTGGAACGGCCGCTTGCCCTTGGTTTCCGGCGTGCGATACAGCGGAACCGTCAGCTCGAAACCTTGCGTGAGCGTGTCGATCTTGCCGCCCTTCGGGTTGGCGTCGAGAATCGATTGCGCCGCGGCTTTCGGATCCTTCTCGGCGGCTTCAACGGCCTTGGTGGTCGCCGACATGAAGCGCTTCACCAGATCGGTGTTCGCCTTGACGTAGTCCGAGTTGGCGACCATGCCGGAAGAGACCATGTTGATGCCGTAGTCGGCGAATTTGATCGGGTAGACGTCCTTGCCGGTGGCGTCCTTGATCTTCATCGACTGGTCCATGACGTAGCCGAGCAGAAGATCGGCCTGCCCGTTGATGACGGCGTTCAGCTTGGTCTGGCCATCGCCGGCCACGGTGGTGAAGTCGCCCTCCTTCAGCCCGGTCTTCTTCAGAAACAGCGGCCAGATTTGCGTCATCGAATCCGCCGGCGTGATCGCCACGGTCTTGCCCTTGATGTCGTCAGGCTTGCGGATGTTCTTGTCGACAAAACCCATCGCGGACATCGGGCTGGTCTGCAGCAATACACCGGTGGCGACCACAGGCGCGCCCTTGACGGCCGCACGCATCATGGTGGGCACGTCGACGTAGCCGAAGTCGGCGGTCTTGGCCGCGACCGCCTGGGTGGTCGCCGCCGAGCCGCGGCCTTCCTGAATTTCCAGATCGATGTTTTCGGCGGCGTAGATGCCCTTGGCCTTGCCGTAATAGAACGGCGCGTGCTCGCCATAGACGTACCAGTTCAGCATCAGCACCACCTTGTCCGCCGCCGCAGCCGGGGCCACTGCGAGCGCCATCCAGATCATCACGCTCGAAAACGCCGTTAAAAATCGCACCATGTCATCCTCCCGTTTTTCGTGTGTTACCTTGGCCCTTTGCAGGCCGCTTGTTCGCTCTTGCCGCGTCAGGCGGCAAAAATAAAATCCTCGCGCTGGCTGACATGCCAGGGAATCACAAGACGCTCGATGCGGTCGACGATCCAGAACAGCACGACGCCGAGCAGCGCCAGGATCACCAGTGCCGCGAACATGGTCGGCAGGTCGAAGGTTCCGATCGAGCGCTGCAGCACATAGCCGATGCCGGAATTGGAACCGACGAATTCGCCAACCACCGCGCCGACCACGGCCAGCGTCACCGAGACTTTCAAACCGGAGAAGATCGCCGGCATCGCATGCGGCAGGTTGACGGCGCAGAACACATGGAAGCGGCTGCCCTGCATCGCGCGCGCGAGATCGACCATGTCGGGATCGACCGACTTGAACCCCTGCACAGCGGAAACCACCACCGGAAAAAATCCCAGCAGGAACGCCGAGATCACTTTCGGGATGATGCCGAAGCCGAACCACACCACGAACAGCGGCGCGATCGCGATCTTCGGCACCGACTGCGAGAACACCAGCAGCGGATAGACGTAGCTTTCCACCGTCTTCGAGCCCGCGATCAGCATGGCCACGGGAATCCCGAACAGCGCCGACAGCAGGAAGCCGCAGATCGTGGCGTAAGTGGTGGGCCACGCCTGCCGCAGCAGTTCCGGCCAATCCTGCCACAGCACCACGACGACATCGCCGGGCGCCGGAATTTGATAGGGCGGAATCCGGAACAAACGGATGGTCAGATCCCAGGCCACCACGATAAATATCAGGAACAAAAACGGCCGGATCCACGCCGCGTTCAGCGCCTTCGACACGCCTGTCGGGGCCCTCGGCTCGACCACGCTGCTCTCCCTCATTCACCGGCTTTTCGGGTACAAATTAACCCGTTGGATAAATACTGTCTAGCGTTTTCCGGGTGGCAATTCCGACCTCTCAACCGTCACGCGCGGGCTTGACCAGGGCATTCACGCCTTGGGGCCGCGTGAGAAAAGACGTGGATGGCCGGGATAAACCTGGATAAACCCGGCCATGACGAATTCTCGGGTTCACCTTCGCGCTCAGACCGGTTGATGTGCCGGAGCAAGCAGTATTGGCGTCTTCTTGCCGAAGGCGGCGGCGGATTTTCCGGTGAGGGCCGCCAATACCAGCGCGACCATATGGTCGAGGCGCTCGTCCTTGGCCTCCTTCTTCAGGAGGTCGCGGCCGAAAATCACGCTCAAGGTGGCGCTGTTCGACAGATAGAAAAAGCACAAGGCCGCGATCGAAATGTAGAGCTGCACCGGATCGACGGCCACCGGGAAGTCGCCTTTTTCGACGCCGCGCGTCACCACGGTGCGGATCATCTCGACGAACGGCGAATGCATCGACTTGACCTTGGTGGAGCGCTTGAGATGGCGCGCCCGCGCCAGATTTTCGGTATTGAGCAGCGCCAGGAATTCCGGATTGCGGATGAAGTAGTTCCAGGTGAAATCGATCAAGCGCTCGATCGCCTCAGGCGGATCGAGATGTTCCAGATCGAGCCCGCGCTCCTCGACCCGTATCTTCTCATAGGCGCCTTCCAGCACCGCGAGATAGAGATCGTCCTTCTTGCCGACGTGATAATACAGCATGCGCTTGTTGGCGCCGGCCTTGGCCGCGATCCGGTCGACGCGCGCCCCGGCGAGGCCATGCGCGGCAAATTCCTGCTTCGCGGCCTCGAGGATGCGAATTCGCATGCCCTCGGGATCGCGCTGCCATTTCAGAGTTCGCTTTGCTTTGGCCAAATTGGTCGCTCGATCAAGAGAGGTGTCGGGTGTAGCACGCATGAGGCGAATTGAGAATGAAGCGCGCAGTACTCGTACCCTCCCCTGGAGGGCAAGAAACACCGCGTTGAGGCCCGCGCCGTCCGCTCCAGCAGCAGCGTGTGGATGCCGCAGGTGCCGTTCCGCACGCTCAGCACCCTGGTGCCCGGTTTGCGGCCGATGCGCACCTGCGATACATCGATGCCGGCCGCCACCAGCCGCGCGTGCGTCGCGTCGATGTCGGCGAGGCGCCAGCTCAATCCCCACAATTTATCGTGGGCCTGGTCCGCACCGGCGACCGGCCTGCGCACCACCTCGACGATGAGGTCGCCGCAACGGAAGAACATCAGCTGTCCCCATTCCTGATGCGAACGGTCGAGCGCCATATCGAGCCCGAGCCGCGCGCCGTAGAGCGCCGCGGCGCGCTCCGGATCCTGGCTCGAAACCACGACGTGATCGAGGGCCAGTATCGGCGCCGCCGCGGTCGCGGCCGAATGTGGGCGCTCCTGCGCCAACTCCAGGAAAAACATCCGGACGCCCCTCGTCATATCGGTCGCCGCGCGGGTGCGTTTCCAGCTCAACGTCCCTCCCGAATCGGAATCGCGGCTCTCGACCTCGGCAATCGGGTCCGGCTTCAGCGCCAGACGATCGAGCCTGCGATGCATTTTCGCGATGTCGCCGACGCGGAAGCAAATGCTGGCGAGCCCCTCGCCCCAGATCTTGATCACGGAGCGGATGCGATCAGCCGCCGGCGATGCGCCGGCCGGCGCCATCAGCTCCAGCGTCATGTTGTCGAGGGTGAAAAGCACGGTTTCGGCGCCGTCGCTCTGGCTTCGCCACGACGGTGCGCGCCCGAGCAGCAATTCATAGGCGGCCGCACCGGCCTTGATATCCGCCAGCAACACGACGACGTGGTCCAGGCCGGTGATCATCATCCGGGTAGTCCCCTGTATCGAGAACGACGCCTCGCTGCCATGCCGCGATTTCTGCGACGGAATTTATGGAAACAATCCCCGCGTGGTCTTCGCGGCACGGACCTTTTCCACACCGATCGCCATGGCCGCGGTGCGATGCGAAATCTCGTCGGCCTTCGCGCGGGCCGCCATTTGGTCGAAGGCGCGATCGAGGATCTGATATTCGCGCCGCATCACTTCCTCTTCTTCCCAGAACAGCTGCTGCAGATCCTGCACCCATTCGAAATAGCTGACCACGACGCCCCCGGAATTGCAGAGGATGTCCGGGATCAGGAAAATTTCATCCTGACGTTTTTCCAATATCAGGTCCGCGTCCGGCGTGGTCGGGCCGTTGGCGCCTTCCGCCAATACCCGGCACTTCAGGTTTTGCGCGACCTGCGCGTCGATCACGCGCTCCATCGCCGCCGGCACCAGGACGTCGCAGCGCAGCGTGAGAATTTCCGCGGGATCGAAGTGCAGTTCATTGGAAAACCCGGCGAGGCTGCCGTACGCGTCGCAGTGCCGCATCAGCACCGGAATATCCAGGCCCTTCGCGTCGTAAAGCGCGCCGGTATGATCGCTGACCGCGATCACCTTGAGACCGAACTGATGCAATCCGAGTGCGGCATAGGAGCCGACATTGCCAAAGCCTTGAATAACCGCGGTGCCGTTGTTGAGGTCGATCGAAAGCTCGTTCATCACCCGCTTGGCGAGATGGGCGACGCCACGTCCCGTCGCCTCGCGCCGGCCCAACGTGCCGCCGGAGGCAACCGGCTTGCCGGTGACGATTTCAGTGACGGTGCGGCCCTGATACATGGAATAGGTATCCATGAACCAGGCCATCACCTGCTCATTGGTGCCCATGTCCGGCGCCATGACGTCGGTATGCGGCCCGACGAACGGAATCATTTCCTGCATGTAGCGCCGCGACAGCGCCTCCAGCTCGCGCTTGGACAGCGTCGCCAGATCGACCGTGATGCCGCCCTTGGCGCCGCCATAGGGCAAGCCGACCAATGCGCACTTCCAGCTCATCCAGATCGCAAGTGCCGCGACTTCGCCGATATCGACACTGGGTGCGAAACGCGTGCCGCCCTTGGTGGGGCCGAGGGTGAGGTGATGCTGCACGCGATAGCCTTCGAACACCGCGATCGTACCGTCGTCGCGGTGGATCGGACAGGAGACGGTGATCGCCCGTTTCGGCAGCAACAGGCGATCGCGCTCGTCTATCGGGATCGACAGATGATTGGCGATGACGCCGAACTGGTTCACCGCCATGTCGAATACCGGACCGGAATAGACGGTCATCGTCCCCCCTTTATCTCTCTGTATCTCTGTCAGGAACTCAGGAAACCGCAAACCGTTGAATCGGCGCGGCGCACTGGCAATTTGGGACTACGGTCGTAGTCCCGCCACATGGTTATCTCAAGCGGTTAAGATGGTGGCTTTGCGAATAATTTTAGCGATTCTCCTGGGAGAAGCGGTGCTAGTGTGGGTGCCGCCGGGACCACCCCTCAGCGCATGACGGATGACTTTATGCACGCCCTCTTCATCGGACAAACCTATATCGACGTTACCTTCATTACCGACCACATGCCGACCGGCGACGAGAAGCACGTGGCGTCGGCCTACGCCGTCTCGTTCGGCGGCAATGCCGTCACGGCGGCATTCTGCTGCGCCAAGCTTGGGATCGTGCCGGACCTGATCGCGACCGTGGCCAACGACTGGCTGGGGCGGATGTTTCAGGACATGAGCGCGAAGTACGGAATCTCGATCCATCCGCGCAAGGTCAATTCCTCCTCGCTCTCCTTCATCATGCCGAAGGACGGCAAGCGGGCGATCGTACGCTGTCGCGACGACGACCATATCCACCCCTTCCCGCTCCTGAACCTCGCCGGTTGCCGCGCGCTGCATATCGACGGCCACCAGCCGGACGCCGCGATCCATTATGCCAAACTGTGCCGCGAGGACGGCATCCTGACATCGCTCGATGGCGGTGGACTCCGGACCAACACCCACGAGCTGCTGGAATTCATCGACGTTGCCATCGTCGCCGAGCGGCTGTGCGAGCAGATGGACCTTACGCCTGAAAAAATGCTGGATTACCTCAAGAGCCGCGGCTGCCGGGTCGGCGGCGTCACCATGGGCGAACGCGGCCTGCTCTGGTATGACGAGACCGGCGCGGTTCGTACCATGCCCGCTCTGCCGATCGCGCCCGAGCGCGTGCTCGACACCAACGGCGCCGGTGACGTGTTTCATGGCGCTTACGTGTTTTCGTATCTTAACAATCCCGGGAAAGGCTGGCACGACCATTTCGAGTTTGCTCGCGCGGCCTCGACCTACAAGATCCAGCGCCTCGGCAATGAGGCCGGACTGCCGACACTTACCGATATCGATGCCGTCAAGCAGGAGTTTCAAATCGGGCGCAAGAAAGAATTTTGGGATTAGGCATGGGCCGCGTTTTCGTTGCCGGAAGCATCAATATGGATGTGGTGGCGACGGCCGACCGGCATCCCCGCATCGGCGAGACGGTCGCGGGAAGCGCGGTGCTTTACTTTCCCGGTGGCAAGGGCGCGAACCAGGCGGTCGCCGCAGCGAAACTGGGTACCCCGACGACGCTGATCGGCCGGCTTGGCAAGGATGCGTTCGGCGATCAATTGAAGGCGTTCCTCGCAGCCGAGGGAATAGATCTCAGCTTTGTGCAGCAGACGTCGCAAGCCCACACCGGAACGGCCATCATTACCGTCGCCAATGCCGACAACACCATTGTCGTCATTCCCGGCGCCAATGCGCTGGTCAGTGCCGCCGATGTCGAGGCGCCCGTTCTCGCGAAGGGCGACATCGCCGTCAGCCAGTTCGAAATTCCCCTGCCCGCCATCAGCGCCTTCTTCAAACGCGCCCGCGCGGCGGGTGCGACGACGATCCTCAATCCGGCGCCAGCGATCGAATTCAGCCGCGAACTACTCGATCTCGTCGATATTCTGATCCTCAATGAAACCGAGCTCGGCTTCCTGACCAAGACCGAGCTCCGCGACACCGACGACTATCCGCGCTTCATCGAGGCGGCGCGATCGTTACAGATCAACAAAGACAAGACCATCTGCGTCACGCTCGGCAAGCGCGGCGTGCTGGCGCTGGTGAACGGCCAACCGCTCGTTATCGATGGCCGCGCCGTCAAGGCCTTCGATACCACGGGCGCCGGCGATTGTTTTGTCGGCGCCGTCGCAGCACAACTCGCCGGCGGAAAACCAATCCATGACGCGCTGCACTACGCCAACATGGCGGCCTCGATTTGCGTGCAACGAATGGGCGCCGCGCCGTCGATGCCGACGGTGGCGGAAGTGGAAATGACCCGCTCCACGAGTCGTCCCGGCGAACGCCGGGACCCATAACCCCTAACGCTGATGGTGAAAAAAGGCATTTGCCACAGTGCCAAAATGAAAGTCCGCAGCGCCGCGGTGAGCGCAATTGCGCACATCGCTGGGGTCCCGGCGTTCGCCGGGACGACGAAAAACGACTGACGCAAAACTATCTCAACATTCCCATCTGCCGCGGCAACCACAGCGTCAGTTCGGGAATCAGCGTAATCGCAATCAGCGACATCAACAGTGGGATCAGCCACGGCAGGATAGCCATGGTGGTGCGTTCGATCGACAGCTTTGCAATTCTCGCCAACACGAACAGCACCATGCCGAGCGGCGGGTGCAACAGGCCGATCATCAAGTTGAGCGTCATCACCACGCCGAAATGAACGGGGTGGATGCCGACCTTGAGGATGATCGGCATCAGCACCGGCACCAGGATGCTGATCGAGGCGATCGGCTCGAGGAAGCAGCCCACGATCAGCAGCAGCACGTTGATCAGCAGCAGGATGATGTATTTGTTGTCGGTCAGTTGCAGGAGCGCCTCGGCGCCGGCTTCCGTCAACCGCGTCGTCGTCAGCACCCAGCCGAACAATGAAGCCGCGGCAACAATCAGAAGCACGCCCGCCGTAGTCTCGATGGTGTCCATCGAGACCTTGTAAAACTGCTTCAGCGACAGCGAGCGGTACAGGAAGATACCGAGGATCAACGCCCAGGCGCAGGCGGCGATCGCAGCTTCCGTCGGCGTGAACCAGCCGAAGGTCATGCCGCCGATAATGATCGCCGGCGTCATCAGGGCCGGCAGCGCCGCAAGAAAGGTGCGGCCGAGTACGTTCCAGTGGAACGCCTGATCGCGGCCCATCCCGTAACGACGTGCGCAATAACTCACATACAGCATCATGAAGATGGTCATGACGGCGCCGGGAATGAACCCGCCGAGAAACAGCGCGCCGATCGAGACATTGCCCATCATGCCGTAGATCACGAACGGCAGCGACGGCGGGATGATCGGACCGAGCGTGGCGGAGGCCGCGGTGACGCCCACCGAAAACTCGGTATCGTAGCCATGGTCCTGCATGGCCTTGATTTCGATGGTGCCAAGCCCCGCCGCGTCGGCGATTGCGGTGCCGGACATGACGGCGAAAATCACCGAGCCGAAGATGTTGACGTGCGCAAGGCCACCGCGCATCCAGCCGCAGGTTGCCACAGCGAAATCATAGATGCGGTTGGTGATCCCAGCCGAATTCATCAAATTGCCGGCGAGGATGAAAAACGGCACCGCCAGCAGCGGAAAGCTGTCGAGCCCGCCGGCCATCCGGTGCAGGATCACGAAGTCCGGAATCCCGGCGATGAAATGCGTGTAGAGCAGCGACGAGAACGCCAGCGCGATGAATACGGGTATGCCGGCCAGCAGCGTTGCAAAGAAGACGAAAATCAGGATCGGCATCGGTCGGCCCAGCTCTCAATCGGCGTGAATTTGGTCGGTGACGTCGGGCGCCCGCCGCCAGCCCTCGCGCGCATTGCGCCAGACTACCTGGAGCTGGCGCGCCAGCATAATGAAGCAGCCGAGGCCGACGACGCCGTAGACGATGCTCATCGGGAGTTCGAACACCGTCATACGCTGCGAGTGCATGCGCTCGACGATCGTCACCGAGAAAAACGCCAGCAGGCCCATGAAGCCGAGCGTGATGAAATCGACCAGCGCCAGCAGCGCACACTGCATCGGTCCGGGCCCCATCAGGTTCGACACTAGTTCGACCGCGATGTGCGCCTTCTTGCGTGTCACCACGGCGCCGCCGATGAACGCCAGCGACATCAGCCCGTAGCGCGCGATCTCCTCGGTCCAGGACAGACTGTCGTTCATGATGTAGCGCGTGAAGAACTGCAGGAAGACAATAATGGCCAGCGCCCAGAACAGCACGAAAGCGATCCAGTCTTCTGGATGATGCTCGATGATCACTTCCTCGTCCTTGGCGACGATCAGATGGACGTCGTCGGATGGAGCAGCGTTGGTGGATTTGGGATTGGTGTTCATGATGGAGAGTCCGTTTCGATCTCGCACAATTTTTGCGCCGTCGTCCCGGCGAACGCCAGGACTCATAACCCCCGGCGGCTATGTGACAGAAAGTTTCTGCCACACGGCGCAACGGAAACAACACGGCGTATGGGTCCCGGCGTTCGCCGGGACGACTCGTTGAAAGGTTGCCCTGCTATTTCAGCGCTTGCAATTCGTCGTACTGGGCCTGGCTCCAGCCGGCGCCGGCCGAAGCGTCGTTGTGCAGCGGGACCGCCGCCTTGCGGAATGCTTCGCGGTCGACCTGGACCACGGTCTTGCCGAGCTTGCGCAGCTCATCCGCGATCTTCTGCTCGGACTCACGAATTTGATCCGAAGATTTGGCGGCCGCCTGCACCAGTACCTCATCGAACACTTTCTTCTCGTCATCCGACAGCTTCGACCAGACATGCGAGCCGGTGATGGTGAGCAGCGACTCGATGATGTGGCCGGTGAGCATGACGTGGCTCTGCACCTCGTAGAACTTCTTGGCCATGATAGTCGGCAGCGGGTTCTCCTGACCGTCCACGGTGCCTTGCTGCAAGGCCAGGTACACCTCGGCGAAGGCGATTGGCGTGGCGTTGGCGCCGACCGATTTCGCCAGCATCAGATAGAGCGGCGCCGGCGGCACGCGCAGCTTCATGCCCTTCATGTCCTCGGGCTTCTTGATTTCCTTGTTGGCGGTCACCATGCGCTCGCCGTAGTAGGTGAGCGCGATAACCTTGTGCTTGGTCTTGTCCTCATAGCCTTTGGCGATGTCGCGGAATAGTTTGCTGTCGCGGTAGGCTTTCCAGTGGCTGAAGTCGCGCAGCATGAACGGCGCGCCGGAGATGGCGAGCGGCTTGTGAATCGAGCCGGCGAACGAGGTGCCGGTGTAGATCATGTCCACGGTGCCGAGACCGAGCCCTTCATTGATCTGGTTCTCGTTGCCGAGCTGGGACGCCGGAAACACCTGGATCTCATATTTGCCGTTGGTGCGCTTCTTGATTTCGTCAGCCGCCCACAGCGCCTGAGTATGGTACGGCTCGCTGATCTCGTAGACATGCGCCCATTTCAATTTGGTCTGGGCCGAAGCCGGTCCGGCGGTTGCCGCGGTAATGACAAATGCTGACAACACGAGACATCGTGTCCAGATGGACATGGTACCCTCCCCTCAAAATTATTGGCTGAGACCTCATTGATGGGCCTCGTGGCCGACAACGTCGCCGATATGATGGGTGGATGCAAGTGGCGGCAGAACCAACTTAAGTCAGGGCAGCCTTCAAATCGAAGCTGGTATCGGCGGCCTGTTCCGGTTCGATCGAGCGGTTCATGCCCAGAATTTTCCGTCCGAACACGTGATCCGACCCACGATTGACGGACTCGACGCCGACGAGCTGGCCCGATTTGTAGCAGAATGCCGAGAACGATCCCTGCCCCGGATCGCCGCGCACCACGACGCGGTCATATCCAGTGGTCAGGCCCGCGATCTGGAGCTTGTCGTCGCGCTGATCGCTCCAGAACCACGGCTGGCCATCGTAGCTCTTGGTAT
>Ga0179592_10000147_pt1 | contig 29059 bp, 29 predicted proteins | sample CZODoug2_1_08_16_FD_148623 | JGI IMG/M metagenome (GOLD analysis project Ga0179592, IMG submission 148623) | Vadose zone soil fungal communities from Angelo Coast Range Reserve, California, USA - CZODoug2_1_08_16fungal (Illumina Assembly) | ecosystem: Environmental > Terrestrial > Soil > Vadose...
AATTTTATTGCTTACAGCCGCGGCCATGATCGTCAACAGTGCGAGTGTTGCAGGTGTATGGTCAATCGTGGCCCTACTAACGGTCACGGGCGCGATGTTGCAGGTTGTCGGACACCGGGTGTTCGAACGTCGACAGCCGGCGCTTCTCGACAATCCAACCCACCTTCTGCTCGGTCCGATGTTTGTAATGGCGAAATTATTCATTGCACTTGGTTTTCGGCACGACCTTGCTTTGGTTATCCAGCCAGTTCCGCCGCCAGCTCCTCTCGGCTCTTCGTTCTACATCGAGGAACGTCAGGGCAAGTCGCACCCACACTCGTGACTCCTGTACTCGTTACCGGCGGCAGCGGATTCATCGGACAGCACCTCGTATCGGCGCTGGTCGCGCGCGGTCAACTGGTGCGTGTTTTCGATCTCCACCCTCCGACCCGCATCCAGTCGGAAGTTCAGTATGTCGAAGGTTCGGTGCTCGATCCGGACCGGGTGGGGGAAGCCCTGAACGGCGTCGAACAGGTTTATCATCTTGCCGGTCTTCCCGGCATGTGGATGCGACACAAAAGCGATTTTCATGCCGTCAATTGCCGTGGCACAGAGGTCGTCATTGCGGCCGCGCGCAAGCGCGGCATTGCGCGATTCCTGCACTGCTCGACCGAGTCCATCCTTTTTCGCTCTTCGCCATCGGTGGAGGCCGGTGCGCAAGACATTCTGCGGCCGGTCCACGCCATGCCGGGCCCATATACCCGATCCAAGATGCTCGCGGAACAGCTCGCGATGCAAGCCGCGGCGTCGGGGTTTCCAGTGGTCATCGGCACTCCAACCATGCCCATCGGACCTCACGATCACAACTTTACTCCGCCGGTAGCGATGCTGCGGCACTTTCTCGATCGGCGCCTTCAACTGTATCTTGATTTCATCGTCAACCTTGTCGACGTGCGCGACGTTGCAGCGGGCCTGGTTCTGGCCATGGAACGTGGGCAAGTCGGACATCGCTACATTTTTGGCGGCGAAAGTATCGCGCTGAAGAATGTTCTTCGCCTCGTGGCAGCGAATAGCGGCCGCCGCAATCTTCGTATTCCGGTTCCCGGCAAGGTCGCGGAAGCCGCTGCGGCAACGCTGGAGTTCATCGCCGACCACGTAACCCGAAAACCTCCCTCCGGAACAGCCGAAGGTGTGCGGATCGCGCGGCGTTCGACGTCGCTCTCGATCGCAAAGGCCCAAACTGAGCTCGGCTACACGCCGCGGCCGGTTGAGCCCGCTTTGCGCGAGACCATTGCCTTCCTCCTTGACACCGTCGGCGATCATCGGCGATCTGGTTCAGCCTGGCCTCGGCGCGCTCGACCCGCTCACGCTGGTCGACGGTCTGGCTCATAGCGCAAACCGGTAATATAATCCGAAACATGCCTTATGATCTAAGCCCGTTACTTGCTGTTATCTGGAGTGGATGGACGGCCACCTGGCCGACCCAGTTGCTGGCGCTCATCTGGATTGCATGGCTCATCAGCTGGGTCGTGGCATCGTTCTGGTCCGGTCGAACGCAAAAACACGTGATGACCTGGGACTCGCAAGCCTATCGCATTCCTATTTTCGCGGGCGCCATTCTATTTACGCCCTGGACCGCGCAGGTGTTGGGAGAGAAGCCGGTCTGGCATTTCGGCAATGTCGGTATCTACGTGCTTGCGGGTCTGACCTTGGCGGGGATCTCGTTCACGTGGTGGGCGCGAATCCATCTCGGACGCTTCTGGTCGAACGCGATCACGCGCAAGGAAGGTCACCGGGTCATTGACACCGGCCCGTACGGGCTTGTGCGCCACCCGATCTATACCGGGCTGATCGCAGGCATGCTGGCAACGGGTGTTGCGGTCGGAACGGTGACCGCGATGCTCGGCGCGGCGCTGATCTCTCTCGGCATGTGGCAGAAGGCCCGTATGGAAGAAGGCTTCCTTACCCAAGAACTCGGAGCGGACGCGTACGGACCTTATTGCCGGCGCGTTCCGATGCTCGTTCCGTTCCTGCCGCCCCGCTGACCCCTTAGTATTGATGGGCCGTTAATCACCGTTGCCAGTGACTGTGGGGAAACCGCCGCGAGCGGTGCGAGATGACGCGGAACAATGACGCGCTGGCCAGGCACCAGCGGTGCGCTGTCCGGCTCGCGATTGATCTGGGTAAGCGACCAGAGCGGCAGGTGGTGAAACGCCGCGAGCTTCTGCAGCGTATCGCCCGGACGGGCGACCACCGGCATGCCGCTATCCCACAGCTCGACTGCGGTATTGGGGGGAACGACATAGCGAAGCGGCACGGCCTCGCCTTCGGCTTTCACCGGCGTGCTTGCGAGCTGCACGATCGCGGCAACCAACTGTTCGTGGATCGAGTCCATCTTCTCGATATTAATGTGTGTGACTTCTTCCTGCTTCGAAAGATCGAAGCTTGCGTAGTGGCCTTGATAACCTTGCACCGGCATAACGTCGCCCCCGCCTAAAACGTCGGTCGATAGGAAAATGTTGATGTAACGCTCGACATTGAGCGGGACACTCGGGCTGGCGTGGGCCGGATCGATTGTGACAACCAGGCTCACCGGAATGCTTTCGGCTTGCAGCATTTCCGCGAACGTCAGCGCGCAAAGCCCGCCCATCGAGTGCCCGATGAGGATGATCGGAGCAGGAACCTGGCGATACTCGCGAATTCCGATCTCAGCGATCAGGCGGCAAATCGTGAACTCGTTGACACTCGCGGTAATACCGGCACGTTCGAGCCGCTTGGTCAGACGGTCCATCCCGCGCGAAAAGATCGGGCCGAGCGCACCACGGAACAGATAGGCGCGCCCGTGCGGCCCTGTCGCCGGCTGGTTGTCGGCCGACGGCGGAGCCACCGTTTCAGCGGCAGCATTGCTCGACGTCGCAATCGGGCCCGCCACCGCCGAATCGAAGCCGACATAGAGAACAAAGGCGGAAAGCATCGCCCCGATCACATTGGTCGCAACTCGCGTCGGCTTTGCCATGCGCTTCCTGATTGCACCCTCGACGCACAGGCGCGCGAAACACGACCGCTGATGTCAGCGCCACCCATCGCCGAAAAGTGCGCTATCCGTTGCGCCTGTTTTGCTGACGAATGGGCGGAATTTGAGGCGCCTTTTGCGCGGCGCGCGCAGCCGGACAGGAGCTTAATTGCGTGTGGCAGCAGCCCCCACCATGCCCGGTTGCTGCGGATTTCGGGCAACAGACGCCATTGCCGGGCGGTTAAAGACAGCGGCGTCGATGGCGCTAATCACCTTCTGCTGCATGATCTGGTTCTTGTCGATCGACAAGTGCCCGACACCAGGCACCGCCTGCACGTCGACATTCTCCAGCGCACCGCGGAAATCCCTGGTCCTCGTGACGGGCTCACCGGCTCCGCTGGCGATGTAGAAATTGATGTAGCGCTCAGCGTTGCCCGCCAGCCTGGTTCGGAACACCGAGTCCAGGCCTATCACCAGCTTGACGGGGACGCCAAGCTGGCCAAGCTTCGCCACCATGTCGGGAAGAGCCGTTGCGCCCGAGGAATGACCGACCAGAATGATGGTCCGCACCTTTCCACTTCTGTATTCCGCCGCCGCCCGGTCTGCGAGTGATGACCAGGAGACAAAGTTGGCGACGGTGACGGGGATGCCCTGCCGCTCCAGCTTGGCCGCGATATCATCCAAACCCAGCGAGAAGATATTCAGCACGCCGCGGAGGAGAAAAACGTGGGCGCCTGTTGCGGGACCAGAACCGGGCATCGCATTCGCCGTGCCGGGTCCGATTGAAATCGCCAGCAGCAGCGACATCGCCTGCAGAGAACGCAACCAAGGTCGGCAGAGGACCGAAAGCCCGCCGAAAAATCCCGGGCCGCCGCGATATGGCTTCATTGGTCCCCCCAAGGAGTGTACCGATTGTTGCGCGGCCGAAGGGTAGACTTTGCAGGCTCGGATTCGCAACAGGTTGCGGCAACGCGAGCCCTTATATCAACGACGCGTGTCGCTACTGCAACACGATCGACAATTTCAAAGTTCCCTTTTGGCGCGGTCATAAAGTTGCGTAGCGCTGAGCGCGGCCCGCATCGTCTGATTCGGAAAATTCTCAGATCGAAAAGCTGGTGCCGCAGCCACAGGATGCGGTGGCATTCGGGTTGACCACCCGGAATGACGCGCCGATCAGGTCGTCGACGAAATCGACCTCGGACCCCGCCAGGAACGGAACCGAGGCCGGATCGACCAGCACCACCGCGCTGTCGCGCGCAATCACCAGGTCATCTTCGGCCTGAGCGCGTTCGACGTCGAACTTGTATTGAAAGCCGGAGCAGCCGCCGCCCTCGACGCTGATGCGCAGCATGGCGCCGTCGCCCTCGGTCTTGAGGATCTCCCCGATGCGGCGGGCCGCCCGCTCGCTGATGGTGACGGCAGTAGTCATGTGAGAGGTCTCCAATCGCCGGTGCCCTATCCAAACTATTTGGTATCCAGCGCTTAGCATAGTTAAGTGCGCCCAGCGCCGGAATCAAACCTTTAGGGGGTTAATACACCGTGTCGGTCGGAATGGCTGCTCCTCGCTCAGTCTATGCCTGCGACCCCGAACACAGCCGCGGGCGGCTGTTTGCCGAGCCGCCGAGCAAGACCCGCAGCCCGTTCCGGCGCGATTGTGACCGGGTGATCCATTCCACCGCATTTCGCCGCCTGAAGCACAAAACCCAGGTCTTCGTGTTCCACGAGGGCGATCATTACCGCACCCGGCTGACCCACTCGCTCGAAGTGGCACAGATCGCCCGCGCGCTGGCCCGGCAGCTCGGTCTGGATGAGGATCTGACGGAGGCGCTGGCGCTGGCGCATGACCTCGGCCATCCGCCGTTTGGCCATGCCGGCGAACGGGCGCTGGATGCCTGCATGCAAGCCCATGGCGGGTTCGATCACAATGCGCAGACCTTGCGGGTCGTTACGTCGCTGGAGCATCGCTATCCCGAATTCGACGGGCTCAACCTGACCTGGGAAACGCTGGAGGGCATCGTCAAGCACAATGGGCCGCTGGCTGAGCGAAGCGGTGCGGCGGTCGGGCGTTATCGCGACCACGGCATTCCCTCGGGAATCTCCGACTACACCGGGACATACGATCTGGAACTCTGGAGCTTCGCGTCGCTGGAGGCACAGGTAGCCGCGATCGCCGACGACATCGCCTATGACGCCCACGACATCGACGATGGCCTGCGGGCCGGGCTGTTCACGGTCGACGATCTCAAGACCATGCCGCTCACCGCTGCTATCATCGCGGATATTGCCGGGCATTATCCCGATCTCGATGATGACAGGCGCGGCGCGGAACTGGTGCGCGAGCTGATCTCGTATCTGATCGGGGCGGTTGTCTCGGAATCGCGCAGCCGTCTGCAAGCGGCAAAGCCGAATTCGGTCGACGATGTCCGCAACCATGGCGAGGTGCTGATCGCGTTTTCTCCCGGCGCGGCGCAAGCCGAAGCTGAGATCAAGTCGTTCCTGAAACAAGGGATGTACCGTCATCCGCGGGTGATGCATGTCATGGGCGATGCCGAGCAGATCCTGTTCGATCTGTTCGCGCGCTATCAGAAGGTGCCGGGCGATTTGCCGCCCGAATGGCTGCCGCCCGGCGCGGAAGCCGAGACGGAAACCGAGCGCGCAAGGCGGATCGGCAACTTCATCGCCGGAATGACCGACCGCTTCGCGCTGACCGAACATCAAAGGCTTTTTGACTCGACACCGGATTTGCGTTAGGCGGCGGGCTTGTTCCGCAAAAGCAGGCGCTGATGGCGAAGAAAACTTCAAAGAAAACAAAGAAATCGGCGAAGAAATCCGCCAAGAAAAAGAAACTCGCCAAAACCGCGCCGACCAAAAAGCCGGCTAAGAAACCAGCGAACAAGTCGACGAAAAAAACCGGCGCCAAAGCCGCCAGTAAAGCGAAAGCCGCCAAAAGCGCTGCAAAGCCTGCGGCGAAGGCTGCCGTGAAGAGACCACGCGCGAAATCCAGGACTTCTCGCACATCATCATCCGCCAGGAACGCGATCGCGCCCCTTGCTGATGAGAAGGCAAAAGAGGCGAACAAGCCGAAGAAGCCTGGCAAAGCGAGCCTCAAGCCTGTCCCGGAACAAACCGATGAAGCAGCAGGCAAGAAACTTCCCGCCAGTCTTGCAGTCAAACCCGCTCCCTCGCAGCATCTTTTCGCCAACCTGCTTGCGCGCGTCCATGCCGCTTGCCGCGCGCTCGCGGAGGAAGGCGGATGGTCCGTCGGCATTGACCTGTCGCGGGTCGTGGTCGAGCCCCCGCGCGACGCTGCGCATGGCGATATGGCGACCAACGCCGCGATGGTTCTGGCCAAGGATGCGAAGGCAAAACCGCGCGATCTCGCCGAACAGATCGCGACAAAACTGCGCGCGGACGATTTGATTGCGTCGGTCGATGTCGCAGGTCCCGGCTTCATCAATCTCACCTTGAAGGCGTCGGTCTGGTCGGACGCGCTGTGCACCGTGCTGCGCGAGGGCGATCGCTACGGGCGAAGCGCGATAGGCGCGGCCGAGAAGGTCAACGTCGAATACGTCTCGGCCAACCCGACTGGGCCGATGCATGTCGGCCATTGCCGCGGCGCAGTATTCGGCGATGCGCTGGTAAGCCTGCTCCAGTTCGCTGGCTATGACGTGACCCGCGAATATTACGTCAATGATGCCGGCGCACAGGTCGATGTGCTCGCGCGCTCGGCTTTCCTGCGCTACCGCGAAGCGCTCGGCCAGGACATCGGCGCAATTCCGGAAGGACTTTATCCCGGCGACTATTTAAAGCCGGTGGGGCAGGCGCTGGCGGATGAGTACGGCGACAAGCTGCTCGCGATGTCGGAAGCCGAGTGGCTGCCGGTCGTGCGGAGTGAGGCTATCGAAAAGATGATGGAGGAGATCAAGGGCGATCTCGCCGCACTCCACATCAGGCATGACGTGTTTTTTTCCGAGCGGTCGCTGATCGAAACCGGAAACAACCGCGTTACCGAAACCATCGATTATCTTCGCTCCAAGGGCGATGTTTACGAAGGCCGCCTGCCGCCTCCAAAAGGTGGCGCGCCGGTGGAGGATTACGAGGACCGCGAGCAGACGCTGTTTCGCGCCACCGCCTATGGCGACGACGTGGATCGTCCCCTGGTGAAGTCCGACGGCAGCTACACCTATTTCGCTTCCGATATCGCCAATCACAAGAACAAGTTCGACCGCGGCTTTAGCAACCTCATCGATGTCTTCGGCGCCGACCACGGCGGCTACATCAGGCGCATGCAGGCGGCGGTCAAAGCCGTCACGGCGGGCAAGGCCACGCTGGATGTGAAAGTCGTGCAACTCGTCAGGTTGCTGCGCAATGGCGAGCCGGTCAAGATGTCGAAACGCTCCGGCGATTTCGTCACGCTGCGCGAAGTCGTCGACGAGGTCGGCTCCGATGCGGTGCGGTTCATGATGCTGTTCCGCAAGAACGATGCGGTGCTGGATTTCGATCTTGCCAAGGTGATCGAACAGTCCAAGGACAACGCGGTGTTCTACGTGCAGTACGGGCACGCCCGCGGCCACTCGGTGTTTCGTAACGCCCGGGAGGTGGTTCCTGACCTGCCGGAGGAGGACGGCGCCCGGGCGGCGTTTCTAGGGGAGGCTGCGGTGGAGCGGCTGACCGATCCTGCAGAACTCGACCTGCTGCGCAGGCTGGCGGCCTACCCCCGGATGATCGAGGCGGCGGCGGTGGCTCATGAACCACACCGAATCGCGTTTTATCTGTATGATCTTGCCAGCGAATTCCACGCGCTTTGGACCAGGGGACGCGATCTGCCCTATTTACGCTTCATTATCAATAATGATGCAGAAATCACAAAGGCGCGCTTGGCCTTGGTCCAGGGCGTCGTGTCGGTGTTAGCATCTGGGCTTGCCATTCTTGGCGTCGACGCTCCCGCCGAGATGCGATAAGGCTAAGGGCGAAGGCCGTTCACATGGGGACCTGTGAGGGCATCTGGCAGGGGCCAGTTCGTTTGTAAGCGTGGGTTGGCGGCTTTCCCGAAGGGCAGCATCATCACTATGGCTGATCGATATGAGGATAGACCGTTTCCAGCGGACGACGACCATGATCGTCGCGATGGCCAGCACGCGCCTGCACGGGCCGAAAGCGATCCGCTGGCTGAACTCGCGCGGCTGATCGGTCAGAACGATCCATTCGCCAGCATGGGCCGGGCCAACCATCAGGTACAGCCGCGTGCCGCCGAGCGCGATCAACATCGCTCACCCGCGGCCCCGGCCCCGGATGATGCCCCGGTCGCGAGCCCGCCGCCGTGGATGCAGCGCGCTACTCGGCAGGAAGTCCCGCAGCGGCAGGAACTCCCGCAGGTGGAGTATCCAGAAGATGCCCCGAGCCCGGTCCATCCGCTGCATCGCTACGCAACCCCGCGTGCAGCAGCACCCGAGCCGAATTATCGCGACGCGCCGCCGTTCGCGGACGCCGATCCCGAGCCCGAGCCCGATCCATCGCGCTATGACCACGCGCTGTACGGTCAGGCCGACCCCGGCACGGAGGAGCTTCAATACGATCAGGCCGATGCGGAGGATGACCCCTACGGTTACCAGGACGGCTACGGCGATGACGGTGCCGAAGAGGAGCCGGCCCGCAAGCGGCGCGGCGGCCTGATGACCGTTGCTATCGTTCTCGCGCTGGCAGTGGTGGGAACTGGCGGAGCGTTTGCCTATCGTACCTATGTCGGAGCTCCCCGCAGCGGCGAGCCGCCGATCATCAGGGCCGACGCAGGCCCGACCAAGATCGTGCCGTCGCCCGCCAACGGGACGTCCAAGCTGCCGGACCGCATGGTGCCAGGCGATGGCAGCGAGAAAATCGTGCCGCGCGAAGAAGCGCCGATGGACGTCAACGCCAAATCTGGCCCGCGCGTGGTGTTTCCGTCGCTGAACCAGAATGCGAATCCGCCCAGCCCTGCAAGCGTCGCTTCAACCACTCTGCCGCCGGCGAGCGCCGGGAATGGCACGCTGTCGAGCAATGAGCCACGAAAGATCAGGACCCTGTCAGTCAAGGGCGACCAGCCCGATGCAGCCGCGACGCCGGTTGGGTCGACGCCGCCCCCCGCAAAGCCGACGCCGGCCACCCGTTCGGTCGCCAACGCAAATGCCTCGACCGCCAATGCACCGGTGGCGTTGACGCCGCAGAGCGGCTCTCCGCCGGCCGCCGCGCCAGCGGATACGCGGGCGGCGCGGGTTGCTGCCACCAACCCCACCCCCGATCAGGCCGCGCCCGCTGCCGGCGCAAGCGCGCCCGCTGCCAGCGCAAGCGGTGGATATCTGGTTCAGGTCTCCTCGCAGCGGAATGAGGCCGATGCGCAGGCTTCATTCCGGGCCCTGCAGGGCAAGTTCCCGGCGGTGCTGGGATCTCGGGAACCGGTGATCAAGCGTGCCGACCTCGGCGAAAAGGGCGTCTATTACCGCGCCATGGTCGGCCCATTCGGATCATCGGATGAAGCGACACAGTTCTGCGGCAGCCTGAAAACCGCCGGCGGACAGTGCGTCATCCAAAGGAATTAACGGCCGTTTCCCTGACCCTGGTTGACCGCTGGGCCGCGTGAGGGCTAATCGGCCCTATGAGCACGCGCGCATTCATCACTGGCGTATCCGGACCGGAGCTTACCGCCGCTGAACGTGAATTCATCCGTTCGGAGCGGCCGTGGGGCTTTATTCTATTCAAGCGGAATATCGAGACGCCGGCGCAAGTAATTCTGCTGGTTCGCGAACTGCGCGAGGCGATCGGCAATCCCGAGGCGCCGGTTCTGATCGACCAGGAGGGAGGCAGGGTCCAGCGCTTGGGCCCGCCGCACTGGCCGGTTTACCCACCCGGAGCTGTCTTCGGGGTGCTTTATGACATCGACCCTGCGCTCGGCCTGACCGCGGCGCGCTTGAGCGCGCGGCTGATGGCGGCGGACCTTACCGAGCTCGGCGTCACCGTCGATTGCCTGCCGCTGGCGGATGTGCCGGTCGCCGGCGCCGACGCGGTGATCGGCAACCGGGCCTATGGAACCGAGCCGGGCAAGGTGGCGGCCATCGCGCGCGCCGTGACGGACGGTCTGGAGCAGGGCGGCATATTGCCGGTGCTCAAACATATTCCCGGGCATGGGCGGGCCACCGCCGACACTCATTTCCGGCTTCCGGAGGTCGATACATCGAAAACGGAGCTGGAACGGACCGATTTCGCCGCGTTTCAACCGCTTGCGGACCTGCCGATGGCGATGACCGCACATGTTGTGTTTAGCGCGTTAGATCCTGCCCAACCCGCGACGACTTCTGCGACAATCATCCGACGGGTGATTCGCGGCGTGATCGGGTTCCAGGGTTTGTTGATGAGTGATGATGTGTCCATGAACGCGCTGGCAGGATCGATCGCCGAGCGGACCCGGGCCATCCTCACCGCCGGCTGCGACATGGTTCTGCATTGCAACGGCAAGCTCGACGAAATGCGCGAGGTCGCGGCCGAGACGCCCGAACTGTCTGGCATGGCGCTGGAGCGCGCCAGACGGGCACTGGCGTCACGTGGCGCACCGCAAGCGTTCGATCGGCTAGCGGCGCGGGCTGAATTGGAAGCATTGGTTGATCGGGCAGGGGCGGCAGGCGCATGAGCGCGGAAATTCTATCGTTTGAAACCGGACGGCCCGCCGAACGCCTGGACGACGAGCCGGCGCTGGTCGTCGACGTCGAAGGCTATGAGGGCCCGCTCGACCTGCTGCTGGCGCTGGCGCGGCAACAGAAGGTCGATCTCGCCAAGATTTCCATCCTGGCGCTGGCCGACCAGTATCTGGTGTTCATCGAGGCGGCCCGGAAGATCCGCCTCGAGCTTGCCGCCGACTATCTCGTCATGGCGGCATGGCTCGCGTTTCTGAAATCGCGGCTGCTGCTGCCTGAACCGGCAACCCCGGACGGACCGAGCGCCGAGGAGATGGCGACAGCGCTGGCCAACCGGCTGCGCCGGCTTGAGGCCATTCGCGAGGCATCGAACCGGCTGATGAACCGCCCGCAATTGCAGCGCGACATTTTTCCGCGCGGCGATCCGGAATCGATCGCCGAGATCAAGCACCCCAAATTTACCGCAACCCTGTTCGACCTGCTCACCGCCTACGCTGCGCAGCGCCAGCAGCGGGTGCTGGCAACCGTGCATCTGGCAAGACGCACGGTGTGGTCGCTGAACGAAGCGAGAGCATCGCTGGAGCGCCTTGTCGGGATGGCCGAGGACTGGAGCCGCCTCGACGAATTCCTGCTCAACTACGTCGTCGATCCCTCGCAAAAGGCGACCGTTTTTGCGTCCAGCTTTGCTGCGGCGCTGGAAATGGTCAGGGAGGGCGAGGTCGAGTTGCACCAGAAAGAGGCGTTCGCGCCGCTTTATTTTCGAAAGCGTCCGCCGCAGCCAGTGTCCGACGCGATGACCGCGCCGGATCTGCCGGCCGAGTAAGTGGAAGAAGGAGACCGTGCCATGGCAAGCCTGGCCGAAAAACGCGACGCTGAAGCCGAGGAGCATTCCGTGGATCCAGAAGCGCGGCCCGAGGAATTGCGGCTGCTGGAAGCGCTGCTGTTCGCCTCGACCGAGCCGCTCGACCAGGCGGCGCTTGCCAAGCGGATGCCCGAAGGCGTCGACATCAAGGTTGCGCTGGCGCAGCTGCAGGCGGATTACGCCTCGCGCGGCGTCAATCTGGTTCGCGTTGCCAATAAATGGACCTTCCGCACCGCGGGCGATCTGTCCTGGCTGATGACGCGGGAGAGCACCGAGACGCGCCGGCTGTCGCGCGCGGCGATCGAGGTGCTCGCGATCATTGCCTATCATCAGCCGGTCACGCGCGCGGAGATCGAAGACATCCGCGGCGTGATTACTTCCAAAGGGACGCTGGATGTCTTGCTGGAAACCGGGTGGATTCGCCCGCGCGGCCGCCGCAAGACGCCGGGACGTCCGCTGACGTTCGGAACCACGGAAACCTTCCTGTCGCAGTTCAGTCTTGAGGCGCTCGGCGATCTGCCGGGACTTGAGGAACTGAAGGGGACGGGGCTGTTGGATTCGCGGTTGCCGTCCGGCTTCAGCGTTCCCACGCCGTCGGATGACCCCGCCTTGCACGATGACGAGGATCCGCTGGAGATCGGCGATCTGGAACTCGCGCTGGCGCCTGCCGCGGAGCCGGAAACCGAGGGCGAAAGCTAATTTTCGCTTCCGCGGGCCATGGTCTGCGACGTCGGTTAACGGTAGCGGCAATGCGTCACGTTAACAGCGATTTGACGCGGCCTAAGTCCTTGTTTTTCACCCCTCCCGAGCCTACTTTCCGGGAAGATTAGGCCGGGTTTCCGGCTTGTGTGCTTGGAGGGTTGCAGGATGGGTTCGCTTAGCATTTGGCACTGGATCGTCGTGATCGCAGTCGTCCTGCTGTTGTTCGGTCGCGGCAAGATTTCCGATCTGATGGGCGACGTCGCGCAGGGCATAAAGGCCTTCAAGAAGGGCATGCAGGACGATGACAAGACTGCGGAAAAGCCCGAGCCCGTGAAGACGATCGACCACAACGCAGCGCCAACCACGGCGGCGCGCACCGACGTCGGCAGCAAGGCTGTCTGAACCTCTTGCGGCTAGCCCGCCGCAGCGCGTAAATCTTGCGGCAGGCGTGCGGCAAGGGCCGGTTGAGGAAAGACGCGGGCGGCCCCGAATCCTGTTGCAAGCATTGGGGTGAAATCGCCTCGCGTGAGCGGAATTTTTCATGTTCGATATCGGGTGGAGTGAACTGGTTGTCATCGCGGTTGTCGCGCTGATCGCCATCGGCCCGAAGGAATTGCCGGGCGTGCTGCGCATGGTCGGGCAGTGGATGGGCAAGGCGCGCAAGATGGCCGCCGAATTCCAGGGCCAGTTCCAGGAAGCGATGCGCGAGGCCGAAATGGCCGACCTCAAGAAGACCTTCGACGAGGTCAAGGAAGCCGCCACCGGTTTCACCGACGGCAACGTCATGACCTCGCTGCAAAAGGACGTCGGTGACGCGCTGAGGATTGACGACATCGATAAGCCTGCGGTCTCGGCGACCGACACGCCGGCGATCGAACCACCGGTGATTCCGACAACGCCGGAGATTTCGAAGATCGAAACTCCGGAGATTTCGAGGATCGAAACTCCGGAGCCGCAGATTCCGGAAGCGTTCACCGAGGCGGATGCTCACGCAGCCGCGATGGAGCCGCTGGCGATCACGCGCGAGGTTCAGTCTCAGCCGGCCCCGCAGGATATCACGCCCGCGGCGCCCGACATCCTCAAGGACGCCAAAGCGTCATGAGCGCCGAAGACATCGAGGCCAGCAAAGCGCCGCTGATGGATCATCTGATCGAGCTGCGCTCGCGGCTGATCAAGGCGCTGCTGGCCTTCGGCATCGCCTTCATCTTCTGCTTCTTCTTCGCCAAGCAGATCTACAACGTGCTGGTGTGGCCATTCGTCTGGGTCGCCGGCCCGGAAAATTCGAAGTTCATCTACACCGCCCTTTTGGAATATTTCCTGACCCAGTTGAAGCTGGCGCTGTTCGGCGCTGGTTTCATCTCGTTCCCGATCGTGGCCGCGCAAATCTACAAGTTCGTGGCGCCCGGCCTCTACAAGCACGAGCGCGGCGCGTTCCTGCCCTATCTGATCGCCACCCCGTTCTTCTTCGTGCTGGGATCGATGCTGGTGTATTTCGTGGTGCTGCCGATGCTGGTGCGGTTCTCGCTTGGCATGCAGCAGGCCGCGGGCGCCGAGACCGCGCAGATCCAGTTGCTGCCCAAGGTCGGCGAATATCTGTCGCTGATGATGTCGCTGATCTTCGCCTTCGGCGTCGCGTTCCAGCTGCCGGTGATCCTGACGCTGCTGGGAAGGATCGGCATCATCACCGCCAAGCAGCTCCGCGAGAAGCGCCGCTATTTCATCGTGATCGCCTTCATCATCGCCGCCGTCCTGACCCCGCCCGATGTCATCAGCCAGGCCTCGCTCGCGATACCCTTGCTGGCGCTGTACGAAGGCTCGATCTTCGCGGTGGCCATGGTGGAGAAGAAGGCGGCAGCGGCGAAAGCGACCGCCGCCGGTACGCCGCCATCCGCCGCCCCGCCGCCGCCGGCTGCCAATCCGGCGGAGTAGGGCCGAAAGCCTGCGTTTCACCTTATCATCGCGGCATACTGCCTATGATTCGTCATGCCCGGGCTTGACCCGGGCATCCACGACTTGTTCTAAGGCAGCAAAGACGTGGATGGCCGGGACAAGCCCGGCCATGACGCAGGAATATAGTTATGCATGACATTAAATCGATCCGCGACGACCCGGCAGCCTTCGACGCCGCGTTGAAGCGGCGCGGACTGGAGCCGTTGGCGGCGCACATAATCTCGATTGACGAAAGACGCCGCGCGATCATTCGCGTACTCGAAGTAAATCAGGCGCGGCGCAATGCGGCGTCGAAAGAGGTCGGCGAGGTCAAACGGGCAAAAGACGACGCGCGTGCCGCCGTCTTGATGGCCGAGGTTACACAATTGAAGGAATCAATTTCGACCCTAACGGCCGGAGAGAAGGACGCCTCGAAAGAACTCGAAACCACGCTGGCCGCGATTCCGAATTTGCCGCTGGACGAAGTCCCCGATGGCGTTGATGAGCACGGCAACGTGGTGCGGCATCATTTCGGCGCGGTGCGCAATTATGCGTTCGTGCCGAAACCGCATGACGATCTCGGCGGCGCGCTGGGTTTCATGGATTTCGAGACCGCTGCAAAGTTGTCGGGCGCGCGCTTTGTGGTGCTGAAAAAAAGCCTGGCGCGGCTTGAGCGCGCGATCGGCCAATTCATGCTCGACCTGCACACCAACGAGCACGGTTACACCGAGATCAATCCGCCGCTCTTGGTGCGCGACGAAGTCATGTTCGGGACGGGCCAATTGCCGAAATTTGCAGAGGACCAGTTCAAGACATTTTTCGATGTAACTGAACTCGATGCGAAGCTAGTTGAACTGAGATCGCAAGGCTTAGTGCCCGATAATTCCACGGTGAGAAATACGCTTAAAGCGGTCTTTGCTGCTGCAGACAAAGATGTTGTGCAAGCGCGCCGTTGGCTCATCCCCACCGCCGAAGTGCCGCTGACAAACCTCGTTCGTGAATCCATCGTCGACGAGAAAGAGTTGCCGATGCGGCTGACGGCGCTGACGCCGTGCTTTCGCGCCGAGGCGGGGGCTGCCGGGCGCGACACCCGCGGCATGATCCGCCAGCATCAATTTACCAAGGTCGAGCTGGTTTCGATCACGACGCCGGAGACCAGCCAGGACGAGCACGAGCGCATGCTGGCCTGCGCCGAGGAGGTGCTGCGGCAGCTCGATCTGCATTACCGCGTGATGACGCTGTGCGCCGGCGATATGGGCTTTGCAGCGCAGAAGACCTACGACATCGAGGTCTGGATGCCAGGACAATTTTCGAGTCAGGGCGAGGGCGGCGCCTACCGCGAAATCTCAAGCTGTTCGGTGTGCGGCGATTTCCAGGCCCGGCGCATGGACGCGCGCTATCGCGGGCCCGACGGCAAGCCGCGCTTTGTGCACACCCTGAACGGCTCCGGCACCGCCGTGGGCCGCGCGCTCATTGCTGTCATGGAAACCTATCAGCAGGAGGACGGATTGATCGCCGTGCCGGATGTGCTGCAGCCCTACATGGGCGGGCTAAAGGTGATCACCCGCGACAGGTAATTCTATTCAACGCGGCCGCGTTCGCTGTTTGCGAAGGCGGCGCGACGCGGTATCTTCGTTCTTTGCCCGCGACCGGGTCTGTTTGGAACGAAGATCGGCAATGCCCTTGCATCGCGACATCTATTGGGTCGGCAGGCAATGGGCGGTCACCGGCTATGGGATGCAGGCGATCGATCAAAAGCTGAATGGCATTTTCGATATCGAGGTCTCCGGTTTATGGGATGACAGCCTCTCGGAACGCATGCACGCGCTGACATGGCTCAATGCGGCGGACTTCGACAAAGGGCTTGCCGCGGCCCGCAGGCATTACCTGCAACCGGCCCGACAAGCCGCTCCACCCGAAGAGAGCGTTTCTGGCGCGAAGGAAGAGAGTGTTTCCAGCTTGAAGGATGGCGCTGCTGCCGAGCACCCGAAACCGACAGCTGAAACATTCGACATGCGAAGTGAAGGCTTGCCGGCAAAATTCGTGTCGCCCTGGCGCATCCGCCGTCAGCGGTAACGGCATGGTCTTCGCGAAAGCGAAAGCCGCATTACCGCTCGGTCCGTTCACCTTCACTGATTAAGTTTTTCAAAGTGAGCGATATTGAACAGGCATGCGATGCCGGACAGGCCAATCTGAGACGTGATGTCGCCGTCGGCCTTGCTGGTGGGACAATGCGTTACGCAGGATGCCCCCATGCCCGAATTTCAGCCGGTATCCTCAGCGGCTATTGCTGCGATCGAGCGGCCTCGCTGTGCGAAGTGCAACCAGAATCGCATGCTGCTCTCGAAGCTTAAGGCGGGACCATCCGGCTTCGATCACCGTACATTCGAGTGCCAGAAGTGCGGTCGCGTTCACACCACGGTGGTATCCCGCGACCCCATGAACTCCGCTACCGGCGGCTGGCTTTTCGGCGAACTAAGACCGCCGCGGTAGGCCGGGCGAGGGAACCAGCCGGGCCTGTTCCCGCGTGGGTTGGCTTCCTTAGGTGAACTCACGACCAGTTGAGTTGTGATCCCCGGCTAAATTATGTCGTCTACCGAACACAACGGGACTCTGCTGCGTTATCGGTGCTGCTCTCGGCGCTTGCCGGTGACTGAGAGTGTTGTGTTCCCGCTCAATTACGGAACAACACGATGCCCGACACGCAGCGAATCCTGCAAGAGGACGTGTTTGATCCCAGGGCGTTTCTTGGCCGGATCGGGGCGGGAAAGACGGTCGAGAGATACAGAAAAAATCAGAAGATTTTCGGCCAGGGCGACGTCGCCGACACGGTCTTCTTCATCCAAAAAGGCAAGGTCAAAATCACCGTCCTGTCCGAACACGGCAAGGAAGCGGTCGTCGGGATTTTCGGGGAGGGTCAGTTCTTCGGCGAAGCATGTCTCAGGGGCGGTGAATTACGCAGCGCAACCAGCCATGCCATGGAAGAGTGCCTGATCACGTCGATAACGAGATCCGCGATGCTGGCGGCCCTCAGTGCCGAGCCGAAATTTTCAGCGTTCTTCATGGCGTATCTGCTGAGGCGAAACAGCCGGATCGAGGACGATCTGATCGACCAGCTCTTCAACTCCAGCGAAAGGCGGCTCGCGCGCCTGCTTTTGCTGCTGGCGAACTTCGGTCAGGAGAACGATGCAAAACCGGTCGCGGTGACCCTCAGTCAGGAAACGCTGGCGGAGATGATCGGCACAACGCGTTCCCGGGTAAGTTTCTTCATGAACAAATTCCGGAAAAAGGGGTTCATCGACTACAACGGCAAAATCGAGGTACGCCGTTCGCTGTTGAACGCCGTCTTGCGGGACAAACCTCAAATACGAGAGGACGAATAGAGGGTTCAGCAACCGGACTCGCAACTAAAAGTTTGGAAGTGAGCGATATTGAGCAGCGAGTCAGAAATGCGCGGTGTCAGATTGGCGAGGTCACCGCTTCGGGCACTTTTCAAGAAGAAGGACTGGCTGGAAGCCAATGTGTTGAAAGACTCCGGATGATCCCGGATGGTCGCCGCCCGTTTCAGCGTGTGGTGTTTGGCGGCCAGAACCCCGATCTGCGCCAGGCCATTTTCGTGAGCAATATTGCTCACTAAGCACGCAACATGGCAGACGCGCCGCCGGGGAAACGATAAAATCCCAAGCATGCCGCGATATCGCTTTCAGGTACGCCGGGGTAAATTTTCCAACGGATCCAGCGTTGAGGCGACACTTGAAGGTGCGCAAGCTGCCTGGACAGAGGCGGTCGCGATCAGCGCCGATCTGGCCCGCGATATCATGAGCGCCGAACCGGAATGGCTCCTGGAAGTGGCGGACGAAGCCGGGCAGGCGCTTTTCAGCTTCCGGTTTGTCGCCGAATCGTTCCAACGCAACGTTGGGGCAGAAACATATGTTGGTTCGACCATTAGCGCGGACCGGTTGCCTGTGTAGGCGACATTAGAACAGCTCCGCTTCATTTCGGCACAATCCCCACACGCCGGCAAACCATTTCAGATCTCCGCCTTGCGTCGGTGATTTTCCGCGGTCAGCGGCAAATAACCATAGCGGTGCCAGCGGCCTCGAATGGGTGCACGGCCAAGCGGGAGTCGGCCCCGATCGCCGGCACCCAATGCCGCCACTGTCCGCGAACCATGGTCGGCAGCTCCGATCAGCGCGGAAGTGGTGCGAAACGCCTCCGCGTCTTTCCATGTCTCCGCTGCAAGCTGAAGTCGCAGCAAATGGCCGACAGCACATGGCGGCGGACCCGATACCCCATTAAATCGGCCCTTTCGATTGTATTTGCTGGGTTTGCCTCGACGGCACGAGAGGGATAAGACGGCGCATTGGCAGCATTGGAATCGGCTAAAAGGGCGTTTGAACGGATGCGAATTCTCTGTACCAACGACGACGGCATCCACGCCCCAGGCCTGAAGATCGTCGAGGAGATCGCCCGCGCGTTGTCCGACGACGTCTGGGTGGTGGCGCCGGAGCTCGATCAGTCCGGCGTCTCGCATTCGCTGTCGCTGAACGATCCGTTGCGGCTGCGCGAAGTCGGCCCCCGCCACTTCGCGGTACGCGGAACGCCTACCGATTGCGTGATCATGGGTGCACGCCATATCCTCGGCGAGACCATGCCGGACCTGGTGCTGTCCGGCGTCAACAAGGGCCGTAACGTCGCAGAAGATGTCGTCTATTCCGGCACCATCGCCGGCGCGCTGGAAGGTACCATCCTGGGAATTCCGTCGTTCGCGCTGTCCCAGGAATTCAGCATGGAAACCCGCCACGCGCCGTTGTGGGAGACGGCGCTGAAATTCGGGCCGGAGATCCTGCGCAAGGTGATCGACGCCGGGGTGCCCAAGAACACCGTGATCAATGTCAACTTCCCCGCCTGTGCGCCCGAGAATGTCGCGGGCGTGCGTGTGACGCGGCAGGGCAAGCGCAATTTGGGATTCCTGAAAGTCGACCAGCGCCGCGATGGCCGCGGCAACGAGTACTTCTGGATCGGTTTCGAGCGGCTCGCGCAAATCGAGGTGCCCGCGGAGGGTACCGATCTCGCAGCACTGGCGGCGCGTTATGTTTCAGTGACGCCGCTGCGACTCGACCGCACCGACGAGGCGTTTTCGGAAGCGCTGACGGCGACGCTGAAGTGACACGAAGCGTCATACCCGGTGGCGGGCGATGACGACCGTTGTGCCGGCGACGTGATCTTAAACCGTGGCGCTCTTGAGCGCGGTGTCGATCATCTTTGCCAATGTTTCGAGCTGGAAAGGCTTTTGCAGTGCCGGGCGGTCGCGATATTCTTCCGGAAGACCCGAGGAGCCATATCCGGTCGCGAAGATGAAGGGGCGGTTGCGTGCCTTGATCAATTCGGCAACTGGAGAAATTACCTTGCCGTTGACGTTGACGTCGAGAATGGCGAGGTCGAACTCGGTGGTTTGCGCCAGCCTGATCGCCTCGTTGATTTCGCCGGCCTCGGCCGCGACGCTGTAGCCGAGCTCCTCCAGCATGTCAGCGACCATCATCCTGATCATGACCTCGTCCTCGACGAGGAACACTGAACCGCCCGGCGGCCGCGTCGCAATCATGTTGATGTCCTTGCCCGTCCCAAACTTAAGGTTCGCAAATAACGCCGACCGGCGCAATGTCAACATGTGCCAGCACGCACGCTTGCTGGCTGCCACCGCGCCCCGCGGCGGGCTATGGAGCAGGATTGATCGCCCAGATCCTTAACGCCAAGCTGCTATCAGGGGTTCCACCCCGGGGAACACCGATTCGTGGGGAAACTTTCCTTAAGCCGCCAGCGCATATTGCATCAACTTGTTTGGCCGAGGCGCGCTAGAGTGGCTTGATACCTGGTCTGACGGGATTGCCATGCCGCCCACTTCAAATCCGCCGGAAAAGATGATGTTTCAGCTCAACCTGCGGCGGCGCGGGATCAGCGATCAGGCGGTACTTCGCGTGATGGAAGAGATTCCGCGCGATATCTTCGTGGAGGCGGCCGACCGCGCCGATGCCTACCGCGACAGCGCGCTCGGCATCGCCTGCGGGCAAACCATCAGCCAGCCCTTCGTGGTGGCCTACATGACAGAGCAGTTGCAGCTGCAGAAACATCACCGCGTGCTCGAGATCGGCACCGGCTCCGGTTACCAGGCGGCAATTCTGTCGCGGCTGAGCAGCCAGGTGCTGACGATCGAGCGCTATCGGACCCTGGCCGATGAGGCCCGGGCGCGGCTCAAGAAGCTGGGATGCGGCAATGTCGAAGTGATGCTCGGGGACGGCTTCGACATTCCGGCCGATGCCGGCAATTTCGACCGCATCATTGTCACCGCCGCGATGGCGCAAATTCCCGAGTCGTTAGCGCAGCGGCTCGAGCCGGGCGGAGTCCTGATCGCGCCGGTCGGTCCGCATCACGGCATCCAGACCCTGACCCGTATGACCAGGACCGACACCGGTTTCGAGCGCCGGGAGCTGGTGGAGGTGCGTTTCGTGCCGGCACTGCCCGGCATCGCCCGCGAACTGTAGGGCCGCGAACCGCGCCAAAGGTAGCATGAGGAGGGTGTTGGTCCTCATGGTTCGAGGCGCGCGCGCCGGACCGCGCAAGCGCTGCCGGGACCTCGTCAACGCCCTGTCCGAAGGGTTAAGCGGTTGTTTACTGGGGGTGTGTTTACTCAAACAGTAAGTTTGTTGCGTATGAGTGAGTAACCATGTCCCGTATCGTCGAGTTACTTTGCTCGCGCCGTTTGTCGCACGTCGCGGCGCTGGCGCTGATATCGATCGGTCTTGCCGGCTGCAGCGGCGACATGTCAACGCGGCTCTCGCAGGAATCGTTCTCCAATCCCTTTGCTTCCCGGCCGGAAGCCATCGGCACGGTGCCGCCAGCCGCGATCGAGCGCCGTGAGCCGTCGCGATATTCCCCTCCGCAACCGCAGTACCAGTCCTCGGCCTTGCCGCCGCCGATCGCAGCACCGCAGTCCAATCCGACGGCCAGTGCTGGTGTTTCCGGAGGAGGGCGCGGGCTGGCTTCCTATGCTCCGCCCACCCATCCGCCGCTGGAGGTCACCGGCACCGCCGCGCCGCGCTCGGTCGCGGCAATCCGCAGCCCGGGACCGGGCAGCACCACGATCATCGTCGGTACCAGCGACACGCTCGAGACGCTGTCGCGCCGCTATAACGTCACGCCCGCCGCTATCCTGCAGGCCAATGGCTACAAGGGGCCGCGCAACTTGTCGCCGGGCCAGCAGCTTGTCATTCCGCGTCAGACCGCTGTTAGTGCCGCACCGGCATTGGCAGCGCCGGTGAGCAAGCCCGTTGCCGTCGCCGCGGCGCCAGCCGTTCATATCGTGAATCCCGGCGACACCCTGCTCAGTGTCGCGCGCCGCAATCACGTCTCGTTGTCGGAGCTCGCAAGAGCCAACAGTCTCGAATCGACCGCCAAACTCAGGCTCGGCATGAAGCTCACTGTGCCCGGTGCGAAAACGGCAGCAGCCGCGCCGGCTGCGCAGCCGGCAACTGTTGCGGTTGCCGCTCAGCCGGTCGCTGCAGTGGCGGCGCCCGCCACCAAGATGGCTGCCGCGGGCGGGCCCCCGCAAAGCGCGCGGCTCGCCCAGGCCACCGCGACGGTCGAAGACGCTGCCGTCGCCACGCCGGTCAAGGCCGCCGAGGCCACCGGCGCGCTGCCGACGTTCCGCTGGCCGGTACGCGGCAAGGTGATAACGACCTACGGCGCCAAGACCAATGGCAAGTCGAACGACGGTATCAATCTGGCGGTCCCCGAAGGTACGCCAGTGAAGGCGGCGGAGGACGGCGTCGTCGCCTATTCCGGCAATGAGCTCAAGGGTTATGGCAATCTGGTTCTGGTTCGGCACTCCAACGGTTACGTCACCGCATATGCCCATGCGAGTGAACTGATGGTGAAGCGCGGTGACACGATCAAGCGCGGCCAGATCATTGCCAAGTCGGGTCAGTCCGGCGAGGTGGGTTCGCCGCAGCTCCACTTCGAGATCCGCAAAGGATCTTCGCCGGTTGACCCGCTTCAATTCCTCAACGGAGCGTGAGCGGTTCTGATTGGCCGCTGTCGCGCAGTACCTACTGCCGTCGTCGTCCGCGAAAGCGGGCGACCCAGTATCCAGAGCGCCGATGAAGGTTCGCGAAAGCTCTGGAATACTGGGTACCCCGCTTTCGCGGGGTATGACGATCTATGGTGGAGAGGAGCAGTGCGTTCTCTCGCCCACGCGATCGCCGCTTACTAGCCCGCCAGCTTCACGCCCAGCCGTCCCGCCAATTCCTGCGTGAACTGCCAGGCGACGCGGCCGGAGCGCGCACCACGTGTGGTCGACCATTCCAGCGCTTCGCGCTCGAGTTCGGCTTCATCGAGCTTGATGCCGAAGTGATCGCAATAACCCTTCACCATCGCAAGGTACTCGTCCTGGCTGCAGCGGTGGAAGCCGAGCCATAATCCGAACCGGTCCGAGAGCGACACCTTCTCCTCGACCGCCTCACCGGGGTTGATCGCGGTGGAGCGCTCGTTCTCGATCATGTCGCGCGCCAGCAGATGCCTGCGGTTCGAGGTGGCGTACAGGATCACATTGTCGGGCCGCCCCTCGATGCCGCCCTCCAGCACCGCCTTCAGCGACTTGTAGGAGGCGTCGTTGCCGTCGAACGACAGGTCGTCGCAGAACACGATGAAATGGAAATCGGAAGCGCGCAGCAGGTCCATCAATGCCGGCAGGCTCTCGATGTCCTCGCGGTGAATCTCGATCAGTTTCAAGCGCTCGGCCGGCTCGCGATTGACGTTGATGCTGGCATGCGCCGCCTTCACCAGCGACGACTTGCCCATGCCGCGTGCGCCCCATAGCAGCGCGTTGTTGGCGGGCAGGCCGTCGGCGAAGCGTTCGGTATTCTCGATCAGGATGTCGCGCACCTGCTCGATGCCCTTGAGCAGGCCGAGATCGACGCGGCTGACACGCGGCACCGGCACCAGCCGCCCGTTGGGGTGCCAGACGAAGGCGTCCGCGCTGCCAAGTGAATCGGCCGCGCTGGGTTTTGGTGACGCCGCAGACAGGTGCGCTGCGATGGCTTCGAGCGAGCGCGCAATCCTGTCCGCGGTGTCATGTTCGGAGGGTGCCGCCGGACGTTTTGTCGCGGCTATCGGCAATTTACGCGAGCTGGCCTTGGAGGCGGCACGAGGCACTGTTTTGCTGGGCTTTTTTGACATCTTGGGGGTTCCTTACCGTGCAGCCATATCGGGCCTTTTGACAGCCCGCAAGCGGCCCAAATGAGGGGGCTGGCAGCGTTGCAATTGGGACCGCGGCCGCTATAGTCCGCGCGAATTTGCCCGAACCGGCCTGACGCCAATGCGTCGCCGGTTCATTCCCGTTTCACGAGGATTGTTCGAAATGCTGATTACTCCTGCGTTTGCCCAGGCCGCGGGCGCCGGCGATACCAACAGCATGTTGATGTCGCTGCTGCCGTTCGCGCTGATCTTCGTGATCATGTACTTCCTGATTCTGCGGCCGCAGCAGAAGAAGGTGAAGGACCACGCCGAACTCGTAAAGAACATCCGCCGCGGCGATACCGTGGTGACGTCAGGCGGCCTTGTCGGCAAGGTGACAAAAGTGGTCGATGACGACCAGATCGAATTCGAAATATCCGACGGGGTCCGCGTGCGGCAAATGCGGCAGATGATTTCAGGCGTGCGCGCCAAGGGCGAGCCGGCCAAGGAAAAAGCCGAGACCGCCAAGGAAGACACTTCGGCGAGTTAGCGCGTTTTCTGATCGCGCACATTCCAGAATCTGACAGGTCAACTCGATGTTGTATTTCACGCGGTGGAAGGCGCTGGCGATCATCCTGACCGCGCTGGCGGTGTGCCTTTGCGCCGTTCCGAACTTCTTCCCCGAAGCGACCGTGAAAACCTGGCCGCAATGGGCGCAGCGTCATCTGGTGCTCGGCCTCGATCTGCAGGGCGGCTCGCACCTGCTGCTGGAGGTCGATGCCAACGCGGTCAAGAAGGACAAGCTCGACCAGCTGCGTGACGATGTTCGCCGCGTCCTGCGCGAAAACAAGATCGTTTATACCGGCCTCGCACCCCGCGCAGACAGCGTCGAAGTGCGCATCACCAAGGATACCGACCTGCCGACCGCGCTGAGCAAGCTGCGCGAGTTGTCGCAACCGCTCGGCGGTTTGCTCGGCACCAGCGGCCAGCGCAGCCTCGAAGTCAGCGACGCCGGCGGCGGGCTGATCCGGCTCACCGTGCCGCCGGCGGCGATCACCGACCGCATCAGGCAGGCCGTCGAACAGTCGATCCAGATTGTCGAACGTCGTGTCAATGAACTCGGCACCGTCGAACCGCTCATTCAAAGACAGGGCAATGATCGTATTCTGGTGCAGGTGCCGGGACTGGGCGATCCATCGCGCCTGATCAAAATTCTCGGCCAGACCGCCAAGATGGATTTCCGGATGGTCGATTCCACCGTTTCGCCGGATCAGGCCGTCGCCGGACGTGTGCCGCCGGATTCGGAAGTCCTGCCAAGCGCCGAGGGATCCAGGCAGCCCTATGTCATCAAGAAGCAGGTGCTGGTCTCCGGCGGCGACCTGACCGACGCGCAGCCCGGTTTCGACCAGCGCTCGGGCGAGCCGATCGTGAGCTTCCGTTTCAACACGTCCGGCTCCCGCAAGTTCGCGCAAGCCACATTGGAAAATGTCGGGCAACCCTTCGCCATCGTGCTCGACAACAAGGTGATCTCGGCCCCCGTGATCCGTGAACCGATCACCGGCGGCTCCGGCCAGATTTCCGGCAGCTTCACGGTGCAGGCGGCCAACGATCTCGCGATCCTGCTGCGTGCCGGCGCGCTGCCGGCGCCGCTGACGGTCATCGAACAGCGAACCGTCGGACCAGGGCTCGGCCAGGACTCGATCCAGAAGGGCGAACTCGCCGCCTATGTCGGCTCGATCCTGGTGATCGTGTTCATGTTGCTGACCTACCGGTTGTTCGGCGTGTTCGCCAACATCGCGGTCGCCATCAACGTCGCGATGATCTTCGGCGTGCTGTCGCTGTTGAACGCGACGCTGACGCTGCCCGGCATCGCCGGCATCGTGCTGACGGTCGGCATCGCCGTCGACTCCAACGTGCTGATCTATGAACGTATCCGCGAGGAATTGCGTGGCGGCCGCAACGCGATTTCCGCGATCGACGCCGGCTTCAAACGGGCGCTGTCGACGATTCTGGATTCCAACATCACCACCTTCATCGCCGCAGCGGTGCTGTTCTATATCGGCACCGGGCCGGTGCGCGGCTTCGCCGTAACGCTGGGCATCGGCATCATCACCACGGTTTTCACCGCGTTTACGCTTACCCGCCTGATCGTCGCGGGCTGGGTGAGGTGGAAGCGGCCGCAAAGCGTGCCGATCTAGGCATGATCCCGAAAAGTGGACACCGGTTTTCGGAGGAGATCATGCCTTCACAAAATAAAGCGACGAATATGATCCGGCCTGGCTGGATCATATTCGGGGGAATGCGGAGCCGGCTGTGACAAATTTGGTTCTCATCGGACTCGGCATCCTCATTGCCGTGCTGACCGTGGTCAGCTGCTTCGGCCTGTTGCCGTCGCTGCGGATCGTGCCTGATGATACGCACTTCGATTTTACCCGCTTCCGCCGCATCAGTTTTCCGATCTCGGCGCTGCTCTCGATCTTTGCGATCACGCTGTTCTTCACCCACGGGCTGAATTTCGGCATCGATTTCAAGGGTGGCACGCTGATGGAAGTGCAGGCCAAATCCGGCGCTGCCGACATCCCCTCGATGCGCAACACGCTGGGCGGCCTTGGCCTTGGCGACGTGCAGTTGCAGCAGTTCGGCGGGCCCGCCGATGTGCTGATCCGGGTGGCCGAGCAGCCCGGCGGCGATGCCGCGCAGCAGGAAGCCGTCCAAAAGGTGCGCGGCGCGCTCGGCGAGGCCGTCGACTATCGCAGGGTCGAAGTAGTGGGGCCGCGCGTTTCCAGCGAACTTTTGGCCTATGGTCTGCTCGGTCTGATGCTCGCGATCTTTTCGATCCTGATCTATCTCTGGTTCCGGTTCGAATGGCAGTTCGCGCTCGGCGCCATGATCGCCAACGTCCACGATATCGTGCTGACCATCGGCTTCATGTCGATCTCGCAGGTCGATTTCGATCTCACCAGCATCGCGGCGCTGCTGACCATTCTCGGCTATTCGCTCAACGACACCGTCGTGATCTATGACCGGATTCGCGAAATGCTGCGGCGTTACAAGAAAATGCCGATGCCGGCGCTGCTCAACGAATCGATCAACTCGACGCTGTCGCGATCGATCATCACCCACGTCACCGTAACGCTGGCGTTGCTGGCGCTGTTGCTGTTCGGCGGCCACGCCATCCACAGCTTCACCGCCGTCATGATGTTCGGCGTGGTGCTGGTCGGCACCTACACCTCGATTTTCATCGCAGCGCCAATCCTGATCTATCTCGGCGTCGGTACCCACCGCGACGCGCCGGACACACCGAAGAAGAAGTGACGATGCCGGGCCGCCCTGACGCCCCGCATCTTCCGAGGTCGGCGCCGATCGAGGCTTACGGCAAGGGCGGATTTGCGTTCGCCGACATGTCGCATCGCGGCTCGCTGTTGTGTCTGCCGGAGGCGATCTGGGCCTGGCCGGTCGCAAGACCAGAGGAAATCGACCAGGCTTCGCTGGCCCGCGTGTTCGCCGCGGCTGCCGGCATCGACACGCTCATCATCGGCACCGGCACCGAGGTCTGGTTGCCGCCATCGGAGCTGCGCGAGGCGCTGCGCGCGGTGCGAGTGGTGCTGGACGCGATGCAGACCGGTCCTGCGATCCGCACCTACAACATCATGATCGGCGAGCGGCGGCGCGTTGCCGCGGCACTGATCGCGGTGCCATGAGCCGCGCGGACGGAGCCACGGCTTCGGCCGACTTCTGCGCCGAGTTGGTGCGGACCCACGATTTTGGCCGCTACGCATCCAGCCTGTTCGTACCGGCCGGCCAGCGCCGCGCGCTGTTGGCGTTGTATGCCTTCAACGTCGAGATTTCCCGGGTGCGCGAGCAGGTGAGCCAGCCGCTGCCCGGCGAAATGCGTCTGCAATGGTGGACCGACATGCTCGCGGGCGCGGGCCACGGCGGTATCGAGGGCAATCCGGTTGCGGCTGAGCTGCAGCTTGCGATCCAGAACTGGCACCTGCCGGTCGAGCGGCTGTCGCGCCTGATCGACGAGCATCAGTTCGATCTCTACAACGATCCGATGCCGACCATGGCGGCGCTGGAAAGCTATATCAACGATACCTCGTCGGCGCTGTTTTCGCTCGGCGCCGGGATCGCCGGGGCCCAATCCGACTGGATCGAACACCTCGCGCGCCACGCCGGCCTCGCGCAAGGCATGGCCCAGCTGATGGCGGCGTTGCCGCGGGACGCGTCGCGGCGCCAGCTATTCGTGCCGCTGCAAGTGCTGCAGCAGCATGGCAGCGGCATGGAAGAGGTGTTTGCGGGCAAGCAAACCGCAAAATTGCGCGCGGTGCTGGATCAGCTCATCAGCGAAGCGCGGGGACATCTGAATACAGCTTTCGCGCTGCTTGCCAGCGTGCCGCCGGAGGTGCGGCCGGTGTTCCTGCCGCTGGCGCTGGTTGCGCGCGATCTGACGCGGATGTCGCGGGCGGACAGCGATCCGTTCGTTCTTCAAGTCACATCAAGGTTGCGAACGTTGTGGACGTTGTGGCGCGCGGCGAGGTCGCGGGAGTTTAGGAGCTAGGAGCATCGTGCATAACGATGAGCCGTCATTGCGAGCGAAGCGAAGCAATCCAGAGCCGCTAGCAAGAATGGATTGCTTCGTCGCTTCGCTCCTCGCAAAGACAGAAACTACTGCGAGTTTAGATCGACCGCTTCAAAATTGAACCGGTCGCGCAAATTCTTGCGCTGCTCCAGAATGCTCATCAGGAACGCGCGGTCGGTCGCACTCGTCATCATCGGCTCGATCAGATCGAGCTGGTTCATCGCGACCAGCTGCAGGACTTCGTTGCGGATTCTTCCCATGGCATCGCGCGGCAATGCCTGCACCACCTGGATATGCTCCGGCGGCTTTGGGCCTTTCGCCGCCGTAAGCGCGTCGCGCAGCTCCGCTTCGAGCGCGGTCTGGTCGGCCTCCACGAAGGCATAAAGCCCGACGCCGGTGCGCCGGTCGGCGAACGCGACAATGGCGGTGTCGCGGACGGCAGGGTTTTTCCTGATCAGATCGCTCAGCACCGGTGCGTCATTGACCAGCCGCCGGCCGCCGCCTTCGCGGTCGGTAAAGTTGAACAGCCCGCGGGTGATGGCGCGATAGACCTTCTTGCCGGTCGCAAGCCAGATGCGGGCGACCAGCGATTTGCGCGCGAGGATCTTGCGTTCCTTCGGCGTCAGCGCCTCCGGTGCGTAGCTGCGCTTGTGCTTGAGCAGATGCCTGAGATCCTCATAAGCGGCGATGCGGAACAGCCGGCCGCGGGTCTTGAAGCAGGCCGCGAGCTGAAAGTCCGTGACGTAGGCGCGGCCATCGCTGCCGCGCAGCCAGTTCTGCTCCTTGGCGAGATCGTTATGGCAGATGCCGGCGCGATGCAGCTTGCGCAGCGCCAGTTTGGCGGAACGGAAATAGGCGACATCGCCTGTCGGCTTGGCGAGGTGCAGCGCCACGCCGTTGATGAAACCGCGCACCAGCGCCTGCCGGCCGGCCCATAACAGCTCCGGCCCGACATGAAGATCGCGCGCCAGCGCCAGCGCGCGGCGCTCGCGCGCAAACAAATGCCGCGCCGGGATAAAGGACCACCACGGCACCTGATCGAGCCGGCGCAGCACCGCATCGACTTCGCCGTCGCGCAAGCGAAAACGGCCGCGCTCGAC
>Ga0179592_10000148_pt1 | contig 29055 bp, 43 predicted proteins | sample CZODoug2_1_08_16_FD_148623 | JGI IMG/M metagenome (GOLD analysis project Ga0179592, IMG submission 148623) | Vadose zone soil fungal communities from Angelo Coast Range Reserve, California, USA - CZODoug2_1_08_16fungal (Illumina Assembly) | ecosystem: Environmental > Terrestrial > Soil > Vadose...
AATCAGACGTGACTCCAGTATTCTGTCCTGAAAATACGCCGTAAGTTTGAACCGTACTAAGGGCGCTTCCACTTATTACGGGGACGCCGGAACTAGGAGCCTCATCAATCAAATTTATTCGTACCGCTCCAGTAAAACTTCCGGGGCCGAGTAAATAAGTTAATATAGGTTGAGCACCCGTATCAGGAGTGATATGATTCAAATCAATATTTCCCCCGAGATTTCCCCCTGATCCGGAACCGGACACAGTTAGAAACGGGATCGTCCCACCTTGGCAGTATCCCCATTGAATTGTAAATTCAAACGAAGGCGTAGCCCCAGGACGGGCATAAATACCTTTTCCGCTCATGATAATGGATTCGATTACTCCTCCACCTGCGTTAAAATAAAGTATCGGAGTTGCAGTCGACCCAACAGATGCCTGATTACCAAAAGCTCCTATTCGCCGCATTCTACATGTAACATTTGCTTCACCGTCAGCCATACCTCGGCCTAACCACCCAATTCCGACGGCATCATTAGCACCTAAGACAAAATTTACGCGGTCGTATATCGGAGCGCCTGCTCCGCCGCCGCCATCTTGCATCATCAAGATGTTATTTGTTCCCGAACCAGTAAGCTGAAAACCCTCATAGTGCCCGCTGGCTCCGTTGGCTATCAATATCCCGGGGATAGCCTTGACACTTATAGAAGGCAGGCTTTCAAATTGGAAAGATGTGGCGGTCCCACTTCGCGGCAGGTTAGTCCCGTACCAATTAGCGGCTCCTAGAATTAAAGTGTCGCTGAGAGTTAATCCAGCACCGAGTATGTTTAAGAAAAGAGAGCTCAAATCCAAAACTGAATTAATTACAAAAGACCCTGATGTTGGAATAGGAAAATAAAGTGTTGATGTATTAGCCGCCGTTGCCGCTGTTAGAATATTCGGAGCGTTATCAAATAAAATGCTGACTCCGGATATAGACGTTCCTGCGGTCGTGGCCAGCGTAAGAGTGGTGGTTCCCGCTCCCGATAGAATCGTTGTAACCAAATTGTCGCTGGTCGCCGATGCGGGTGCGGTGCTCGGCACATAGCCGGGGGTTGCGGTCATGCCGTCCATCATCGGGGAACCAAAGTCGTCCCAATAAAAGGCACCATCAGTGAACGACCCATTAACTGGCTTGCTTACGCCTATCAAAGCAAAGGTCCCAGAAGACGTGCGATCACTATAGATATAATATTGAAAAGCTCCGGTTACTGGACTCCACGTCAAGTGGTTACAATTAAACCAAAAGACTACGCCTGTTCCGGACCAAGTTGTAGTCGCGCCGTTACGAGTATCCTGCCCGCTGACAAAAGTGAAATGTGTGTTATCTGCTGAACCCAAAACTTGATACCAACCAGCAAAACTGGAATCGCCGGAAGACATCTGAATATAAACCATCGACCCGATTGTTAGTCCGTGCGGAGAGGACGTGGTCACTGTAACAGTAGCATTCGAACGAGACATCGCTGAAATGCTGACAGATTGTGAACCGAGAGACGCCGCTCCGGTTGTCGTAGTTCCTGCCGAACTTCGGCCGTCAAGCCGCCCTTTGCGTCGCGCGCAATAATCTTGTAATTGTATGTAGTACCACCTGTCAAGCCATTAACCACCGCTCCGGTGGCCGTCAGTACTTGGGCAATACTAGGGGTTACGGTCGGCGCTCCGGGCGTTGTCATGCTATGAGCAGCGCCTGCGCCATAAACAACTACTCCGTCGCCATTCTGAAACGTGCTCGCGGCAGAAAGAACAACCGAAGACGATCCGGAAGTCATTGTCGCACTAGCTGATGGAACGGTAGAGACCGCGCGAACCCCGTATCTCGTGACATCGAAGTAAGGATTCGGACCTTTAAAGGCTACATTGACATCAAATGCCAAGGGATTCGGAGAGGTCACTGGGCTAACCAGAGATCCTGCTGTCGGACCAATCAGTGTCCACGCACCGTTCTGGCAAGAATAAAAATTTCCGTTCAGAGTATTTACCCCAGTCTGCGCAGGCAAACACAATCCCGTTGGCGCGCCCAAAAAAGGAACTGTGACATTAACAGGGGGCGGGAGAGCGGGAGGAAGCAAATTACCGTTTAGGCTACCGGAAGAATCAATCCAACCCAATACGTTGCCCGTGGAATCCGACATTTGCAAAAAGTCGTTAGAAGCATTATTTTCCCACTTCAGATACGCTCTTTTTGTCGGACTCATGACTTCCTTTTTAAGTTGATACTGGTTGTGCTACAACTTGTGCCGCATTTTGCTTCTCTAATTCTGCCACCCGTGCTTGTAACTTAGCTATGGCTTGATCTTTGCCGTCGCACGCTTGAAGCAAAAAAGTGATGATCTGCTCCCTCTCGCTCATGAGACTCCTTTATATCCGAATTCTAGTTTTCGTTTCGCGGCCGCCAATAATCTTCTGTCCCACCTGTTGGCGTCTTCTTGACATATCCATGCATCGCATGTGGAACAATAAAAACACATCTTCAAAGAACAATCGTAATCTAATAGACGACAAACATCGCAGTTACGGAGTTGCTGTGTTTGTATCATAACGAGTTGAGATGCAGCCAGGAGCTATCGGCCGAGAGATTTGGTATACTGCGGTCATCTTTTTCCTGAAGAAAAATGGGGCGGATTAGCCGCCGCCCCTCGGGTTAGTGTTTACGAGTTTTAGTACTGGATGCCTTCGACTATGTTGCCGGCTTCGTCGCGAAGACTCAAGTCAACCTCGAGACCAGATGCGTCTGTCGAGATATTGATGCCTTCGGTATCGATGCTGCCTAGCGGGACCTCGGACATAGTCTGCGTATTCGAGCTTTGCGCGAACAGATTGCTAACCTCGGCCCAGCCCAGGTGAGTATAATTTGAAACCTTCTGCTTCTTGGTTCCGCGGATGAGGAACTCTTTCGTATCTCCGGGAAACCACTTCATCTTGCAAATCAAGCAGACAATGTATACCTTGCGAGAAATGAAAAGATGCTTAGCTAATGCGTAATCCACGCGGTTGGCGTGCTTACCGCCTTTCATATGGCGGCACTTTGCCTGCTTAAGCAAGGAACCTTTTTCTTGGCCCTTGGCTGTTCGGCTTCTCTGCTTTTCGCGGTTTGAGATACGTTCTTGCTCTTCTTGGTACTTCGCCTCTTCTCGGGCCTCTTTCTTTGCCTGCAAGGCCGCCTGAGACGCCAGCAAAGCGTTCTGCTGGGTCAAGAGGGTGATCAGACCTAACAAATCTAGAGCGGGCGCGTTGGCCGGTGCGGGACGGGCATCCATCGTTGCCAAACCCCCAGTAGCTGGGGGAGTCGGTTGACCGGTTCCTGGGTTAATGCCTTTATCCAAATCTTCAAATACGGACTTCGGTTTGTTTACTTCGTGTGCCATTTTTGACTTCTTTACTTCAGATTGTGCCTAACTTGGATATACTGCTCTGAAGGCGGAGGGCGGATTTGCTATTAGATGTCGTTATTGGCTATCGGGACTTCAGAGAACTTTTTGCGGTTCCTGATCTCCCATAGGCTTCGATGATAACGACGGAACATCTTATTGTGGCTTGCGTTGCCGAAAATCTTATTGACTTGTGCCTCGGTCAGAATCTCTTTCTCAATCAGCTGGACTGCCACTGTTCGCCATCCGCGAAAGTCTTCGCCCATCGGCTTACCATAACGGTCAGTCTTCAAGACGGACCACTCATACATGGCTGGGACCTGAGCGTAACAAATGTACCTCGCTCTTGACATAAGGTTCGGGGGCAAACACCATAGAGCCACGGTATTCGGCGGGAAGCCGTTATCTACGGTGAAGCACTTGACGCCATTCCGGCGGAGTTTTGCGATGAAATCTCGCGTGCTCATCGGGTTGACCATTCGGGCGACTTTGTTGGTTAACTCGGCCTGGTCTTCAATCTTGTAATCTTGTCTTCGCGGTGCTTCTGAAACTCTTCTCGAGCGTATTCCTTATAATCGGCCGGCCACTTGACCCAATTTGGCGTACCGTCCGCCAGCATCTTGGCGACCGACTCTTCGGTCGTGCTGACATCGTGAAATTCTTTCCACGGTTGGTCTACATCTTTGAGTCCGTCTCTTGTCTGAATACGATTATCTACGGCCATTATTATCCTTTTGTTTCTAGGTATTCTAGGACCCTCCTAATCTCTTCTATACTAGCATCAGATTTAATGCGATTTGCCCGATGGGATATAAAGACTAAGTTGTCCTTGTATTTCTTCAAATACGGCAGGTTTGAATTCTTTCGATCAACAGAAGGAGATGCGTTCTTGTCCTTCAAAGAACCTTTGTTATACTTCAGCCCTAGCACATGGCAAACATCTGTAAGTTCTGGCAAATCTTGTAAATCTAAATCGGACTCGTACCCGCGACGGCGGGACCGCTCTTTAATATTGACTAGCGCCTGATACTTAACTCGATCTGCGTAAGGCGACGCATCAGAATATCCACCGTGCTTTCTGTTAGCGAGGCCGACCGCCTTCGTCAATTCTAAGGATAGACAACCGCAAGATTTTGTTTTTTCTTGTAATAGGGAGTTTGAGGAGACTTCTACTATCTTTCCACAATCACAAAAACACTCCCACATTACAACGATATTTCCGCCGCTAGTAATGTGGTCTAAATATCGGTGCTCTACTTTTAAACGACCGAATCTTCGACCTTGTAAATCAATTAACTTCGTCATCTACTCTCCAGTAAGAGTCGGTCAGGGATGTGTTACTGGCACATCCCCAACCTACTTTGATGCAACTCTAGCATAAGCGGTTGCTTATGTCAAGAGGTTTATTGAATTGCGGGAACCGAGTCAATGAAACGAGTACGCTGGGTATTCGTTCCAGTTGCCGGAGGAAGTGTCACTGTCTGCGACGCACTCCCTTATTTTTGTTACTCACCTTGCGGCGGAGTTGATCATTTCTGTCAACCTCACTCAGTTCATTTTTCTGGGTGCTCGGACTATTGCATCAGCTTTCGCTGTTTTCTCGCTTAGTCTCTCACGCTGCTTTCGCTTGCGCCTCGTTGGGATTCTCACCGTTCGAGTCAATTAGAGAAAATTTTAATTCCACCGGACTTTTAATGGAATCTATACGATGCCCAACCGCCGATTGTGGCGACAGGATCATACGAAGACGGAGGAGCATCGGTCACGACTCTACAGTCGATTGTACGCCAGTCTCCCTCATCCATATCTGTGTCTCCGGGCCGTTTGTTACCGCTTTCGCGGGGTTGGTCATTTCTGCCAACCTCTGTATCTTTCTTTTTGATACAGAGCAGACTATCGCATCACCCCGAAGGGTGTTCTCTCGCTTAGTCGTTCACGCTGCTTTCGCTTGCGCCTTGTTCCCATTTCAGGGTTCAAGTCAATCAGAGAGAATTTTCTACTAGCAGATTACGCTGCTAGGAGTCCATTTTGAACTTGGAGCCACACACCGATCATCGCGTAGTTGCCGAATACGTATGTTCTGTATGCGGTCTTACCTGCGCTGAAGTTCGCGGTCTTGGTTACGAATGGGGTCTGACGGAACACGATGTTCGTTCCGGGAAGTTCGATTTCCATGGTCTGATCTGCACCAGCTATTGCGTCAAACTTCTCGCCGTTGGAGTACTTCCACAAATCGACGATCGAGTTGTTCACTGTCGTTGCGTTGTAAATGTCTCCTAGGACGTTGGGGCTGATAACGCCCATGTACTTCCCGCGCTTGCAAGGAAGAACAGATGCGCTAACAAGTTGCTGCTTCAATTCACGAATTGTTGCCAAGTCGAGAGTGAAGGGCGAACTCAACAGAGCGGACTGGTTAACGTTACCGTCAACCGAGGCTGCGCTGTCTGCCACGGCGCTGTACAGTTCGGAAATGCTCTGTCCAGCCTGATACCCGAGTTCAACCGCGCTGTTCCCAACGAGTTCGTCGATGGAAGAAGCGATGCTGAATGCCGAGAAGTTACCGTAGTTGTTCCATTCACCGACCTGGGCCGGAGCGGAAATCTGCGAAATAACTTCTGGCGAACCAACTACGCCGTCAGCGTTCTGTATAATGTCACCAGCGATGGTGTTATACTGGAAGAACTGGCGGTTAATGCCCATGTGCAGGCCTTGCACACGGCGTTCGGCGACTGCTACGAACGCATCGGTCTCACCTTTGCTTATGTGTTAGCTAACGATTCTTTTTCTCGTTAGAACGGACTATCGCATCGCCTTACGGCGTTTTCTCGTTTAGTCTCTCAGGCTGCTTTCGCTTGCCCCTTGTTGGCTTCACAGCGTTCAAGTCAATTAGAGAAAATTCTCACTTTTATATTAAAGTGACCCCATTAAAAAGGTTCGGGATGAGCTCCTTATCGAACAAAATGGCCTGTGCGGTCAAAACGTTTGAAACGTTATTGCCGCTTGGATTTGGTCCAGACATATGGACCTCTAGTCTCTAATGTGATCCTTTACGGACCCGTCCGATTAATAGGCTATGCCCACCGCGTCATGCTGGGCTCGGAATTCGGCCGAGGTTTTCAGCTTTTGGCGGTATTCAGTTGAGGACATTTTGTTAATAGCCTTCAGTAATGCGGCTCTTGTGGTCGTTTGCGGTTTCTGTTCCACGCTAGGACGCGCTGCAGTTAGCGTTCCGGGAGGGAGTGAACCGTTGACCCCAGGTCTACGGGCAGCTGGCGTATTTGTCGCCGCTGCAGGCGTGACTACTGGCGCTGCCACCACCGGCTGAGATGCCGAGGGGGCTGGCGTAGATGCTGGAACCGTGCTCACTATAACAGGTGCCGGTATTGCCGACGGGACTGGAACAGGAGCTGCGGGTGCCGGAGTGGGCGCATTAGGCGCTACTACGGCGGGTTCTGCGACTAGATCAGCTATTGGCTTTGCTAGTCGATGTTCGTTTGCCTTGAAAGCGACGTCGAGATTTTCATAAGACAGCTTCCGGTTATTTTCCTTCAGCCAGGCCCCAATGATGTCGGTGTTCGCTTGACAATTCAAATAGTTGTGTTCGTGGTCAGCTAACCAGTCATTGACAATTGTCATCTGGTTTTCTGCGGCTGTGCGCGATGCCTCGACAGATTTGCTTTCCGCGTGTGTGACCTTACGAAGTGCCTCGCCTAATTTGGCGGGTTCTTTGGCTGCTTCAGCGACGGCTTCATCGGCTTCCGCTCGAGCCTTGGTGGCCTGTTGGGTCACCTGCTCTGTCTGTGCCAAAATGTCTCTGCTCTTTAATTGATTCTGCTTTGTTCTCTCGGCATATCGCACGGCGTTCTCGTGAGCGGCCTTCTGCTTTGAAACCAGTTCGGGCCAGGACTTTGCCTCAAGATGTGTCGGACGGCCAATCGGGCGACCCGCGTCATCTTTGACTTGGTAGTCTTGGACAATCTTGGTGATATTGCCAGCGGAATCTTTATGAAGCGCGATCCCGAGCTTGGCCAATTCGGTTGACTCGGCCTCTTGATCTGCGGTCGCTACAACCGGCGCCAGTACTGCTCGCTGCTCTTCGGCAATACGCTCGGCTTCTGCGGCTTCAGCGTCTGCTCGCGCGGTATCCGCGGCGATCTGGGCTGCTTCCTCTTCGTCTACCGCTTCTGGTGGGATGGCTGGCGGAACATAAGCCTTTCCGGCTCGAATACATTGGCTCATGTCCTGAGCAATAACCTTGCCTTCGGGACTAGCCAGTGTGGCATTAAGTTCTGTCAACTTAGATTTGTCTTGCGAAGATAAGCGCGCTGCCGCTTGCAAATCGTCAAATGTGGCGGACCTCAGCCACTCTAGGTCAAGTACTGTATCGACGTTCATTGTGTCCTCTGTATTAGTATTGATTCTGCTACGCCCTTACGGGATTACTTCACTTCTTTCTTTTTAACAGGTTTTGCCGGATGAATACCAAACGTTTTCTGAATGGCGTCAATCGGTTGACCACCTACGGCTGAATGAATTCCGATTACCCTGCCGACCGCTGCTTCAGCCGCTTGATTCTCTTCAGCATCCTGTTTCACGATCATGTCAAGATGGTACTTGATAGAATCCCGAAGGATGGCAGCCGCTTCATTAATGTTTCGGGCTCTCTGGGTTCGAACCGCTAGCTTGCGTTCATAACCCTCTTCTTCTGGATCCAGCTTTGTGGTATACGCCAGGGCGTCATCACACATGGCCTCAATCAACTTGATGACGACATTGAACCCGGGGCTATGGTATGTTTGCCCCAAAACGATTCGTTGGACTTGCGTCAAACTGTCTTGCAGAAGCGGTTTTCTTTCTGTTGTTTCTGGCATTGGTTATCCTTAGACTTCTATTCTATAAAGCCGTTTCTGAGAACTCGCCCGTATTACCAGCTTGGCCCTCTTGCAACTCGGACTGGGTCGCGTGCTCGATGGCTGTACGATAGCCTTGGTTAGCGGCCTTGCCGAGCTGCTTCTGATTTTCTAGAGTCTGTTCTTGTTCAAACTTGGCTTGCATCTGCTTATTATTGTTCGCGATCTGGGCTTGCTGCAAAGCAGCCGGCGAATTAGCGTCGTGCTTCTGTTTCTCTTCAGGAGTCATCTTACGCAAGAAGCTCTGGCTAAACTTCCAACCTGCGGCGTCAGTAAACGCTTTGAAAATGGCTGGAGCGTCGAACTGATATCCCGCGTCGTTAGCATTAGCCACGAAGGTCGGGTTATTCAGCAACTGAATAATGATAGGCAGAGCCTGGGACATTTCTTTCTTTGCCCCGAGCTTCGCGCCCGCGAGAACTTCGTATTCAATCTTGGCTTCACGGAACTTGATATGATCAACCATATAGGCCGGACCAAGTTCCTCACCTAAAACGTCGCGAATAACCGACGTTGGCAGAAGGTCGTTATTCAAATCATCCATCTGGTACAACCACGGTTCGAATACCTGACGGACAAATCGCCCGTCCGGACCATCGAGCCTAGATGCATTAGCCTGGATGACCGCGGCCGCTCCGGTTCCTGATCGCATACCAGTTGAACGAACGCCCATAGCTCCTGCGCCTTGGACAACCTGTTCGTTTGCGCCTGACGTGGATGCGCCAGCACTCTGCGCCTGCTGGATAAACTGCCACGCCTCTCCTGGAACAGGGGGCATCTGCAGGAACTTGAAAGCCTTGTCGACGTCTTCTTCAACGTCGATAATCCCGCCTTGGCGCCAACGAACGTCCTGCGTCAAAGTATTAAATCCCTTCTTGCGTACAGCGGTCGGCTGTAGCCCGTACGCTAGTAAGTCAAGCGCTAAGTTCGTGACGCCTTGCTCAACGATCTGTTCTGAGCCGATCAATAGGCCTAGGCCTTGACCATAAAAGCAATCGGGGATATTGCGCCAGTTAAAGCTATAGAAGGGAATCTTTCCGTACGGATTCGCTTCATTACGAATCAGGACGTTATGCCCATTGAAGCAGAGCACGACAATGACTTTCTCGTCATCCCAGTACTCGAGCATCTCCATCGGTGCCGAGTTCGGATCTGCCGACGTCTTATAGCTGCGAGGTAGGGCGTGCTGGAGATATCCAAGCATACCTTCTGGCAACGTCATAGTAATGTTATCTGGGCCGGAAGTAATGCCTTCAGCGAAGACGTGTCTAAGAACATCTTCTGCGGGGATGACGTAGCCTTCGTACCCGCGCAGCTTGTCTAGGTCAGAATAGGTTGCATAATCTCTATAGACTACCCAGCCCGCTTCTCTAATGTCGCCGACGCGACAGCCTGGATTGACCAGAACCGTTCTAATATCCGTAAAGCGGATCCAGGGATGCGAAATAATCTTGTCGTAAAACTCTATTTCAAAGTCGTCAGAATCTGGAGAATCAAACTTAGCGACGCCGCCTTCCGGCTGGCCAACGGAGACCTTGTCTCCCTTGCGCTTATACTTCTTCATCTTCTTGACACGCTCGGTATACCCCCACTTCATGATACCGGTGCCAAGCAAAGCGGCTTGATCAAGAGTGCGCTCTACCTGCTCTTCGAAACGCATCGCGCCTAGTTGAGAAGAGAATATCGCGGTCTTGGCGCGGATAACATCCGCTTCTACGGACGGACGAGGACGCAGCAAGAACGGCGGATCTTCATAAAAAATTCCGCCCATAACTTTTGGAACAATAGCAGAAACGATACTACTTACCATAAATTTCGGGACGGAAGCCTGCCCGACGTTTCCGCCGTCGAAAGCGGACTGAGACGCTGGCGATTGATACAACAGATCAGCCATTGTCCACCCGCTCGCCCACTGCTGGACATTAATATACTCATCTGCTTTCTCGGTATTTTGCAATACGAGCAAAACAGAAGCTTCGTCATTCAGTTGTATGGTATTTGTATCTGGGTCTACTTGGGTATTTTCTTCTGTGATTTCTGCCGCAGGAGTGATAAAGAGTTCATTAACTCGTTGCTCCAGATTCTCCGGCATTAATCTCTTTTTGTCTTCGTGCTAAATGCGCGACGGACATTTTATTTTTAGTTTCTTCTGATACTATATAGCCAGACGCTCTTCTTCGTTCCCAATCTCGTTTGGCGGATTCCGCCATTTTCTTTTTAGTTTCTTCAGAATGCTTGCTACCAATCCGCCCTAAAGATATATTTCTTCGGTGTTTATCTGAAAGAACCTTTCCTTTATGAGATTCTGAATTTTTCTGATTAGATTCTTTAGACTTGGGAATGCCTTTTAATTTACTAACCCGTCCTTTACTTTTAACCGACATCTTTCGGCGACCCTCTTCGGAAACTGCGTGACCGGGGGTTCCTTCTCCGCCATCCGTCAAATTGTAACCGTTCGGTGCTCGCGTGCCAAAGTCTACTATTAAATAGCGCTCGTAATAATCCATCTCTTGTTTTGTCCCAACAATAACAAGAGGCTTGATCTCAAAATTTTCTGGACCGTATTTTCTAATAGCTGAATAAAGACAACGCTTCTGCCCTTGGTTATGAAGAGCCCACACAACATTACGACGCCAGTACTTCTGAAGGTCATCTCCAGAATGTTGACCAACGTACTTCTTGTCGTTAATTTTATTTGTGATTAAATATACGAACATCTCTCCCCTCCTTTACAGGGGTGATCGGGGCGGGTAAAGGCCGCCCCAACCAAATTGTAGCTACAACATCTTTAACCAGTATACCACGACTTTATCGATTTGTCAAGCTTTATTTTAAACTATTTTAGGCGAACAGAAGGCGAAACTACATGCGCCAGCCGCTGCCGCCGAATAAGGCTAGACGAGGGTCTCTGGGTTTTTGTGCTGGCTCGGCTGAGGTCGGCTTAGCTGGCAAAGGATTATGCCCGCCGAACATCTGCTTATATGCCGCCTTGCTCTGCTCTTCCCGGCGACGAGTCTCCATTTCTTTTTCTACTTCTTCAGTACTGACGTCAATCTGAAGTGCGATCGCTGGCAAAGGATAAACGAGGAACGATAAAGCGTCCGGGATATCATCCTTGCGGAACGCGGTACTCTTCTCGCCTGTGTATTGCGTCAATTGCTTGATAACCTCTTCCATGTATAACGAGCTGTCTACAAAATCTAGACGGTCATCGTCTAGGAGGGTTTCGATCGACTTGATGCGGTTACGCTTGGCGTTAGCTCGCGTATCTACCGGAATCCAGCAGATCACATTCTCGCCCATCATATCTAAAGCGTTCAACTTGTAGGCTGCGTTCTGAAGAGCGGTCTTGAGTAACTCGCCGCCGTTAGAATTCTCGACATACATACGCTTGAACTGGCCCAAGCCTTTGTACTTTTTATAGAAAGCAATCATCTGGCGAACTAGTTCAGAGTCTTTCCACTTATCGTAAATTATTTCCAGAACATAAACGGCGTACTGCCCGTTCGTTTTTTTATAAATTTTGACCGCTATCCCGACCGAATAATCCGATGTCTTCTTGTCAGACAAAGCCCAGTCCCACAGAATGAAAACCTCTCCGTCTACAGGAACCGCTTGGGCTGGATGGGTGTGCGCGTTAATCACTTCTTTACTGAAGTGAATGACGAAACCCGAATCCTCGTTGTCATCCGTAGGCTCATTCAACTGCTGGTTGCAGAACGCGCGATATGGGTTCTTATTCTTCTTATCCGCCTTCTTCAATAGCTTCTGACGGAGTTTATTAAACGCTTCTCTGGGCGTCTTGCCAAGTTGCGGGAAGGTCAGATTGACCATCTCGAACGTCAGCATCTTTAACGAGGTGTCGCGGTACTCCGGCTTTACGGTCCAGCACCCACGCTTGAAATACTTGATAGAGGCTAATTCTTTCGTATCCTCGTCAGGCTGGAGGCGCGTGCCGTACCAGTCCGATGAAAAGTATCTGGTGCCGATGTGATCCGAGAATCCGTGCGGGTCTAGAAGGTCGTCGGTTCCGTCGTACTTAGATTTGATGGACGCACGAGCGTCATCATTATTCGAGTTCTCGTCGGTGACGATATCATCGCCTTTCTTGATATCGCAGTGCCAACCAGACAGGTTCGCCACAATAGCGTTAACCCAGAGGCTGTTGCCCTTCTGTTTTAGGACTCGAGCAGGACACTTCATAGGCTGCTTAGACGTGCCTTTGACGCCTGTTAGTACGTACTCAGGAAACAAAAGATGAAAGGGGCTGGGTTCAGAGCCCTTGGCGAAATAATAGTAATCCTTGATTTCTTGCAAGAACTGAACCGCAAGTTTGTACTCGCCCGTCAGAATAAAAATGTGTGCGTCGGGGCAATTAATGTGCCAGCTGACGCAATCGATACCGTTGATCGTTGACTTATAGAAGCCACGGGAGTCCAACAACATCATTTCTTTTGTCGGATTACCTGATGCATCTATGCGGATCTGAGCATCAATCATACGGTGGAATTGCCCCAGCGTATAATTCTTATGATACATCCCGTCAAAACTCTTTGAAACGAATTGATCGCAGATCACTTGATGAACGTCAGGAAATAAATCTTTGCCAAGCATCTTACAAAGCCAGTAAAGATCCTTGCGGGCTTTGTCTCGGAGATCAAGCCAACGGCGAAATGAAACAATTTCGTCAACGCTGGGATCAATCGCATCGTTCAAGCGTTCGATTTCCGGAATCGTGATTTTAGTAATGGACGGATTCAGACCCTTGGTATTCTTGGCTACTCTCTTTCTCTTCTTGACTTCGGTGTCATCTTCGCTCTCGTCTTCTTCCTCTTCTTGGAGAGCTAGGCCTTCGTAGATTGCTAGAAGCTTGACGCAAGGACGGCACTCACTTTTATAAAAGGCGGGCTGCGCATCCTGCTGTAAAGCGAAAGCTAGATCCTGCTCATGTTGACCGAGACGTTCTTCTATACTCGCGGCGGACGGAATAGATCCTGTTTGATACGGTTCTGGCAAACCTTTTTGTCGGGCTCGCTGATTTGCTTTCTTCTCTCGGTCGGTAAAGGGCATTGAAATCCCATTCTATTGAACTTATTCTAGAGTCTTGAGACCTGCGTTCTCGTTCTCCATCCTATTCTTGACGCCTTCGCCGGTCTCGCGAGCCTGGCGGGCTAGAGAATACGGCGCCTCTCTGTGAGTCTGAGGAATCTTGGGGGCCGTTGGCTTCTTTGGAGCGAAAGCGTCTGTGGCGTTACCGGTTACGCTCTGCGTGAACTTGTTTGCATTAGCCAAGGCGCTCTTGGCGCCGGCTAGCGTGGCTTCGACTGAGTTGGTTGCCATACGTCCTCTTATGCTTTAATGACTTTCTTTGCGAGTTGAAAACCCAGGCCGAACAAAAATCCAAAAGCAAACATGGATACAAAACAGCCGGCGACAAGTAGCATCGGGTTATCTCCTCGCTTTATTCGTTTTTTGGTTTTACTGCGTGTCCGACTCGCGCATAATACCCGTCGATTGCGGGAGAAGGAACTACGACTACGCCATTTTCAAAAACATGCCCTTCTAAAATTCCGACTACCTTTCCAGTTCTCTCGCTCATAACCGGGGAGCCGCTGGCTCCTGGGCCACCGCCTGTTTGCACCAAAAATCGTCCGGTGCAAAGATCGCCGTCTACGTCGTCACATGATTTCGGGATTATTTGACTACCCACTCGTCCGGTGTAAACCGCCTGAGTAATCATCTCCGGATAGCCGACATAGAAAACTTTGTCATCGATCGCTACTGGGGCGTCTTGCAACTCCAAGATCGGATACTGCTTCAAAGTCTTCAAGTGAACTTCTGCAACATCCATCTTGCCGTCGTCAACAGCATTTAGAAGTTCGACGGGCTGATAGTCTGGCTTGTCTGTAATCTGACCGCTGACGACTGAGTAAGTCACATCCGGGGGCGCGCCGTTTCCGACGAAGCAATGTCCGGCCGTCATCAGGTAATAGCCGTCTGGCGCCTTCTTATAAACGAAGGCTGTACACAGAGGCTTACCAACAACTTGGGCTTGTGCGGAATTACCGTACAGAACGAAAGTCGACAGCATCGCTGTTTGATGCTTCTTATTTGCATAAGTAGGCACGCTTCCAAAAACCAAGAGTGCTACTAGTAGCAATCCGCGAATTATTTTCATGCTGCTTACCTTGGGTCTGGCGTCGCGCGTGATGCCGTGTTCGGAGCGAGTTGCCTACTTCTGAATACTTATATCGTTTACGATGGTCGTGTTTTGCGTCTGACGAGCGTGGTAATCATCTAGCGCGTCATGAGCGCAAAGCAACCCCTGAATCGCAGTAATTGCCAGAGCAAAGTTAGGATCAAGTTTGCCTCTGAAGGCTAGGATAATAGCGGCGGAGCCAAAAACAACGGCCCAAAATTCGCTCAGCCCACCGAACGCGTGATAAACTGGGGTAAATATTCCGCTCTCGAGAACCTTGGCTACTTTGTCCTTCAGAATCATTAGTGCTTGAACCCGCCCATTGTTTTTGCGAAGGACTTCATGTGCTTCAAATGCGCACTATCGTCTGGATGAATCTCTAATTTTTCTGATGGAATTGATTTGTCCTCTGAAATTCCCAGCGCGCGATGAAGGCCTCCTTTTCGGAGGTGGTGCATAGCACGATAAAGACTTACGTTGTGCTTTGCCATCTTAGGCTCCTGCGGCTGGTGCGGCGCCGGGGATACCCGCGGGAGCGGCCTGCGGCCCAGCATTGGCCTGTGTTTCACCGAGATTAGGAGCGGAGGTGTGATCCATCATCGAGTCAATCATTCCGTCGTGGTCCGCGACTGCGTGATGAATGTCCTTGTGTGGACCTTCGTGGTGGTGGTGCTGGATTGTGTGCGACCCGTCCGCATGGTGGTGGACGGTGGTATGCGTGAATCCGTGGTGCGCTACTGGAGATTTGCCTTCCATGTTCATTCCTTAAATCGCTGCGTCTTCTTTCGCGATGTTACTGTGACGAGAAACTCCCTCATCGCCATTTGCCGCCTGCCACGCCTTGCGGGCGCGAGGTCCACAGGAAGTGTCTTCCTTAACTTCTCGTACGGCTTCAGGCTTAGGCTTCGAACCCTGCCTTAGAGACTCCAAATCGGAACCTCCGTCGGATGTGGTATTCTCTGTCTCGGCTTGCTTTAAGCCGGATGCCTTAAGACCGCCGTTACCGGAAAAGCGCCCAGGATTACCCAAAGCTGCTTCAGGCTCGACCGACTTATGATCTACTTTTTGGACTTCTTTCATGACTACTCCTGTTTTGCTCTGCGTATCGCTCGAGCGCGTACATACTCGGAATCTTCTTTTTTAACCGGGTTATTTTGTCCTGGACTCAAAAAATGTTCTAGTCCCAACTCGGCCTTGTTTGGCATTAGCTTCTGTGCTTCTCGCCAAGATATATTCTCGCCTTCGTGCCCGTCACAACAGTCGTCCCAATCGACGCTTTGACCTTTGTGCTCAGACATTGCGTCGGAGGCTTCGTCCTGCTCTTTGGACATCAGCTTACAGAGCCCGTCGATTCCCTTATCGTCAGCGGGAACAAAGTGCTCGCAATCTGCACCCTGCTTGAATCCGCCACAGTTCGTTCCAGTCGGGGATTTTGCCCACTCCAAACCCGTTTGGTCCGCTGCCTTATCACCGGTCGTGTTGACGTTATAGACGACTACGTCATCTCCTACCGCGAGAGGAGTTCCGCCTTTTTGATAACAACAAACAGGCGTATAAACCTGACCGTTTTTCGTAACTCGGTCAATGATGATGTCCGGCCCGTGAATCTGGCATCGCTTCTGATTGATATACAGGAAGGGGCAGTTAAAACAAGACTTCGGCTGGTCGCCTGTATCTTTGCCGCCGACGAACGCTAGCGCCCATCTCTGTACGCCGGAAGCCGGTTCTATTTGTACTAGCTTATCGGCCACGCTAACTCCCTGATTCTTTTCTGGCCTCGCGGGCTATTTTATAAGACGGCTTCCCGTTATGGACATGTTCCGGAAGATCGTGCTTGCCCTTTGTCGCAGCATCGAACTCCGCTAACTTCTCCTTTCCCAAAACTTCGGGATGGGCGTGAAGGTAACCTTGTTGTGCTGACGATACGAACGGCATTTATTTAATCCAGTGAAGATACTGCGCAATCTGATGGAGTGTACCAACTACAGGGACTACCGCGACGGCTTGGATTCTCGACCACATCCTATCAGACTTAGCGCTGCCCTCGAGACTTTCAACTTTCGTTTTAATCTCGCCGCGGAATTCTCGGAAGTCGCCATGATATAGTTCAACAATTTTGGTTAATTCTGTTATCGCTTTTAAGACTTCTTTGTTATCATCCGTCATAGAGTTGGATAGGCTATTACTACCCTTGCTGTGGTTTTCGCACGCCGAGGGTCGCCAGCAATGTCTGGCGTACCGCCACGGAAAAATTAAGGGCTCCGAAGAGCCCCATGGTTAACGGGTAATTATCCTTCGACTGTGAACTGGGACAAGGTCGCCTTGTTGCTTGCGTCCGAGGTTCCGAAAGTCACACCGACGACCAAGCCAAATACTGCGCCTTGTTGAAGAGCGGGGTTTCCGTTCGCGAAATCTAGCTTAGCGATGACGTTGTCAAGGGCTGCGGCGGCCACGGTGCCCGATGTCGTGTGAAGGGTATTGCCGAGCATCGACGTATAGTTGCCAACCAGGATGCCGGATGAGGTATCACCGATCATAGTGATATCGAAAAGCCAAGGTTCAGCCGAAGCAAAGGTCAAAGCCAGAGCGCTAGTGGACGCAATCGTGGTGTACGTCGGAGCCAACAAAGCTCCAGTAACGGCTTGCACTTGGACATTTACTGTTCCAGATGGATCACCGGTATCCGAACCAACGTTTCCGCTGATAACGATATTCATCTGCTGCCCGTTATAGACGTTCGCGGCTGGGATAAACAGTGCTCCGACAGCGCTCGTGGACGAAGGCGTGGACGGCGAGTTGCCGTACAGGGGACCAACAACAGAGCTGCCGCTGACTCCGCCGAGACCCGCAGACCCAATCGTGGTTCCGCTGATGCCAACCAGACGCGGGAAATACTTAATTGTGGTTCCAGTTCCGCCAACCTTCGACGCGAGCTGTCCATTTACTGAAAAATCCAGTGTGTTACTCATGATTCAATTTTCCTTTATGTGTACGTCCAGTCGGCAGGATCACCGTCGGCGGGGCGCTTTTTATGGGAAGAGCGCTTTGAACGTGCTAGCGCTTTAACCAAAATTTTTAAATGCCGACGTGTTTTTCTAAATATAAAACAGCGTTGGCAAGAATTTCTTTGTTCTCATAGCTGTGCCCTAAAAGAAGATTACAGCTGATACATATTAAGTCTCTTAATTTTCCAGATTTATGGTCGTGGTCTTGGCACGGGACTTTTGTTCTTGCTTGCCCTAACATAGGCTGCTTACAGATAGCACAAAGACCATTTTGTGCTTTAAACTTAGCATCAAATTGTTCTTGAGTTATACCGAAATCTTTCTTACGACGCCAAGCAACAACAGACTTAGTTCGACTATTTCGATTATCTTTAATTGCTAGCCATCGAGATGATCTACTTTTTTGGGGCTCCGGATCACGCCTATATCTTAGGCGGCTGGATTCATTTCTGCAATCCCGACAAAAACCATATCCGCTCTGAAATATAACAGGCGCACAGTTCTGTTCTGTTAATTTTGTTCTACAATGGCCGCATAAACCTTTGATTTTGGTTCTCATTCCATTCTCCTAGTAAGACGACAAGGGGAATGTACTAGGCATCCCCCGAGTCTAAACCTCGGGAGCAACCCCGAGGGATAAGTCAATGGTACTACAGTACTGCTAGTTTGTCAAGTCTTTTCTATACATACGAAACGGTCACAACCGCAGCGCTAACCGGTGAAGTCGAGCCGGCCGTGCCGCCCGTGGTTACGCAGATCGCACTCAACGCGGTTCCGAAAGTCTTACCTGCTGCAGCACCCGTGAAAAAGTATTGCGTAATGACTGCGCCGGCGGGAACATAGATGATCTCGTCGGGGGCCGTGGTTCCAACGACTACAGAACCGCTGGCCAAATTGTAAATCTTGACGTAGCTCGCTGCTCCGCCGTTGGCAGAGTTGTCGATCTGAACCGAATACAGTTTAGCCGAAGACGCCTTGATACCATCTGCGGTGTTGCCCATCGCGGTATCTGTGAAGACAAATAATCCGGCGGGTGATGCGACTTCTACTTGCGAAATAGCCAATTTAAATCTCCTACAGCCAGCGCCAACCACACGCGGGGCAAACTTTTATCTCTCCTGAATTCTTTCGAAGTAGGAGTTTACAGACTGCACAAAGACGTTCCCACGTATAGCCTCCGAGAGACTATCAAGAACCCGCAGCTACTCCCTGAAAGTTCAGGTTGTAATGAACGTTGCCGCCTTCATTGATTACTTGGATGATGTCCAGATTGGAGGGATTCGAGAACGCGTCTGCAAAGAGTTGCGCGGTTGTTGCAGAGGATGTCAAGCGGGATTGAAACTGACCAATGCGAGTCTGGCCGATACCGCCGGCCGAAGTTGTAGGATTAACAGCGGGATTATGTACGACACCAGCGGAGTCTACGTTGAGAAGGATGGGTCCACCGAAACCGACGATCTGAATCAGATCTAAATTTTGTGGGGCGACGCCGTTCGGAGTCACCTGGGGCCAAGCGCCCGCTATCGTTAGCGGATTGATGGCGAAATTAATTGTATACATCGCTGTCGGGGTTGCAACTGACATGAGTTCTCCGTGATACTAAAAATGGATGCCAAAAAAGGATTCGAACCTTTAGCCTTGGGCTTCAGAAACCCCTGCGCTACCGATTGCGCCATTTGGCAATTGAAGTCTTGTGAACGTTCTTGCCGCTCAGCCAACCCTCCATCATACTCGCAGATTCCGATGATGAGGATCGACTTGACTTTTGTATCTTCATACTACTCTATATTCCTAAACTTTTCTTAAGTACCTGAACTTCGGCCGATGATCTCTCGAGATCGCCGCAAGCCGCTTTAATCCCGTGGTTGTCCTGGAAGCCGTTAAGCCAAAGATTCATCAACCGGCCCCAAAGGCGGCCTTCGTTGCTGGCGCGCCAACTGTGCGCCGAGATGGTCTCGCCTTGATTGCCGCGGAGAACGACGACGTTCAAAAAGATGTCAAACGCGACGAGTGCGCGATGCAACCAACCCTCGGCTGCGGCTCGATCCTCTTGCTTCGGGATATCAACTAACGGGACAAACGGCACCGGAGGTCCTAAGACCTTGTGGCGGATGAATCCCATAACGGCGGATATCGCTATCAGCGTTGATGCCGCGGCTACATAAATCTCCGCGCCGAGCAGAACCTTGTGAAGGATATCCATGGGCCCTCGAATATGGCATGAGAGGATGGACTCGAACCACCGTAGTCGGGTTTGGAGTCCGACGTCCTAGCCGCTGAACGACTCTCATATTGAAATGGCGGAATGGATGGGATTCGGACCCACGATGGTCTCCCGTGACAGGGGAGTGCGATTGGCCTCTACGCGACCACTCCGTAAAAATCTTTTCTGCTCACTGCTGGGGCAACAGGATTCGAACCTGTAATGTCCTTGCGGACTGTCTGGGTAACAGCCAGATGCTGTGCCGGTTGAGCCACACCCCAGCGCTGAGCAGAAATAAAATGGTGGATGACGAGGGATTCGAACTCTCTATAGCCGCAAGGGCCAACAGGGTTACAGCCTGCCGCGCCACTCCCACTGCGCCGCTCATCCGTAAAATTTGGAGCAGAGTGGAGGACTCGAACCTCCGTGGGTTTCCCGGCAGTTTACAAAACTGCTGCTGTCGCCGCTGAGCCAACCCTGCTTGGAGCTACTACCACGAATCGAACGTGAGTTACCGCTTTACCAAAGCGATGTCCTACCACTGAACGATAGCAGCTTGGAACTTGGAGCTTGACAAAAGACTCGAACTTTTATTAACGGTTTACGAAACCGTCGTATTACCTTTGTACGAGTCAAGCAAAACTGGAGCGGGCTGCGAAAATCGAATTCGCTTAGCTGGTTTGGAAGACCAGAGCCTAGCCAATCGGCCAAGCCCGCTTTGAAAATGGTCGCAGGGGTCAGAGACGATCTGACGGAGGTCTGCTTATGAGACAGACTTGAATACCCATTCTCCGCTGCGATGGTAGGCATGGGTTGAATCGGACAACCGACGACGATTTTATCAGAATCGCATTCTGCCACTGAATTACACGCTATAGAAATCTGGGATCGCTCGGAATTTTAACCGAGACCTTTCGCGTCCGTCTTAAGCCTCGCGCGACTATTCGTTTCTTTTCGAACTCAAATCCCACAGAAAGTGGTGGAGCGCCAGCCGGATTAAAATCCGGGCGGTTACGAGGCCACCGCCGGGGCAGTGCGAGCCGAGTTTCACAGACGCCATCTCGGTAGTTTAACGTCCTCGCTATCAGTCCGGTGAGCCTAACCAGCGCGCGACTCGTGTTCCGCGGAAACACATGTTGGACTGAATCTTTTTGCAATCCATCACTTGATTGCCAGTAGCGGTCTACGATCGCTAGCGTCCCGTTTAAGGCCATGGGCTGGGGCCGTACTTTTCAGGCCATTACGCGACTTTGTCGGTGTACCTGAAAACTGGTCGAGATGGGAGGAATTGAACCTCCAAGGCGTTTCCGCACTCGCTTCCAAAGCGAGACCGCTGCCAGATTACGGACCTACACCTCGATTAAAATGGTCGGAGAAACTGGATTCGAACCAGTGTGCTTTCCCTTCCGAAGGGAACGAGATAAGCCAAACTCCTCTACTCTCCGATTAAACTTTATAGCAGATCGTCATAAGCACCTTGCCTGACAAGCCGTTTAATCCTTTTGACAAATTTTGGTCCGTGGCCGACGTCGTGGTGCGCGCTTGCGTGAACCATTTCGTGAAGCAGAACCATTCGAGCGAATCGGCCGTAAGACATCAACTGCCTGTCGACCGTTATGATCGGAGGACAGTCTGAGAAGAACGATGTCTCGCCTGCGCCTTTGGGGCGGATGCGTCCAAACCGTACATCGGATACCTTCAACTTAGAGCCGAAGTATAACCGGTTGTACTTCCGGAAGACCGCCATCAGGGTCGGCTTGTTTCGTCCCATGAACAGATACTCTCATACTTCGGGGATCTTGTCAAGGGTTATTTTCGACTATTTTTAATCTAGTCGAACTTTACGGCATTCCTTGCAATATGACGCCACACCGTTGACGTTTCGAACATTGGAATGGAAGGCTTCGATCAATAAATAATCATTGTGTCCGGAACACCAAGCAGTACCTTCTGGAGCATTCTTAGTCTTCGTATGTCTGGGGTGTTCTGCTAACGTTTGAGGGTTTCCAGACGAACTTTTATGCTGACGATTACATCCGAGATGAGAAAAGGCAATATTGTTTAAATCCCAGAAAAGCTCCGCGGAACGGTTCTCCCAAGGCAATTTATGCTCGATGCTCAGACTATCTATGGTTTCTATTCGCCTTTTGCAAACAAAGCAAGAATCCTCGCCTAATCTTTTTAGAAAATTAAAAAGAATAATTTTCCTGAGTCTGTGGGCTGCGGCGCCCGGAGACATACCTAACTGCTGAATTACTCTTTCTTTTCTGGAGTTCATAATCTCAGACCTTTGGTCATAGATTTAAAATTTTGGGGTGCCGATCTCGACTTGCACGAGAACCTGCGCCGTCACAAGGCGACGTGCTACTTTGACACTATTGGCACCCAGAACAAACAGGATACCACGGCCGGGTCGAGATGTCTACAGCAGAGCCTTCAGACGGGCGACTACCGCTAGTGCGTCGGCCTTAACTGTGGCCAATAGCGTTCCGGATACAACTTCGCCTTCGATCTTGGAGACCTCTGCCTTGACAGCCGCGACGATGGCCGCGGTGCCATAATGTTTGTATTCGCGATAACCTATGAGGGCGACTGCGGCCCCGACGCCTAGTGCGAGAATCATTTTATCTCCTATTCTCCGAATCCTACGACCCAGCGAATACCGGGGAACATTGTTGAACTACCTGTTACTTCTAGAATGACGACGATCTGATCGCCGTCGCTGAAGTTAAGGCTGGAACTAAAAAGTCCGTTGTAGTTACCTGAATTAACCCCGACTGGACCTAACGTAGTGCTTGTTGTTACGTTTTTGATTGAGCCCTGGAGTTGAGTGGCTCCGCCAGGAACCGCTTGATCTGAACTTAACAAAAAGTCTGTGAGTCTTCCGCTCCCTGACGCAATTCCAGAACTGTTAATGGACGCGCCAAAAGCGGGAATCTGGACGGGCGTGGTACTAAGTGTAACGTTGGTTATGGCCCCGATCATATTGGATAGGGAACACCAGCCGATAAAGAAACTGCTTTGTTGTGCTACATAAACTTCAAATACGGCTACAATTGAAAATGTATCCGAGTTCTCTACCTCAAGAAGATACGAACCGGTGCTAAGACCGCCGGGCAAAGAAGCAACGAACAATGTATCAGAAGAAGACGAAACGGTTAACGTTGAGCCGTTAAATCTGACGGAGGGTGCCGAAGAACTCGGCTTGAACCCGCTACCAGAAACGGTAATTTGGGTAACTGCGGCATCTACGATTACACTGTCAATTACTGGATTGCTCATCTATCTCCCTTAATACTTTTAGATTTTTCGTAGTACTTCGGAATCAAACTAAATCTTTCGGCGGTTCTAATTATTCTTTCTCTCGGCTTGACATCTCGATCCGAATACCAGTGCGCCGTAATGATGTCATTATCCTCTTGCGGACCTTCCGATGTACGAGAGTTGAACCTTCTTTCCTCGGTGGCTGAGACGCCTAGTCGTGCTAAGTTTCTAAATACCAATTCGTCTTCTGCGTCTGCCCAATCTAGTTCAAGAGGCAGGAGCAAACTCATTGCCTTCTGGCTAACCCAATACCCGCTACCGCCATAATGCCCAAGATAGTCGTGCTCCTCAAATCCAGACTTCATCAGCCTGGGGATGTGAACGTAAGTATCGACATCGCATTTGAAAACGTAATCATATCCATTCTGGACGGCATATTCAAAGACACACCATACCTTGCGGGATAGCCTACGATAATCATCGGGTGCGTCTAATACTATTTCGTCTTTGGATTCGGACTTTGTGCCGTTCCCTAAGAAGAAAGCATAATCGATTTCGGTGCCTTTCAGCCAGGTGTTTCGGACCATTTGGTGGTGTCCGCGGTCTCGCTGGCAACTCAGGATGGCAATTAAGGTTTTTTCCATAAAATCATAATCTGCATGTTTGGAAAATGCTTGATGTCCCAGAATTCCGGTATTTCAAACCAGTAAGTATCGTTTATTTTAAACTTGCCCTCGTGCTGGATAACGTCATCTATGGCCACGAGGGATTCAGGGGCATGATCTTTTATAGCCTTTAATTCTAAAGGGATCTGATTTTCGGCCGTTTCGTCGTGCTCATTACCGTGAGCATCTAACCAAAAGAGCGCCTTCGTAATCTTATTAGTTATAAGCAAGCGTGGTAATTCTATTCCACTTGAGCCTAGAATAAGATTGACATTTCTTCCTTTAAGTCGATTAACCGCGAGATTATAATTATACGAATCGGATTCAATAGAGTACGCGCACTCAAACGAATCACAAACAGCTTCTGACGTTGATCCCTCTTGCGTTCCTGTTTCAACGAACGTAGTCAAATTGTATTCTTTTTGTAAACCGATTAACGTTTGCCAAATCTCGCTACGGCCATTGTCTTGTATATCTACGATCATTAGAACAGCAAACCAAAAGATATCGCTACTACTCCGGCGCTGGGAGGAGTTGCATATGTATACGTAACTACATTATCCGACAAAGAGATTGAATCCGGCGAACTAACTGGCACCACTCCTACCGGTTGATTTCTAAGCGAATTCTCTGAAAACCAATCTACTGGAAGTTCGCCGAATCCGTTACCTTGGAAACTTATAAAGTACGGATCTCGCAATAAATCAATTTGATAAGTTGAGTTAACGCCGTCTGCTAAAATGGCACAACCTACTACAATTACTTTTTGAAATTTGCCATATTTCCTCCTTGGGGAATAAAGAAAAACTATAGCGAGAAATGCTTTTTATTTTTCAAATGCCAAAAACTAGAAGAGTAAACGCTGCCCTGAATATCAAATGCAGGTTCTAATTTTTCTCGTAGATGTGATATCTGAGACTCCGTCAACCACCCGTGATTGGGGCAATGCCTGTCTTCGTGAAGTTCTAAATGCATGTACCGAGTATTCTTCAAAAATTCTACGTCGGTGCTCATCAAAACAGCGTACTCTGCGCTCTCGATATCTATCTTTACACAATCCCAAACAGTATTACCTAAGGCTTGCGACAAGGTAACGCAAGGAACAAAAATCGAATCCAGTCCAGATTCTATATTACCGTTGCGGCACTCTCGAGTTCCATCTAAATGCCCAACACCTTTGAAACTAACTTGACCTGTGTATGTCCAGACTGCGGCGTTGATGGCGCTCACATCGATATTGATCCGAGCAAACATGTCGGTCATGATCTTATAGGTTTCGGGATCTGCCTCGTAAGATGTAACTTCGGAACCGTTAAGTGCCCAGAAAGCCGTAACCATTCCTAGATTTGCGCCAATATCAAGAACCTTAGCGCCAAGAAAAGGCTTAAAAGTATTCGGATCTTTACCCGGAAGATGGTCGTAATTATACTTGGTAAAATATTCTAATGCTTGTTCTCGTGTTTTTATCAAGAATTTCTCCTAGTGGAGTATTATTCCTTTGCGTGCTCCGTACCCTGACCCCAAACGGCCCGAGTTCGCTTCTTCGGATTCCCGTCTCCGCGGCCTTCTTGCTGTTGCTGGGCTCTTTCACGGACGCCGGGGTTAGCCTTCAGATCAACTTCGCGGACTGCCTCGCTAGTCGGCAAACTGCCGGATCGGAGGGTTTGGGTCACCTCATCGGACTTGCCTTCTGGGCGGGTAGCACCGGACTTGGCTGTAACGCCTACGGTCGTTTGTTCAACGATGGTTTTGTTGGAGCGCGCGTTTGGCTGGAGTTCCACATTTAAAAGCTGCGGAACGTCGCCGTCAAATTTCTTTTGGTTTTTCTCGCTGGGCGTTATCGCCATCTGCCACCTTCTTGATCTTCATGAATCCAAAATCTATTCCGAACAACCGGAAGACGCGGAATATTATCAGCTCATAGATTTTAGACTTGAGCGAGACCTTGGTCTTCCAGTACATGGGACCTCATGGATAAATCTTTGTATATAACCAGCCAGCCATCGAGACGCCTAGACCTACGTAGGCGAGCATGGGATGTCGAGAAACCAGACCGCCAAATGCCAACATGTAGCCGACGAACTGCAGCCACGGCTTGACCTTGATGTACTGATCGACTTGATTCAAAATTGTGGATAGGCTCATGTTGTTTTCACCGGTTGCTTACCTTCGAGAATGCCGCCTTGGATTAGATTCTCCGGGGTCACGACATTCCGATCGAAGTGGTTCTCGTGAGACAAAAGAAAGTCCGGCTTGACCGATTCGCCTCTCGAGGGCGGCAACTTCCCGCTAGCCTGGTCGGAGGTCGGGGAATGCTTTCTGGCTTGGCGCGCGATCTCGTAATCGTTAGGCATCGGTTCGTCCGTATACGGCAATGTACCTCGGGTCCGACCACATACACGAATCGCAAATAAACTCTTCGCCGAGATTAGCGAACTGTTCCCAGCCTCTGGCCGTGTAATAGCCTGCGGTTATCCCGCTATCAGGGAGCGGGCTGCCGGTATCTTTGGAACATCGAGAACAAATTGCTGTCATTTCTCTTTCTTCTTGTGCTCTACTAGCCGCCCGTGGAGTTCGCTCGGATCCTGACCTTTGTGATAGCCGGCTGCGTTCACCTTGCCGTATTCGTAGACCATGGTGCCTGAGTCGGTTTCGAAATGAAGGCGGAGACGGCCGCCTGGGAGCTTTTCGGTCTTGGTGATGTTAGACTTGCTCATCTTTCAAACCTTGTGTTGCAAACTTGGCTGCCCGCCATCCTATCTCTGCTGCGGCTTGCTCAATAATGGGATCGAACATTTTGTTGCTTGCGGCGGTAATAGTCAACGTCCGTTTCCGGAAACAATTTGACTAGCGGAGCGAACGCGGGGATCGCTGCCGCGGTTCCGAGCCAATCGAGAAATTTTCTACGGCGCATCGCCTTTCCTTTCTGTACCTACAGGGGTCGTTTATACCCTAATCGGGTACGGTATGGGGAGACTGGGCCTCCGACATGGGCGGGGTGCCCGGGTTGGTACCCCTACCGGTCACGGTGACACCCGTAAGTTATTGAGGGCAAATCACGTTAACGTCGGCGGGTGGAAAAAACCGCCTGGGGCGGGTACGACTCGGCACTCCCGCCGGCCTTGGCTTCGGTACTCTACGTGCTGGCCGCAATTCGAATTCCAAAAAATAAGTGCTTTAGAATCAGTGTTTCGTTTTTCCGTTCGCTTCGGATCGATGCTTTGCTTGGCTGTCACGCCTAGTTAATGCACGGCCGTTTTAATGCGCCGATTGCAATAAATGCTTTGTTTTCAGTGTTTTAAAATCAATATTGTATTGATTATCAGTTTTGGCTCTTGACTTTTCGAGTTCGCGGCCGGAATTGCTTCGCCGTCCATCCGTTTGCCTGATTTGCCCATATATGGTCATTGACTCTTAACGTTTGGCTCTAAGTGTTTTGCTTTGTGCGATATAATGCGCCGTTAGGCTTCTGTTCGCGTCTAGCTTGTCTCTTCTGGCCGAATTGTCTCTGTCACTTGTCTTCCATTGGACCAGACGGATAGTATCACGACATACCTCTGGACGCGCTCAGGATAGCGCGCATGATCCGGCGCGCGAGTAATTTTTGCTCTGCAGGATCGAATACCTATTTGCTGGCCCGTGAGCAAATATAATCGGCGCCTGACTATAAATACTCTGATTTGCCTTGTTTATAATCGGTCAAAGGCAAAGTGCAACACAATAACTTGCCTATGATTGTGTGGGTATTCGGTCTCTTCATAGTAACGGGAGGAACCTATTAAATACTCTCAGAATTCCTTGTTCTATTAGGATGACCTCTTTTTTTGATTGATTCTAAAGGACTTAGTATTTTAAAAGCGAATATAAAGCGAAGCATTATAAATAATAAATACTCCGAAGTGAGTATAAATACTATTATAAATGCTCAAAATACTCAAAGGGGGGGGGTACTGAAAGGGCTTGGATCCCCACAGAATAATTGCCGAGTATTCTGTCGCACTTTTCTAAACGGCCTTTTGTCTTGACATTCTCGACGCAATATGCTATGATTTAGCCTGAGGGTAACTATGATTTATTTCATGCAAGGCACGGAAACAAAGAACATCAAGATAGGTCGCACCGATAAGCCAGTATCGGAGAGATTTAACAAATGGGCAAGCTCGGATGTTCTAACATGCCTAACAACGATAGAAGGACATTCAGAGGAGGAGGGTATAATTCATGTAAGATTCGCTCGCTTATCCTTGCATGGCGAATGGTTTAAGCCAGCGCCGGAATTGATCGAGTACATTAACTCGCTTCCCAAGTCTAAATGGTCTGGCTGGACGCAACCGAATAAACCTTCATGGTCCCCTACGATCCAATTAAGAATAGAGCAAGAACAAAAGGGCGATCCGGCCGTCCTACCCCGAATTACGGGATTAATCAAACACGCCGTTGAGTATGACGGCCTTTGGCGCGCCGTTGCTATCTTCAAATGCTCTATCTGTCCAAAGAAGCACAGGGAGGTCCTGAAAGGTACTGGCAGCCTACCTACGGTCTTTACGCTAACCTGTCGGAATACAGGCGCCTCGTTAGAGGTAGTCAATTGGTAGTCCTAGTACCATAGGCACAATTCTCCTTAGTACTCCCTTTTCCCTTGACACTATTCCTGCTAACTGGTAGTCTGTACTTGCAAGGGAGATTAAAATCAACGAACCGGGCCCCGGGAGACAAGGTATCGCGCAATGAACGGTGAAGTCTTGTCGGAAAGCGAACAGGTGCAATCGTGAAAAAATTAAATATTACAATGAAAGACATTCTATATATCATCGAACATGAATTGCGGCCGGAAGTAACAGTTAATGACCGTGATGAGTTAATCGCGCGTCTAAAAGAAATTGAAGACTGCTATTGCGCTGAAGAATCTTTGTCAAATTAGTACAGAATTAAATCAGTGCGGCCTGGCGCCGGCAATCTGGATACGCCGTGCGAGAATGGTCCGAAGACATATTGCCTAGGCCACGACTGGTTTGAGGATAACAAAGCCCCGTATCCCGTGTACTCTGTCGAGACAGGCGAGGTAGTCAATCCCGCGTAGGGTTGAAAATATCCGATGCGTACCCTAAAGCATTATGCTCTATCTGTTTTGTTTCAAATCTTGGCAGTAGTTTGTTTCGCTCGAAAAACTTAATCTAAAAAAAAAGGAAAAAGGAAAAATGGAAAACATGAAAATAGTATCATATTGGGATAGCCGTAAAATTATATATCAGGCTGAGGCAGAAAGTTTTGCTGCCTTGCTTCAGGCCGCGATTAAAGTATGTGCGGACCTGTCCAGTGCGAACCTGTGCAGTGCGGACCTGTCCAGTGCGAACCTGTCCAGTGCGAACCTGCACGGTGCGGACCTGCGCGGTGCGGACCTGCGCGGTGCGGACCT
>Ga0179592_10000149_pt1 | contig 28978 bp, 29 predicted proteins | sample CZODoug2_1_08_16_FD_148623 | JGI IMG/M metagenome (GOLD analysis project Ga0179592, IMG submission 148623) | Vadose zone soil fungal communities from Angelo Coast Range Reserve, California, USA - CZODoug2_1_08_16fungal (Illumina Assembly) | ecosystem: Environmental > Terrestrial > Soil > Vadose...
GCGCCCGTCTCCCAGTACGGCACAAAGGAAGACATGCACGGCGCCGACGAGGTCAGCTTCAAGCATCAGGATAAAGTCCTCGAACGCTCGATCTCTCTCGCCAAACAATTCAAAACGAATAAGGTCCGCTGTTTCGACTTCTGGCGCATAGACGATATCCAGCCCTACCGCGCCGCCATCAACGACAAGCTGCAGCAGGCCGCCGCACACGCCGCCGCGCAGAACATCATGCTCGTGCTCGAAAACGAGTTCGCCTGCAACACCGCCACGGGACGAGAAGCCGCCGCTACCCTCGCCGGCGTCCCCTCACACAATCTTTCGCTCAACTGGGACCCAGGCAATGCCGTCATGCGCGGTGAACTCGATGCCTATCCCGGCGGCTGGGATGCTCTGCCCAAAGACCGCATCCACCACTGCCACGTCAAGAACGCCATCAAGGACAGCGCTGGTAAGACGCAGTGGTCGCCCGTCGACAAGGGCTACATCGATTGGACCGCCCAGTTCCGCGCACTTGCGAAGATTGGCTACTCCGATGCGGTCAATCTCGAAACGCACTGGAAGGGCGGCGGCACTCCCGAAGAATGCACCCGCATCAGTTGGGCCGGCATGAAGAGCAATCTCGACCACGCAAAGATGGGCTGAGTACACGCGAACTTCTCCGAAACGCTGGATGCTGCTATAGGCCCCGGCAATAAGCGTATCTCCATTCCCGCAATCGCCACGCGTTTCATCTGACTCCTCGGAAACGAGCCGCGACATGCTGATTTTCTCCGTGTGCGGACTGGCTCGAATCATCGACCTCACCATCGAGCGTGCCGAGATCTAGCATCTAATTACAAGTTCAAAGCCACGCCATCTTCAAGCAGCATTGGCATGTGATTAATCCCGCTCCTTCAACGCGCGGGCGATACTTTCTTAGTAGTTGTGTCTGCCGCTGGAGGCTGTGGAAGAACCTGAGTGATTTCTGTTGGCGCGAACACCGATGGAGTCGCCGATCTGAAAGGCGCGTGATCCCGGAAAACAAATGCCAGAACGACGAGCAAAAGTGAAACGGCGACCGTCAGCATGGCGAAGTATCTCGAATATTCTGGCTCAACCTTCGCAATCCGCTCAGTGAGTCGTTTCTCTACTTCTTTCAGCTTGAAGTGCAGACCCTCTAATGATTGGAGTTCGCCTGCTATGGAGTTTATGGTCGAAGTAGATAACGATTGGCTTCCGGTTCTATTCTTATTTTTTAGTGATTCTCCGGTGAGGGACGCGAACCAAATTAAGAAACAATCTTGCCCGCTTTTCAGATGGATAACGACCGGGCCCGCGTTGAAAACTGCAAAGGTCAGCTTCCCCCTATAACCTGGATCGACGTGAAAACCAGATACGTTGACTAGTCCGCGAAACTTGATAGAGGCTTTGATGGAGATCAATGCCATGGCGTCGTTCGGGATTTCCACCACTTCCTCTGTCACCAAAAATGCAAATTGCCCGGGAGGGATAGTGAATGCTTCCCCCGTGGCTCTCCTGCGTATTGTGGCAGCCTGCGGGTCTAGAGCTTGATCCGTCGGCGACACATAGGATTCGTCACCGATACGCAGCGTGTACGCATTGCAATCGATGCGATCGCTGGAAAAGTCGCTAATGAGATTTGGAAGCTTCTCTTCAAGGCGTTGGCTTGTCCAGAATGCCATTTACCACTCCTTGGTGTATCTCGGTTGGGCGCAACACAGAACTTACGTCGGCTGGAACTCGATCTTCCCAGCGTTGAGATCGCCTAGAATTCTTCCGCGACCGTACTTGCGCACATCGCGCCACACCCGAAACCCGTCGAGGATAGCGCGTTCCCACTGTCGACCGGTGCATCGGCTAACTTCGAGATGCGCGGTAAGTTCCTTAATCGTACGCAAGATACCATATTCGACAGTATCGACCTTCTCGTAGAACCCGTTCTTCTTGGCTTCGGCAAAGATCAGAGCTGAGATCGCTTCATCAATAACAGATGCGCGTCCCCCGTCCTGCACCTCGTCGACGTTTGGGTCGCTCCTCCTTTTGCAGTTGAAGAACCGCCTACCCCGCAAGACTGGAGACCATCCCAAATTCGCGAGAAATGCCAAATGAAATACATCATGATGTCTATAACCGTCATCCCGATCCGAATTATCGCTGAGTTCGCTGCCGAATGGAGAACCGTTACGCGCCAGTACAGCTCGGGATCGCCCTGCGCGGTCTATTTCGGCAGTCACCTCAATTTCGAATTGGCGAGGAAATCGTTCTTGCGCCGGATAGTTATCATCAAATGGCTTACTCCCCCCGCCTTGGTTTGCGACGTCCAACCATCGATCGCGTATCTTTGCCAGATTCCCCTGTGCGATATCCTCCAATTCTAAGTTGGCTTTGGTTGCGATGTTCGAAACATTCCAGAGAATGTCGCCTAACTCCTCGGCGATTCGCTGGCGAAAAAACTCGTACCCCTCGCCGTCGCGAAAATATCGCTTAAAGTGAGTCAATAGCGAACCCGTTTCGCCTGCGAGCCCAAGCAGTGGGAGCATTAGTGCCCTAATCTCGGACTCCGCGCGCGGCATCTGATCGGTTTGCTTTGCCGCTTTTTGATATTCGTCAAACTGCATCGCGCCCTCTTACAGCAATGAATGCTGAACCAAGGTTCTCCTTCGGACACCGTGTGTTGATTCCACTTCAAGCGCCCATTTCGGGGGATAAAAATAATCAATGGAATTATCCGTCTCCCTAAAGCGTTGCTTTATACGAGTTCGACCGGAAATTCCCGCGATATCCGGATGCTTGACCCGTGAGTACTTGTCTACCTCGCAGAATATGTTCTGGATATCAATCAGTTGCAATGGACGGCCCCACAGCGACGGAAAATCAATTGCTAGTCGCTCGAATTCATGCTGTTGTCGATCAGCCATCATCCGAATTATATCGGCCTCGCTTAGCCCACCCAAGGACGTGAAGCACTTACGAATGCCGTCTCGCGCACCTGGCCCAGGCATGGTGAACTCCATTTCGCTGAATGCGGTCAACTCGCTATAGTTGAGGTCTGTCACTAGTTGGTAGGCGAGGAAGTCCCCAATCAGCGGGTAGGACCGGAGTAACTCGAAGGCGACCTTCATTGAGCGACACGACTGTAGCCTCTGGGGCACTTCTTCCCTCATCATCAACTCGATCAACCGCAGATGGGATTGATGTTTACGAGTGACGCCAAATATTTCGTGACCGGAGGCCATTATGTATGCAGCCGAATATATAGTTTTGCCTTGCAGAAGAGCGCTGGAGAGAATCCTGTCGTATTCAGAGTATCGAAATGAGGTCCACCGAATGTCGCCCACGTTTTTTGATAGTAGATTCCATGTTTCGATTTTGTTGAACAGTTTGAACAATACGATTCGAAAAAACAGATCGTTGGCCTCCTGAGAACCTGAATAAATGACGTTCTTGATTAGATATTGACTCACCCGATCGGAGGCTCGATAGGCATTTGTGAACTTGTATTCAATAAAAATCGGATCTGCAGACCACGGCCGGCTCGCACCCCTCAAACGCGCGAAAAAAATACGCTGCCGCTCCGCAGCAAACCGCCAGTATGTATCAAACGCGGCTGTCGGAACGGCTGGGTTCAGAGAAACAAATATGCACTTCGGTTGCCTCGTCTTAGATTGCGAAGTCTCGCCGTCCACGTATACGTGAGATGCTGTTTCCATTCCTGTTCCTTCTGAGTTGAAAGCTAATTGGAAATCAGACGATGCATATCATCGCAGAGTAGTTGCAACTGGGATTTTGACGTATTTCCCAGACTTACTACCGATGCAACACAAACGACTTGTGTTAACTGCATGTCGAGCTGATGGGCCATAAACCGCCCCAGCCGGTAAAGGCCAAGATAGTTTCCGTACGCTTTTTCGAAATGATATTGCGTCGCGTAATAGCCGGTAATCGATAATCGATCATTCTTCAACGGCGTGAACGATACTTGCTGCAGACATGGGAATCCTTTCTGCCGATTGTCTGTGTGATCCCTTGTCGGGTCCAAGATTGCCGCCTGAAGCGCGCTCTTGCGATGATTTCCGCCTCTATACGTCTCAACGATAAATTCCAGCTGGTTGACTGCTTCACCCGTAAAGCCGAGCGGTGAAAATGCGGTGAGCCGTTGAAAGTATACGCCCTTGCGGTTTGCCGGACACTTAGCAATTTTTGGCCATGCTTTTGCATACCTCTTGTAGAGCGCGTCCGCATTATCTGGCAGCGTGGGATTCCACATCGAGATCGGAAATAGTGTCCCTGCGACCGTCGCGCATAAGCTGTCACGCCGATCCTTCAGCTCCGTGTCTAACCTACCGCGGATCGCGGCAATTTCAATGTCGCTTTGCCGTTCGATGTCGTTAATAGTGACGGTCGCAGGATGCCTCTGGGAACCGTCAGGTCCCATGAGATCAAGAAAACCCCTAGCCCAGGCGACAGAAAGGTTTTTTTCGGTGATCTGCAATGGTTTCACGATTCGTCCACCTCCTCATCAAATCGATACTGGCTACGGCCAACATATCGGCCTCGCGAAACTCGTATGAAAGCACTCCAAAGCGGCCTTCCAGAACTCACTCGTCCAATCCCTGGGTGCTTCGTCTGCACCAATATTCCTTTCGCGACGCTGCCGAACTCGTCCGTCGGCCTACCCTCATACAACGTGCTCACTGGAAGAAGCAGGTAGTCGCCTACTTCACAATCCACCGCTCTACCTCTCCACGACTGGTCTACCACGTAGAGATTGGTTGTGGTGCGCTTCCCGATAATTGCGGCTCGAATATCTTGCGGCGGCACCTTGCGAAGTGAATTACCACGGTGATGGTCTATGACCCCAAGCCCGTACTCGAGCTGATAGACGAACGATCGATATCCCACTCCGAGCCATCCAGCCATGGTAAGCGCCTCTAACGGTGTCATCGTCTGATATCTAAACCCACGGCGCGCCATTCCACTATCCACGGTCGCTTTAGGCATCAAGAAGTAGGCCGCGAAGCAGTCAGCTAAAAACTCTTTCGGATCTATCGTGCGCCGCGCGGTTCGCTCGTTCCGAATTTCGTCGAATTGCGCTCCGTGCCCGAAGACGTGATGCCCTAATTCATGCGCACAAGTAAAATGACGCCGCCCGGCGGGTCTGAGGCTTGAAAGCAAGATGGTAGCGCTGCTTCCTGCGACGTAAATTCCTTCCATAGACGGAACATCCACAAAGCGTACTTCGATATCCAGCGACTCCGCGGTGCCAATGGGCGAGACAGCCTCCTCCAACCCAATGGACAATTTTCTGCGACAAGATAGCGCTTCGAAAGCAGCCTCCGCTGCAAGCCGCCTTCGATCAAGCACTAGCTGTTCGCCTTCCGAAACATCTTGAGCATCTTCATCAGGCGATCGAGGTCCTTCTCGTTCATTTTGCTAAGTTCTCGCGCCGCAATAACTAGGCGCGCATCTGCGCCATTGTCATCGGTATGGCCGGTTACAATCCACTCAGCTGTCACTCCATATAGCTCGGCAAATTTCTCAACTTCTTGAGCCGAGACTTTGCGCCTCCCGGCCTCGATTTCGGTGACCGTAGGCCGGTGCATATTCATTTTTCGTGCCGTCTGACCCTGCGAAAGTCCTGATGCTTCGCGAGCCGCGCGTAGTCGCTCCGCGACGGGCGTTTCGTGGTCTCTCCTAATCATTGGCCAACACTGGATAGGCAGGTCTCCAATCGTTCAGCAGCTTCGGAGATCGTCAGCGCGCGGTCATCGTCTATGAGCAGGTTGTTGAAATCAGTCTCAATCTTCAGCAGGTCGATGACTTCAACCGTAATTTCGACTCCATTTAGGCTGTCGAAGCCGGGAACATCGAGGATCGGCTTAGTATCGGCGTCGATTGCAACCTGCTCACGCCCACTGAGTTTTTGGAGCGCGCAGACCAGCTTTATCAACAGCACTTCAAGCTCTGATTTAGTCATTGTTGCTCCTTAAGCTTACATGATGGTAAGATAATCTTACCGCATAGCCTTTTGGGGACGCAAGTAGTGGACTGACAGTACGTCCCGCGCTACGCCACCACGCTGGACATCATCCCGGACTGAGATTAGTTCCCTAATTAGGGCTTCGAAGAATGTTTGCGCTTTGCGGTCAAGCAAGGCTCGCGCAGCGCTACTGCGGGCGCTCCACGCCGATATAAATCACTCATGCCAATGGCGAGAGAGAGCGGATTCAATTCCTCGACCTGAGCATCGCGTGGACAAAGGTTGACCTGACCAACTGACATCCGCGCGCCAAATTTGGTTGTCACCGTGTCCCGCAGTTCTCCCGCATCCACGGCCGGGTTTAATCACGGCACAATGCCACTTGTACAATTGTACCAATATGATAGGATGTGGGTATGGAGATAGTCATCGACACGTCGGCAATACTGGCTGTCGTGGGCCTTGAGCCCGAAAGGGCTGAGCTGATTCGCGTTACTAAGGGCGCAACGCTGGTGGCTCCATCGTCGGTGCACTGGGAAGTCGGTAACGCGATGTCCGCGATGTTCAAGCGTCGAGCGATCGAGTTGGATGATGCGCTAAGGATGGTCGATGCATACGCAGGCATTCCCATTCGGCTAATGGACATGACGTTGGCTCAGGCCGTGGAACTTTCGCACAAACTTAACGTTTATGCGTATGACGCATATGTCATAGGGTGCGCTATAAACCAGCGAGCACCAATCCTGAGCCTCGACGGCGTGCTTAAAGAGCGAGCCAGAAGCCTCAACGTTGAGGTCATTGAGGTCAAAGTCAAATGAAGGCCTATACATATTCAGAGGCGCGAGAAAATTTTGCGACGGTGCTGGAAGAGGCGGAGCGAGACGGCGCCGTCGAAATCCGGAGGCGAGACGGCGCGGTATTTCGATTATCGCCCGCACCCAAGTCTAGCTCATCGCCTTTGGACGTCCCGGGCGTGAAGCTTAGCGTTAAGACTCAAGACCTGGTCGCGGCGGTGCGCGAGGGACGAGAACGTCCACGCCGTTAAGGGTATTGAAGGAGCGAGCATGAGCGCATTGATCATACGTCTACCGCTAGGGAAACAGACGCGTCTTAAGCTGGTTGCGAAGTCACGCAAAGTGAGCGTTACCAAACTCATTGAGTAGATGGCGACCATACTGTTGGCGGACTTCGATGCCGAAACGCGTTTTGAATTGCGAGCGACGCGCGGACGCTGTCGCGTCGCGGACGGACTCGCGCTTCTGGACAAAGCTGCGGGGAAACGAGCGCGCGCGAAGCACAAGTGAAAGTGGGGTTGGTAGAGAGGGTTTCAGCCTCCCCGCGCCTTCGATTTTTCGGGTCGCACGAGGAATACGACAAGATCGATGCGGAGACAGTGTGATGAAAACGACGCTGATTGTTATTCAAAATGAAGCGGACCACGCTGACGCTAAAAGGTTGGTCGAAAAGCTAATGGGATCGAGTGATCCTCAAGATGGCGCACGGATGGTGGCTCAGGCCCGCCTGGTCGAAGCTTACGAGCGCGCACAGTGGCCGCGTACCGCGCCAGCACTTCCTGTGCTTCTCAGCTACTTAATGGATCAGCATAGTCTGTCACGCGCCGATCTTGTGCCATTACTTGGAACTTCCAGCCGCGTGAGCGAGGTTTTGAACGGCAAACGAGACTTGAGCATGACGATGGTGCGAAGACTCCGTGAGCGATTCAACGTCTCAGCAGACTTGCTGGTTTCGCGAGGGCGCGCGCGAAGCAGAGCGGCGGCTTAGTCCGACGCTCGCCCGCATCACTGCAAGGGGTCGACGGAGCGAAGGCATCGGCGAACGGACGAACAGGCGAAGTGTTGCACGCAGCGTAAATCTGGGACGTGCAAGCCAGGCCTCGAACTGGAAGCTTCGAGCCGCGCCGCGCAGACACCATTCGCAGAAGTGCTCACAGTTATTGGCCAACAGCCGATAGCGGTCCTCCCCCACTCAGGATCGTACTCGGCAGACCACCTCTCGAACGCCGAAATCGGATGGCGTCCGATCTCACCCAGACCCGCTGCTCGCGCGCGAGACGAGCGAAAGGAACTTCTTCCACCGATCCTCCGCGCAGACCGTGCGCGAGCCCCGAGTAGTGAACGATTTTGCGAGCACCGACGTAGATGCTGTGATGCAGATAGCCGCGCCGAGGCGTGACAAGGTGCAAACCCAGCGGGGGTTTTTGATCGCAGACCATGAGCCGGTCGCCACTGAGTTGCCGGCCAGATAGCAAACGCTCACACCCTGAGAAACGAACGTCATGTTTATCTCCTCGCCTGAAAAGGCGCGTGGCCGAGTCACCGCGGCTTAAGCGCGCGCGCTCACAGCGCGCTCACAGCCGGGGCATAGGCTGCGAGCACGCGCACGCTGTGATAGACGGCCTGAGTCTTTGCGTTAGGCGGTATGCCGAGGAAGCGCGTCAGCAACTCGCGGCAGCGCTTATAGGCCTGCATCGCCTCGCCGAGATCTCCGAGCTCCCGGTGGCAGAGCATCAGGCCCCGATACAGTCCCTCGTTGAGCGAGTCGAGCTCGATCCCGGATCGATACAAGTTCGCCGCATCCTCCCAACGGCACGCGCGTTCGCACTCACGCGCCGCATCGCGGATCGCGCGCAGCAAACGATCACGCAACTCCTGGCGCGCCGTCAAGACCCAGGGCTTTTCGGTCTCGTGCTGGAGAAAATGCCCTTGATAGAGGAGCCGCAGCCGTCCGATCCTCTCGATACCATTGGCCCCCGGATCGTGTGGAGGTTGCAGCTCCTGCTCGAACTCCCACATGTCGACCCACAACTGATCCCGGTTCAGGCTGATCTTGCCGCCCTCCATGAGTACCGCGTCGCGTGCACCGAGCAGCTGGCGCAGCCTATATAGTGCGCTTTCGAGCGCGTGGTACGCGGCATCGCCCTCAGAATCCGGCCACAGCGCATCGATCAGCACGCCCGCGTTCACTTCGATTCCGCCAAATGCAATCAGCGCTTGAAGCAGCTCCTGCGGCTTGCGTAAGCGCGGAGGGATGGTGATAGGGATATCCCCCTTTGTTAAGCGAAAGCGCCCCAGCACATGGATCTTGAATCGTTCGGGAAATTCGTTTGCAGTTGCGCTTGTCATGACTTGTGGCCTGTCCGCTGGTTGCTAACGCTGTCGTCTTGGAGTGCATCGTGGAACTCATTGCCACCACCGCGCAGCCCCAATTCGAGTGGTGCTGCGGCCATTTCGGAATGACTGATGGCCTCTGTTGAGCGGCGAATGGGCTTCTTTGGGGCCAAGGAATATCGATTAAATGTGTGAGAACTCACTCATCTAAGGAGGCGAGTCCTGGCTCTTTCGATCGCGAATCTCGAGTCGCCTCCAACCAAAGAGGCGTGCATCGATAGACCACGCACCCGGCCCGATCAGTGCCAGCGCCGCGCCCAGGGTTGCCAGCATGATCCAGCGCGACGGATGTCCGGACAAGAAGACATTCCACAGCGCCTCGGCCGCCACCAGCGTTCCTGCCACCGGCGTCCATAGCCCCGCGAGCAGGAGTATCCCTGAACCGATCGAGAGCGTCTGAAATACGGTTGCTCCCAGCGGTGGGCCGGCCAGCAGCTCCGAGACCCCTTGAACGAGGATCGCCATTCCGGCCGACAGGCGCATGAGCAAGAGTCCGACGCCGGGCGGGCCGTGGGCAAAGGTGGAGAATAGTCGACGCACGATCACACGAGCGTATGAGCTAACCGCTGCAGCGGAATCCCCCAAAAGGCTGATTCCAAGGACTCTTTCGAGCGATCAGAACTCGATGATCCCGCGCTTGAGTCCGATCATGGCGGCGTGGGTTCGGTCCTTGGCGCCCAGTTTGGAGAGGATGCTCCGGACTTGGCCCTTCACCGTGTCCTCGCTGGTCGAGAGCTGCGCCGCGATCTCCTTGTTGGCATTCCCCTCGGCAATGAGACGCAAGACACGGACTTCCGCCGGGGTCAGCGCATCGTCGGTGGCATGTTCGGCGAGCTGGAAGGAGACCTCGGGGGACATGGATTTTCTACCGGCGTGCACGGCTCGAATGGTGACGAGGAGTTCCTTGTGCAAACTGTCCTTGAGCAGATACGCCCGCGCACCGGCTTTGAGTGCCCGCAGCGCTTGCACGTCCCCGGCATAGGTGGTCAAAACGATGATCCGAGCCTCGGGAAACTCGCCGCGAATCGCGATGATCGCATCGAGTCCGTTTATCTCCGGCATCTGTAAATCCATCAGCGTGATATCCGGACGATGCCGATGAAACTGCTGGATGGCGTCACGCCCATTCGCGGCTTCCGCGATCAGATTCATATCGGCTTGAGTTGCGACGAGTCCCGCGACACCTTGGCGGATGAGGGGATGATCATCGACCGATAGAATCCGAATCGGCTCAGGGTTGCTGCTCACGACTTGCTCCGCACGCCTTTCCGGGTAAACTTCTCCGCAAACCACGAACGGCGTGGAGATGCGGCGTTAGCGTAGGCCGCCGGAATGATGAGCTCGATCTCCGTACCGGATTGCGCCGCAGTCCAGACGGTCAACTTGCCGCCCATGAGCTTGGCGCGCTCGCGCATGCCATGAAGGCCGAAGTGCCCCGCACGGCCCTCTGCCGCCAAGAACGTCGCGTCCATGCCCTTGCCATCGTCTCGGACCCGCAATCGAAGCTGTCGCTCATCATAGCGGAATTCCACTTCGATCTGTTTCGCCTGGGCATGTCGGAATGCATTGCGCAGGGCCTCGCTCGCGACCCGGTAGATCTCGTCATGCACGATCGGGTGCAGGTTCCACGGCGTGCCTTCCACCTCCACAAACATTCCCACCGAAGTAGCACTGGCCTCGGCCGCGAGCTGTTCTCCCAGAGTCGTGATGGCCTGGGCCAGATCATTGCTCTCGACCGTCGAGGCCCGCAACCCCTGCACGGCCTCCCGTCCCTCGGTGATGGCCTGCGCGGTCTGATCAATCGAGTTCCCAAGGACATCTTTGGCGTCGGCCGGGCGCGTATCGAATAGCGCGTAAGCCGTCTGGAAGCGCAGCAGTAGACCTTGAAAACTCTGCAGCAGCGTGTCGTGCAACTCCCGGGCCACCCGCACGCGCTCGGCAAGCCGTTCCTCAAAGCGCGCATTCAGCAACCGCGTCAATTGGCGCATTCGCATGAGATATGCCGCTAGAGCTACAAGCCCAACGCACAACACCATTGCCGCTCGAAACCACCACGTTTCAAAGAGCGTCGGCTCAACGTCAAATCCGATCGCCGCTTCTGGCCCGTTCCACAGCCCCTCGCTGTTGCTGGCGACCAGCCGGAATCGATAGGAGCCGGCCCCAAGGTTCGTGTAAACGGCTTCTCGCGCCGCAACCGGCTGGCTCCAGCTACGGTCGAAACCTTCGAGAAGATATCGAAAGCGAACCCGGGCGGGTACCGCGAGACTTAAGCCCGTGTACTCAAAGGTGATTCGCCTGGGAGATGGAGGAATTCGAACGGCGGCGGCCAGGATTGCGCTGTTATTGTCGGCGGTGATCGCCTCGATGTGAGGCAGCGCGGGTACCGAATTGTCATCGATCTGGGATGGATCAACCACCGACACGCCGCCGGTGAGTGAAAACCAGATCCTGCCCGCCGAATCCGCGACGACTGATCGGCTTCGCTTCACTCCTTCAGTGCTCGTAAGACCATCGGCCTGGCCATACTCGCGGACATCGATTGTGTTCACCACACCGCTTAGCAGTTTGTCGCGCGGAACTCGCAAAACATGGTCTGAGGTCGCAATCCAAAACCTTCCGCTCTTGTCCTCTGCCATTCCCACTACTGGTTCGCGCAAAACGTCGGGCGACTCATGAAGAATTTGAAAACGCCCGGAGGCTAGAAACGCAAGACCAGCAGACGTTCCACTCCAGAGAGTTCCGGATGAATCCTCGAAAAGACAGTTCACTTCCGGCGAAGGCAAACCCTTTGTCGTTGTATAGGTTTTCCATCGGCCATTTGAAAAAGAACTTAAGCCGCTAGGTGTGGCAAACCACATGGCACCATCGCGCGTTTCAAGGATGGAAGAGACGGTGTTCGAAGCGAGGCCGTTGCTCGTCGTGTAAGGGGTGAAGTGCCCATCTTTGAATTTGCTGACGCCGCCGTTCAGCGTGCCGGCCCACGCAGAGCCATCGCGGCTTTCATAAACGGCATAGGCACTGTTTTGGGCCAGTCCGTTTGCCTCGGTATAACTCTGGCTCGCTATCGCACCGTTGCGAAATTGCAGACGGGTCAGTCCCCCGCGTTGACGTCCGGCCCACACCACATCTGATAATCCACTGATGGAATAGACGACCTCATCTGGTGGTATCGATGTAACGGGTTGAACGCGTCCATTCTGGAGAATATACAGCCCACCTTGGGCGGGAGCGAACCACGTGCGGCCCTCCGGGTCGACATATAGCGGCCCACTGTGTTCCAAACGAGGATCACTAACCGATGAATAGGTGACGAACGCGCTGTCCCGAATGCGGCCCAGCCCTCGCGTACCTCCGATCCAGAGATTTCCTTCCCGGTCCTCGAACAGCGCGTTGATTCCGCCGTCTCCGCGCAGCTCATTTTCTTCGGAAAACGAAATGCCTTTGCCGTTGATGCGCAGTAGTCCGCGCGTCGTACCCAGCCACACGTTCGAGTCACGATCGCGCAGCATGCTCAAAACTTGGACATTACCGAGGAACGACGGCAACTCGAGCCGACGAAAGCCGTTGCCGTTGCCGTGATACAAGCCTGTGTCGGTGCCGACCCACAATTCCTCATCGATCGGCAGCAGAGAATTGATCTTTCGGTCGGGCAATCCTGCGTTGACGTTGGTAGCTTGCCCGTCTGTAAGAAAAAAGAGACCATCGCCGAGTGTCCCCAGCCAAACCTTGCCATCGGCTGTCTCGGTCATGGAGATTACCGGGGGTGAAGAGGGTCCCAATTTCTGGACATCGTCAGCCGTGAAACGGAAAGTGCCTTGCTCGATGTCGGAAACCAGTACTCCGCTGTGCCGGTCTTTTGACAGGGCGGTGATTGCGCCGTGACCGTATCTGACGCTCTCAAACTTGCCCTCTTTTTGGCGTACGAGATCGGCGCCCTGCGGACGGATCCACAGTTTTCCGCCGGCATCCGTCAGCAGTTGTAATATCGATACGTTGGAAGCAATGGCGATGGAAGTAAGAGAGACAGGCCTGAAGTTAAAGCCGTCGAAACGTATCAGGCCTCTGTCGGTTCCAATCCAGAGGTATCCATCTGTGGTTTGCGCGATGCCGTTGACAACGCCGCCGGGGAATCTGGGTTCGGTGGTCCATTGCTCCCGGATGTATTGCGAAGGCAGACGATTGGGATCGAGTGCATGTGCATCGGTGACATGGCCCGCCAGCACGATTCCAAAAAGAGTGCATCGAGTTTGCTTCAACCCACGGATCACGGCAGGTACTCGAATTTCTCGATGACGACCTCATTTTCGTTTTCCAGCGGGATATGGCCTTGATAAAATACATACAAGGCGATGCGCACCGATTCGCCCTCCGGTGAAGGCACACCGGTGGTAAACACGTGCTGGTTAATGACGTGACCGCCGGTGGTATTGCCCGATCCTGCTACCGTCGAAAACGTTACTTTCCCCGGTTCCCACCGAAACGAATGTGTGTAGAGACCGGGCGGCACGCGAAAGGCAACGGAGTCAGCTGGAACGTAGTAAGGCTGAACGACATATTTAACGTTGGTATTATCAAGGTATCCCCAGCGACCAAGCTCAACGTCCAACTCGTGCCGGTTGCTCTCTGTACCAAGGCCGTCCCAGGTGATTAGAGTTAGAAGAGCGGAAGGTTCGAGATGAGAGACATCACGCACCTGGAATCTGTAGGTTCCGTATCCCAGACTGCGCGTGAGCTTTACCTCCGCCGTATTCCACTTTCCCGAACTTCCCGAAATACGCAGATGCAATGCACCTCTTTCGTCCGTCCAAACGTTCGCAGGATCGAAAAAATTTCTTGACCCAGCATGAAAAATTGGCCCACTGCTCGTCTTCCACTCGTAACCGCTAAAGTTCAGTATCTTAGATAAAGGGAGTACCGGCGCTGCGCCTTCCCCGTCAACAACCGTCAGCGCCACCACGCCGGTGCCGACGATCGGCAACGATTCAGTTTGTTCCGGCGGATTATAGGTAGGATCAACCAGCAGAGCGGCATATTGCATTCCTAAGTGGACTGAAGCTTTCCATCGGCCGTCAGTTTCGATATTCACAAACGCCTGACCTGATTGCCGGCACAAGCCCCAGCGTCCATCCGTCATTGCGTACAACACGATTCGCTGCGCGGGTTGAGCCCCTGTGGCACGACCTTCGACTGTATCTGTCTTGTAGTCACGTTCGGACATGTCTGTCTTGTAGGGACTCTCCTGAAATGCGGCGGCAACCTTGCTGAAAGCAAGCGTCGGCGCTGACATTTTTGGTGAAGAGTCGCATGCGGTCAGCACAAAGGACGCCAACAGCGCTAACAATGTTGCGGTAGCGAGTATGTGCAGGCGCGACACGATCGATCTCCGTCAAGGATTAAGCGTTAAGTTCGCACGAGTGAGCCGTGTCGTGCCCGAGACTGCGATGTACGAATATTTCTGCGCACGACCACCCGCCCGAATTATTCTTGTCGTATTCTGCGGCGGGAGAGAGCCGATACTCAGACATCCGCGCGGCGGAGCATTGCGCCTGAATGCGCTCGCGCGCTTCGGCTTCCCGCTCTTTTCCCCTCGATCAACGCCGCGCGAACCGCCTCGATCTTTGTGCCGCGCTCTTGCTTTCGCCCGAATAAGATCGCGGATGTAATAGTGTGACTAAATCATACCATTGGTGTCATCGAGGGACACGATGCGCCAGACAACGCGCTAGGATTTGTGCGCCGCGGTCCCGCAAAATCCCGCAAATTGCCACAGTTCAGCAGATGTAACTCGTTGATTGTGGTGGTCGTGAGAGAGGGGCTCGAACCATCGACCTCGGCATATGAGAACGGTCGGCAAAAACCTCATCTGAGCTAATTTTGGCGCGGATCAGCTTATCGATGAGGCAACCAATTGGGCGAGATGACGTAGTCACCACACTCGTAGTCATCTTGGAACAGACTCCAGGCGGTGAGGTGGTAAGTCTAACGGACAGCCCTCAACATTACGCCGGGGCCGCTTCCGGTGCCCTTCACGTTGGAGAAACCCGCATCGCGGAATGCCATCTCGACCTCCTCTACCTCTTGCACAGTGCTGCACCATACATTCATTTCGACTTTGCCCCCACTGCGCATCGCCGCGGTCGCCGCGCGCGCTGCTTGAACCCAGTTCACATCGTTGAATCGAGCCTTCGATGATCAGTTTGAAGACTTTGTCATTGATTCGGCGTATCTCGGAGCGCGCAAGGTCCGGCTCCATTCCCATTCCGAAGACGAATTCTTCCATGTCTCGGTTTAATAGCGTGTAGGCAGCGTGGAGCAAACGTGCCAATCGGGCGTCTTCGGCGTGATTGCGATAAAACGCCTTATCGCGAGATACGACGCGAGGCGTGCGCCTTCGCCTCACGGGCGCAACGGCCGAAATCGCGATGCAAAGAAGTCGATAGGCGCGTGTGCTAGCGCCTTAGCTTCGAACAGGCGCACGCGGCTGGTTCGTGGTCTGCCTGGCTCACGTTCAATAAGACCAACCGGCACCAGAGCCGAGGAGCTCGCTTCAGCCTCATTTCGGCTCCGGAACGCGCACCAGCAGCACATCGTGAAGGCCGAGCTCAATCGGCATCCTGTTCGTCAGCGTAATCGTCTCTCCGGTCCACAGATTTTTGCCTGTCTGCGGCCCGTGGAGCCCCAGCTTCTCCAGGTTCAGATGAAACGGGTGCGTAGAGTAGCGGCCCTCGCCCGCTTCCAGCAGCGCGATGGCAATCGCGCCGCCGGCAAGAGGCCGTGTCCAAACTTCGACTTCCCCATCACTGTACGCGCGCGATGCCGTGTGACCAAGTTTGTCCTGATCGATCGCGATCACGTCCTTGTTGGTCAAAATGGCCTTGATCTCCGGCTTCATGTTGGGCAGATCGTTGCCTGCCAGCAGCGGCGAAGACAGCATGGCCCACATCGAGAAATGGGCGCGATTCTCCGCGAGCGTCAGTTCGCCGTTGCCCACTTCCAGTATGTCCAGATCGTTCCAATGGCCGGGGCCAGCGTACTTGGCAAGCCCATCCTGCTGCTCAAGAATGGTGTAGACACGATCCCAGCGGGGATCGATGTCGCCTGTCGTCCGCCATGAGCTGCCGCCCAGTGCCGGAGCCCACTCCCACGTCGCGTCCCACCCATAATTGCACAGCGAGAACCAAATCGAACGGCCGGTCGCCTTGAGCGCCTTGCCCATTTTTTCGTAGGCAGCGATCATCAGCCGCATCTGCGCAGCCTTGTCGTTCGGCGCCTGCTTATACATTACGTCTTCGCGATAGCTGCACAGATCGTACTTCAGATAATCGATGCCCCACTCGGCATACATCTTCGCATCCTGCTCTTCATGCCCCAACGCCCCGGCATAGCCGCCGCAGGTTTTGGTGCCAGGTCCGGAGTACATGCCGATCTTCAAGCCCTTCGAATGCACGTAGTCGGCCAGCGCCTTCATATCGGGAAATTTGGGATTCGTATGCAGCACGCCGTTCGCATCGCGCTCTCCTTGCCAGCTGTCGTCGATGTTCACGTAGATGTAGCCTGCATCCTTCATCCCAGTGGCGACCAGGTTGTCGGCGGCGGCGCGAATGTCTTTGTCGTTCACATTCTTGGCGAAGAAATTCCAACTGTTCCAACCCATTGCCGGGGTGGCCGCCAGCGTTTCGGTCGATGCAGCCTTTCGAGCATCAGCGAGTGACGGCGCGACAGTGAGTGCTGCGAGAAGCAGCGAACCCGAGGTGCAGGCAAGCATGCGCAATGTTGTGTCCCCTTCGTTGAAAACGATTAGTTGAAAACGACTATAGACGGCATTCTATGTCGCTACTGTTAGACTCCAACGAGCCATTTTCGCGGCGGATCGAGACCATGCATCGACGAGTTGCCCAAGAGTTGTCGCGACGCGAGAGCCGGTTGCAGAAGATCCGCGAGGCTAAAGATGTAGTCTCTGCACTATCACTCGATGGAATCTCCGAACTAGCGCTGGCAGTTACCGCGGATAACAAAAACGATCTCCGATTCATTGCGGTCTTTCCTAGCTTTACGCTTATTAAAAACGTGTTGGCATCTGCCCAGACATCGCGCTCCGAGTTCACCGACCTCAGCCGTGCTTGACAAGGAATTTCCCGCTCAAACCCCCAAATCGATTGTGCCTCTTCCATGCGCACAGCCTCGGGCTGCCCGCGTGGACAGCCCGCATGCTCGGCGCGACCCGCTTGCCACGCCAGTGCAGAATCTGCTGTTATGCTTGATAATCGCGCCCCGACCCTTCGGGTTTTGCCGAAACGGCGCGATTCCGTCAAATACTCGTCTGCACCTGCAATCCGGGCGTCGATAATATCAGTCGACGCCGCATTTCCCTTCTGGGCGCTGTAACCCTTGATTTTATGGTGGTGAGAGAGGGACTCGAACCCTCGACCTCGGCATTATGAGTGCCACGCTCTAACCAGCTGAGCTACCTCACCACAAAGAGCCGCGGATTGTGTGGAGCTACGCGGTCGCTGTCAAGCCGAACCTGTAAGTGATGCTCGTAAAATCAAGGGGTTAGCCAGATCCACCCCCCACGAGGCCTTACTGAGCCGGCCCTTACAGTGCCTCGCGTTTAGTTCGAGCCCCTCCAGACTGTCGGTTGTCCTGCGGAGGACCAAACGAGCCGCCGGCCTCAATCATCGAGCCCCAAGCCCCTCAAAATCCTCGGCGCATGTTTCTCCACGCGTGCGGCGCGAGTCGCGGATTGTTTCGCGCCGCCAAAATGCAGCAAATAACCCTTCTGTCTTCCCGGGGTGAGCTCATGAAAGGCTTCTGCCAGTTCAGGGTCATCATCCAACCGCCTTAGAAACTCCGCGGGCATCTCGAAGTCCGCCACGCTTCGCATCTGCACCTTGGCACCGGATTTCTCAACGGCAATGGCCTCCTTGATATAGGCCTTAACCGCGGTCTTTTGTCTGTTGATATCGGCCAGAGAAGTAAACCTGATTTGCCTCGCGGACTGCACATTCTTGGTTTGCTGAACGAGGATGCCCTTCGAGTCTTTCAGCAAAGCGCCTTTCATGAACAGCAGCGCGCAGTAATCCTTGAAACCGTGGATCAAAACTATCTTGCCGCCATCTAGATCGTAGCAGGCTTGGCCCCATTTCAGCTCTTCATTGAGACCCGACGCAAGGCAAAGTTGGCGGAGTGCAGCAAATTCAGCGCTCCAGCGTTTTTCCTTGCCGTGAATTTTGCTTACCAGTGGATTCGATTTGTATGCCATGACGCACTCGTATGCGGCTATCAACCCCTGAGCTACGGTTTGACCGGCGCAGGCAGCGGCCCCGGCGGAAATGGCCTCTCCGGAATAGCATTGGTGTTCTGAAAATTTTCAATCAACCAATGCCCCGATTTCTTCTGCAACACCTGAATCTCGATCCCTTGCTTCGGTTCCGGCATGCCGGGCGGAACCTTCGCGCCTGTCATCGTCCAGCTGATGTGCGCAACCGCAATCGTCGGCGATAAAAAGCGCACGGCGGTATCGGTAATCGTAAGTTGGCTTTCGTGAAATACAAACGCGAACGCGGCCTTGAGCTTGCTCTCGATTTGCTCGCGCCCTTTCCACCACCATCCCACGACATTGACGCAGTCGCCGTCTTCTGTGAATAACGCGGCGTAAGCCGCGGCGTCATGCCGGTTCCAAGCGTCCGCTTGTGAGACCTGCACTTGCCGAATGCTGCTTTCATCTTCAGATGCCGCAGCGGATGCCGCGCCGCCCAGTGCCACAAATGATAGCAACCATGGATTCCAACCTGCGCGTCGCTTCATTTGGGACCCCATCAAACGTTGAATCTAAAGTTTATGTTTATGATTCTCTTTGGCGCCGGACCAGGACCGCCTGGCTATATAAGAGCCTGCCCAGCCCGCCCGCGTCAACACGCAAAAGGCGCGCAATTCAATGGTTACACGTTGAATCGAAAGTGCATGACATCGCCTTCCTTGACAATGTACTCCTTACCCTCCAAACGCAACTTGCCCGCCTCCTTGGCGCCCGCCTCGCCCTTGTAGCGAATGAAGTCATCGTACGCGATAACTTCGGCGCGAATGAATCCGCGCTCGAAATCCGTATGAATCACGCCTGCCGCCTGCGGCGCCGTCGCCCCCGCATGCACCGTCCACGCGCGCACCTCTTTCACGCCCGCCGTGAAATAAGTCTGCAGACCCAGCAGCGAATACCCGCCGCGGATCACGCGATTCAAGCCGGGTTCGTCCAGTTTCAATTCCGACAGGAACTCCGCTCGATCGGCTTCCTCGAGTTGCGCGATCTCCGCTTCGATCGCCGCGCAGATCGGCACGACGATCGCACCCTCGGCCGCCGCGATCTCGCGCACCCGATCGAGGCGCGGGTTGTTGGTGAAACCGCCTTCATCGACATTCGCCACATACATGACGGGCTTGTCGGTCAGCAAATGCAGGTCGCGCAACAAGGCGTGATCATTCGCGTCGAGTTTCAATAGACGCACCGCCTTCGCCTGGTTCAATTGAACACGTACCTTCTCGAGCAGATCCCGCAGTCTGACGGCGTCCTTGTCCGCGGTCTTGGCCGCCTTCAGCGCCTTCTGGTGTGCCCGCTCGACGCTGTCGAGATCGGCCAGCGCCAACTCGGTATTGATGACTTCAATGTCGCTGGCGGGATCGATCTTGCCGGCCACATGAATGATGTCGTCGTTCTCAAAGCACCGCACCACGTGCGCAATGGCATCAACCTCGCGGATGTGCGCGAGAAACTTGTTGCCCAGGCCCTCGCCTTTCGATGCACCGGCCACCAATCCGGCGATATCCACGAATTCCACGGTGGTGGGTAGAATCTTCTCAGGGTGCACGATGGCCGCCAACTTCTCGAGGCGCGGGTCCGGCACCGGCACCACCCCCACATTCGGATCAATCGTGCAAAAGGGATAATTTTCCGCCGCGATCTGCGCGCGCGTCAGCGCGTTGAACAGCGTGGACTTGCCCACATTCGGTAAACCAACGATTCCGCAACGAATGGGCATTAGATTTTTCCTGCACGGCTGTGCAAACGGGTCATGGCGCGCTCCGCGCCTTGGTCGAGCAGCAGCGGGATGCAATCCACCGCAGTCCCGACCGCATCCAGTATGAGATCCTCTTCGGCACGCGGCGCGCGCGTCAGTACATAGTCGATCACTTCGGCTTTGTTGCCGGGATGGCCGATGCCTAGGCGCATGCGCCAAAAGGTCTCGCCGATGTGCGCGATGGTGTCGCGCAAGCCATTGTGTCCGCCGTGGCCGCCGCCTTGCTTCAGGCGCACGGTGCCGGCCGGCAGATCGAGCTCGTCATGCGCGACCAAGATATCCTCGGGCACGATCTTGTAAAAATCGCTCAGCTGCCGGATCGATAGGCCGCTGCGGTTCATGTAGGTGGTCGGCTTTAGGAGCACGATTTCTTGGCCATCGATGTTGATCTTCGCGGTTTCGCCCGAATATTTTCGGTAGTCGCGAAACTCGCCGCCGTGACGGCGCGCAAGCAGGTCCACGAACCAGAAACCCGCGTTGTGGCGGGTCACCAGATGTTCAGGGCCTGGATTGCCCAGACCGACGATAATGCGCAACGGTAAACCAGCCATCAGGTCAACACCCAAGCCTTAAAAAGACAAGGGCCGTCAAACCGACGGCCCTCATGGACACAACGCCTAAGAAAATTATTTCTTGGCGTCTTTCTTTGCCGGTTCCTTTTTGGCTTCCTCTTTCTTCCCAGCGGCAGCCGCAGGCGCCTTCGCCGCATCCGCTCCCGCCGCACCAGCCGCTCCCGCCGCTGCCGGAGCCGCCGCTGCCGCGCCTTCCGCCGCACCCGGCACGGCTGCCGCGACTGCAGTGGGCTCGGGCTCTTCGGCACGCGGACTATGGATCGCCACCACCGCCGCATCCTCCTTCGCCAGTTCCACGAGCACGACGCCCTGCGGAATCTTGAGCTGCGACAAGTGGATGCTCTCATTGAGCGACAACCCGGAAATATCGACTTCGATGAATTCCGGCAAATCCTTCGGCAGGCAGGACACTTCGGCCTCGGTGCGCATGTGCGACACGATGCCGCCCTGGGACTTGACGCCCGGCGATACCGCCGCACCGCTGAAGTGCAACGGAATGCTGATGCGAATCTTCTCGTTTTCTTCGACGCGTTGGAAATCGACGTGCACGATGGCGTTCTTGAACGGGTGCCGCTGCACGTCCTTCAAGATCGCCGCCTGCGACTGGTCGCCCACCTTCAGATTCAGGATGGTCGAATAAAAGCGCTCATTCTCGAGCATGATCAGAAGCTTCTGATGGCTCAACGTCAGAGTCCGTGCGGCTGCGTGCCCGCCATAAAGGATTGCCGGCACTTTTCCGTCGTGACGCAGGCGGCGGCTCGCACCTTTGCCTTGCGTCTCGCGGAACTCGGCAACGAGTTCGAAAGAGGTTTTCATAATCTTCTCCAGTTACATCACGAACACAGCGCCCTTGCATCGCGACCAATTGCGAAGGCACCGACCTAATCGCCAAACCTAATCGCCAAACTTAATCGATATACAGCGAGCTCACCGACTCCTCGTCGCTGATGCGGCGAATGGTTTCGGCCAATAAACCCGCCACGCTCAGCTGGCGTATCCGCGGACACGCCGTACCGGCTTCCGACAGCGGTATCGTGTCGGTGACCACCAATTCATCCAAAACCGAACTCGAAATTCGTTCAATCGCCTGGCCCGACAACACCGGATGGGTGATGTAGGCCACCACTTTCAGCGCTCCCTCGTCTTTGAGCGCCTGCGCCGCCTGGCATAGCGTGCCGGCCGTATCCACCATGTCGTCGACCAGTACGCAGGTCTTGCCCTCGACCTCACCGATGATGTTCATCACCTTCGATTCATTCGGCCGCGGGCGGCGTTTGTCGATGATGGCCAAATCCGCATCGTCCAAACGCTTCGCCAAGGCCCTCGCGCGAACCACGCCGCCCACGTCGGGTGACACCACGATCATATTCTTGTACTTCTGTTTCCAGACCTCGCCGAGCAGCACCGGCGATGCGTACACATTGTCCACCGGGATATCGAAAAATCCCTGAATCTGATCCGCGTGCAAATCGATCGTCAGCAATCGATCCACGCCGGCGCCCGCCAGCATATTCGCCACCAGCTTGGCGGTGATCGCCACGCGCGTCGCGCGCGGCCGGCGATCTTGGCGCGCGTAGCCGAAGTACGGCACAACCGCGGTAATCCGCTTCGCCGATGCCCGCCGACACGCGTCGGTCATCATCAGCAGTTCCATCAAATTCTCCGCCGGCGGACAAGTCGGCTGCAGTAGAAACACGTCGCGCCCGCGCACGTTTTCCCGCAGTTCCACACTGACCTCACCGTCGCTGAATCGATCCACGTCGGCACGCCCCAAGGGCACGTGCAAATGCCGGGTGATTTCCTGGGCAAGCGCGGGATTGGCACTGCCCGTGAACACCGCAATCGACAAAGACCCGAATTCATTATTTTGCGACATCGACCTTGCTCAAATTGGCCATTTTCAGTCGACGAATCGCTCCCACCGCAAAAATTTGGCTGGGGTGGAAGGATTATTCGGCCCTGCGGGCCTCACCCCTCCGGGGCCGCCCTTCGGGCGTTATCCTTCCACTGCTAACTCATCCTTTTAAACCATTTCCAACCGGCGAATCGCTCCCACCACAAAAAGTTGGCTGGGGTGGAAGGATTCGAACCTCCGAATGGCGGGATCAAAACCCGCTGCCTTACCACTTGGCGACACCCCAACTTGGAAAACAACCGACGACCGGTTTCAGCCGGTCCGCAATCCTTCAAGCAAGGGCGAGTCATTTAGTCCGCGAGCCAGAAAGCCTTCAAACTCTGGCGGCATCTTGCGCATCATATGTCGCCCAAGATCCATGGTCTCACAGGCCAAAAACACACAGGCCCCAGTGCCAGTCAGGCGCGCAGAACCAAAGAGCGATAGCCAATCGAGCGCACGTGCAACCTCAAGATAACGGCGTCGCACCACGCCCAAGCAATCGTTCCTTCCACCGGACGCCAGGAAGCCGTGAATTGTGATGGGCGCAGAATTCCTTGTCAATTCAGGATCTTGAAACACCTCAGCCGTGCTGACAGAGACATTCGGCTTTAAAATCAGGTAGTTAGACTCAACCGGAGCGAGCGGCGGATACAGTGGTGTCAGGCGTTCCCCCACCCCTTCCGCCCACGCGACCCGGCCACGGACGAATACCGGGACATCCGCTCCCAGTTTCAAGCCCAGCGCGGCCAGCCGGTCGGTCGATAAGCCCAGTCCCCACGCATGGTTCAGTGCCACCAAACACGTCGCCGCATCCGAGCTGCCCCCGCCCAAGCCTCCGCCGATCGGGATTCGTTTGAGCAAACCGATGTCGGCGCCGAGCGCTGAACCGGTCGCTTCTTTTAAAGCGTGCGCCGCCCGCAGGCACAGATCCGCCCGCTCAGGCAAACCGGGTATGTCGAACGTGCGGCGAATCTGCCCGTCGGCGCGCACCTCGATGCTGATCTCATCGCACAGATCGACGAACTGAAAACAGGTCTGCAGCTCGTGGTAGCCGTCGGGCCGCCGTCCTAAGACATGCAAAAACAAATTGAGCTTCGCGGGCGCCGGCCACACCGACGTCGCGGTCATGTCGGCCCATCCCGATGGTCGATGATGATGCGCACGCGGATATTCTCACGGCTCAACACCAACCGCGCGGGCAACAGGTCTCCGGCCACCGGCATGTAGCGATCGTAGGCGATGCTCCACCCTGCCTGGGTTATGGTCTTCGCGCGATCCTGATCATCGCGCGACAATTCGAAGCCGTAAGCGGGATTCGGAACGCCAAGCAGCCAGTAGTTCAAATTCTCCAGCGGCGGGTCGAAACCCAATTTTTCCTGGACTTGGGATAACACGGCATCGCTCGGCGGCGCGCCGTTCAACGACAGACCGTCGGGGCCTTGTTTCAGCACCAACGCGCCGATGCCGAAAGGGCCGGAGAGATGGACTTCCGCGAACATTCCGGACTGGCGCCATTGCAGCGTGGCCTGCCATCCCTGCGTGCCGATGGCGACGGCTGCGCGGCCATCGAGCTGCCAGCCGCGGGCCTGCTGCAAAGCCGTGACCCGCTGCTCCCACGTCGCCGAGGGCGGCGGCAACGGCCGCACGGTCGCGCACGCCGCGAGCGCCGAACAAAATACCAGGAGCAAGGCACGCCGCATCGTCGATCAGTTTGCCGCGGCTAAGCGATGCCGAGTCGACTTGAGCAAATGATTGTCCGCATCCAGCGCGCTGGCCTCGGACCAGATTCGTTGTGCTTCATCGTGTCGACCCATCTGCCACAACACCTCGCCCAGGTGCGCCGCGATATCGCCGTCATGATCGTACGCGTACGCGGCGCTCAAATAAGGCAACGCCTCGCTCGCGCGCCCTTGGCGGAACGACACCCAGCCCAGGCTGTCGAGAATGGCGGCATTCTTGGGCGCCGCCGCATGGGCGCGCTCGATCAATTTGCGGGCCCGCGACAGCTCCTTGGCGTGATCGGCCAGCGTGAACCCCAAGGCATTCAACGCCGCCGGATCATTGGGCCGCGCTTTGACAACCAGGCTCAATTCGCGCAGCGCCGCGGAAACCCGGCCCTGCTCCTCGTACACGGACGCCGTGGCGTAGTGCAATTCCACGCTGTCCGGATATTCCATTTCGCCCTTTTCCAATACCGCAAAAGCCTTCGGCAATTCGCTGGATTGCGCATACATGCGCGCCCGCGCGGTGAGTATTTCGGGTGCGCGCCGCGGCTCATCCTCGATCAGCCGGTCGAGCAATTCGTCCGCCGCGCCGGCGGCGCCATGAGTGTGCAGCAGAGAGGCGGCGCGCAGTAACGCCGGCAGCACGTTCTCGCCCTTCTGCACTTGCGAGTAGAAGCGCAGCGCGCGCTCCGCATCGCCGTTGCGATCCGCAATCAACGCCAGATAATAGAACGCATCATCGCCGAATTTACCCGTCTTCAGCAGCTGTCTGAATTTCGCCGACGAGGCGTCGAAATGGCCCTGCTGAAACTCCAGCAATCCCAGCAAGCGCAGCGCCACCGCCATCGAATCAGGATTGCGCGCCAGGATTTCCAACTGCTCCGTCGCTTCCGGAAGTCGCTGCGCGGTCATCAGCAGCGCCACGTAATTGAAGCGATTCGTGGGCGAGTCATCGGCTTTGAGCTGAGTCAGTGCAGCGCTCAGGGGTTCCTCGACGTCGCCCGCCAAAATGCGCGCGCGCAACAGCGTCTGCGCCAACTCTTTATGGGCGCTCTGGGCCGCGGTCGCATTCCTCGTGTCGATCGCCAGCGCGCTCGTCAGGCTGTGCACCGCCGCCGCGGGATCGTCCGCCCGCAACGCCGCCAGTCCCTGGACGCGCAGCGCCGATGGCGAGGTTGGAAAATACGACGCCAATCGATCGGCGAGCTGGTGCGCGCCGAAGACGTTTTCATCGGATCCTAAATCGGTCTCAACGTCGGCGAATTCCGCATCCAGCCCCACGGGCGAATTCAACAAGACGATTCGGTAATGAGCCGCCGCCTCGTCGACCTTGTAGAGCGCCAGCGCGGCTCTCGCCGCGGCGCGCTGCGCATCCAGCGATCTCGGATTGAGGTAAAGCCAACGCGAGGCCACGCCCGCCATCAGCGATGGCTGCAGTGTCTCGGCCGTGACTTCGGTCGCGCGTTGCAAAAGGGCGGGATCCGTCTCGTGCGCCGCTGCCGACGCATATTGGAGCGCGGCGACGCGCGGCTCCTGCCGAGCGAGGGCTATCTCGCCCGTGACGGTATAAAATGACTGTGGCGCCGGGATATCGGACTTCAGTCCCGTGCCCGCGCAGGCGCTCAGGGCGAGCACGCTGACGCCCAAGGAAGCCCTGGCGATCGAAGCCCTGGTGATGTTTGAAAACGAGAACACGGCCGCACTATAGCGAAATGAATAAACTGATGCCCCGGATTCAGCCTTGATAAGCGCCTCCATGGCATTCAATATCCTCGGTATCAACCATAAGACCGCACCTGTCGCGCTGCGCGAAAAGGTGGCGTTCAGCGAGGACCGGCTGGTTGCCGCTTTGCGGGCCCTGCGCCTGGAAAACGGCGTTGCCGAAGTGGTGATCGTGTCCACCTGCAATCGCACCGAGGTGTACTGGTCCGGCCCCGCCAGCGGCGCGGAGCTGTCCCAATGGCTGGAACGGCACCACGGGAACAATCTCGATCTTGCGGCCAGCCTGTATATTCACCAGGAATCGCGCGCCGTCGAACATGCCTTCAGCGTCGCATCTGGCCTCGATTCCATGGTCTTGGGCGAGGTGCAAATCCTCGGCCAGTTGAAAGACGCCTATCGTGTGGCGCAGGAAACCGGCAGCACCGGCCCTGCCCTGAACAAGCTGTTCCAGGCAGCCTTTTCGGCCGCCAAACGCGTGCGATCGGAAACTCGCATCGGCGCGAATGCCGTATCGCTGGCCTCGGCCACGGTCAGTCTGGCACGGCGGGTGTATGCGGATTTGAGCGCCCATAACGTGCTGTTGATCGGCGCGGGCGACATGAACGCACTGACGGCGCGGCATTTCATGAGTGCCGGCATCAAGCGCATGGTGATTGCCAACCGCACCCTGAGCCGCGCGCAGGCACTGGCGGGCGAGTTGCAAGCACACGCGGTCGCTTTGGGCGATTTGGAACAGGAATTGGCGCACGCGGATATCGTCATCAGTTGCACAGCCAGCCTCGCACCCCTGGTTACCAAGCGCGCCGTCGAGGCGGCCATCCGCGCGCGGCGCCGGCGGCCGATCTTCATGGTGGATATGGCGGTACCGCGCGATATCGAGCCCGACGTCGCTGAGTTGGAAGATGTGTATCTTTTTTCCATCGATGACCTGCAACAATTGGTGGACGAAAACATCCAGCAGCGCGAATTGGCCGCGGGCGGCGCGCGTCTGCTCATCGACGAAGAAGTGACGCGATTTCTCGCCGAATCGCGTGCCCAGGACGCAGGTCCCGCCATTCGTGCACTGCGCCAACAGGCCGATGGAATTCGCCGGCAAACGCTGGAACAGGCGCGGCGCATGTTGGCGGCGGGGAAATCCACGGACGAGACCATGGACTATTTGGCCAATACCCTCACGAATCGGCTGCTGCACGCCCCCACCCAGGCCCTGCGTCAGGCCTCGGAACTGGCTGATTTAACGCTGGCGGAGACCGTCACCCGGCTCTTGACTGAAGAACGCGACCGGCACTAGCCCTCAAGGCCGCTATAATTCGCGGCGATATGAAAGACTCCATCCGGCGCAAGCTGGAAAAACTCGACGAACGCTTTGAGGAAATCAGCCGGCTGCTGGCGGATGCCGGCGTCATTTCCAAGCAAAACCAATTTCGCGAGCTCTCGATGGAGTACTCCAGGCTGGGGGATTTGGTCGGGCGCTATCGCCGCTTCCTGGCGCTCGAAGGCGACGCCGCGACCGCCAAGGAATTGGCAGCCGACAAGGATCCTGCCACGCGCGCAATGGGCGAGGAAGAACTGGCCGATTTGAATCCCCGCATGTTGGGTGAGGAACTCGAGCTGCAGCGGCTGCTGGTTCCGAAAGACCCGCATGACGATAGCAATATCTTTTTGGAAGTACGCGCCGGCACCGGCGGTGATGAGGCGGCCATCTTTGCGGGTGACTTGTTCCGCATGTACGCGCGCTACGCCGAGTCCAAGGGTTGGGGCGTGGAAATCTTGAGCGAGAGTCCCGGTGAGCATGGCGGCTACAAGGAAGTCATCAGCCGCATCATCGGACGCGGCGCCTATTCTTTGCTCAAGTTCGAATCCGGCACGCATCGTGTGCAGCGCGTACCGGCAACCGAGGCACAGGGACGGATTCATACGTCGGCGTGCACGGTGGCGATTCTGCCGGAGCTGGAAGAAGTCGAAGCGGTCGACCTGAACCCCGCGGATTTGCGCATCGATACCTACCGTTCTTCGGGAGCCGGCGGCCAGCACGTCAACAAGACCGACTCCGCCATTCGCATCACGCATCTGCCCACCGGGATCGTGGTGGAATGCCAGGACGAGCGTTCGCAGCACAAGAACCGTTCGCGGGCCATGTCGCTGCTCAAGGCCAAGCTGTTGTCGGCGGAGCGCGAGAAGCAACAGAGCGCGCAAGCTCAATCGCGCAAGCTGCAAGTCGGTTCAGGCGATCGCTCCGAACGCATACGTACTTATAATTTTCCGCAGGGCCGCGTCACTGATCATCGCATCAACCTCACGCTGTACAAGCTCGACGATGTCATGAAAGGCAACCTCGACGAGCTGGTTCGGGCGCTGAATCAAGAGCACCAAGCCGAAGAACTGGCGCAACAGGTCGAATGAGCGCCGTGGCCACCATTGCCGATACCGTGAAGAGCGCTGCGCTCGAGCTGAGCACTCACAGCGAATCGCCGCGCCTGGACGCGGAGTTGCTGCTGGGTAAAGTGCTGGGCCTCTCCCGCGCCTCGTTGATCGCGCGCGATGACCAGTCGGTGGCCCCGGATGAAGAACTTCAGCTGACGCAGCTGATATTGAAGCGCGCGCGCGGCGTGCCCGTCGCCTACCTCACCGGCAGCCGGGAGTTTTGGTCGCTCACACTCACCATCACCCCCGATGTGCTCGTGCCGCGTCCGGAGACCGAAACGCTGGTTCAGCATGCCTTGCAACTGCTGCCGCACGAGGCGGCCTGCTCGGTCCTGGATTTGGGCACCGGCAGCGGCGCGATCGCGCTGGCCCTCGCCTCCGAGCGTCCCTGTTGGACCA
>Ga0179592_10000152_pt1 | contig 28716 bp, 36 predicted proteins | sample CZODoug2_1_08_16_FD_148623 | JGI IMG/M metagenome (GOLD analysis project Ga0179592, IMG submission 148623) | Vadose zone soil fungal communities from Angelo Coast Range Reserve, California, USA - CZODoug2_1_08_16fungal (Illumina Assembly) | ecosystem: Environmental > Terrestrial > Soil > Vadose...
GCCCGCTTTTTCCTACTCCATACCATCAATAGCGTTTCTCTCCGCATTCGCTCCGCCGGCGCCGCTCACGTTAACCGCTGCGATCGGCGTTTTCACACACCCTCGACCCTGAGCGGCCCGTCGCGAGACGTGTTTCGAATGTCCGCTACCGCGGGGTTACGGTCCTGCCGTCACCAGTGCACCCGTGATGATCCCGTCAGCGCCCAGCGCGATCCTCCACTGCGAGGATCCGTGCTCTTGCCTAACGTCGTACATATCCCAGCCCTGATTGCCAACGCCGCGGAACTCGACCGACTGCACGGTGCCGAGGTGCGCCATGGCCGCCGCTAGCTGCGGAAGTTGCTGGCGTGTGGCATCCGCCAACGCAGGGCTCATTTCGGCAAAATTCGGTTTTCCAGCACTTATGCCTTCGATCAAGCGGCGCAGTGCCGCCTCACTTCCTGGCGTGGCCGTCTGGCTTTGAATCTTTGCGGCAGTGGCAGCACTGATTTTCTGGGCACTCGCAGCGTCTATGCGCGGTGCCGCCATGTTGGCGCCATTCTGATGGAGCACCAGTCCGGTCGCGCGTCCTTGCGCATCACGCTCAAACGAGATCTGCGCTTTGACGATCTTGTAGAAGAATTCACTCTCACTCTGGGCAAAGATCTCTGCTTTCGGCTGGCCGGTCAGCTGCGCGAACAGTTGGTTTCCTTCGCGTGTTACGGCCAACACAGCACTTGGGGCCAGTTGATAGTCCCCGGTATAGCGATCGAGCACTGCTGAGTCCAGAGTAATTGACACAGATGTCTCCGACGGCGTCGTTGCATTGGGTGGACCAACTTCTGCGGCGACGGCGACCAACGCCAATGATAAGCAGCCGAGCGCTGCCACCACCCGCCAATCTTTGCCTGGTTTCCGCACCATGATTCTTATCCTCTCTTCCAGAAATGATTTGGATTCCGACATCGCCGCCACCGCGCCAATGAACGCGGACTGCCGCTGACCTATCGCAATTAGGGTTTCGCCGTACTGAGTCGCATCGTGTCCACCCCGTAGTACCCGTGCATCGCAATCCACTTCGATCGCGTAGCGCAGCCGTCGCAACTGCCACCACAGCGGCAGATTCCACGGCATGAATACCAGCAGGCACAGCGCCACCGTAAGCAACGCCGGATCATGTGCGTCCAGATGCGACTGCTCGTGAGCGATCACCGCCGCCTGCTCCCGGGCGGACGACTGGGTAAGCCAAGCCGGCACGACGATGCGTGGGCGTATCAGCCCCACCACGGCAGGCCCAACATCCGAAGCGAGGTAAACGGATGCTCCGCCGACGGTGCCATGGCTCCACCGACGCTTCCGCCAGAACAGATGCGCGCCACTGGCTACCAGAACAGCCAGCATAGCTGCGGACACGACAACCCAGGAACGCTGCAATAGGAGATCCATGCTCCGCGAAGTCGTGACATTTATCGCGTCTGCATTCATCCAGGTCAGCGGTGACAGGCGCGTTGAGGTCACTTCACGCAGAGCGATCATTTTCTGTGGCACCGCCGAACTGAGGATACTGGGAAGCTGAATAGATACCGACGCTATAATCGTCGGCAGTAGAAGGGAAGCAATGATGGCCAGCGCCCAAAACCATCGGCTCGGTGCTCGCCGCAATCGCGCCGCCTGTTCAGCGGCGGCCGCCGCGGCGCCAAGCAATAGCGTTACTGCGATGACGTAGACCATCCAGGCAAGCATCAGCTCTTCTCCTTGCCCTGCTTTCTATCTAGAAGGCTGCGCATGCGCTGTATTTGTTCCGGGCTGAGCTTCCGGTCGGAAACCAAATGCACAAATAACAGCTCGGACGACCCTTTGAACAGCTTGCCGGTCAGGTGTCGCAATGCGCTCTTTCGGGCGGCCCGTTGCTGTACGGCGGCGAAATAGCGGTGAACACGACCCTCTTCTTTATGCCCCACATAGCCCTTGGCCTCGAGCGTGCGCAGTATTGTCAAAACAGTCGTGTATGCGAGTTCGTCGCTCAGCCGAGCGCGAACCTCCGTAACTACCGAGGGACCATGGTCCCAGAGCAGCTGCATAACATCCGCTTCGCGATCAGTGAGTGCAATGTCCATGGAAGCATCTACTAGATTTATAGTAGATGGTAGCATAGTGTAGCGTTGTGTCAACTATGACTCTAGTTATCAAATGGGAGGTCGTCACGAAAATGTCTGGACCGGCATTTTCCGGGAACGATGTTTGTGACATGTTTCCTGATAGTGGTCACTCGCGAGTCAACAACATAGGCCGGTCAGAGACCTACGACTGAAAGGCTCGAGCCTGGGATCTCGCACATCGATGTATCCCTACGTAGCCTTACGTGGCCCCACATACCGCGAAAATTCACACGCTAATCACACTTCGCATCCGCCATCGCGCCAAACCGCTTGTTTTCAAGCCCCGGCGGCCCCGCCCGTGTGGGTTCGATTCCCATCGCCCGCTCCATTCTCAGAGATAGGTAAGGATCCGTAGGGACACGAGATTGGGGTCAACACGTTGATCGTGTGGGAAAGCGTTGGGAACGGACGTCGATTTGGCGGCGGTCTCGTGTGCTGAGGTGCCCCTACGAAGCCACCAGCATTCACTCGGTTCATGGTGCAGCGCGCGTCGAAATCAATCAGGAAACGAGACTCATATGCAGCTCTGGAGGTCCACCCATTTCGTAACGATAGGATAGAGGAACAGTGCCGTCGATATCTGTAACGCCGAGTCTGGCTCCTAATTCCGCGCCGATCAAAGCGCGCCCCGAAAGCTTCATCCTTTCGTCGGACCCATAGAGGGCGGCGATCAGCCTGCCTGTAAACTGCGGTGATTCTCTTCGCAGCTTTGGTCTTGCGTCCTCCGGCAGCTTTGCAAGATAAGCACGCGCGCGTTCTGTATCAAGAGGCCCCATCCAGATAGAAATTGCTGCGACATTGAAGGGTCTTAGTTCTTTCGCCATATCGGCAGCCATCTTGTCGGCACCGGCTTTCTGCGCGCCGTAGGCTGGGCCGTAGTGATAGGAAACAGCTCCATAGTAGCCGGTGTTCACGATCAGGCCATGACCGTTTGTGATGAGTAGAGGAGCGGCGTGATAAGCGGCCACAAAATGCGAGCGCAGGCCGACGGTAATCACATCGGCGGCCTCGATAGGCTTCTCCCAGAAGCCGCCCGGCGCTGGAGCACCTACCAGCTTCGCAGCATTATTCACAAGAATATCCATGCGGCCGTGCTCTGCTTTCACGCGTTCGAAAAATGCGGCCACAGCTCCGTCGTCCTCATGATCCACAGCGACAGCAAATCCTCTCCCTCCGGACGATGTGACAAGATCAGCAGTCTCGCGGATCGTGCCACCATATTGCGAGTCGCCAGCCGCCACGCTCCGCCCGCTCACATAGACGGTCGCCCCCGCCGCACCTAAGGCGATTGCTATGCCTCTACCTGCGCCTCGACTTGCTCCGGTCACCACTGCGATCAAGGTTTGCTCCTTCGTTGTCAACCCGTTTTGTTGATGCTAAGTGTCTGGTGGAGACATCGCAAGAACGCACTAAAAAGTGCAATACTTACCTTTTAGTGACCAGACTTTGAACAAAATGAACCAACAGTCCTTGCCACGAACGTGCTCCACGGCGGAACTCGAAGAGGCCATAAGAACTATCGAAGGTAGATGGAAGATATTGATCTTGTTTCATCTCTTCGGAGCACCGGTCCTGCGATTCTCTGAATTGCGCCGAGCGATCACGGGTGTCTCGCAAAAGATGCTTATCCAGCAACTGCGCGACCTGGAGAAGGACGGCATCGTGGAGCGCAAAGTTTATCCTGAGGTGCCACCGAGAGTGGAATACAGGTTGACAAAGGTTGGGACGGCCCTTCGCCCGGCACTCAAAGCGCTGCAATCCTGGGCTGTCTCGCGGATGACCGAAGCCGCGAAAAAATAGAAGGTGCTTATTAGCCGACGTTCTCTCCCTTTATTATGTAGTCCATGCAATAGAGATCTCTCGAAAGAGAGGGCTGGGTCTGAAGCGATGACGTCAACCGTGCATTGGTAACCATACTGTTGCAGGGGAACTCGAAATCAATGGCGGCTGTCACGTCGCAGCCGATTAAGCGCGAAGGGTCCCAACCCACCCAATACCAGCGCGGCCAAGCCCGCAAGGTACAGCAGGTCCGTCTCGTATCCCGGCTGTCCGAAGTGAGCTCCGGCCGCGACCACCGACTGGAGCTTGATGGAGCTGAAGCCATTCGGCAGGTGTACGGTGAAGATGGCGAGAAGCAGCACAATTGTCATCGGGATACTGGCGAGAGGGATAAATGCTCCGACAATCACAGCCAATCCTCCGAGTAACTCGACAAGAATTGTCGCCCACGACAGCCTGCGGCCGGCTCCGTCACCGGCCGCAGTTGGCCGAAAGCGCCACGTCCGCAGGCTGGGGGATTCGCAACCTCCTCTGAGGAGTAACCGAACGCGAGCGCGCTTAGGAACGCGGTTGCATTCCCGTATATACGTATATACAATAAAAAATGGATATCAGCTTCGACTCAGCCAAGAGCGAGAAGACTCTGCTCGCGCGGGGCATCTCGTTCGAATTGGCGGCCGGGTTCGAGTGGAACAGCGCGCTCCTGGTCGAAGATCTTCGGAAAGACTACGGCGAACGGCGATTCCAGGCACTAGGTCTGATCGGAAATCGATTGCATGTGATGGTGTTCACGCCGCGGGCCAACAAGGCACATGTGATCAGTCTGCGCAAGGCCAACAAACGCGAGGTCAAACGATATGAAGCGCAAGTCTAATCCCCAGAAGGCCGATCGAGAGAACCCAGCGTGGACGAAGGAAACCTTTGCACGCGCTCGCAAGGCGCGTGATGTGTTGCCGGAAATCTTCGGTGCCGGGACTGCTGCCAAGATGTTGAAGCCTCGTGGACGACCGAAATCAGGCAAGGCGCGTACATCAATCTCTCTCCGATTGCCGCCGGAGACATTGGCGCGCTGGAAGGCCACGGGTCCGGGCTGGCAAACACGGATGGCCGAAGCATTGTCGAAAGCTGTCTGATTGACGTGTAAACCGTCCGGCGGCCGCACCTAGCACATCCAGTTACGAACGCTTGCTCACGTATCCCTACGTAGCCCCGCATACCGCGAAAATTCACACGCTAATCACACTTGGCATCAGCAATCGCGCCAAACCGCCTGTTTTAAAGGCTCGGAAGCAGCGGCCGTGTGGGTTCGATTCCCATCGCCCGCTCCATTCCCAGGATAGGTAAGGATTCGTAGGGACGCGAGAATGGGGTCAACACGTTGATCCTGTGGGGAAGCGTTGGGAACGGACGTCGATTTGGCGGTGGTCTCGTGTCCCGAGGTGTCCCTACGCAGCGCCAGCATTCATACGTACAGTCACACGCGGCGGTTTCCAAAAATAATTTGTGTGATTCCCACGCTGCCCGCGTAGCGAGAGCGACCGCAGGTGGCTGGACTCGGACCCGAAGCGGACGTTCAGAGCTACGTCGCGGAGACTCGCCAACCTTCACCCTCACGCGATAGGATGGCGGCACTGTAGCCCAGAGGTTCCGGCGTCACGCCATGCACGGCACTCCAAAGCTCGATGCGTTCGGTCATCAGCCGCAGATAGACAGTTGCCGGGTCTTCCGGTCCGCCGGGGTTCCAGCGGTAATGCGCTTCGGTCCAGACGGAGCGCTTGAAGTCCACATCATCCACAATCCGAGCAGGTCCGATCAGCGAAACATAGCTGCGATCCTTGTCGTGCTGGTAAAGTAGGGTCAGCCGACCCGTGCGCTCAACCTCCCGAACCTTTCGGCACCGACGGTTTGTCAGCACATCCACGGACCAATCGCCACTTAACGGTCTGGGCTGGACAATGCGGGCGTTTGCATCACCGCCATCTCCCTGCGTGACAGCGACACAGAACGTCACCTCGCCAATGAGTTTTCGCGCCAAGTTCAACAGAGGCTCGCTATTCACCGGACCCCTCCTAGGAAGACCGAGCGGATGCCCGATCAAGTGGAGCGTATCACGGCCTCTGCGGAGGCCCAACGATGCGGAGACGAGCAGGGTTAGGTCCGCTTATGCCCGTTCAGAGACCTCCGACTGGCAGGCTCGAGCCCGGATTTCGCCCACCGACGCATCCCTACGTAGCCCCACATACCATGAAAATTCACACGCCCATCACACTTGGAATTCGCCATCGCGCCAAACTGCGTTATACCCAATGACTGAAAGACAAGCTTAGAATCGACTCAGGAAGGCAAGGCTGAGCGCTTTAACTAAATTTACAAACGTCGTCACCGCGGAGGCGGGCATGCGCATCGAGATCATTTGCACCGGCGATGAAATTCTGACGGGCAAGACCGTCAATACGAATTTCAGCCACATCAGCAGGAAGCTTGAAGAAGTCGGGCTGTCGGTGAGCTGGGGAACTACCGTCGGGGATGATCGGGACACCCTGTTGGAGGCGTTCCGTCTAGCCGGGGACCGGGGCGACGCCGTGATCGTAAACGGCGGGTTGGGGCCGACTATCGATGACCTCTCCCAGGAAATTGCAGCAAAGGCGGCCGGCGTGAATTTGGTCCTCAACGAGCATTGGCTTGAACGGATCGACGCGCTATTTCTCCAGCATAACCTAGCAATGCAGCCGAATAACCGTAAGCAGGCCCTCCTGCCCGCGACAGCGGAAATAATCAACAATCCAATCGGGACGGCGTGCGGTTTTGAGTTGACTATCGGCCGGGCGAGATTCTATTTCACGCCTGGAGTCCCGAAAGAGCTGCACCTGATGCTTGATGCAGAGGTCATCCCACGACTGCTTGCGCGCAGCGGCACGACCACAATTTCGCGAGTGAAACGGTTCCATTCGTTCGGTCTCGGCGAATCGCATGCCGATTCGCTGTTGGAAGGGATCGAGGGTCTTGCACCGAATCGCGGCGTCAAGCTCGGTTTCCAGAGCCATTTCCCTCAGCTCGAGACCAAGCTTGCGCTGCGCGGTGCGGACGTGGCCGAACTCGCGCGCAGACTGGTACCGATCGAGGCAGAAGTGCGCAAACGGCTTGGCAGTTTCATCGTGGCGGAAGACGACGATACGTTGGAGGGCATCATCCTTGCCGCCCTTAAGCGCAAGAGTGCATCGTTGTCGGTGGTGGAGACATTCACCGGCGGCCGGATCGCCGCAAGGCTTGCGGCGCTTCCCGATGCCGAGTCTGTGTTTCGTCGCGGATTGGTCGCGCAGGCGGGGTCCGAAATTGAGGCCTTACTTAATCTCGCCGGCGGCACGCTTTCGAGCGGCCCGCTAACCGAGAAAGCAATTAAGGACGCAGCCCGCGCTACTCTTCTGGCGACACACTCTACCTACGCGCTCGTTGCACTTGCGGACCGGGACAAAATCGCGGACCCAGATGCTTACAGCCCTACGCTGTGGTTTGCAATCGCGACCGGCCAGCAAGTCGCGGTGCGGAGTAGCCGGTTGCTACGCTTCGGCGATAAAGAGTTTCTTCGGGCGGGAGCCGTGGAAATGGGACTCGACAGCCTTCGCCGATTTCTCCAAGGTCTACCCGTCGAGGAAAAAAACGATTTTGGCTAATCATTTGACGGGCAATCCGCCGCTGCCGAAGATCGCGGCCGTGATTGCGATCCCCAGATCGGCGTTGTCCGTCATCGTCAGCTTCAGGGCGGGCAGTTCAACACGACGACCGGCAAAGAAACCGCTCCCGGCATATTAGGCTGCGTGACGGTCGCGGACCTACTTAGATTTGCAAGGTGCGCTTTTCAGGATGTCTGGTGGATTCATGCGGGTTACATGCAGGCAATAACCTGCATGTCAACGAAAGGAGGAATTGGCGAGTGGACTCCCGGCAGGCGTCGTCGAGCTAGTGGTGCGCAGTGATGGCAATGCCCGCGGCGGGTGCGAGAGCGCCGAAGTACACCTGATACTCGTCATTCAGGGCGCGCACGGAATTGTCATGCGCGAGATCGTTCAGAAAAAGATCCACCGTGGACTTCGCCCAGACCACTCCATCCGGCCCGAGCCCATGGGTGGCATCTACTGTTTTGCCGTGCATGTACGCCCGCCATAGTCCAAAATTCCTCGCGCCAAACGCTCTGTGTCGGAAGTCGTGCGTGACATGGCATCATATCCATCGCTGCGATCGCACTACGGGGTCATTAGTCGGTGCTCACGACGCGAACAAATGGAATCTACGCCCAAAAAACTATTCGGATCGAATCAAAGGAAAAATGAATCCACTCGTCAGTAAGGTTCATGGCAAGGCAAGACGCTGGAGCGCTGAATATGCCGCGCTCCGCCAACTCTGCCTTGCGTCGGGTCTCAATGAAGAACTGAAATGGGGCCAAGCTTGCTACGATCTAAGTGGTAGCAACGTGGTTTTGATCCATGGCTTCAAGAATTATTGCGCTTTGCTTTTCATGAAAGGCGCTTTGCTTAAGGACCACAAGGGCATCCTCATTCAGCAAACCAAGAATGTGCAGGCCGCGAGGCAAATCAGGTTTGCTTCTCTTGCGGATATCAACAAGCAGAAAGCGGCAGTTAAGGCCTATATCAAGGAGGCCATTGCAGTGGAGAAATCCGGCGCCAAGGTGGCGATGAGAAGCGTGGCACAATTCGATGTGCCCGAGGAGTTTCAAAAGCGTTTGAATAATGACCCGAAGCTGGCCGAAGCCTTTCATGCGCTCACCCCCGGAAGGCAGAGAGGTTATTTGCTGCATTTCGCCGGGGCGAAACAATCGTCGACTCGCACCGCGCGTGCGGAGAAACATGCGCCGAGGATTTTGAAAGGGCTGGGACTCGATGATTAAGCCCGTGAAGCGCAAAAGCCTGGCTCCAGGTCGATCAGCCTGCTCCTAGGCGGCCATTTTCGAAGTCTGCTGCTGCCCGTTCAGAGACCGACGACTGAAAGGCTGGAGCCCGGGATCTCGCACATCGATGTATCTCCACGTAGCCTTACGTTGTCCCACATACCGCGAATAGTTACACGCTAATCACACCTGGCGTCCGTTATCACGCCAAACCCCATGTTTCCAAGCTCCGAACGCGCCGCCCGCGTGGTTCGATTCCCATCGCCCGCTCCAATTCTCGTTGTCTGGCGTGTCCCTGCGTTGTCCTCGGACGCGACTTAGCTTATCGCCCAGCTCCCATGGTCTCGACGCGGCTGCGACCGTTTCTTTGATCGAATGCGTCGATCGGCCCACAGAAGCGTGTTGGTCAAATGCCCCGCGCGTGTTCGCTGATCCACGCGGCCAATTCATCTTCGGTCAGTTTTCCGGCCGCGACGGACTGGATGATTTCCGCCGCGTCAACTTCCTCTGCGGTCAGTTCGCGTCCGTTCAATTGCAGGAACACGTCGATGACGGCAAGCGGGATCCGTTTATTACCGTCGGCAAAGCAATGGTTCCGCGCAAGCGAATACCCGTAGGCTGCTGCGAGGCGCTCAAGCGAGGGAGTGGGCGCGGAGTAACCGTATTGGTGTTGAGGCCGGCTGAGAGCCACTTCCAGATCAGCGATCCGCACGGGCCCGGCAAGGCCGCCGTGCTCGGCAATCAATTCGGCGTGCATCGCTGCCACGGCACGCAATGGTACCCAAACCGGTTTTTTCATCGGCGTTTGATGCCGAACTTTATTTTGCGAGTGCTCGCAGCGCGTTGCGATACTTCTTTCGCGTTCGGCCGAACGCCTTCATGGCGGATTCGAAATCAGGGTCGAAAGGGGTCAGTCGTGCGCCATCCGCGTCAGGGATTATGTGAAGCGTATCGCCTTCCGATACCCGCATCTGATCGGCGACTTCCTTTGGCAGGATGACTCCCAGGGAGTTACCGATCTTTCGAAGTTTCACTGTCATCGACATGGCCACGACTCCTGATTGGCGTGAGTTTAACAAATGTTAAACTCAATAGCAACCCATGACCGGTGGCCACGGGCCAGCTCGGGCCACGAGTCTTCCGCTTACGCCAATGCACCCATGCGGCCTTCCGACCGGAATCGCGCTAGACCGCGTCCAATGTTCGCAACGAGGGTGCGCGTGACCAAGAGCGCGGAGCCGAGCCAGCGTTCGACTTGAGGGCTGCGACTGATCCCGAACCGGGACCACTCGGAGAAGTGCTCACAGTTGTTTGTCAGCAGGCGGTAGCGGTTTTCGCCGAGTCTCGATCGAGCACGGCTAACAATGTCCCGGTCGTTGAGTGCTGGCGTGCTCCGGCACTCGATGTGAATCGGCCGGCCGTTCGCAAAGCGCTCCAGGGGGACCTCTTCGACGGGCCCCGGCCGGAAGTCGCGAGCCAGGCCCGCGTAGTGCACTACCGACCCGTGGCCGGCATAGATGCCGTGGTGTGTGTAACCCCGCCGCGTAGTGATGAGATGAGCGCCGATGGGTGGCTCCAGCGCTACACCGGCCTGCTCGCATGGCGCAGCGCGCCGCCGTGCCGATCCACCGGTGTTCTGCGACCGGCGCACCGGCGCGCCATCTTTCGAGACGAGACTCCCCGGAGGCCGGTGCATTCCCTGCCCAGAGGACGAGGTGGTCCGATCAGCGCCGTCGGCAGCGCAGATGCAGGGATCGCAGTTGCAAAGATAGTTCATCGGCGTCGGCACCAGGTAGGTTCAGGGTGACCGCAATGTACTGAGACCGTGCCCTGCCAGACTTGAACGTAACGGCTAATCCGCGCGGTGGCCGCGCCTCGGCGGGGAATCGGGCTCGAGAAGTCACCCGCGCTGGATGACCCTGGAACTGCTACCTGATAGGCTGCAAACGGCGTCAGGAGGTACTTCGTGGCACTACTAGTCGGAGCGTTGCTTGCGATCGCAGTAGGGGTACTAGCCACCGGCGTCGGCCTTGATCGCGACCGGGCCTTCTATCCGGTCGTAATGATCGTCATTGCCTCCTACTATGCGCTGTTTGCGGTGATGGGAGCCTCCACGCATTCACTCGTTCTCGAGTCATTGGTGGGTGCCGCCTTCCTTGGTGCCGCAGCGACAGGATTCAGGCGGACTCTCTGGATCGTCGTCCTCGCACTGGCAGCACACGGTGTCTATGACCTCACGCATGGAGCTTTCATAGCCAATGCAGGGGTGCCCGTTTGGTGGCCTCATTTCTGCCACACCTACGACCTGACGGCTGCGGCATATCTGACCTGGTTGCTCAAGACCAACCGCCTTCGCGCTGCTATCTGATCTTCATGCGACCTACGGCTACCGGGCGCATTCTGTTTTGGCGCGGTGGCAGCCTCTGGATCGGGCTGGCGGGCGAGGCAACTTCTTGTCACGCACACCACGCCGTCCAGATCGCGCTTCCCTTCCCTCACGGTCGCGTGCGGTTTCAGGATCGCACTGGGAATTGGACAAGCTATTCCGCAGCCCTGGTGCCGGCTCATCAACCTCACGCATTCGAGGCTCGCGCGCAGCGCGTAGCGCAGATCTTCGTTGAACCCGAATCGCGCGATGGGCGGAACTTGCAACGGCGCTATCACAATGAGGCCATCGTCGCCCTGCAGTCCGTGACACTAGAGCACGAGATCGCGGAACTGGCCGCGGCATACGAGGCACGCGCCAGCGATACCGCGCTAATCGAACTCGCTGGCGTCGTGATCGCCACGCTGTCCGAAAGCATCCCTGGGCCCACGACCCAGCCTGATGAACGGATTGCGCGCGCGGTAGAGTTGGTGCGCGAGCAACTTGGCGATGCGATTCCGCTGGGCAAGATGGCTGCCGCGGTGCACCTTTCGCCAGATCGTTTTCGCCACCTGTTTGTAAAGGAGACGGGAGTGAGCTTCCGAGCCTACTTATTGTGGCAGCGGCTCGAGCGCTCGCTTGCCGCCTATGTTGCCGGTGCGACCCTGACAGACGCAGCTCACACCGGAGGGTTCGCAGACTCAGCGCATTTCTCGCGCACCTTCAGGAGGATGTTCGGCATCGCACCGGGAAGCGTTCGGCCCGAATAGCCGTTTCATTCAATTGTTCGCTGCCCTAGGTGGATAGACTTCCTACCTCCAATCATCAATCTACCAGAGCATCGAATGAACGCAACAGCCAATAGTCAGAAGTCGGATTCGTCCGCAATAGGCGTCGCCACCGAAGGGAAGGGGATGACCTGCGGTTGTGGGCCCGCTTGCAAGTGCCAGCCCGGCGCAAGCTGCACGCCCGCCTGCAAGTGCGCCGCCTGACCGAGATCGCATCTCGTCCGGGCCGCTCGTTGAGCCGCCCGGACGCCCTTTTTCCGGCTTGTCGCGAGCGATCGCGGTGGAGCTGCCGGTCCGCCTCGGCGCTGTTCTGGCGGTGGTCAATCTGATTTTGAACGAAGGCTACAGCACGTCCTCCAGCGAGGAAGTGCTTCGTACCGAACTGTGCGATGGGGCTATTCGGCTCGCGATCGGAGACCGACGACTGAAAGGCTGGAGCCCGGGATCCCGCATATCGATGTATCCCTACGTAGCCTTACGTGGCCCCACATACCGCGAAAATTCACACGCTAGTCACACCTGGCATCAGCATGCGCACCAAACCGCTTGTTTTAAAGGCCCGGCACTGCCTTCCCTGTAAGTTCGATTCCCATCGCCCGCTCCACTTTTCGTTGTCTGGCGTGTCCTTGCGTTGTCGCAGGAGCGACTTAGCCTATCGCCCGGTTCCCACAGTCTCGACGCTGCTACAACAGTTCCTCTGATCGAAAGCGTCGAGGTGAGCGTATGGGCGGGGATCTTGGTCATGTCACGAACCGCTTGTGATCGGAAGTAGAGCGTGCCAAAGTCGTCGCTCTCAGGTTTCCACACTTTTCGGCGTGTATTTCTGTTCGCTCCGAGCGCTCCAACGGTACAGATTTTCATCCCCACAATGTGGACATTTGATCGCAGTCAATTGGTCATCGAAATCCGTCAACGCTTTGCCGCCCGGCGCTGTGTCCGCAATCGCAATGACTCGCCCGCACGATCGGCTCTTACACAACCAGCCTACGTAGACCTCGCCCGGCACCATCTGCCGCGGCACCCTGACATCGACGTGGCGCAATGGGGCTGACGCGACCGGTTTGTGTGATGGCGTACCCCGACTCTTTGTTGGACGTTTGATCGCCATTGCCACCTCTCCGTTGATGAACATAGGAGAGCCTACCGCGGCCGCAATGCATCTGCCAGCCCCGACTCAACGGACGAAAGCAGCACATTATGCCTAGGTCCTACTCGTCGGCAGGCAACCATTCCTTTGATCGAATGCGTCGATCGGCCCCTCGATCGAGCGCGCTCTCGATGGTCTCATCCGTCCGTCATCGACCCATCCTGCCAGTCGCGAGCGTCGCCTTTCGGGTGCCTTAACCGAGAACTTCTGGTGATAGTCCTCGGCGAAGCGATTTGTCGCACGGATTTTTGCGGTTACGTCGCCGGGGTCAGTTGACCGGTCGACTTTCAGTCGACGTCGCCGTCAATCCGCCGGCACACCAGCATGGAATCCGACGTGCCGCTCATGACTTCGTCTCACTCTTTCCTGAGAACTTCTCAGCGAACCACGAGCGTCCAGAATCTGCGTACGCGTGAGAGGCCGGAATGTTGAGTTCGATCTCCGTGCCAGAATACGGCGCCGTCCAGACTGTTAGCTTGCCGCCTACCAGCTTGGCGCGCTCGCGCATACCATGCAGACCGAAATGGCCCGCACGGCCCTCGGCGGCGAGGAAGTTCGGGTCGATACCCTTGCCATCGTCTCGGACCCGCAATCGAACGTGTCGCGCGTCATAGCAGAATTCCACTTCGATCTGTTCCGCCTCGGCGTGTCGGAATGCATTGCGCAGGGCCTCGCTCGCGACCCGGTAGAACTCGTCACGCACGATCGGGCGCAGGTTCCGCGGCGTGCCCTGCACCTCCACATGCAATCCGACCGGAGTGGCACTGCTCTCTTCGGCCGCGAGCTGGTCTCCCAGAGTCGTGATGGCCTGGGCCAGGTCATTGCTCTCGACTGTCGAGGCCCGCAACGCCTGCACGGCCTCCCGCCCCTCGGTGATAGCCTGCGCCGTCTGATCAATCGAGCTCCGAAGGACCTCCTTGGCCTCGGCCGGGCGCGTTTCGCATAGCGCTAAAACCGTTTCGAAGCGAAGCAGCAACCCCTGAAAGCTCTGCAGCAAGGTATCGTGCAGCTCACGCGCAATTCGCGTCCGCTCGTCGACCCGCACTTCCAGCTTCAGGTCGAACTCGCGCGCCAGCAGTCGCACCCGAACTCGGTACGCAGCGAACAGAAGCGCGCAGCCCGTCAGTGTGTAGAGCGCGTAGAACCACCGAGTTTGGTAGAAAGCCGGCGCAATCCTGAAGGCGATCGAGCTGCCTACCTCGTTCCATTTCCCATCGTTGTTGGAAGCGATTACATGGAAGGTATAGCGACCGGGGCCTAGATTCGTATACACGGCGTCGCGCCGGTAGCCGCCGTCGTGCCAATCGTTATCCAAACCATCCAGTTCGTAACGGAAACGGACTCGTTCTGGGATCGACAGACTGCCAGCCGTATAGTTGACTCGGAGGTCCTTCGTGTGAATAGGCAGCTCTATGAGAGATCCTCGATTGGCATATTCCTTGCCCTGGCTGGTGATACTCCAGATTCTCACCGGGGGTGGCAGCGCATTGCGAATCAAATGATCCGGATCGACTGAAATAATCCCGCCACTGAGGGCGAACCACAATCTGCCATCACTTGTCGCCAGCGCCGTGGGTACTGGCCGAGTCTGTATTGGGATCCCCGGGACACCGTCGAGGGAATCGAGAATCTCACACTTCATACGCTGATCGGGATCGCGAGCGAGATGCTCGAGTTCCTCGTGGGGAATGTGAGCGATGCCACCGATCGCGTTGAGCCACAGGTCACCACTCTTCGTACCGACGATGCCTGAGATACCGGTGAAGGAGCTGCCGCAGCCAGTCAGTACCGGGACAAACCGCTTGCCGTCATAGCGCGCAAAGCCCAGTTCGCCACCTGCCCAGATCTCGCCTCCCTGAGCAAGGAGTGCCGTGACGTGGCCTATCTTGAGACCATCATGTGCGTCGAATAGCCGGACCTTACCGTCTTGCATCCGCGCGACTCGACTGACGGTGTAGCCAAACCACAGAGCACCTTGTGGATCGGTAGTGTCTGCCTGTGGTGCCTCACCCGTGGGGAGCGACTCGTACAAGGACCAGCGCCCGTTGGTAACGTGGAACATCCCCTTCGTTGCGATGCCTACCCAGAGCGTGCCGTCACGATCACGTGTAATGAGTTGAACATCGAGTCCACGCAGCTCCGCTGGCAGCGGAGTCGTGACCACCCGGCCGCTCTCGAGGTGTCCAAGCGCATTCGGACCCCCGAACCAAATACCGCCCTCCGCATCGCGATGACCGGCGGTGAACTTCTCAGTATCCTGTTGTCCGACGATCGAGCCGTTGCGAATCTCGGTCAAGGAGCCAACTGGGGAATCTCTCCTCGGGCACGCGGCCCAGAGCGTCCCCGCCTCCCCGGCCACCAGTGCATACCCGATACCGGAACACAAAGGCAGTAAGAGGCGCACGGCGTTGGTCTTACTGAATCGATTAATACCCCCGTTCGTGGACACCCATACGTTTTCTTCGCGATCCTGGAACAGCGCCGAGACAAAAGTTGGTGCGGTTAAGCCTTCGACCTGACCAAAGCTCTCAACTCTAGCGGTCGACTCATCGATGCGCCCCGTTGCCGTCAGTTGATCTGCTGATACCCGGTGAAGCAAACTACCCCCGAACCAAAGATTGCCTTCCGTATCGAACAATACAGGGCCCAGTACGTTTTTTTCAGGGATCGACAGGCGCTCACCACCGTCGTGCGAAGTTAGTGCCGGATCCATACGGCGTAGAACCCCGCCGGGAAGCAGGCTCCAAACAGCGCCCGCCGGGGAAGCCGCGATGAACGGATGAGTGCTGTAAGGGACCTCCACCTCGGCGATCGCGCGGAAGTTGTTCTGTCCCGGATCTCTGACCAGTACTTGTCGCGTTGTCGCGACCCAGAGGCGCCCGGCACGATCCACCGCAAAACCCCGCAGAGGGTTGTCAAAGCTCGCGACCTTCTCCCAATGGTGACCGCGCAGACGCGCCAGCTGGTAAACAGCCTCCACCCAAAGGCCTCCCTCGTGATCCCACCCGAACTGGGTAACTCCGAAGTCCGGCAGACCGTCCCAGGGGCCGTATGAGGTGACACGCCCGTCGCGAAGATAGCTCAGTCCGCTTTGCATGAATGCAACCCATAAACCGCCATCCGGCGCAGCCGTGAGTGCCTTGATATTGATCGAGGGCAACGGTTCGTCTCCTGCTGCGGGATAGCGCACGAACCGGATGCCGTCGAAGCGAAACAACCCCACGCTGCTGCCGAGCCACAGCGTTCCGTCGGTGGACTGTGCGATGCTCTGTACCAGACTCGGAGCACCTTCAGCGGCGGAGTAAGCGCGATGATTCAATTGCTCGAGTATGGGCCCGGCACCGAGCGACCAGCCTGACGCACAGCAAGAGATGACCAGCAGTGCTGGACGGATACGTCTCGAGGGCCGTCTCAAGAGATGCCTCCCAATGACTCTGCTCGGTAACCCAGAGACCTTCGGATCTCCGAAAAGCGATACCGCGAGCCACCCGACAATAGGCTGCGCCGCGATAAAGTGCTAGGGCGCCCTCATCGCGCTGCAGCGACTTTTCTAAATGTTTCCACGGACTGGGCGGATCCTCCCCCTCTTAGGGGCTCGCGCGATAAGCGGCGCCGTCCAGGTCGCGGATTTCGAACAGGCAAAGCGTGAGATTGCAGCGAATCCAATGTTGGGTGCATTGTGGGGCTTCGCAGGCTTGCCGCCTGGGTTTCTCAATCTGTGCCAGCAGACCATCGATCGGTCCAAGGAGAAGGTTGAGAAATGGCTGGCGACCCACTGCGGACAGCGGTCAGGGTCCGCTTTTGGGTGACCGTGCGGCTACCGCTCACCGTCTCGAGCCGTCCTATACAAGGCGCCGGGTGCCCAATATTCCTCAAAGTGTTAAGGGTTGTCCGATTCCTGCCCTTCGTGACGGAGCATGCCATAACCGGTGAGGTGTGAGGGCAGGCGTCGGACAAGCCCCAAGGGAGGAAACCGCGGGAAAGTGCTGAGACGGTCAGCAACGGCGATGAGTTATGGGGATTTGAACGGAGGGAAGGACGTCGGGAGTGTTGATTACGGTGATGAATGCGCCGGCCATAGGGCCACGGCCAGCAGCGCCCGAGCGCCAGGATGCGGACTGTTGGCGCTGTGCCGTGCAAGAACGGAGGATATTTGCAGCGATGACCACGGGCGTTCGTGCCAGCGCCATTCGATGAAGCGCCGACCGTTGCGGTATCCGGTGCACGGCGAAGATACTTCGCCAGCCGCAAAACAGCGCGTACGTAAGCCTCCTGCGTCCTGGGCGCGAGCTTACGCAGCCGCATGTCCTCCAGCATGCGCTGACGCGGCGGGGAAATCTCTCGAGTGGAATCGTTCATGGCCCTGCTCCGGTTGCAAAACGAGGCGGAATGCCTCACTTCGCAACATACGAAACAGAACCTTAGAGATCAGCCGTTCGCAGACGCCAGATCGAAGCTACCCCTACCGCGCGAGAGGTTTAGTCCGTTGGCCGACTGCGGCCGCCGGCCGATTAGTATTTGCAAAGCGTCTCTCAGCTCCTCTTTTCCGCCACTTTTTCTGGGCAGGGATTTAAAAACTAGCGAAAGAGGATCGCTATGCGTCTCGCGATCAAGCCGGCATGTTCCTAAGTGGCGCTCGTCGATTCGAAGATACGTTTGCGCTCACTCGGTGTAACTAACGCGCCGAAAGGCGATTCCTTGCGCAGCGCGTCCGCCATTTCCGAGTGCTCCGTCATGAAGCGCAGTGTCTCGACCAACGGACCTTGCAGCAACTCATGCCACCGATCGTGATACGACCGGCCATGTGGATTTGCCTCGCGAAGTTTGGTCAATCGCGCAAGCGCGCGAGCACGCAAGGAGGGATCGCGGACAAGAAGCATTGCCACGCTCTCGTGCATCCGGCGGGAGCGAAGCGCCGCGACGTCAGTTCTTGCCCGAGCATGATAGCGGGTGGCACGAGCGTGGCCTTCCATCGTGACAGCACCTTGCGCGCGCAGCGCGTCGAGTGCCCGCCAGAGCGTCGGCTGACTGACTCGCGGCCGTAATGCAGCCATGATTTCACGTGCTTTAAGCCCTTCCTCTTGCGTGATGAGAAGGTTCAGGACCTTGTTTTCGAGAGCCTTCATGGCTTCACAACTCTCGCCCAAAAGTGGCATACTGAATAGATATTGAATAGATAATACACGTCATTCCGAGCTTCGTCCAGTACTGAAAATTCCGTTCCAAACATCACCGTCTTCCCATCATTTCGCCGTCCGATGCATCGGTCCGTCCAAGCTCACGCCGCACTTCGGGCAATCCAGTGGGCGGCCCGGAAATGCGGCCTGCTTCTTTGGACTACTGGCTCTCGGTCGCTTCATGGCGAATAACATGAACCGACGCCTTCCCTGACCGGATGTCCGTAACGAACTTCTTTGCGGTTGCGTTTTCAGGATCAGCCTTCAAATAAGCTTCGAACTCCGGAAGGGCCCTCTGCAGATCACCCTTTTTGACGTAAACAAATGCGAGCGTGTAATGGGCTCGCTCTTCACCTAGCTGAATAGCCCTATCCAAGTAAGGAATGGCCTTATCCATCAGCGTCGTTCCGGAAAGAAACCCTCCGTATTCATAGAGCGCTCGCCGGTTATTCTGGTCGATGGCGAGTAGTCGATCAAACGCGGCCATCGCCTTGTCGGCGCAACCCGGATAGTCAAGGTTGTGACCCATGGCATTGGCTGCGCCCTTGATGAAAAGTATATCTTCGTCGTCAGGGTAGCGATCCGAAATCTTGTCCAGCTGCGCCAAAAGAGCCTTTAAGTGCTCTTCGGCCTGGACGCGTTCCTCCGGACTCGAGAACTTGGGCGGATAAGACCTTGCGTGAGGGGCGATTTCATTGAGTGTGGCATTGAGATCTGAGAGTCGCACCGGGACGTCGGCGGCGACGGCAGACGCCGCGACCGTTAAGCCTATTAGAACAATCGCAAAGCGCGGCGCACTTCCGGCACGTGCGTATGCAGTTTTGCTTCCCAGCATGAATCTGGTGCTCATTCGTGTCTCTCTGGCCCCGAGCCCCGGGGTAGAGCGGATTCTAATGTATCTGCTTCAGCATGAATTTTGCTACCGAAGCAGAAGTCAGGAACTGGTAGTCCAGTCGAGAATGCCTGGCTGTTGGCCTTTGCGCCAAAACCTTCACGACTTGGTCACTAACTGAGGCTTTGAAATCATCCAATCGCAGGAACCGACCCAGTCTGCAGGCTGCGCCAGCTTACTCACCTTGAAATAGGCTCAGAGTGGCAGAGAATTAGCGCCCCTATGACTTCAGTATCTGCGGAATCGAAGACCTACTGAAGCTTCTCTGCGCCACTGCGCCGCCGCGCAGGTATCCCTCGTCGGCCACCGACGGAGCCGTTTGCTTGGCGCTGCAAGTTCCGGCTGTTCGACTGCCTCGCTGATCCCGCAAGGGGTCGCCGGACACCGCGTCCCCGCGACGCCCAGCCCGTCCGCCAGTCTGTGAGATGAGTCACTTTTATCATCCCAAAATTTGCGTTCTGGGGCTTAAACTTGAACAATTAAGAAAATGTAGCTACAATGTAGCATCATGAAAAGGAAGGATAGTGTGGTCCGCGCGCGCATCGATGCGGACTTGAAGGCTCAGGCCGCCCAGGTACTCTCTGGGTGCGGGCTGGAATTGAGCGATGCGATCCGATTGTTCCTACAACAAGTGGTACTGCAGGAGGCGATCCCCTTCCCGATTGAAGCGATGCGCCGCGTTGAGCGGCTGCCAGCCGGTGAGCTTTGGGCCATGAAGGCGGCCGCGCAGGCGCGCGACCAAGCCCCCGCGCACACTGCACGGGCGGATTTGTCTGGTGAGAACCGGCTCTTGGTGCGCTCCAGTATGATTCAGGGCGCCCACGTTCGCGGCTGGCCGTCGGGACGCGGCAAATGATCGGGCAGGCCTATGAACTCGCCTTGAGCGAGGAGGAGATTGCCGCGGTCTTGAAGTTCTGCGGCCAGGAAGCGCTCCTGGTGGGCGGCCAGGCCCTTGCCGTCTGGGCCCAGTTTTTTGTCGTCGAGCCCACCGGGGAACTCGCAGACAAGGTCACGCTCGATGTGGACTTCGTGGGTTCCCGGGCGGTGGCGAATGCGTTGAGCGCGGCGCTGCGGTGGCGGCTCTACGTCCCGTCGATGGAGGATTCGACGCCGCAAACCGCGAAGGTGAGCATCACGCTTCCCGACGGCGGAATCAAGCAAATCGATTTCTTGAAGTCCATTGCGGGCCTCGACACGGCGTCAATCGAAGCGCGGGCCGTGAACCTCGTGCTCGCCAACGGCGCACATATTCGGGTTCTGCACCCGCTCGATGTACTCGAGAGTCGGCTGCGCAATTTGGACCTGCTGCCCTCAAAACAAAACCCGGTCGGCCGTGCGCAAATGAAGCTCGCCGTCGGCGTCATGGCGAAATTTCTGCGCGTGTTGCTCGCGGAGGAATCGATGCGGGTGGTCCTCGACGCGGTCGAGCGCGTGGCGGACATTGCCTTCGATCCTCGGCTCTCACAGTTGCTCTTGGCGGAAGGGATCGATCTCCTGGGCGAGGTGCCGGTGCAGGAAATCGACTCAGGGCCCTTTCGCGAGCGCCGCTGGCCGCAGCTGCTCGCGGCGCAAAGCCGTCTCGCGAAGAAAAATGCCGCTCTGGTCAAGCGTCGCGTGCAGCTTCTAGAGAAAAAACGCAACCGTCACGCAGCCGCCGATTCGTTTCGGCGTTGAGCCAGGTGATCCCTGTGACGTAAAGCCCGCGGATGCGCTCCGAGCTGGGCAACTCGCACTTTGAGCCGCTCAATTGTGCCTGCTTGTTCGGGTTTTTGCATGACTTGGATCCCTGCGGGACTGATAGATCGCGCCAGACCACATTCGACTTGAAGATCCTGACGACGATTTTTTCTTCGGCAGAATACCCCACAGTCCGATGACAGGGGATGTTGAAGCCATCAGATCGGAATTACCAACTCTTTGTCGAAACGGCTAGCACGGTGGCAACGGCTTTTGTCGCCGCCCCCGCGGCCTCAACAAGTCTCGATATAACTTATTGAAGTCTTCCTCGTGTCCCTACGTGGCCTTACATACCACGAAAATTCACACGCCCATTACACTTGGCATTCACCAGCACTCCAAACCGGTTGTTTTCAGGCCCCGGAAGCGCCGCCCGTGCGGGTTAGATTTCCATCGCCCGCTCCACTTTTCGTTGTCTGGGCCTTCCGCAGTGAACTCGGCTACTCAACCTGGGTGTCGGAAAGTATGTCCGCCGAATCTGCGCTCATGACTACCGCACCCATTTTGTTCGCGCTGATGATGAACGACATTATGACGTCGCGGGGCACATCTGATTCCGGGAAGGTAAGGAAAAGGCAAGCGTCGGTTGGCTCCATGGAGACCCTGAATCCCGAGACATGGCCTTCCCCACAGTCCGACGCCCAAACCACATTGGCGCAAATTTCAGCTGCCAGTCGGCGGTAACCATCTGCGTTGAAGCCTTCGTCGCTTACCAAGTTGAGGGAATCTGCGACGGTCTCTGGCGGATCGAGCGACTTAACGACAAGAAAACTATGAGTCATGGTGTCCTCCTAAATCGGGCTTACTACCGGCTCAACCAATCCACAAGGGCCTGATATACCGGCGACGCCAGTTTGGGGTGCGACTGCAGATACTCGGTGAGGACGAACAGGGCGAACGCGGCGCCGTACCACATGCGCGTCGAAAGAGTCGATCTGCGCGCTGCCGTCCAGGCAAGCCGATAATGTGAAACATAGGAAGCAGCTGGCAATCGAGCCAACACGTATCCCCGCAGCGGCTCACCGGCAAATCTTCCATCCGCACCGGTCCTGCCATTGGGTACCAGTCTCACCAAATGGTGGCCGATCAGGAGCGAGTGGCGATCGGTCAGGACAGCGGGCCAATCATAACGCTGAATTTCTCCGCCACCGTCGTCGTACAGAAGCCCCAACGCGTCTATCCCGATGCGACTTTTCATGAGTTTTCGTAAAAAGAAGAATGAAAAAATCCCCGAGGCGAGGAAAAACGATGCACAGACGCCAAACTCGAAATTGACCAATTTTCGCACAAGAGCAGCCTGCTTGGTCGCGTGTGCCGCGCCCGAACCGCCACCCACCAACGGTATCATGATAACGAGAACGATAGCGAAGCCGAACGCGAGCCAGACACTGCGTCGAATCCGCTTCGCATACGAATATTGGATAGGTATCAAAGCCTGCCCACCCCTCGGCAGCGGCCAGGCAGTCAGGTTTTCAAACAATTGCGCGGCAGACACACGAGGAGTCAGCAGTCCGCTAAACAGCTCCGGCGCCCGCCGGTATTCCAGCCAAAGCATCAAACCGATGAGGAGTAGTGCACAAGCTATCGATGCGAGCCCAATGCGCAAGGTAACTGCGCCGAGATGACCGTTCTTAGTGAGACACGCGATTCCCCACACCGTCAGGCAGCCCGCGAGGATCGCGAGCGCGCGAGGTAAGGGTGGCGTTGACGATCGAGGATGCTGCGTCAAATTTATCGGCCACCTTGGAAAGTCCGTTTTCACCATTGTCATTATCGCGCGGCAAAAAGGTAGTGGGATTGCTGTCTTTGCCCCTTTATCCGCGGGCGATGTGATGGCGCTCACACTTCGGTATTCCGGTGGGCGCAATGCCGGTGAACGATCGGCATCGGAAGAGGCGCGGCTACCGCAAAGAGACGCAAGATCCTGTTCAAGCAATCGACGCCAAGGTAGCACCACCAAGGAGGTAACAGATGCCCATCAACCGCTTCCTGCAAGCAGTGATCCTGTCGGCCGCCGCCTGCGGCTCGCTGATGTTTTGGTATCACATCGACACCGGTCGGCCGATACCGGTTGCGTTGACGCTTCTGGCTTTATCGTGTGGCATTGCATTCGCACCCCTCGTTATCGTTCACCTGCCGCTGTTCCGCGCGTTCTATCGCCGCGACCGCTGGCCCGACGACCCTGCCATCGCCAAGACAAACCGATTGAACTTTACGGGATCGTTCCCGATGGCGAGCTTGATAGCGGGAGGAGCATTCGCACTGGCGTCGCTCGCACTCGGCGCCATCGATGTCTGGTTGCTGAGCTTTTGCTGCGCCGTTGCCTGCGGCATTACGTTCTTTTTCGTGGATCAATATGGTTTTCGCTGGAGCTACCCATGGCGCGCGAAGGATAGGCCGCCCAGTCCGCCAAACTCTAGCGATCGAAATACCGTGTGCCGACCGCGCCGGGAATACGGTGCGTTGTCACACGCAAATCACACTTGAGTAACGGCGCAACTAAGTGACGCTTCGACTCAGCCAAGAGCGAGAAGACTCTGCTCGCGCGGGGCATCTCGTTCGAATTGGCGGCCGGGTTCGAGTGGGGCAGCGCGCTCCTAGTCGAAGATCTTCGAAAGGACTACGGAGAACGGCGATTTCAGGCACTAGGTCTGATCGGAGATCGATTGCATATGATGGTGTTCACGCCGCGCGCCAACAAGGCGCATGTGATCAGTCAGCGCAAGAACAACGAACGCGAGGTCAAACGATATGAAGCGCAAGCCTAATCTGACCAGGTCTCCGAACTGCATCCACATTCACGCAAACGCACCACCTGCCGATTGCTTCGTCAATCGAACGTTACAGTGACCGCAATCCGGAATGCATTGCGTTATCTCAAGCGGCGACTGGCCCTCAGGAGCCTGTCGTCCTCGCCCCCGCGCCTGGAGGCTGGTATCGACCTATCCAGGCACTGATGGGCGGCAGGATTACGGTATCGCAAAATCCATGTTAAGCGAGGTTGAGATCTCCGTTAGCGTTACCGGAAAGCGAAAAGGCAGTCACTGCTATCGGGCAGGCTTGAGCGCCGCCGCCGGCGATCACGCCACATCATGTTGCGTCAGCCTTTCGCGTGCGGTGCATCAGACTTGGTGGTCACCGCGTGTGACGTCAGCGTGCCGATGTGATGGCGGCCCTTGACGGCGTACCACCAAAGACCTGCTCCGAGAATTACGGCGATATAGACGAACGCACCCCAGGTGTTGTACCAGGGTGTGCCGTAGACGGCTTCGCGCGGCCAGGCCAGGTTGAGCGCCATCCCGACGCCCCACAGCACCGCGACGATGTTGACTAACATTCCCCACTTGCCCATCGTGAAGTAGCCGCCGGCCATGAGATCTGCGGGGGGCCATTGTCCTTGCAGGCGCTTCTTTAGCAGCGGGCCCGTCACCATTAAGTACGCCAGGTAGATCATGATGATCGCAATCGAGGTCAGCACCGTGAAGATTTTCGGCTGCCCGATGTTGACGACCAGGATCAGTTCGGCAATGACGCCGATCACGATGGCAGGAACAATAGGCGTCTGCGTCTTGGGATTCACACGCGCGAGCTTTTCTCCGAACGGAAGTGCGTTGTCGCGCGCCATTGCGAAGGTCAATCGGATCGCCGCGGTATGCACGGCCAGCGAACACACCGTCACCGCGACCACGATGCAAATCAGAAAGATCTTGCCCAGCGGGCCCCACATAACCTGCTCGACAATGTATTGCAAGCCGCCGCTGCTGCTACCGATCCTTGGATCAGCCAGATTGGGTGCCGACATGACCGCGAACACCAAGATGGCACCACCAATGACAAACGACGCCAGTATGGCCCGCAGAATGGCCCGGGGTGCGGTGCGCCGAGGGTCCAGCGTTTCCTCACCCAGTGAACTGGCGGTATCGAAGCCGTACATCACGTATCCGGAGGCCAGCGACGCCACCAGGAAAGTGCCCAGAAAGCCCCCGCTCTTGCCAGCACCGTAGCCATTGGCGGAGAAAAACACTTCGGGACCTCGCTTGATATTGAGCGCCAGGATGACCGCGATGAGACAGGCAGCAATCAGCTCGATAAAGACGCCCGCGCTGTTGATCGTCGCCATCAACCGCACGCCGAGCGCATTAACGACGGTGGTGAACAGGATCAAGACCGTGCCGAGGACTACCGCGTTGGTTGCGAAATCATAGGCGCCACTGCCGTCGCCGATGAGCTGGAAGCCGCTCCATAGCAGCGGCAGGTTGAGTTGCAGCGCCAGCACCACGGCAGACAGGGTGACGATCGACGCGGTGAGCATCAGCCAGCCTGAAGACCAACCTACGATCCGGCTGCCCAGTTGTTTGGACCAGTTATAGACCGATCCGGCGATGGGGTATTTGGCTGCCAGCTCCATGAAGCACAGCGCGACCGCCAACTGACCGATGAGTACCAGCGGCCAGGACCATAGATAGGCCGGGCCGGCGGTGGCGAAGCCGAAGTAGAACAGCTGGAAGGTACCGGTGAGTATCGAGATATAGCTGACGCCGGCAGCGAAGCTGCCAAACGCCCCGATGCTGCGATCAAGCGATTCTTTGTACCCGAAGTGCTCCATGCCGCTGTCGGTCCGTGCGGTAGCCTCGTTCTTGACCATGCCTTTGTCTCCTCTGAAATGGGTCCTCGTTCGGCAACCCTACTGGCTCTCAGCTAACCGATCTTGGCACACATCGCACGACCCTCCGACGTTTCCGAGAAGTGCCACAGCGAATCTCGCATGCTCGTCTCCCGCCTCGGCCATCGAAGACATCATCTTCACTGTCTCGAGCGGTTTCCGATCACACAATAATAAAAGCGTCTCTGGAGCTAACAAGTGTCCAAATTCTCGGTGGTACCAAGTGCATCGCGGTCGATGTGAAGCCGAGTTAGTAAACCGAATAGCCACCATCGACCGGTAGAGTTGCGCCCGTGATGAAGTCGGCTCCACGGGAGGCGAGAAAGACGGTTGCCCCGATGATTTCATCTGATTTTCCCCAACGCTTGGCGGGCGTGCGCGCCATGATTTCGTCATTCATCGGCGAGCTGCGCACTGCCGCCGTCATGTCCGTTTCGATCCAGCCGGGCGCGATGGCATTGACCTGGATGTTGTATGGCGCTAATTCAATCGCAAGTGATTTGGTGAGCTGAACGATAGCTCCCTTGGCCGCGCTGTAGGAAGGCACAAGCCCCGATCCAAATATCGAGTACATGCTCGCGAGATTGATGATTTTGCCGCCGCTCTTGCGTTTGACCATCGATTTCGCAACCAACTGCGACAGGAGAAAGGAAGCGTTCAAATGAGTTTCTATGGTCTTATCCCAGACATCGGCGGTTTCGTTCAGCACCCCACCTGATAGTGCGACGATCCCGGCATTGTTGACCAAGATGTCGATGCCACCAAGCGTGCGTTCCACTTCGGCCACCGCGGGAGCCAATGCGGGCCGATCCGTCACATCGAGGGGCAACGCCAACGCGGGCTTGCCGATGGCCTTCAGCTCTGCGAGTACCAGTTGATTCTGTTCCGCATTGCGCGCGAGAACGGCCACGGATGCGCCGGCGCGAGCCAAGCCCAGCGCCATGGCGTGACCGATTCCGCGATTACCGCCAGTCACTACGGCAACACGACCACTCAGGTCAAAAAGCGAACCATTGCCAGCCATTGCGCCTCCCGGGATCTAACGATCAGATTAAAAAATTGAGCCGCGCCGGTTGCGACTATCGCGAACCGCCGGACGAGACTACCGGAGAGCACGAATGTCCGCTTAGGAGAATCCCGTTCTAGGACGCCACCGTCTCTAAGTGGTCCGGTCGGAGACCGACGACTGAAAGGTTGGAGCCCGGGGTCTCGCACATCGATGTATCCCTGTGTCGCCTTACGTGGCCCCACATACCGCGAAAATTCACACGCTAATCACACTCGGGATCCGCCGCCGCGTCAAACCGCTTGCTTTCCAGCCCCGAAAGCGTCTCCCGCGTGGCTTCGATTCCCATCGCCCGCTCCACTTCGTTGTCTGGCGTGTCCGTGCGCTGCCCTAGGACGCGACTTAGCTTATCGCCCAGTTCCCACAGTCTCGACGCGGCCACAACCGTTCCTTTGATCGATTGCGTCGATCGGCCCCTCGGTCGAGTTGGCTCTCGATGGTGTCATCCGTCCGTCGACCCGTTGCAGCCTGTCGTCACCGTCCGCTTCCGGGCGAGCTGATCAACTTGCTCATTTTAAAATCAACACGAACGTGCCAGGCTATGGCTGTAGGATTTGCGATCGAGGCGGCCGGTCCCGACACAAGTCAATGGCGTAGTCGTGGACCAAACTATGTTCGAGAGTTCCGCACGGCGTGAGTTCGAATACAAAAATAGCCGTCAACACTTTCTTGTAATGCGGACCGGTGCCAAACTTAGAGTCTCTAAGGTACTGCTCGGCCGCCACAATTAGTCGGTAGGTGGACGAGCCCGAGGTACCGTCCATGGTGAAAGGCTCGACGGCTTTACCATCCGCATTGACTGTGAAACGAAGGACCACCTGTCCCGTTTCGCCTGACCGCAGTGATGCGGCAGGGTAGTACTCACCGGCATCTCGCGGTGGCGCCAAGATGCTTGGTGCAATTGCTCGATCCTCTGGCGAGGATACGTTTTGGGCTGAGGAATGTCCGCTTACCACAATGGCGCCCACCAAGACTGCGCTCAAGACCCGGGCGTTGAACGTCACGAATAGGCTTCCATGATGCCGTGAAAGCGGCTGACCACTTAACGATACCGCCATGTCTGCTCAGGAGCAATTCACATCAAAATGCCATCGGCGGGTTTTGGCTGGTCAGCGACCGATTTGCTGCTCCAGACCGGTCATTCCGTTCGAATTCATTAACACGTCAATTTAGCTGCCGGCCGGTAATGTACCAAGGTGCCCCGAAGCCGCCCGACAGGACTCCCGAGAGCGACTGGCAGGAATCGGCTAAACTAAAAATTGGCCGACGGTGTTTTGGCAAGGTGGGATCTCGGCTGCGGGAGGCGTATGTCAGCGGCGCTGGTGATTGTCTATGTCTGCCTTGCGACGGTCGAGGTTGCCGTCGTGGTCGCCTGGGTACTCGCGACGCGCAGGCACCGCTGGCCGGTCCGCCCGTCCAGTAGCGACATCGTGATCGGCGGCGTGACGAGCTTCCTCGATACGCTCGGCATCGGCAACTACGCGCAGATCACGGCGTTGTTCAAACTGCGCAGGCACCCGCCGGACGAACTGATTCCGGGGACTCTGAACGTGGGCAATGCCGTGGGGATTTTCTTCAGCGCGGCGCTCTTCATCACGACGGTTCAGGTCGAGCCCACGCTTCTGCTGGCGATGGTCATCAGCGCCGGGGCGGGCGCCTGGATCGGCGCCGGAATCGTTAGCCGAATGCGTCGCCGCGTGATCCAGGTGTTCATGGGCGTGGCACTGTTACTCGCCGCCGTGTTCTTCACGATGACCAACCTCGGCATCATCCCGCCGACCGGTTCGGCGATGGGGCTCGCGGGCTGGCGGTTCGCCTTGGCGGTCGTGGCAAATTTCGTCCTCGGCGCGCTCATGTGCGTCGGTATCGGCAACTATGCGCCCTCGATGGCGCTGCTCGCATTCCTCGGAATGCACCCCATCGCCGTCTACCCGATCATGATCGCAAGCGATGGCGTGTTGATCCCGGTGGCGAGTCTCGGCTTCCTGCGCTCCGGCCGCTTTGCGCCCGCGGTTGCGGTCGGGCTCACGCTCGGCGGAATCGTCGGCACGATCGCCGCTT
>Ga0179592_10000153_pt1 | contig 28659 bp, 26 predicted proteins | sample CZODoug2_1_08_16_FD_148623 | JGI IMG/M metagenome (GOLD analysis project Ga0179592, IMG submission 148623) | Vadose zone soil fungal communities from Angelo Coast Range Reserve, California, USA - CZODoug2_1_08_16fungal (Illumina Assembly) | ecosystem: Environmental > Terrestrial > Soil > Vadose...
GAGACCACGGCCGCGGATCCCAACGATCGTCCGGACCTCGTGTTCAAGACCAGCGACGGCTACATCACCGCCGGCACCATCTCGGATTCCGAATGGCAGGGCTTCTGCAAGGCGTCGGGCGATCCGGAACTCGCCAAGGATCCGCGGTTTGCGACGCCGTCGGCGCGCTCGGTCAACGCCACCGCCCGCATCAACAAGATGGCGGAATATATCAGCCAGCACAACACCGCCGAATGGCTGGAGCGATTAGATGCCGCCGACGTGCCCTGCGCGCCGATCCTGCGCCGCGGCGAGATCATTCATAACGAGCAGGTCGTTGCACGCGGCATCATCTCGGAGTTCGACCAGCCGATGGTCGGACGTGTGCGGCAGCCAAAGCCCGCGGCCCGCTTCGAAATTAATGAGGCTGTGATCGGCGGACCGGCGCCCCGCGTCGGCCAGCACTCTCGCGATGTGCTGCGCGATCTCGGTTACGACGACCGCGCCATCGACAAGATGGTCAGCGAAAAGTCGGTCCGGGTAGCGGTTTAGTCCGTTCAGGTTTTTTGCGGCACCGGAACGATCGGCGTCAGCGGGACATTCGCCGCCTTGGCGAGCTGATAGGCCGGTCGGGCCTGGATGCGTTCAAGATAGGGATGCGCGTTGTCGCAAATGCCGACGCCGTAGGCGATGGCCCAATCCAGGCAAGTCGTCAGCAGGATATCGGCGCTGGTGAACTTGTCGCCCATCAGAAACTGCCGGTCATCTGCGAGCGCGACCTCGACATGACGCAACTGCTCGCGAAAATACTCGCCGGCTTTGGCGACCACCTCGGGCGCAACGCCGTAGATCGGACCGAGCGCGTCGGCCCGATGCCGGCGCATCACGTAAAGGCTGGTGGAATCCAGTTCCGCCACAACAAAGAAGCACCATTCCAGCCAGGCGGCATATTCGCGCGGCGCTTCGGGAATCAGTGAGCGCTCCGGCGTGGAGTACATCCGCGAAAGGTAGGCAACGATCGCCGCACTTTCGCCGATGCAAAAATCGCCGTCCTGCAGCAAAGGGACCTTTTGACGGGGATTGAGCTTGGTATATTCGGCTGTCTTGGTCTCACCGGTTCGCGGCCCAATCGGCTTCGTTTTATAGGGCAACCCTAGTTCGTGCATGGCCCAGTGCGGACGAATCGTGCGGCTCGTTCCAACTCCCCACAGCGTGAGATCCGGAGCTGCGCCCATGTTACCACTTCTCCACGGAGGGGCGGAGATCGAGTTCATGGGTCCAGCCGTCCCTGGTTTGCTGATGCGCGAACCAATAGGCTTCGGCGATGGAAGAGGTTTTCGTGAGGCTGTCCGGAGGGATGTCACTGGCCTCGATCCCTTTCGCCGCCTTCATGCGCAGATGGATGGCTTCGCTGTCCACGCCGGCGTCGATCAGGAGATGCACGACGTGGATATTCTTGGGCCCGAGTTCGCGGGCCATGGCCTGGGCCACCGCGCGAAGGCCGAATTTCGCCGACGAGAATGCCGCAAACCCCTGGCCACCGCGGATGCTGGCGGTCGCCCCGGTAAAGAAGATTGTACCGCGCGCCCGCGGAAGCATGTAGCGCGCAGCCTCACGGCCGACCAGAAACCCGCCGTAACACGCAAGCTCCCACGCCTTGAAGAACAGCTTTTCGGTCGTATCCAACAGCGGCTTGTTGACGTTCGATCCGGCATTGAAGAGACAGACCTCGATCGGTCCGATGTTCTTTTCGACGTCGGCAAACAGCTTCTGAACTTCGGCTTCCTGACGGGCATCGACGCTGAACGCGTGGGCGTCGAGGCCCGTGGCCTTCAGCTCGTCGACCAGCGCTTGCGACTTGGCTGCGTCACGCCGGCAAATGCAAACTGCATAACCACCCTTGGCAAAACGCCGGGCGACGGCCGCGCCGATGGCATCGCCTGCGCCGACAAGTATTGCTACGCCGCGGCTTTCCGCCATCCTCATGCCTCCCAACGAGTTCTTATTTGATACTTAATTAAATACCGGGATCCGGGCTCATTGTAAATAGGCGTGCTCTGCAAGTATTGCAGCTGTTGGACTAAGCGAACCCACCCTCGCCAAATGGAACCGAAAGGTCAGCAGAATGTGATTGACGAGTTCTAAAAAAGAACGTTAATTGATCCGGCGATAGCCCGCGCGAAAAGGCGGCCGGATCGATCTCGGGAGGTCAGCCATGGCGAAACTGTCGGAAGCGATTGATCTCGCCGGGATCGCCGCCGGACTTCCGAGCCGCATCCATGAGGTCATTGACCGGCACGTTGCCTGTTCTCCCGACCGCATTGCGCTGATCGAGGACGGCGCCTCCTGGAGCTACCGCGAACTGGATCGCTCGGTTGCGGATACCGCTGCTGGTCTTAGATCGCTCGGCGTCAGGGCGGGCGACCGGATGATCATCGTCAGCGAAAACTGTATCGCGCTTGCGGCGTTGCTGTTGGCGGCGAGCCGGATCGATGCGTGGGCGATCGTCGCCAATCCGCGATTGTCGCCGCGCGAACTGGACCAGATCCGCGATCACAGCGGCGCGCGGCGGATGTTTTTCACCTCGGAAGTGTCGAAGGAAACGGCGGCTCACGCCTCGCGCTGCGGGACGGAGACTCGGCAACTCGGCCCATTCCAGCAAATCGATGTCGGCGCGCTGAACGAAAGCGCCGTGGCCGAACCGGTTGAAAGCGATCCAACCAAGCAGGTTGCGGTATTGATCTACACCTCGGGAACGACAGGCATGCCGAAGGGGGTGATGCTCACCCACGATAATCTGCTTGTCAGCGCCAAGACAACGGCGCATTTCCGAAAGATGGATGCCGGCGACAAGGCATATGTCGTGCTGCCGATCTCGCATATCGTCGGCATCTCGCTTTTGATCATGACCCTGATGGTCGGCGGGACGGTCCGTCTGGTCAGCAAATATGATCCCGCGGCACTGGCCAAAGCTATCGCCGAAGAGGGAATCACGATCCTCAACGGCGTGCCCGCCACCTACCAGCGCCTATTGGAATACAAGGCAGTGGCCGGTCTCAGGCAACTCGACCGCGGATCGCTGCGTCTGATCGCGGTGGCCGGGGCTCCGCTCGATCTCGATTTGAAGTCGCGCGTCGAACAGGAACTCGGCCTGCCGCTTTCGAACGGCTACGGCATCACCGAATGTTCGCCCGGAATATCCGGAGTGCGCTTCGATGCGCCGCGCGCCGATCATGCGGTAGGGACGCTGTTGCCGGGCATCGAGGCTCGCGTCAGGACGCTCGACGGCATACCGGTGGCGAAAGGTGAAGTCGGCGAGCTTCACGTTCGCGGCCGCAACGTCATGCGCGGCTACTACCGCGCCCCTGATCTGACGGCGAAGGCCATCGATAGCGAGGGCTGGTTCAACACTGGCGATCTCGCGCGCTTCGACGGCGATTGCCTCTATATCGTTGGCCGCACCAAGGAAATGATCATCCGATCTGGCTTCAACGTCTATCCGGCCGAGGTCGAGGCTATCCTCAATTCGCATGAAGCGGTGGTCCAGTCGGCTGTGGTCGGCCGCGCCATCGAAGGCAACGAAGAGATCGTTGCCTTTGTGCAGCTGATGCAGGGTTCACCCGTGAAGCCGGCCGATCTGATGGCTTTCATCAACCCGCAACTCACCTCGTACAAGCGGCCGTCGGAGATCATCGTGCTGGAGGCACTGCCGGCCACCTCGACCGGCAAGATCCTCAAGCACAAGCTCGCGGAGTCCCTGCACGGCGCTTAACCGACACGGAGTGAGCCACGCCTTCGTAACTGACAGATTTGACCTGACCGGGAGAACAGCCTTGCAGAAGAGAAACGCGACCGTGGCCGTGATCGGCGCCGGTGACTATATCGGCGGCGAGATCGCCAAGAAGTTTGCTTCCGAAGGCTTCACGATATTTGCCGGCCGCCGCAACGGCGCCAAGCTGGAACCGCTGGTGAAGGAGATCGAGGCGGCCGGGGGAGAAATCCACGCGCGCTCGCTGGATGCGCGCAAGGAGGAGGAAATCATCTCCTTCTTGGGGAACGCCGACAAACACGCGCCACTCGAAGTGTGCATCTTCAACATCGGCGCCAACGTCAACTTCCCGATTCTCGACACCACCGAGCGCGTGTTCCGCAAGGTCTGGGAAATGGCCTGCTATTCCGGCTTTCTCGCAGGCCGGGAAGCGGCGCGGCTGATGCTGCCCCGGGGCAAGGGCAATATCTTCTTCACCGGCGCGACGGCGAGCCTGCGCGGCGGAACCGGCTATGCGGCCTTCGCCAGCGCCAAGTTCGGCCTGCGCGCGGTGGCACAGGCGACCGCGCGCGAGCTCGGTCCGAAGAACATCCACGTCGCTCATCTCATCATCGACTCCGGCGTCGACACCGAATGGGTGCGGCAGCGACGGATCGAGGCGTTGGGACCGGATGCGCTGGACAACCCTGATCTCCTGATGCCGCCGTCGTCTGTCGCGGAATCCTATTGGCTACTGTATCAGCAGCCGCGTAGCGCCTGGACTTTCGAGCTTGAAATACGTCCGTTCGGCGAGAAGTGGTAACGGGGAGCCGCTTGCGATGGAGCTGAGCCTTTCCAGAGAGGACGCAGCGTTTCGCGACGCGGTGCGTACCTTCATCGCGGAGAACTATCCGCAGGAAATGCGCGTTGCCAATCCCGAGACCGACCTTACCAAGGAGCAGATGCTGCTCTGGCACCGGATCCTCTACAGACAAGGATGGATCGCGCCGCTGTGGCCAAAAGAATATGGCGGGCCCGGCTGGTCGATCACGCAACGTTTTGTCTTCGAACAGGAGACTTCGCGCGCTGGGACGCTGCCGCCGCTTGCGTTCAGCGTCACCATGGTGGGGCCGGTGATTTACACATTCGGCAGCGACGCGCAGAAGGAGAGGTTTTTGCCGCGAATTCTCTCAGGCGAGGACTGGTGGTGCCAAGGCTATTCGGAACCGGGCTCGGGCTCCGACCTCGCCTCGGTCCGCACCAAAGCGGTGCGCGATGGCGATCACTACATCGTCAACGGCCACAAGACCTGGACGACGCTGGCGCAGCATGCCGACTGGATCTTCTGCCTGGTGCGCACCGACGCGGCGGCAAAGGCGCAGGCCGGCATCTCGTTCCTGCTGATCGACATGAAATCGCCGGGCGTGACCGTGCGTCCGATCATCACCATCGACGGGTCGCACGAGATCAACGACGTATTTCTCGAAGACGTGCGCGTCCCCATCGAGAATCTGATCGGCGAGGAAAACAAGGGCTGGACCTATGCCAAGTTCCTGCTCGGCAATGAGCGCACCAGTATGGCCAGCATCGGCCGTTCGACGCGCTATCTGAACCGCCTCAAGCAGATCGTGAAGACCGAGATCCCCGAGGACGATCCGAGCTTCGGCGAATTCATCAAGGACATCGCACGCGTCGAACTCGACGTGCTCGCGCTCGAGGCGACGGAACTTCGCGTCGTCGCCCAGATGTCGCGCGGCATCGATCCGGGACCGGCAGCCTCGCTGTTCAAGATCCGGGGCACCGAGATATTCCAGCGCATCACCGAGCTGACCCACCAGGCGATCGGCAATTACGGTCTTGCTATCCGCGAGCAGCCGGTGGGCGCCAATCGCTTCATGCCAGGGCCGGATTACGGACATACCGCGTCCGAGAAATATCTGAATTCACGCAAGCTCAGCATTTACGGTGGGTCGAACGAGATCCAGCGCAACATCATCGCAAAAGCGGTGCTCGGTCTTTAACGCCAGCGAACGAGGGTTCCGGTGGACATTCAGTTGACGGAAGAACAGGAATTGCTTCGAGGCAGCATTCAGCGGTTGTTGCGCGATCAGTACGATTTCGACGCGCGCCGCAAGATCGTCGCGACCGACGAAGGCTGGAGCCGGAAGCACTGGAATGCTTTTGCCGAACTCGGTCTGTGCGCGGCGCCGTTCCAGGAAAGCTCCGGCGGCCTTGGCGGCGGTCCGCTGGCGACCATGATCGTGATGCAGGAATTCGGCCGCAACCTGGTGGTCGAACCGTTCTTCGAGACTGTGGTTCTCGCGGGCGGCCTGATCGAAGATGCCGGTTCGCCGGCGCAGCGCAAGGCGTATCTGCCACAGATCATGGCCGGCGAATCGATTTGGGCGCTGGCTTGGGCGGAAGGACGTTCGCGCTACGACTTTGGCAACGTCGCCACGACGGCGCGGCGTCAGGGTGAAAGCTATGTTCTTGATGGTACCAAGGCGGCGGTGATTGGTGCGCCCTGGGCCGACAAGTTGATTGTCTCGGCGCGGACGTCGGGCGGCCCACGTGATGGCAGCGGAGTGAGCCTCTTTGTGGTCGACCGCCATTCGCCGAATCTTCATTTGCAGGGCTTCAAGACGATCGATGGCCGCTGCGCCGCCGAAATCACGCTGATGAATGTGCAAGTCCCGGCCAGCCAGTTGCTGGGAACGGAAGGCGAGGGCGTCGCCGCTCTGGAGGCCTGCCGCGACCGCGCCATCGCAGCACTTTGCGCTGAAGCCGTCGGTGCGATGACTGAGCTGAATTCGTCGACGCTTGAATACAGCAAGACACGCAAACAGTTCGGCGTCGCGCTCGGAACGTTTCAGGTGTTGCAGCACCGCATGGTCGACATGTTCATTGCGCTTGAGGAGGCGATCTCACTCACGCAACATCTGAACCTGAGCCTCGCGGCCAGGGAGCCGCATGGATCCAAACTGGCTTCCGGAGCGAAAACGAAAGTCGGCTATGCCGCACGATTTGTCGCCGAGCAGGCCGTGCAGCTTCATGGCGGCATGGGCATGAGCGACGAATTGAACGTCGGTCATTACTTCAAACGGATAGCGTCGATCAACGTTCAGTACGGTGATCCCACCTATCATCTGATGCGGTATGCGCAGCAGAATTAGTGTCGTTCCGATGTGGCAGTCGATGTCGCGTCTAACCCGAGGATAAAACATGACTGATGCAGTGATCATCTCGACTGCCCGCACGCCGATCGGCAAGGCCTACAAGGGTGCGCTCAATAACACCGAAGGTGCGACCATGCTGGGTCATGCCATCTCGGCGGCGCTCTCAAGAGCGAAGATCGAAGGTGCCGAGGTAGAGGACGTCGTGATGGGTTGTGCCATGCAGCAGGGTACCACCGGCACCAATATCGCGCGCAAGGCGTTGCTCCGTGCCGGACTTCCGGTGACGGTAGCCGGAACGACGATCGATCGCCAATGCGCATCCGGACTTCAGGCGATTGCATTGGCGGCGCGGTCGGTGATCTTCGATGGCGTGGAGGTTGCTGTCGGCGGCGGTGGCGAATCCATCAGCCTGGTGCAGAACAACCAGATGAACAGCTTTCATGCTGTCGATCCGGAATTGCTCGCCATGAAAGGCGATGCTTACATCGCGATGCTCGACACCGCTGAAATCGTTGCGAAACGCTACGACATATCGCGCGAACGTCAGGACGAGTACAGTCTTGAGAGCCAGCGCCGGACGGCATCTGCCCAGCAGGGCGGCCGGTTCAATGACGAGCTTGCTCCGATCAGCACTACCATGGCGGTCACGGACAAGGCGACCGGTGCGGTATCGTACAGGCAGGTGACGCTCTCGACGGATGAGGGGCCGCGTCCCGATACGACTGCCGAAGGACTCGCCGGCGTCAAGCCGGCCAAGGGGCCGGGTTTTACGATCACCGGCGGCAATGCCAGCCAGCTGTCGGACGGCGCAAGTGCCGCCGTTATCATGAGCGACAAGCTCGCGGCACAGAAGGGCCTAAAACCGCTCGGTATCTTCCGTGGCTTTGTCGCGGCAGGTTGTGAACCCGACGAGATGGGGGTTGGTCCGGTCTACGCCGTGCCTCGGCTTCTCAAGCGGCACGGACTCTCGGTCGACGATATCGATCTCTGGGAATTGAACGAGGCCTTCGCGGTGCAGGTGATTTATTGCCGCGACAAGCTCGGCATCGATCCGGAAAAGCTCAACGTCAATGGTGGCTCAATCGCGGTCGGCCATCCCTACGGCATGACCGGCGCGCGCCTGACCGGTCACGCCCTGATCGAGGGCCGCCGGCGCAAAGCGAAATACGCGGTTGTCACCATGTGCGTGGGCGGCGGCATGGGCGCCGCAGGCCTTCTCGAAATCATTCATTGACCGAAACCAACAAGCCGGCAAAGCTTGGCGATCGCAAACATATTGGAGGCGTGCGTGAAAACAGCAATCACCGAGATGTTCGCCATTGAACATCCGATCATCCAGGGCGGAATGCACTATGTCGGATTTGCCGAACTCGCAGCCGCGGTGTCGAATGCCGGCGGCCTCGGGATCATCACCGGCTTGACGCAAAGAACACCGGAATTACTGGCCAAGGAAATCGCGCGCTGCCACGACATGACGGACAAGCCGTTTGGCGTGAACTTGACCTTTCTGCCGACCTTCAGTGCGCCGCCCTATCCGGAATACATCGCCGCCATCAAGGAGGGCGGCATCAAGATCGTTGAGACCGCCGGGCGCAGTCCGGAGCAATACATGCCGGCGCTGAAGGCGGCCGGCATCAAGGTGATCCACAAATGCACTTCGGTGCGGCATTCGCTGAAGGCCGAACAGATCGGCTGCGACGCCGTCAGCGTCGATGGCTTCGAATGCGGCGGCCATCCCGGCGAAGACGACATGCCGAACATGATCCTGCTGCCGCGCGCCGCCGAAGAGCTGAAAATACCGTTTGTTGCCTCCGGTGGCATGGCCGACGCGCGAAGCCTGGTGGCAGCACTTGCGCTCGGCGCCGCCGGCATGAACATGGGAACGCGCTTTATCGCCACGAAAGAGGCGCCGGTGCACGACAACGTCAAGCAGGCGCTGGTTGCAGCCACCGAACTCGATACGCGGCTGGTGATGCGGGCGCTCCGCAATACCGAGCGCGTTCTCAGGAACAAAGGCGTCGATCGCTTGATCGAGATCGAGCGTGAAAAAGGCAGGAGCCTCAAGATCGAGGACATCCATGCCGAAGTCGCCGGCGTCTATCCCAAGGTCATGATCGACGGCAAGATGGATGCCGGCGCCTGGAGCTGCGGGATGGTAGTCGGATTGATCAAGGACATTCCGACGGTCAAAGAGTTGATCGATCGCATCATGGCCGACGCCGAACGCCTCATTCTGGACCGGCTGGCGGGATTCCTTGGCGCCGAAACCAAGGCAGCGTTGAAGGTGGCTTGAACCTTTGCGATCGACGAACGATCGGTGATCTCCACGCCGGAGATCGCGACTTCGGCAGCATCAAAACGGGAGTGGTTGAATGGCAGAAGGTCGGATCGAAATCGACACCGGAACCAGCGAGCTATTGTGCGAAATCCGGGACCGCGTCGCGCTCATTACGCTCAACCGTCCCGAAGCGCGCAACGCGCTCTCCGATCATCTGACCCCTGCACTGCGGCGGATGATCAAGCAATGCGGCGACGATCCCAACGTCGGTGCGTTGCTGATATCAGGCGCGGGCAATGCCTTTTGCGCCGGCGGCGATGTCAAAGGCATGGGGAACAATGCCAACAAAGCCGAAATGGCATTCGAAGAGCGCGTTGCAGACCTGCGAACCAAGCAGCGTACCCTGACGGGCGCGCTGGTGGCGGTGAGAAAGCCGACGATTGCAGCGCTTCCAGGACCCGCGGCAGGCGCCGGGCTTGCGCTCGCGCTCGCCTGCGATATCCGCATTGCCAGCGAATCCGCGATTATGGCTACCGGATACGCCCGCATCGGGTTGACGGGAGATTACGGTATCGCGTGGTTGCTGACGCGGCTGGTTGGAACATCGCGGGCGCGGGAGCTGATGTTCCTGTCGGAACGGATCGACGCTCGCCGCTGCGAGACGCTCGGTCTCGTCAACCGCGTCGTGCCCGACGCCGAGCTTCGCGGGACCGCTTTTGCCCTTGCAAAGTCTCTGGCAGAGGGCCCGTCGATCGCGCTGGCGCGTATGAAGGACAACCTTGACCACGCCGTGACGTCGGACTTTCTGGGTTCGATGGATGAGGAAGCGGAAAACATGGTCCGATCCGCACGGACGACCGATCATAAAGAGGCGGTGCGTGCCTTCATCGACAAACGCAAACCCGCATTCGTCGGGCATTAGGCACTTTTTCGACAGAATAGGCCACGGCTGAATGCCGTTGCGTTGTATGACGGTAATCATCTAATATAGCTGCGATTACAACCGATGCCGGGTGCGCCAATGCTGCCTCGAACCGTGTTCCGACGATATGAGTCCTGGCGAGGCCGCCTCCGTGGCTGACAAGCCAGTTGCGATCGTGACAGGTGTCGGTCCCGGCACCGGGTCCGCGATTGTCCGGCGTTTCGCAGCCGGAGGCTTTCGCGTCATCGCCCTGGCCCGGTCGCCGGAGCGCATCCGCGGGCTCGAGCAGGAACTTCCAGACACCCACGCGGTGATCTGCGATGTTTCCAGTGAGAGCCAGGTCGCGGACGCTGTTGCCAACGTGCGCAAACGATATGGCCCGCCCAATGTTCTCATACATAACGCGGTGGGGGGAGGCTGGGGGACATTTCTCGAAATCGAGCCCGAGATGCTCGAACGGAATTTTCAAGTGAATGTCATGGGTCTGCTGTATCTGGCGCGTGAAGTGGCGCCTGACATGATCAAAGCAGGCAACGGCGCGATCCTTGTCACCGGCAATACCTCCGCAATTCGCGGCAAAGCGAACTTCTCCGGCTTTGCGCCGACCAAGGCAGCCCAGCGTATTCTATCGGAATCGATCGCGCGCGATCTCGGACCGCGCGGTATCCACGTCGCCTATGTCCTGATCGACGCCGTGATCGATGTGCCGCGAATGCGCGAACGTCTGCGCGACGCGCCGGACGAATTCTTCATCAAGCCATCCGCAATCGCCGACGAATTGTGGCATCTCTACAACCAGGACCGCTCAGCATGGTCGTTCCTGACCGAGCTTCGCCCATTCGCCGAGAGATGGTGAGATAGAAATGCATCTCGTTGCCATCAGACCTTTTCCGGGTTTTCTATGGAGCCGGCGATGCGTTACGTAAAAATCGGCGAAGGAGGCACGCCAAGTCGCCACCAGCGCGCTTGCAACCATGATGGGCTCGATCGTGCTCGCCCGTGCGGCCGGCGACAAGATGCTGTCCGACGAAATACTTGAGGCCGGGCGGCAGGCTCTACGCAGTCACTCCGCGGCGCGACGATCAAGCAGGTAGCATTGCGAGTTCGACCAATCAACAAGAGTGATATGGAGAAGAGCGATCATGACTGAACATGTAAAAACCGAAGTGGCCGCGGGCATCATGACGCTGACGCTGGCCCGTGCTGACAAGAAGAACGCCCTGAGTAACGCCATGTATAGCGCCATGTCGGATGGGCTGGAGCGCGCAGAGAAAGATCCAGCCGTCCGCGTGGTTCTATTCCAGGGGGATGGCGACAGTTTTACGGCCGGAAACGACTTGGCCGATTTCAGCGCCCAGGCGAACGGCAAGGACACCGGCGAGAGCCAGGCGCATCGATTCATCAGCAATCTCGGCAAGGCCACCCGTCCGCTGATTGCGGCCGTGCAAGGCAACGCGGTCGGCGTCGGCACCACGATGTTGCTCCATTGCGACCTGGTATTCCTGGCCGACACCGCAAAGCTGATGACGCCGTTCGTAAATCTGGCGCTGGTTCCGGAAGCGGCCTCGAGCTGGCTGCTGCCTGCGCGGATCGGGCACGTCCGTGCCTACGCGATGTTTGCGCTGGGAGAACCTCTCGATGCCGCTACCGCATTGGCCTGCGGCCTGGCCAATGCGGTGGTGCCGGTTGCAGACTTGCGTGCCAAGGCTCTGGAAGCGGCCGAGGCCCTGACCAAGCGGCCGGCCGGCTCACTGAACCAGACCAAGGCGTTGATGCGCGATATGGACAAGATCGCCGCTCAAATCAGCCGGGAAGGCGCGTTGTTTCGCGAACGTCTGCAGACCGAAGAAGCGCGCGAGGCTTTCACGGCATTTGCCGAGCGTCGCAAGCCTGATTTTTCGAAGGTCGCAGGGTAGATCGCGGTCGTACGATTACAAACAAGGCAGGTCAGCTTACTCGATCAGACATCACTCAGCGACGCCAATGCCCTGGTGACCTCGGTCTTGACGAGATGCTTGCGATAAGCCGCCGACGCGTAACCGTCCGACAGACATTCGGCCTGTTCGCTAGCAAGCAAAGCGGCCATTGCGATGCTTTGGCTCGATAGTGGTTTGCCGATCAGATGCGCGCTCGCGGGATCAGCCTCGAAGGCCCGGCCGGTCGCGCCGGTGATGCCGATACTGGCTTCCGCAACGACGCCGTCTTGCAGGCGCAGCGCGACGGCAACACCGACCACGGCATAGCCGCTCGCCGGATGGCGGATCTTGCGATATCGGAACTGCGTACCGGGGTTGGGGCGAGGGATATGGATCGCCACCAGCACTTCTGCCGGCTCAAGCGCGGTGGTCATGATGTCGACGAAGAAGTCGTTTGCAGCGATATGTCTGCGGCCGGTCGGGCCTGCGATCTCCAGTTCCGCGTTCACTGCGATCACGACCGCCGGCCAGTCGGCCGCAGGGTCGGCATTTGCCAGCGAGCCGCCGATCGTGCCGCGGTTACGCACCTGCGGGTCGGCAATCAGATCGGCGGCTTGATGGAAGATCGGTAACACTTTTTGCAGAGGTTCCGACGCAAGCAGTTCGGCATGCGTTGTCAGGGCGCCGATCCTGATACGGTCGGCAACCTGGATTCCCTTTAATTCGTCGATCCCGCCGATATCGATCAGCAACGCGGGCGATGCCAGCCGCAATTTCAATGTCGGGATCAACGTATGACCGCCGGCCACGAGCTTGCTGCCATCGGGATCCTTCTGCAGGAGGCCGACGGCCTGGGCGAGCGAGGTTGCACGAACATAGTCGAATGGCGCTGGGATCATCGGCTTGCTCCGGCGCGTGCGTTCTGTATCGCCAACCAGACGCGCGGCGGCGTCATGGGCATGTCGAGATGTTTTATCCCGAACGGTGAAAGCGCATCGAGCACCGCGTGAACCATGCATGGCGGCGCCGCGATCGATCCGCTTTCACCGATGCCCTTTACCCCGATCGGGTTGGTGGGGGAGGGTGTCTCCTGAAACAGCGATCGTATGCGGGGGACATGTTCCGCGCGCGGCACCGCATAATCGAGCAGCGAGCCGGTCATCAATTGCCCGGTATCGGGATCGTAGCTGACTTCTTCATAGAGCGCCTGCCCGATACCTTGCACGACGCCGCCATGAATCTGTCCCGCGGCAAGAAGGGGATTGATGATCGTGCCGGCGTCGTCCACGGCGACATAATCGAGAATATCCACAATCCCAGTTTCCGGATCGACGTCGACATAGGCCATGTGGATTCCCGAAGGCGAGCCCATTCCCTTCGGATCATAAAACACCGTCTCGTCGAGGCCCGGCTCCAGTCCATCCGGAAGCTTGTGGCCGACATAGGCCATGCGGGCGACCGTGCCGAACGTCAAAGGCGCGATGTCGGTCCCCGAGACGCTGAACTTGCCTGCCCGATAGGAAACATCCCCTTCGTCCACTTCGAGCATGCCCGCGGCAATCTTCTTCGCCTTTGCGACAACACGGGTGGAGGAGACATGAACGCTGGACCCACCCACCGCCATGGAGCGGGAGTTGAAGGTGCCGTGACCGGCCTGGACCTGCCGGGTGTCGCCCTGCACCACGTCGATATGTTCGATCGGAATCTGCAGGACGTCGGCGGCAATCTGCGCCAACGACGTGACATGGCCGTGGCCTTGGCTCATCGATCCGGAAAAAATCGTTACCCGGCCACTGGAGTCCACGCTGACCCGGGCGCTTTCCCAGCCGCCGCGGTTGAAGCCGAGCAGCGCCAGACGGCGTGACGGCGCCATGCCGCACATATGGGTATAGGCCGCTACACCGATGCCGCGATAACGGCCTTCGGCGCGTAATTGATCGCGCTCGCCGCTGCGTGCCCCGTAGTTGAAGGCTTCCATTGCCTTTGCCAGGCAGCCCTCATAGTTGCCGCTATCGTAAATCACGGCGGGCCCGTTGTAGGGCTTGTACGGAAAATCAGCGCGCTGAATGAAATTCCGTCGACGCACCTCAACCTGATCAAGGTCGAGATGACGTGCAACCGCGTCGATCGCCCGTTCGGCGATGTATCCCCCTTCGGGGCGGCCATACCCGCGATAGGCGTCAACTGGTACGGTATTCGTCACGATCACTCTGGAGTGCGCCTCGTAATTCTCGATTTTGTAGGCCCCGGTCCCAAAATTGACGGTATTCACCGTCGGACCTCCGGTTGCCATATTCGACAAATAGGCGCCGACATTGCCCAGCGTCTCAACTTTCAGGCCGAGTATCTTGCCGTCGTTGCGTATGGCGATTTCAATCGTCTCCGTATGCGCCCTTCCATGATTGGTGGATTGATGGCTTTCGGAACGCGATTCCCACCACTTGACGGGCACGCCGAGGAGACGCGCCAAATACGGGCAGAGCAATTCCTCCGGGTAGAGGTGCATCTTGGCGCCGAACCCGCCGCCAATGTCCGGTGCCACAATCCTCAACTGATGTTCGGGAATACCGACCGTGTCGGCGATCCATCGGCGATGCATATGGGGCACTTGGCTCTGCAGGTAAATCGTCAGGGTGCCGTCGGCATTCGGCTCAGCTAGAATTGAGCGCGTCTCCATGCAGGTCGGGATCAGGCGATTGTTGGCTAGGCGAAGCGCAATGACCTGATCGGCCTCGCGCACGGCCTTACTGTAGTCGCCGCCACCGATCCTGTAGATCGTGGCAATGTTGTTAGCCACGTTGTCGTGGAGTTGCGGTGCGCCATCGCGGATCGCGGCTTCCTCATCGATCACGGCGGCAAGTGTTTCGTAGTCGACATCGACCAGCCCGATGGCATCATGAGCCATCGCCTGGGTTTCGGCTATCGCCAGTGCGACGCATTCACCGACGAAGCGAACCCGGTCGATGGCGACCACGGGCCTGTTCGGCACCTTTGTCCCCGGTATGATCCAGTTGGGAACAATCGAGCCGATCTTGCCTGCGAGTTCGGCACCGGACAAAGCCAAACGGACGCCTGGCGCTGCATTTGCCGCAGAGAGATCGACTTGCTTGATGACGGCATGCGCATGAGGCGATCGCAGGACTGCCATGTGCAACATGCCCGGCGCTTTGATGTCGTCCGTATAGCGTCCCTTGCCCGTGACGAACTTGAAGTCTTCGCGCCGCCGCAACGGCTGGCCGACATATTTGATCGAGGTAGCGTCAGTCATGGCGATGCGCCTCCGAGGCAAGGGATTCAACTGCGCGTACGATGTTGCTGTAGCCGGTACAGCGGCAGATGTTGCCGGCCAGGTGGTGGCGGATTTCGCTCTCGGTCGGGTCAGGATTTTGCGTGAGCAATTGGCGGACAGCCATGATCATCCCCGGCATGCAGAAGCCGCATTGCAGGGCGTGGTGCTCATGGAACGCCGACTGAATCGGATGCAATGCGCCGCCTGGCGCGAGACCTTCGATCGTCGTGACCCTGGATCCGTCGGCCATCACAGCGAGAACCGTACAGGATTTGACGGCCTGTCCATCGATGTCGACGGTGCAGGCACCGCATTGCGACGTGTCGCAACCGACATGGGTTCCTGTGAGGCCGAGATCATCTCTCAGCAAATGAACCAGGAGCTTGCGCGCTTCGACCGAAGCGGCCTGACGCACGCCATTGACATCGATCGTCACGACGTGATGTCCGTTAACGGTGTCAATCATTCGTTCCTCCGACAGCGTGCCGTCCAAAAGAAGGGAAGCGGGCGCCATATGCGGCTGACGGTCCAGTCATGAGAAGCGGATTTCGGCGATATCGATCGCTACAAAAACCGGATCTGGAATCGCGGTGCCGTCTGCTTTTCGGCGAAGCGCCCGCCGCCTCGTGGCCATCTTGATTCCGGAAAAATCCTTGTGGTCGTCCAGGTAGTGCGCCGTCGGTGCACCGCCGGCGACAGGCGCGTTGTAATCCACCCGGCAAATCAAGCCTTCGCCATTCACGTGGAAAATCTGCTCGGGGCAGTGCGTTGCAATGTGATCCGGAAACGCAACCTTGAGCCGCCGACGTTCTTTACCGTTCTCGTCCCAGGGTTCAATTTCTTCGGTCTGGAATCCGGGTAACGCAAAGATGAAAGGCGTATTGAGGTAATTCCACATCGCATAACCGCTGAAATATGCGAGATTCAAGTCGTCCCACGGAGTTTCAACGGTATGGCCGTCAAACGCGGCGCGGGGATTTCTTCGATCCTTGACGGGTTTTCCGTCGAGTGTTTCGATGATGGTATGGTCGGGGGTGCATGAACTACGCATGCCTTCGCCGATGAAGGGCCGGTAGCTGATCCATTGTTTCTCAGCGGCGGCAGTGACGTGAACGTCCTTGAGAGCGTCAGGCCATCCCTTTCGTGCCCACAGGCCGCCAGTGATGGACATGTCGCCATCCACGGTTTTCACTTTATTCCAACGCGCGATGCCTCCGTGGGCATCAATGACAAGGTCGCGAAGCTCGCTCATGCTCATGTCCCATTCCGTCGAAATCTGTGGCCCTGCGATCCCCGGGGCCTGCCTGCAACAGCGGTTGATCGCGCTCGACAGTTTGCAACTCTAATGATAAGAGTGATGAAAAGGCAAGCATTTTATGAAGTCAAAGAGTTTTGATGGGATGGCGTGCTCGATCGCCGGTGTCCTGGAGGCGGTCGGCGACCGTTGGGCTGTGCTGATTCTGCGCGACCTGTCGCTCGGGCTGAGCAGGTACGAGGACCTGCGCCGGTCGACAGGAGTGACCAACGCGACCTTGTCCGATCGGCTGAAGCATCTTGAGGACAACGAGTTGATCGAGCGGCGCCGATACCAGCTCAATCCCGAGCGATACGCGTATTTTTTGACCCCGAAGGGCCGGGACATTATTCTCGTGATTCAGGCGCTCGCGCAGGTGGGAGACAAGTGGGCGGTTTCGGGCAACGCCGGGCCACCGCTCAAATTTGTCGATCGAAAAACCGGACATACGGTGAAGCTTGCAATGGTCGACAAGGAGACCGGGCAACGCGTTAGAGCCCAGGATTTGCTGCCGCAAGAAGGTCCGGGAGCCGATGAACTGGTCCGCTGGCGTTTGACGTATTTCAGGAAATAGGGGCCTGCGAACCCGGCTAGGGTCTGAGAGGCGGCATGTCGCGCCGCCGGCCGGAACTCACGCCGTGCGACTGATGCAAGCTGCCGCCCTGCCGTTTGAAATGATGACTATCATGTGATCGGCTGGTTTCTGCAAACATGACTTGCAAACTGCAAGTCATGTTGTAAGCTGATCGGAACAAATGAACCAAGGCGCATCGTTGCGCCACGAATGGAGGTGCGTTGTGTCCGAGGATGCACTGATTGCGCGCGAGCAGCGCGGCAATATTTCCGTATTGACCATGGTTTACCGGCCCTACAACCTGCTTGGGCCGAAGCTCATCAATGCCATCGTCGAACAGATCGAAGAGTCGCAGAAAGCCGGTAGCCGAGCGATCGTGCTTCGCAGCGGGCTTCGGCATTTTTCCGCCGGCGCCGATCTCGATATTTTCGATAAACGCGTGGAGGAGGGCAGTGGCGATTCAGGCGGTGAAAACCGCCGTTTGAACGGCGTCGAGTTCCTCCGCTTCATGGAATTGCTGCCGATCCCGTTGATCGCGAGTGTCCATGGCGTCTGCCTTGGCGGCGGCCTAGAGCTGGCACTGTCTTGCGACTACATCATCGCGGCGTCGTCGGCGAAGATCGGTTCAGTGGAGGCGACGCTTGGATTGCATCCATTGCTGGGCGGTATCCAGCGTCAGGTGCAGCGCATCGGGGCATTGCGCGCCAAGGAGATGTCGATGCTCGCGCGTCGCTATGATGCGCCGACGCTGGAAAAGTGGGGCCTGATCAATCTTACGGTTCCGGAAGAATCGTTGGAGAAGGCGACCATGGCGATCGCCGAGGAATTCGCGCAAGGTCCGACACTGGCCCACGCCGCGACCAAGGAACTCGCTCACATCGCCGTCAACGAAGGTGTGGCTGCGGCCGATAAGGCGATGGCAAGGGTGCAGGCGCCGATCTGGGCATCGGAAGATCTGAAAGCTGGCCTTGCCTCGTTCCGCAAGAACGGCCCCGGTCTCGCCAAATTCGCGGGGCGCTGATCATGACTGGTCCTCTCAGCGGAATTCGTGTCGTCGACTTTTCCCGCGTGCTCGCCGGTCCGCTGTGCGCGCGGACATTGCAGGATCTCGGTGCCGAGGTCATCAAAGTCGAACCGCCAAGCCCGGACGTATCGCGTTTTGCATTTCCATCCACCGACGGCATGTCGGGCTATTATGCCCAGCAGAATGCCGGCAAGCGCAATGTCAGTATCAATCTGAACATTCCCGGCGCGTATGATCTGGCGTTGAAGCTCTGCGATACCGCCGATATCGTGGTGGAGAATTTTCGTGCGGGGACGCTTGGCTTCTTCGGCCTTGACTACGAGACCCTGTCGAAGCGCAATCCGCGGTTGATCTACGCATCGATCACCGGTTACGGCCAGGGTGGGCCCTGGCGCAGCCGGATGGCATATGCACCAACGGTGCAGGCCGAAGCTGGTTTTACCGAGAACAGCGTTCGGCACTATGGTGAGGCCTTGAAGGAGCCGCGCACCGATAGCCTGTCGCATGCCGACGTCTATGCCGGATTGCAGGCGGTCATCGCCATCCTCGCGGCGCTCCATGGTCGCCAGACAACCGGGCAGGGCCAGTATATCGACGTGGCGATGGCAGCGACCTTGCTTGCGGTCAACGAGCGTGCCCATGTCGATCTGTCGGATGAGGATATCGGGGCGGAGCCTGCCGTGCTCGGCGCCACCGATTGCTCGTTCTTCACGGGTCCGCAGGGTGAGCATTTCACCGTCGCCACCAGCATTATCGGAAGTCGGACGTTTCCGTCCTGGCTGCGCGCGATGCGGCGCGTCGATTTGATGGACGACCCGCGGTTTTCGAGCGCCGCGGCACGACGGCTGAATTTCGGCGCGTTGCACCAGATCATCCAGTCCTGGATCCTGACGTTCCCGGACATGGCGACGCTCGATGCACAGTTCGATGAGGCCAAGATCGCGATGGGCGAAATCCGCTCGATCAAGCAACTGACGAAGTCGGATTGGAGCGAGTATTGGGGTGCGGTCCAGCTCGTCCCCGATCGCAGCGGCGGTGAATACAAATTGCCGGGGCGCCCGTGGCATTTTTCCAGGGACGAACTAACGCCGATCGGTACGCCGGCTTTTCAAGGGGAGCACAACAGAGAGGTGTTCCGCGAACTGGGCGTGAGTGAGGCGGAGCTGCAGAAGCTTTCCGAGACCGGGGTGCTGGTCTCGCACCGTCGTGCGCTTGAGCCGGAAGCCGCGGTCAAACCAAGGGAGCCTGCGGGGCAGGCGGCCTGACCGCGGCGCCATCCTTGGCGAGGCGATTTCAAGATCGAAATGGGGCAGGCGGAAAGCACTGGTCCCCTGCTAGAAGTGATCCGGAATCACTAAGGGCAACAGACTGCGAGACACACCGTGAAGCGTTCCCGTTCCTTCAACAAGGAATGCTCGATCGCCCGCGCCATGGAGGTGGTCGGCGATCGCTGGTCGATCCTGCTGCTTCGGGAAGCCTATTATGGCACCAGGCGGTTCGACGAGTTTCAATACTATCTAGGCGTTGCGCCAAACATTCTCAGCGCGCGGCTGAAGAAGCTGGTTGATCTCGGCGTGATGACACGCGTGCCGTTGCCTGAGCATGGCGGGCGTTACGAATATGTACTGACCAAAAAGGGGTGCGATTTTTTTCCGACTTACCTGGCACTCAAGAAGTGGGGCGATGACTGGCTTGCGGAGCCGGCAGGACCGCAGGTGGTTTTCAAGGATCGCACAAGCGGGCGGCAAATCGAGTATCCCATCCTGCTGTCTGCACGCGGCAAGCCGTTGCAGCTCGAAGACATCGAAATTGTTGCGGGCTCTGGCGCCGTGCCCTTCAACCAAAAACGATTCGGCGGTCAAGTCCCGCACGTAAAGGTCAAACCAAAGCGTGCGGGTCGAGTTCTGCGCAAATCCGCAGCGCACAAGGACAAATAATGCTGTGGCGGCTTGCGGCCTGTCTCAGACCGGATCGAGCTTCCAGATTGCCGTCGGCCAAAGGATTCACAAAGCGGCCGATTCAGCAGGTAGGCTTCGTTGCGGCGGACCCGCGGATCCTCGAGCGGCAGGATCTCGTCGCGTAACGCAATCTCCGGCACCGAGACCGCCGTCAGCCGCTTTTCTTTTGCCGTGTGCTGGCGATCAGCACTAGCAGGAACGATGCGGCCGTCATCAGCGTGCTGATCGCGGCGATGGTCGGGTCAATCTCGTCGCGGAGTGCGGTAAACATTCGTTTGGTGAGCGGCTGGTACTGGCCGCCGGAGATGAACAGGCCCACGACGGTCTCGTCCATCGCGGAGATGAAGGCGAAGATGCTGCCCGTCAGCACGCTCGCCTTGATCTGCGGCAGCGTGACGGCGAAAAAGCTGCGCAGGCGGCTCATGCCGAGACTGCGCGCTACCATCTCCTGCGCCGGATCGAAACTCTGCAATCCCGCCACGACGGAGGTGATGACATAGGGCAGGCCAAGCATGACATTGGCCAGCACGAGTCCCGACATCGTCGCAACCAGCCCGACCTTGGCATAGACAAAGAAGATGCCGACAGCGGTGATGATGATCGGCACCACCAATGGCAGCATCAGCATCATATGGACTATTCGCATGAGGCGCAGCTTCGAGTTGCTGATGGCGTAGGCCGCGGCGACGCCGAGCGGAGTCGCAATCAATACCGTAAGCGCCGCAACCGTGAGGGTCACGCGGGTCGCCTGCATCCAGGCCGCATTGCCGATATATTCCTGGTACCAGCGCAGCGACAGCGACGGCGGTGGGAACGTCAGGAAGCGGGTGCTCGAGAACGACATCGGCACAATGATCAGCACCGGCAAGATCAGGTAAAGCAGCACCAGCGAACAGAACACCACGAAGGCGATGCGGCCGGGCGAGAACGTCTTCATTTTTGCCCCAATATGCGATCGAGCGGAATGAACCGGCCGACGATGAGGAAAATTGCGAAAACGCTGATTAGCAGCAACACGCCGACGGCGCTTGCCGCGCCCCATTGGTTGTAGAGCTCGACATTGCGGCTCACCAGCATCGATACCATGACGGTGCGGCCGCCGCCGAGCAGTTCAGGCGTGATGTAGAAGCCCAGACACAACACGAACACCAACGTCATACCGGCGAGCACGCCCGGCAATGACAGCGGCAGGAAGATCCGCCAGAAGGTATGTGAAGGACTGCCGCCAAGGCTCGCGCCGGCCTGCATCAGGTCGTTCGGGATCTTCTGCATGGTGGCGTAGAGCGGCAAAACCATGAAGGGTAGCAGGATATGCACCGTCGCAACCACGGTGCCGAATGTGTTGTGCACGAGTGCCAGTGGCTCCTCGATGACGCCGAAATATTGCAGGAACTGGTTGATCACCCCGGTTCGCTGCAGCAGCGCCAGCCAGGCGTAGGCTCGCACCAGCACGCTGGTCCAGAACGGCAGAATCACCAACGCGAGAATCAGTACACTCCATCCCTTTGGGACTGCGCTTGCGGCATAGGCGATCGGATATCCGAGCAGCAGCGCCAGCAGCGTCACGAGTAGGCTGATCTCGAAGGTTAGCGAGAAGCTGCGCCAGTAGATGTCTTCGCTGAAGATGCGGCGGTAGTTCTCCAGCGTGAAACCATCATGATAGATCGATTGCCAGGCGAGCCAGCCCACCGGGAGTACGATGAGCAGCAGGATCACCAGCAGCGCCGGCGATGCCAATGCCAGCATCAGGCCCTGTTCGCGGCGATGATGACGCAAAGAGAGATCTGGGGTGGAACTGGTCAACGCCGATTTCCTGTCGTTGGTAGATGGTTGGAGCGGAGTTCGCGCTGGTCGAACCCCGAAACTGGTTCGTCTATTTCTGAACGAAGGCGACCCAGCGCTTCTCGGCGGCCTCTCCTTCCGGCGACGACCACCAGGCATAGGACATCAGCGCCTGCTTGCTGGCGTTCTGCGGTGCGCTTGGCAGTTGAGCGGCACGCTCCGGCTTGACCACGCCGGTATCGAAAGCCTTTGGGTTCGCCGGGCCGTAATCGATATGCAGCGGCAGGTTGGCCTGGTTGACGGGATCGACCGCCTCGTTGAGGAAACGGATCGCCGTCGCCAGATTCGGTGCGCCCTTGAGGATGCAGAGCGAAGTGCTCTGCAGGATACCCTGATTAAAGGTAAAGGCGACCTTGGCACCTTCCTTGGTCAGGGCGCTGACGCGGCCATTCCAGGCCATCACCATGTCGACTTCGCCATCGTTCAGAAGCTGCGCGGATTGCGCGCCCGATGTCCACCAGACGGTGATATTCGGCTTGATCTCCTCGAGCTTCCTGAAGGCCCGGTCAACATCGAGCGGATAAAGTTTGTCGGGCGCAACGCCGTCGGCCATCAGGGCCGCTTCCAGCGTTGCGATCGGATGGTTGCGCAGCGCGCGGCGGCCGGGGAACTTCTTCACGTCCCAGAAATCGGCCCAGCTGTTTGGCGTGGCGCCTTCCGGATATTTCTTCTGGCTATAGGCAAGAACGCTCGAATAGAACTCATACGCCACGGAATACGCATTGCGATAGGCCTCCGGCATGGCGGCGGCATTGGGGATCGTGGCGAAGTCGAGCTTCTCGATCAGCCCCTGATCGCCACCGCGCAGGCAATAGCCGGTCGGCACGTCCACCACGTCCCAGATCGGCTTGCCGCTGGCGACCTGCGACTTGATGACGGGCCAAGCGTCGGGAATGCTGTCCTGATTGACGGTGATGCCGAGCTTCTTGGCTGCGGGATCGAGGATCGCGATGGTTTGCGCTTTCTGATAGGCGCCGCCCTGCGACACGAAGGTGATCTGGTCGGCGGCCCCGGCCGAGATACTCGTCAGCGCGAAAAGCCCCAGCGAGACGCCGAACAACGCGCGTCGAGCAAATCCTGAATTGGATACAACTGCCATAGTCCGTTCCCCTCGTGTTAAGATCGGGCCTTGCGTTTGTTATTGCCCGATCGCGTCTAAAAACTGGTACCAGCCGGCCACCATTCGGACGGCCGGTTCGCGCAGCGGATAGAATGGTATTGATTTGAGGCGACTGGCATCGAGCAGGCCAACATCCGGCTTTTCGCCGCGCACGAAGGCCGCGAGGTAACGCCCCATCAGGCTGGACATCGCGACACCGGCGCCATTGTAGCCCATCGAGAACAGAGTCTGATCGTCGAGGCGGCCGATATGCGGCACGGCATCGAGGGTCATGCCGACCAGGCCCGACCACTTGAATGACAGCGGTACATCGGCCAATTCGGGGAAGATGCCGATCATGGCTTTGCGCAGCGCATCGAAAGCCGCTTCTGAATCTTGTTTACCGAAAGCGCCGCGGCCGCCGAAGACCACGCGATCGTCGACCATGCGGAACCAGCGCATCATGCGCTTGGTCTCGGTATAGGTTCGGCCGGTCGGCATCAGGTGGCCGGCCAGGTTATGCGGCAGCTTGTCGGTTGCGATGATGGCGCTGCGGAACGGCACCAAGGTGTGCTGCATATGACGCGTTGCAGGCGTCAGGTCGGAATAGCTGTTGGTCGCGATAACGACCTGCCGCGCCCGCACCGCGCCTTGCGGCGTCTCGGCGACGATCAGCCCATTTTCGCGCCGTAACCGGAGCGCGGGGCTGTCCTGGAAGATGGCGACGCCGCGTTGCGCCAGGCCTTCGGCAAGGCCATGCAAATAATTCAGCGGATGGATGCCGCCGGAACCCGGATTGAGCACGCCGCCGACAAACGCCTGCGAGCCGGTTTCCTCGCGCACCTGATCGGCGTTGAGTATTCGGACATCCGCATCGCCCATCTCACGCTTCATCCAATCGGCTTCGTCAACCGCGGCTCGAAGCGTCGCGTGATTGTGTGCCGCCTTGACCTGCCCGCTTCGCGTCAACCGCGCGCCGACAATGCCAAATTCGGAAACCAGTTCCTCGACTATCTCTGTCGATTCATGCGCGATCTCGTACATGCGTTTCGCCATCGCGCGGCCGTGGGCCGCGTCGATGCCGCGGAAGGACTGACGAAATTTCGCGGTGATGACGCCGCCATTGCGGCCGCTCGCCCCCCAGCCGGGACGATTGGCCTCAAGGATGATCGGCGTCAGTCCGCTCTTGGCGATGTGATGCGCGGCGGAGAGCCCGGTATAGCCGGCGCCGATGATGACGACATCGGCCTGAACCTCGCTCGACAGAGAAGGAAAGGCACGCAAGGGCTCGGCTGTGCTCGCCCAGAGCGAGGTAGCCGATGCCAATGGGGTCCAGACCTGTGCCATGGCCGCGCACTCGCTCCGTTCAGTGCCCAACCGCCGCGTCGGCGAAGGCCTTCATCGTTGCGAAATGAAAATCAGGCTTGGTCAGCGCCGGTACGTCGGGCGTTCCACCGAATCCCACCATGCCCTGGCGGCGTTCGATCCAGCACACCTTGTAGCCGAGCTTACGAGCGATCCCGATATCGTGATGCTGGCTCTGAGCCACATGCAGAATATCGGACTGCTTGTAGCCGAAGGCCGCCTGGCGGCCCTTGTTGTAGGCAAAGAATTCGGGATTCGGTTTGGCGACGCCGGTATCGTCGGCGCAAACGGTATCGTCGAACGGGTCGCCCAGGGCGTGCGCGTAGCACGACAGCGCGACGCGATCCGCATTGGTCATCGCGACCAGCCGAAATTTCGTGCGCAAGCGTTTCAGCGCCTCGACCGAGTCGGCGAACGGCTGCCAGCGCAGCACCGCAAGCTGGAAAGCGTCGCAGGCCAGATCATCAGCCGGCAAGCCGAGTTCCTTCGCCAGGAAGCGATAGACATCAAACATCACTTCACTGGATCGCTCCGGATGCGCATCGCGGCCGCGCTTGTAGGATGCGAAGATCTGTTCATCGCTGAGTTCTGCCACGCTTCGGCCGGAGATCTTGCGGACGGCGCTGAGCACGCCGGTTTCGAAGTCGATCAGGGTGCCGACGACGTCAAAAGTGAGAACCTTGAAATTGCTGAGCGACATGGGCGTTGCTTCTCTGGTGCTGGGACTGTGCTGGTGATGGACCTTCATTCGGGTGCCTTCGGCACGATGATCGTGTCCTCCGGGTGGAGGGTCACGGTGAGGCTGCCGCCAAGTCGAGGAATGCGGCGATAGGCTTCGTGGTGGCTCGGCTGGCGCAGGCTCAATGCGGTGCCATCCGGGAGCGCGAGAAAGATGCGCAGGCTTTCGCCTTGGTAGACGACGTCCGTGACGGTGCCGGTCAGGCGGTTGCGCGCTGCGTCGGCTGCGCCGTCGTCGATCAGCAGTTTTTCGCTATGTACCGCCAGGATCAGCGCGTCGCCGTTCGGGACGGTCCGGGCGCTGCGCAGGATGGCGGGTCCCAGCGCCACGCTGCCGGAGTCGATGCGGCGGACGGGCAGCAGGCTCGCCTCGCCAATGAAGCTGGCCACGAAGGAATCCGCCGGATGATCGTGCAGGCGCTCCGGCCGGTCGATCTGGACGATGCGCCCGCCTTTCAGGACGGCGACCCGGTCGCTCATCGTCAGTGCCTCACGCTGGTCATGCGTGACATAGATGATGGTGGCGCCAATGCGCTTGTGGAGTTCGCGCAGCTCGATTTGCATCGATTCCCGCAGCTGCTTGTCGAGCGCGGAAAGCGGCTCGTCCATCAGGATCAGTCGCGGCTCAAAAATGATCGCCCTTGCGAGCGCAACGCGCTGGCGCTGGCCGCCGGAGAGCTGGGCCACGCCGCGCTCCTCGTAGCCCGCGAGGCCGACCATCGCCAGTGCAGTACGCACCTTCTCCGACCAACTCGCCTTGGGAAGCCGTCGCGCGCGCAGCGGGAAGGCAACGTTCTCGCTGACGTTCATATGCGGAAACAGCGCATAGTTTTGGAACACGATTCCGATGTCGCGCTTGTGCGGGGGCTCCAGGGTGACGTCGCGGTCGCCGAAATGAATCGAGCCCGACGAGGGCTGGATGAATCCGCCGAGTAAGCCGAGAAGCGTCGTCTTCCCGGATCCGGATGGCCCCAGAAGAGAGACGAATTCACGCGGTGCGACATTGAGCGTGACGTTGTCGAGCGCACGGACAGCGCCGTAGCTCTTGCTCGCAGATCTGATTTCGACGCTTTCGCCGCCGGTGCCCAACGAACGACCTTCCTGTTGCTCCTCGCCGATGGTCGCACCAACGCGGATCCCCGACGCCCTCGCCTAGGCCAGGGGCAGTTGAATTGGCATGATCTCAATTTATAGGCGGACGCATCCTGCGCGACACAGAGCTTCCCCTGCCGCAGGTTGATCAGGGCACTCCGCTTCCCGGCAGGCTTTCCCTTTCATCATGCAACCAAAATTCGTTGAGCGGAGCAATTGCCAAATTATCACCCGCATCATAATCTGATGTTATGCCTGAGCTTCGCCGGATGCTACCTTCCAGCAATGCGCTGTTCGTCTTCGATGCGGCTGCACGCAACGGCAGCTTCACGGCGGCGGCGGTCGAGCTGAATGTAACCCAACCGGCGGTTAGCCGCATGTTGGGACGTTTCGAACAACATCTCGGCGTACGCCTTTTTGATCGCACGGCGGGCGGTGCGATTCTGACAGAGGAGGGTGAGCTACTCTACCGGCGTGTCCTCGACGGATTTCGCAGCATCGAAAGCGGCCTGATCGAGATCGAGCGCCGCCGCCGGGGTACCGAAACCGTCACGCTCTCACTCTCTTCGGCCTTCACCACGCACTGGCTGATGCCGCGCATGGACAAGCTGCAGCGCCGGTTTCCGAATGTTGATCTGCGGTTCCAATTGATATCCGGCTCATTGCGGGGCCCGGTCGAGAACGTCGACTTCGGTATGCGGTTTCGTGATCAGGACGACCCTGACTCCAACGGCGCCTTGGTGATGAAGGAAGTCATGCTGCCGATCTGCAGCCCGGGTTATCGGGATGCGCATACCGCAACGCAGGCGAGCGATGGGACCACGATCATTAAACTGGCCGACACGCCTGAGGACTGGGTTGCACAATATCCAGGTGTTCTCACGAGCCGGTCCGGTCCCGCCAAGGCGTTGAGTTTCTCGGATTATGCGGTTGTGGTGCAGGCGGCGCTGCTCGGCCAGGGGATTACACTCGGCTGGCTCACCGTCGTATCGCATTGGCTGCTGACCGGTACGCTGGTTCCGGCTTCCGAACGCATCGTCAGGACGAGACGGATCTGCGAACTCGTCAACCCGCGCAACCGGCCTCTCCGACCTGTTGCCGTCGAGATCAGGGACTGGATCATCGAGCAGATGCGGAACGATGCATCGGCGATCGACCGGATCTATCCGCGTCTGGGGCTCATGGCGGCTTGCTATTGATGAGGGTTGCAGGTGCTGAAAGCCCGGACTCGAATGTGGTTTGTTGGTGCGGCTTCGAGGCCGTCGAGGAGAGACGACGTCTATGAAGCGCCTCATGCAGTGCAGCGCTGACGGACGCAGGGATATAGTTCAACAACGGGAGTGTGCGGGTGAAGGCCGTCTATACCGAACTGCATCGAAGCCATGACCCGCAATTCTTTCTGGTTCGCGGCGTCGTCAAGCGCACCACCGAGCAGCCTGAACGCGCCGATCGGTTGCTCAGGGGACTTAAGGCGGGCAATCACGATCTGGTTGAGCCGAGCGCTTTCGGGCAGGGGCCGCGGGCAAGGGTCCATAGTCCTGAATATCTTGGTTTTCTCGCCGAGGCATGGGACGCCTGGACCGCGCTTGGGGATTCAGGCCCCGAGATGATCGCCAACATGCATCCCGTACGCAATGCCGCGACTTACCCGACCCACATTGTCGGCCGTCTCGGCTGGCATACGGTCGATACGTCCTGTCCGATCGGTCCCGGCACCTGGGCCGCTGCCTGCGCTGCCACGGATGTGGCAACGACGGCAGCTCAGCTTGTTTTGGACGGCGAGGACGCGACTTACGCACTCTGCCGTCCTCCGGGTCATCACGCCTATCGCGACTTGGCCAGTGGCTTTTGTTTTCTCAACAACAGCGCAGTCGCCGCGGCCCATCTGCGACTAAGGCATGAGCGTGTGGCGATCCTCGACGTTGATGTCCATCATGGTAACGGTACGCAAGGCATTTTCTACGAACGGCCGGATGTTCTCACAGTTTCGATCCATGCCGATCCAACCTTCTTCAACCCATTTGTTTGGGGCTATGCGCATGAGCGCGGCGCGGGTCCCGGGCTTGGCGCCAATCTCAACATTCCGCTGCCGATCGGCACCGGGGATGACGGCTACATGCGGGCGCTCGGTGCAGCGGAAAAGACGATCCGTGCTTTTGCTCCTGGTGCTCTGGTCGTAGCGCTCGGCCTCGATGCGTCAGAGCATGATCCTCTCGCGGGTCTCGCCGTAACTATCGAGGGTTTCCGGCGCATTGGGGAGGCCATCGCGCGGTTGGGGCTTCCAACCGTTTTCGTCCAGGAAGGCGGATACCTGTCAGAGATTCTCGGGGCAAATCTGACGGCCGTCCTCGCTGGATTTGGAGAG
>Ga0179592_10000160_pt1 | contig 27987 bp, 24 predicted proteins | sample CZODoug2_1_08_16_FD_148623 | JGI IMG/M metagenome (GOLD analysis project Ga0179592, IMG submission 148623) | Vadose zone soil fungal communities from Angelo Coast Range Reserve, California, USA - CZODoug2_1_08_16fungal (Illumina Assembly) | ecosystem: Environmental > Terrestrial > Soil > Vadose...
CAATAGCCGAGCGCCCGGCAATAGCCGAGCGAGCGCCAACGGCCGAGCGGGCGCCAACGGCCGAGCGGGCGCCAACGGCTGAGCAGGCAGCAACGCCGGTTGCGGCCGCGCCCAAGGAAACCTTCGGGCTTTATTCCGCAGAGCACCCTCACCCCAATGTTGCGCACGCCGCGGCCGTCACCTTGAAAATTGCCTCCATCGCGAACGGCGGCTCAGGACATCCGATTGCGACCATGGAAGGGGATCAGGTGTGGGAGTTGGATGGGCCGGATCCGCTGCTGAAGAGCGGTGACACCGTGACGATCGATCGCGGCGTGCTCGGCTCATTCATCATGACAACGCCCGCCGGCCGCATTCACCGGCTGCACCGCCTGCGCTGACGGCGCGCCAATGAAAAAGGCGGGCTATGTAGCCCGCCTTCAAGGTCGTCATCGAGACTTGGCTTAGAACTGCGCCGTTATGCGGGCGAAGAAGAAGCGGCCCAATGCATCGAAGGTGCCCGGGAAGGTATTGCCGTTGCAAGAACTTCCGAGCGTCGTGATGGTCGGGCAGTCCGACGCGAATCCACCGCCGCTGGAAGCAATGATGGGCGGATCCTTGTCGAGCACGTTGTTGACGCCCAGTTGCAGCTTGAACATCTTGTAGAGCGACACATCGGCCGACAAGTCAAAGTAGCTGAACGGCTTGATGTGCTGCGTCAGCGGCAAATTGCGTCCCGCCAATTGCGAGTTCGGGCTGATCTGCTCAGAGTTCGAGCCGCTCAGGAAACGCCAGCGCGTGGTCAGGTCAAACCCACTCCACGGCGTCGCCCAAGTGGTGTTGAACACATGACGCCACTTGGCATTCGGCGCTCCGCAGGTCGTGCCGAAGTAGCCGGCGCAATCGTAAGCCGGCCCCCCGGTGAGCGGCTGAGTGCCGAGGTTGATCAGCCGCGTGCCTTCCAGGTTGAACAGGAACGAGCCAATATCATCGATCGGCAATCGATAGTTGATCTTGGCATCAACGCCGCGGGTGGTCAAAGAACCGAAGTTCACGTTGGTGTCCGAGATGAAGCCCGCATTGGTTCTGAACAACGAGCCGTTCGGATCGCGATGGATCGCACCGCAGTATACCGGGTCGCCCGTGGTGACACAGTTATTGATGATGGTATCGCCACCGATCGAGCCAATGGTGTCTTGCAGCTTGATGTTGAAATAATCGAACGACATCGAGAAATTATGGATGAAGCGCGGCGTGATCACGATGCCGGCCGAATACGTGTCCGATTTTTCCGGCGTCAAGTTTGGGTTGCCGCCCAGCAAGCCATTGTACTGGCTGGCGGGATTGGCGCCGATGTGACCGTACTGTGCAGCGCTCACTCCCGCCAGCAAGCACTGCGCTTGCGTGCCCTTGGGAGTCGGGCCCGCGCACGGATCGGTCGACCCGTCGAGTGCCACCGACTGCGGCGCGAACAGCTCGCCGATGTTCGGTGCGCGCACCGCGCGCGAGTAGCTGGCGCGAACCCGGAAATCGCTCGTGGGTGCCCACTCGCCGCCGAATTTATAGGTATTGGTTTTGAAGCCCAGGTTGTAATCGGAGTAGCGATAGCCGATCTCCAAGCCCAATGATTCAGCGAACGGCTTGTGGTCGATGAGCGGGATGCCCACTTCGGTGAAGATTTCATTCACATGGTAGTTACCCGCCACCGGGGTCGTGGGGCCGCCGGAACCTTCTGCATTGCCTTCCTCGCTCGCCAAGTCGGGCGAGAACACCGCGGACTCAGAACGGTATTCCGCGCCGAGGTTGATCTTGATGCCTTCATCCGCGAAGGGGGACTTGATACCCCACTTGCCAAAGTCGGCCGTGACCGACCCCGATACCACGTACTCGATCGTGGTCGCATCGACCAGAAGCGGAATCGACAGATAGTTGGTCGCCGCCTGGGTCACGCCGTTCGGCACCCAGATGTTCCAGGGTACGCAGGCCTTGTCGGTTCCATCCACGAACGAGGCGCATGCCGGCCCGTTCGGCGTGCTAACCACGTTCAGTGCTTTCTGCACGCGAGTCGAGTCAAAGTAGTTCAGATTTCTGAATTGCGTATCGGTGGAATCGCGCTGCGCATACACATCGAAGGTCAAACCATCGACGATGTCGCCCTTCAATCCCGCCACCGCGCGGATGGTGTTGTTCGTCACGTCCAGTACCCGACCGCCGCCTTCGACATTGCGCCGGCCGATGTATAGATTGGCCGAGCCGGGAGTACCCTGCGCCGTTGCGGCGGCGCAAACGGCCGCGGCCTCCGCGGCCGTCAATAGGGGATCGGCGCAAGGAATCGCCGTCGTCGTGAAGAAGTCGCCGCTCGGCGCGATCTGCGCATCGGTCGTATTGCGCGCAAACATCACCTCGCCGTACGCGGTAAAGTGATCGTTGATCGCATAGTTGACAAACGAGCCGCCGGTCCAGCGCTCATTCGGACGTTGGTAGAAATTCAAAGGACCGAAGTTATAAAGGTCGGCCGCAGTATAGGGTCGAAACGCGCCGGTCTTGCCATCGACCGTATTCGTGAACAGGGCACCAGCCGGTCCGTAAGCCTGAAAATATCCGCCGGCGCCATTCTTCGCCGAAGTTCCTGAACCGCCGCATCGCACGCCGGCCGCCGCCTTCGTGGCATCCAACACGCAGGACGAGTAGTCGTACTTCGCTTGCAGCACCGCCGCCGCTTTGTCGTAGGTCAAGTAGAAGGTCGCATTGCCCTTGTTGTCGGCAAAGTTCGAACCCATGAGCACCGAGACGTTCTTGCCAAATCCGGTGTTGACACTGCCGTCGGGCTGTGGATCGCCCGCGTTCGTCAGGGCTCTCTGCGCCACGGAATTGTTGTTCGTGTGATTGAAGTAGCTGTAGCTGGTATCGATCTTCACGCCTTCAAAGTGCGTGTTGAGCACGAAGTTGACCACGCCGGCGACGGCATCGGCACCGTACACCGAGGAGGCACCGCCCGTGAGGATGTCGACACGCTCGATCAGCGCTGCCGGAACTTCGTTGATGTCCGATACGTTGGTACCGGTTCCTTGGCCTGGGCCAAGCCGCCGGCCATTCACCAACACCAGGGTGCGGTTCGCGCCCAAGCCGCGCAGGTTCACCGATGCGGTGCCGGTCGCTCCGTTTGACACGGTCGAGTTCTGACCGGCAAACACCTGGGGTAGGTTGTTGAGGATGTCCTCAGTGCGGGTCAGGTTGGTCGAACTGATGTAGCCCGCATCCACGCTGGTGATGGGGCTGATGGCCGTCAGGTTCGGCGAGGTGATGCGCGAGCCGGTGACGACGACTTCTTCGAGTCCTGTTGTTGCGGGGGTCGTGGCCACCGCTGCTTGTTGCGCCCAAGCGGCCGGTACTACCGCGGTCGCCGTGGCTGCGGCAAGCGCCGCGCGAACTGCAAATTGTAATTTGCGATTAATCCCCATTGGCTGGTCCCTCACTTTATAAAGTATTGAAGATCGACAAGGCGCCCAGCGCCTTTTGCCGAGATGCGCGGATTAAACCACGTGGACCTGTTGTTGCCAACCCGCCGCACGGAATATTTGGGTCTGGCGGGAACTTTTTCACGGAATCCACCTGGTAATCTTTACAGCGAGCGGCAGGTATGATTCACCATCCACGTCCGCCCTGCGGAAAAACCTACGCCGGCGTCCAGAGGCACGACGATTCGCTTGCCGGCTAAGCTAATTCGCGCCCGACACATTGGATTTGCAGCGATATTTGCCGCTTTCCGGCGCGATCAAGCAGCCACCGGCTGTCACAAATCATGGCGCGGCGAGGGGGCAGGAGCGCTGAGATCGGGTCGCACCTATTCAGCCGCCAGTGTTGTTTTCTTACTACACCGAGAATTCGATGTATTTGCGCAAATCGTCGAGTTGCTTCGCGTAGTGCCGGGACCGGCCCGAAGAGTGCATATAAAGGGGTTCCCTGACCTGCCAAACGCTGGCCGTCTTCACCGTTCGGCCCGGTCCCACCGACACGCAGCCCTCGTCCCAGTCCAATCCGAGGAACGCAAGTATTTGTTCCAACTGAGGTTTCGGATCTCGAACCAATGAGTCATAGGAGACGTCAAGGATGTCAGCGCCGAACAGACGCTGCCAATGGCTCATGAGGCGACGGTACTCCCGGTAGTGATGCCCGACGTCCATCAGATCCAGCGCGTAACTCATCGCCGGGTCAAGATGCAGAAAATAAATGGACAGGCAGTTATCGAGCGCATCCCTCACGGTGTGCAGGATTTTTGCCTGCGGAAAGAGCGCCTTGATGAGACCTATGTATAGAAAGTTGTCGGGCCGCTTGTCGGTGACGTTGATCGCTTCGGGGAAGCGTTCGATGAGCATGGCGCGATAATCAGCCGCCAACCGGCGCAGTCGTTCGGCTGGAATTGAGTCGAATGAATCGGGAAATGGCGCCAGATCGGTGCCGACGGCGCGCGGAATGAAATCCAATTCGCCGCCGGGCGTGATGCTGGGATGCCCGGCCAGCAACTGCTCCAGCAGCGTTGAGCCGGAGCGAAACATGCCGCAAATAAAAACGGGCTGGGGCTGCGTCGCCCGCGGTTGCTGAGCGCGCGGCAGACTTTGCGCGAAAACCTCAATCAGCCGATCGGTGTACTTCTCTTCGAGCGCCAGGTCGTAATAGCCGGTTCCGGGTGGTGCACTCTCGCGGCTGTGTCGATTTGCCTGGCGATAGATCTGGAACGCGGCGTCGTATGCTCCGCAAGCATCCAGCGCGCGTCCGAGCGAAAACTCCACGTTGGCCTGCGTGGCCGGGCTGATGCCCGGATAGTTGAGCGCCGCGCGCAGCCGTCCAATCAGCGGATCATCGATATCGGTAAAATCCTTCAGCTGGGAATATCTCGCCAATGCCGAGGGTGAGTCCGGTTCGAGCGCCAGAAGGCGCTCATACATGCTTGCGGCAAGCTCGCGACGCCCCAGGTCTTCGTGCAGATTGGCGTAATTGATGAGCGCGGGCACGTAGACCGGGTTGATTTCCAGGGCCTTCTTCAGCTCGCGCTCTGCCGCGTCGTATTGATTGAGGCAGTCGCTGAAAATCACGCCGCGGTTCAGATGCACCTCTTCCGGCCGGGCGACATGGCGTTCGAGCGCCTCTTGGTACGAAGCCAGCGCCTGCGAGAACTGCCCGGTTTGGCGCTGCAGCCTGCCCAGGTTGTACCAGCAGTCGGGCTGACCCGGCCAAAACTCGAGCAACCGCTCGTAGGCGGCGATGGCCTCGGGGATGCGCCCTTCGCGGTCCAATGCGGCTGCGACCGCGAGCATCTCTTGACTGCTCGCCGTCATGACTGGTCAATCACTCTATCTTGACCACATGCGATGCAGATTTGCATATACATACTCGAGCTGCGTTCGAGTGCGCCATTCCATCTTCGCGGATTCGAATGCGCGCACTTCGCCGAGCGAGTAGAGCAGATCGCGTTGCAGTGGGTCGGGTATCTGACTCTCGATGAATGTGATTATCACGAGACGCGAGCCCGATCGGACCGGCTCGACCTGATGCACGTGTGTTGAGGCGTAAAACACCGCGGAACCGGCATTTCCCTTGATGTGCACGATCTCCGAGCCGAGATAAATGACCAGTTCACCCCCCTCGTAGCGGGCCGGATCGGAGATGAACATGGTGCAGGAAACATCCGAGCGCAGCGGCTGGGCCGCCAGCGGCAGGAACGCCGCATCGATGTGCGCTCCATATTTCATGCCGACGTCATACCGCGCCAGCGACGGCACTGCCATGCGCTGCGGAAATACAAAGTTCTTGGCCTGCTCATTGCGTTGCAGCGCCAATAGAGCAATTTGCGAAGCCTTCTGCGACATCGGGTCGCTGGGATCGCCGATGACGTTGTCTTTGGTGTGGTTATGCGGGTTGGAGCGTCTGCCTTCGATGAATTTTGCCTGCCGCGCAATTTCCGCAATCTCCTGCACTTCGGCCGGCGCGAGGAAATTTTCAATTTGAAGGAACATCGTTCTAGTATAAAGCGCAGGCTCGCGAAAGCGATGTGTGAGTGCGAAACTGCCGCCATGAGTGCCATTGCAGAAGAATTGGGCGCCTCCCCCACGTTATTCCCTTACATGCTCGACGTACCCCGAGACAGCGTATCGTTCCTGCGCCTCACCAGGGCCGACTATGAACGGGCGAGCTTTCTTGACGCGCGTCTTCTCAATCCCCAAATATCCAGCCATGCGCTGCCGTGGGCGCAGGTGGCGGCGGCAATCGATGCGGCCCGGCTGACCGAGCGTTGCGGGTTCATTTTCCACATCGGCCATGTGGGCTCGACCTTGCTCTCGCGCCTCATCGGCGCCCATTCGTGCGCATTCTCCCTGCGCGAGCCATTGATGCTGCGCACCTTTGCTCAGCTCAGCGGCGAACCTGAAGGCAGACCCCGTGCTTGGCTTCAGGACCAATTCAATGCTCGGTTGACCGGCGGTCTAAAACTCCTGTCCCGTACATTCGAAACGCGGCAACTGTCGGTGGTCAAAGCCACCAGTTTTGTGTCCGAACTCGCCGCAACCCTGCTGTCGCGGGCCTCGGCGCCAAGAGCCCTGATGATGCACGTATCGCCCGAGAGCTACATCGCCACCATCTTGGGCGGTCCCAATTCGCGGCAGGAGGCGAGAATACTCGCGCCGAGCCGCCTGCTGCGCCTGCATCGGAGACTCGGCTGTGAACCCTGGCCCCTGGCGTCCTTGAGCGAAGGCGAAGTCCTGGCCTTGTCCTGGGCCTGCGAGATGTCAGCGCTCGCGCATGCGGCGGACTTCGACAGCAGCCGCGTTTTTCGGCTCGATTTCGATCGGTTTCTCGTGAACCCGGCGCCGCTTCTGTTTTCGGTGTTCCGCCATTTCGACCTCGAAGCGACTTCGAGCGAGGTGAGCGCGATTCTCGAGGGACCCGACATGCGCCGCTATTCCAAGGCGCCCGAGCATGCCTATGACGCCGCATTGCGCCGCGATGTGTTGAACGAAGCTCGGGCCGCTCACGGACCTGAAATCAGGCGCGGACTGGCCTGGCTCGACCGCGCGGCGGCGCAATTCCCAGCGGTGCGCGACGCGATGCGGTTTCATATTCAACATTAAGAAACCGTCATTTAGCGGCGGCTGGCACAAGCGGCCGGCCGCCGCCGTCGTCTGTTTGGAAACAGGCATCAGCTTAGATAATTGGGTAATAATGATGCTGTTGGCCGGGTCTTTTATATGTGCAGCAATTCCGCTGCGTTCTATAACTATTGAGGAAATCAAAAATGCAGATCAATAAACTGTCGAGCGCCGCCATGGCCGCTGCCGCCGCCATGCTGTTCACCTCTGGAATCGCCACCACGTCATTTGCCGCGGATGCCGCGACGGTCAAGTGTGAGGGTGTGAATTCCTGCAAGGGTACCTCCGAGTGCAAGTCGGCGAAGAATAGCTGCAAGGGCATGAACAGCTGCAAGGGTCAGGGCTTCGTCTCCATGACCAAGCAAGCCTGCGACGATGCCAAAGCCAAAGCCAAGGCGGCGAAGTAAGAGCTGAAGCGTTGAAGGAGGCCGGGCTTGATCGCCCGGCCTCATCTTGATGAAACTCTCCGGCTTTGGCCTTGGCCTGCGAACTCCCCACTATGAGGCCATTTTAAGCGAGCCTCACGCGATCGATTGGCTCGAAGTCATCACCGAAAATTACTTGGGTCAAGGCGGCAAGCCGCTCGACTACCTGGAACGCATCCGCGAACGATTCCCCTTGGTGATGCATGGCGTGTCGCTCTCCATCGGCAGCACCGACCCCATCGACTTCGAGTATTTGAAAATGGTGCGGGCGCTGGCTGCGCGCATCGAACCGCACTGGATATCCGATCATCTGTGCTGGACCGGCGTCGATGGACGGAATTTGCATGATTTACTGCCGCTGCCCTACACCGAGGAGGCTTTGGCCTGCGTCGCGGCGCGGGTCGGTCAAGTGCAGGACGCCCTGGGCAGGCAGATCCTGCTGGAAAACGTCTCGAGTTATCTGAGCTTTCACGCCGACGAGATGAGCGAGTGGGAATTTTTGCGCGAAGTCGCGGCGCGCGCCGACTGCAACATCCTTCTCGACGTCAACAACATCTATGTCAGCAGCGTCAATCATGGCTTTGACCCTGTCAAATATCTTCAGGCCATGCCGAAATCGCGCGTGCGCCAGTTTCATCTGGCCGGGCATAGCGACATGGGCGGCCACCTCATCGACACGCATGACCATCCCATCGTTGCGCCCGTATGGGATCTGTATGCGCAGGCCGTCGCGCTATTCGGCGATGTGCCGACCATGATCGAGCGCGACGACAACATTCCTGAACTCGGCGAGCTGGTGACGGAACTGGGCATGGCGCGCGACATCGCCGCCAGGCACTCGAGGCAGGCAGCGTGATGCAGCTGCGCGAATTGCAGCGGGATATGCAGCGGCATCTGCTGGGCGAGGCAAGCGCGGTCACCGCGGCCATCGTGGATGCCCCGCCGCTGCCCGCCGCGGATCGATTGGCGATTTATCGCAATGCCTATCAAGTGCGCCTGATCGATGCGCTGCACGACACCTACCCCATCCTTCACGGACTGCTCGGCGATGAGGCGTGGGTCGCCTTGGGCGAGGCCTATGTGACGTCGCACCCGTCGGTGTTCCGCTCGATTCGCTGGTACGGTGGTGAATTGGCGGATTTCCTGGCGCGCTGCCCGCCCTACGGCGATGAGCCCATTCTCGCGGAAGTCGCGCTGCTCGAATGGACCCTGGCGGAGGTATTCGATGCCCCGGATGGGGAGGCGCTACAACGCGCGGCGCTCGCCGCCGTCGAGCCGGCGGCGTGGGGCACGCTGACATTCCAGTTTCATCCCTCGCTGCGCCGGCTCGAGTTCAGCTGGAATACGGCGGCCGTCTGGAAGGCCATGAGCCGCGACGAGACGCCGCCACGACCTGAACCAGCGGCCGCGCCGGCACCCTGGCTGTTGTGGCGTCAAAACTTGCAGAATTTTTTTCGTTCCATGAGCGGCGCCGAAGCGGCCGCGCTCGACTCCGCGCTGCGCGGCCGCAGCTTTGGCGAGATTTGCGAGGACTTGAGCGTGATGCTGCCGGATGACGAAATTCCCGCCGCCGCCGCCGGTCTTCTGGGGACCTGGGCGGACAGCGGCATCCTGGTCGGCATCGGCGCGGCTGCGGCGGCCATCCCCTCAGAGTAAGTCGCCGCCCTCTCCCACCAATTCCTTGCGCAGCAGTGGAATCGGCGGTCCGCCGTACGACAGGAACTTGTCGTGGAATTCATGCCAACGACCATGATCGTCCGCCGACGGAGTTGAACCTGCCGCCGCGGCTTTGGCCAGCCAATCCGCCCGCAGCTTACGAATCATGAGTTTGCCGAGCGTGTAATTCAGGTACGCCGGATCATAGGTGCCGCGTGCCGCCTGCTGGCGCGCATTGCCGGGATCCTGAAAGGCTTGCTCGCGGAACATCTTCTCCGATTGTGCGACGGTCATGCCGTGCGTATGCAGGCCGATGGTGGAGAGCAAGCGCACATCCCGCAGCAGCGCCTCGCTAAGCTGACCGATGTGCTTCTCCGGGTCACCCTTGCCCAATCCCATTTCGATCATCATCTCTTCGCAGTAGTGCGCCCACCCCTCGGCAAAGGCATATCCCACCCACAGCGCCTCGAGCTTGTCCTTATTCGCATTCGAATGCAGGAACTGCAGGAAATGTCCGGGCCAGACTTCGTGCACGGAGGTGAATAACAACGCCGCTTCGCCGGGAATGTAAGAGGCCTGCTCCGCCTTGCTCCACTTCGGGTCGGGGGGCGCAATGTTGTAAGTGGATGCCACGCCTTGGTCGTAGGGACCCGCGGTGTTGATGAACGCGGCGTTGGATCGATTGTAGAGTGGAGCTTCCGCCACCAACGCCTCGTCGTTGCTCGGAATGGAGACCACGTTATTTTGAGCAATGAACTCTTTGAGCACCTTGAGCTGGCTACGCGCTTCTTCGACAGGACCGGTTTTCGGTTTGTTCGCCGCCATTTTGGCGACGCATTGCGCCAGTGAGACCTTTGGCGCGTAAGTGTTGCACTCCGCCTTGAGCGTCGCGGTATTGCGGTCGAGATCCGCGTGTCCCGCCGCTTCGATTTTGTCCACGCTCAAGTCGACTTGTTCGGTTTGCTTGACCATCTGCGCGAACAAGTCGGGTCCAAAGGCATATTTGTCGTTGGCGTTCTTGCGCTCGGCCACCAAGTAGTCCTTGAGGGCATTCATGGCCGCCGCCGCGTTCGTGTCCGCGTCGGCCATCTGCTTTTGCAGGTCGGGGTCGCTAACCGCTGCAAACACGGCCGCTATATTCTTGGCGTAGAAATCGGCGAGTCCGCCGAATTGGGCGATTCCCAATTCAACGTAGGTTTTAGGCAGCGGCGATTTCAGATTCTCCTTGATTGCGGCGGCGAGTCTTGGAATGCCGCGCGCGTACTTGATGTAGGCCTTCATGCGCGCGTTGAGCGGCGCATAATTTCGGCTCAAATACACATCCGGATCGATCTGGTCCAAGTACCAGCCCGGGTTGCTGAAGGGGAACTGGGTCTTTTCCACCCAGAACAGGTCCCTGTCCAGCACGGCCAGCAAGTATGCGCGGTCGAAGCGCTCGCGCGGCTCCAGGGTCGTCGGATCGACGGCCGAGATTTGATCGCGCTGATCATGCAGCCAGGCGATTTCGCGTTTGATCCCGTGCGCGCTCAAGTCCGGTAGCTGGCCGTCGAATTCGTGGCGGCCGGCCTGCACCGCAAACGAGGGTCGCGCCAGCATGTAGCCTTCGATGAATGCGTTCGATTGCTTGAGCCAGGCAACGCTTGCCGGCGAAGGACCTTTGGGTTTGGGCGGCGGTGGTGTCGACTGATTGCAGGCCGTCAGGACGAACAGCAGGACGCACGACAATGCGGCGCCGACTTCAAGCGACTTCGACATAGCAACTCCCCCCTTACTCCAATCTAATAGTCGTATTTTCCGCCTCGCTCCAACGCGCGTTTGTAAGCCTCCCGCGAGCGGATGCGATCGAGAAAAGCCATCGATTTGGGGCGGCCGGCATCCAATCCGGCTCGCGATACCGCGATCTCCAAAGGAAAGCTCATTTGCACATCGGCGGCGGTGAATTGCTCACCGGCAAACCACGAGTGCAAGCCAAGCTCAGCCTCAATGTAGTCCAAATGGCGCTTCAGGTTAGGCGCAATGAAACCATTGGTGACGGTTGCGGCGATGCGCCGGGCAATCGCGCTGACGGGCCACGGCGCGGGATTGCCGGCAATCCGATCGAACACCAACTTGAACAACAGCGGCGACATCGCGGATCCTTCCGCATAGTGGAGCCAGTACGTGTAGCGCGTGCGTTGCGCGGTGCCGGCGGGAGGGATTAAACGTCCGCCACCGTATTTATCAACCAGGTATTCGATGATCGCGCCCGATTCAGCCACGGTGATACCACCATCGACGATGACCGGAGACTTTCCCAGCGGGTGAATCGCGATCAGCGATGGTGGGGCCAACATCGTCTTGGCGTCCCGCTCGTAGCGTTTCACCTCATAAGGGACGCCGAGTTCCTCGAGCAACCACAACACCCTCTGCGACCGGGAGTTGTTGAGATGGTGAACGACGACCATGCAAGCATTGTAGACCCTTGGGAGCCTGGGCTCCTAGGACCTCGGCATTGTGAATTTAACCGGTTCGGATGGCCTGAGAGATAGGAAGCTTCAGGGCAACGAAGACGCAGTTGCCCTGAAGCTTCCCATCCCGCAGTCCTTTCGCGCTGGACCGGTCAACATCACAGGACGAGTTTCGAATGGCCATCCTCGGCAACGCGGCCTCATTCGCACTAGGCGGCAGGAAATTCAAGTGTCGCATGCCCAACACCCGCCAGTAGCATCGGCAGCGTGATGTCGATCGGTACGAGCATTCGTCAGGAAGAGTAAGCAGCCGCGAGGTAACTGGGTCTTTCCGTTACCTCGAGGCTGCTTACTCTTCCGGCCGAGCAATACTCCAACCGGTCATCTTCACTGAACCGAGCTACTAGGGGTCGCCCGGCGCGAACCAAGCAGCTTTGACTGACCGGAACTCGGGTAGTGCTTCACAGCGTGCCGCAAGTGCGCTCAAGGCGGGGTACACGACGGCATCGCGATTGATGTCCAACGCGTCGCTCAAGAAACCGTAGGCGCAGGTCGCGGTGATATCCGCCTGGGTAATTCGATTGCCGATCAACCACTCGCCGCCGCGCACCTGGCACAACCGATCCAGCTCGGCGAGCGCCGCATGAGTTTGGGTGTGGCAGCGCTCCACCCAGGGCCGATAGCGTTTCTCCGGTGGGCGAAACGCAGTTTCGTATACCTGCAGCACGCCCTTTTCCGCGCCGCCGGCCGCAATCGCCATGATGCGCAGTGCTTCTCGCCGGGGCTCGCCCGATCGGGGCAGCAGTGCCCGCTCGGGACCCGCAGTCTCGTCGAGGAAGTCCAATATGGTGGCGGATTCGATCAACGTGTCGCCGTCGGTCAGCACCAACGCCGGCACGCGCCCCAGGGGATTGAACTGGCGAATCAGCTCAAAGTCCTTGCCGACCGACCAGTTGCGATGCTCGAACGGCATTTGCAGCAGATTCATGCTGACTGCGACACGCCGTACGAATGGTGAATCGAACATGCCGATGAGAATCATATTAGTGGCCACCCTTCACCACCAACCCGGCTCCGGCCAGGGCTTCCGCCAATTGCGCTTCGATGCGCGCAGCCTCGCTGCGCTTGATGTACTGCAAATGCATGGTGGGTCCTGTCAGCACTTCGATACCTCGTTTCAAGACACTACCGGCCGCGCGAATCCCCGCCTTGTGCTGATCGAAGCGCTGCGCCGGACTATACTTGCTCATGCCGACATACACACCGTACGTTTCACCGCGGTCGATGAAATCCAGAAGCACCAAGTAGATGTTCGATCGCCCCTTGGCAGCGGCTCTAAACCCAAGTGCGATCTCGTAGGCCTCGGGCAGCCATTCGATATAGCGCATCGGCAGCCATTCCGGAACGGATGCCGCCGCGCATGCCCATAATTGTTCGAGCGCGCGCTCAATGTTAATGGACATTGCGCCTCGCATCCACAGCTCGTGGATGCAGTGGGCGCCGATGAGCCCGTCCGCGGCGGCGAACGCACGCTGCAGATGGTTGACAATATCCGCCGGCGCCAGATTTTGAAGGGGCCGGCTGCCAGGCGGAGTTTTGACGTCAATGCGCAAGCGCGACGCATTATAGGCGAGAACGCCCGCGCGGAAATTGCCTTCAAGGCATTCGGCGCGCGTCTCCGCCCTGCCATCTGATTTCCCCTCTGCAGGGGTCCAGCAGGTGTTCAACGCGGGCGATCAGTCCCATGGTTCGCAGCAATGCAAACGCACGGATTTGCGCATGCGGAAGCGCCTCGCGTACGCGGGCGGCGGCGGCCAGCAAGGTCCGGCCCCTGGTAACGACATCGTCGATGAGTACGATACTTTCGTGGTCGATCGAGGGCCGCTCCATCAGGAACGATTCGAAGTGGCGCGAGACGGTCGGGCGGCCACCGGGAGCGGCGGTTGCGGATTTGGGCACAGCGCAGACGCGATGCAGACCTGGCCATGCCATGCTGCCCAATCCTTCGTGAACGAGGGCACGCGCAAGGTCCGCCGCCACCCACGTGCCGCAGGCCTTGGTCGAGCTGCGCGGCACCGGCACCAACACATCGTCGCAGCTGAAAAATCCGGCGAGCTCCGAACACTGTTCGGCTTGCTGGTGGACGCGCACAGCGTACTTGTACATGAAACGGGCGTCGCCCTCTTTCAGCAGGGTGCGCAGCAAACGGGAGCGTTCGCAGATTGTGCCCTTTCCGCCGGGCGAATAAACATAGCAGGACGCGTAGGCAAGTCTGCGGATCACAACGAATGCTCGTCGTCGAGCGTGCGAGCTGCCCCGTCGCCTTTGGATTGGGCTTCTGTCTCGCGCCCACGCTGCCAATTCTCGATGGACTGCCGTTGAAGCTCTACAGCGCTGAGCTTGGGTTGCGTTTCGCGCCAGCGCAGCCAATTCTCCACCGACTGTCGTCGAATCTCCTCCATGCTCTTGGGCTCGACCGCCACGGGAGACTGCTCCGCCGATCGCTGCAGCCGCGATTCGACTCTGGCCTGGTATTGTTCACGAATGCGCTCGGCGACAACGCTTCGATAGCCATGCCGTTCCATTTCAAATACGGCCCGCGGAATGTGCGGTACGGGTTCGCGGTCAATGCCTTGCGCCCGAAGCGTGCGATGATCGATGCGAACTCCCAGGTGCGCCTCCTGCAACGCTGCATTCGCAGCTTCGGCCCAACGTTGGCGGACGTGCAGCAACTCGCCAATTCCGGGACCCAGGCCAATTTCGCGGCGACTCCTATCGTTCCACTCGAGCGTGGTTTTCGCCCCCAAGCCCTCGGTCATCACCTCGCGGGTGGTCGCCAGCAGGTGGGCGTGAAAATTACGCGGATCACTTCCGGGAAAGTCCCTCGGCGCATGAATGGCGACGTCCACCGCGAATCGATAACGTTCGACCAGTTCCCGCGAAAATCCTCTCACCAAACTCAATCGATGTTCCTGCGGCAGTTCGGCAGGCAAGGCGACCAGATACTCACGAGCGACGCGTGCATTGGTCTGCAACGAGCTCGCGCCGGTCAGGAACGGCGATGCCTGCGCCATGGCCATCCCGGGGATGCAGATCAATAGTGTTACAAGCAACGGAGCCGCGAGGTGCAACCAGTTGACGCGATGCGGCAGGGAATGATGCATGGCAGAATTCCTTTTCCAGTGGAAGACGAGAGAACTTAAACGGCTTGGATCAAATCTCCGTCTCCAGCGCGTCGATTTCACTCTCGCCGCGCCTGGCCGCAAGCTGCTCGCGCTTCGCTTTTCCCGGGGCGCCAAAGCGAAAATTCTGCACGACAAAGGAATAATCGTATTGTTTCTCGCCTTCCTTGTCGGTCCAATTGTTGGCGCGTACCTGGGCCTGAAGAATGAGCTGATCGCCCTTGCGCGCGTTTCTGGCGATCGCTTCCCCGAGACTCTCGAAGGCCACGAACCAGAGGCTGGTAACCGCTTCGCGCGCATTGCCGTGTTCATCCTTGCCGGCGTAATCGTTGCCCACGAGGCAAATCCGCGCATAGGTGGTATCGCCTTTGACGGCGAGCTCCGGGTCTTTCGCGAGATTGCCCACGGCGGTAATGGTGAAGCTATTCATGTCTACTCCTTGAAATGTTGGTGTTGCGCGACGACGCATGTGCCCGTCGCGTGACCAAGTTTGTTGGGAGCGGCGAGCAAGGAGAACTCGATTAAGTGACGCCTTCGCAAAGATACGGAGGGAGAGTCGCTTAGCTGATGGCGTAAACGTTGCCGTCGGTGCTGCCAAAATAAATCATGTCCCGCTCGACGACCGGCGAGGACAGGACGGCACCGACGCTCAACATTTTCCACATGCCCATGACGAGGTCGTCATAGAACAGGTCGCCGAACGCCTGGCCATAGTCCGGGTCGCCGTTCTTCTGGGTCAAGGCGGCAGCGTTGCGGTTCGCACCGTCGGTGCTGAATGTCCATGCCGTAGCACGCTTGTCGAGATCGATGGCGATCAGCGTACCGGCATGCGAACCGATGTAAAGGGTGCGGCCCGCGATGGCCGGCGAGGAAAACATGGGCCAGTGATGAAAGCTCAACGAATACTGCGGAGTTCCGGTCTGCGCATCGACCGCGTGGAATAGACCCGAATCCGACGTGGCGAAGTACAGCGTTCCATCGGCGACGATGGGCGTCGAGATGACCCACGAGCCCTTATTGGAGGAGGCCCATTTTTTCGCGCCTGTGGACGCATCGAGAGCGTACAAGTTCGAGTCGCGGCAGCCGAAGTACACCACGCCGTCGGCGATCACCGCCGAGGATTGGATGCCAACCTGATTGGAGGTGACATGATCCTCGCCTGTCTTGAAACGCCAGCGCTCCTGACCCGACTTGGCGTTCAGCGCGTAGAAGAAGGTGTCCCAGCTGCCGATATACACCGTCTCATTTGCAACAGCGGGCGAAGCGTGGACCACATTGCCGGTGCGAAACTTCCAGCGCAATGCGCCTGAGACGGCATCGATCGCGTAGACGTTTCCGTCGCCGCTTCCGACATAAACCGTATCTTGCACGACTGCCGGCGAGGACAGGTAAAGGTCGAACGGATCGGGCATCGACTCTGCAGCCGGTTCCGCGCCATGAATATGCCGCGCCGTAAATCGATGTTCGCCCTCGGATGCGAACTTCCAGCGCTGCTCGCCGGTCTTTGCGTCAACGGCATAGATATTTCCGTCGTAGCTGCCGAAATATACCCGGCCCTGATACACCGCCGGCGACGACGTCACGCGGCCGTCGGTTTTGAACTTCCAGCGCTGCGCGCCGTCTGCGAGATTCACGGCATACAAATAGTGATCGTTGCTGCCGAAAAAGGCAGTGCCGTCGAGCACTGCCGGGGTTGAAATGACGGCGGCGCCCGCTTTGAATTTCCACTTGATGCCGTGCAACAGAGGCGCGCCGGTCTGCCGGTAGATGCCGCTGTGCTGCGCATCGCCGCGGAAAGAAGCGATGGCCTGCGCAAAGGCCGGGACCGATACGCAGACGCAGATGAGACCGGCGAAATACTTCATGGGAACTCCCAGTTTCAATCGGCCGGCGGTTGCCACTCCGGAAGGCCCGCGCGCCACAACACGAACGCGACGACGTCTGCCGCAAGCGCATCCGTCTGGGTCTTGGTCGACCCGATGCCGTGACCGGCCTCCTCGTCGATCCGCAGCAGCACCGGTTTGGTTGTGCCGGACGCTTGCAGCGCGGCAGCCGCTTTTGCGGGTTCCCACGGCGCGACCCGAGGATCATTGAGCCCCGTCGTGATCATCACGGCCGGATACTGCGTTCCCTTTTTGACGTGCTGGATGGTATCCATTGCGTACAGATTGGCGAGGCCGGCTGCGTTGGTGATCGTGCCGAATTCAGGAATGTTCGCCGGTCCGCCCGCTGTAAATTCGGCGCGCAATGTGTTTGCGGCCGGAACCAGATCGAGCACGCCGGCAAACAAATCGGGCCGCTCCGTCAACGAGCGTCCCATCGTGATGCCGCCGGCCGACCCCCCGAGGATGAACAGCTTAGGCTTGGAGGTGGTGCCGCGCGCGATCAAGTATTCACTGCATGCGATGAGATCGCCCCAGGTGTTGTGTTTGTTCGCATCTTTGCCGCCGAGGCGCCACTGCTCACCCAACTCCCCGCCGCCGCGCACGTGGCAAAGCCCATACGTGATGCCCTCGCGCATCGCGGCCGCCCGGCGAATGCTGAAATCGGCAAGGTCGGAGATGCCGTAGGATCCATACGCTTCGATGATGGTCACCTGTGCGCCCTTGACTCCCTTCGGCTGAATCAACGATAGCGGCACCATCGTGCCGTCAGCGGCCTTCGCGCTCAAATCGCTGACCTCATAGTCGGATGGGGCGATGTCGCCGTGCACACCAACCTTCAATTCCGTGAACGACTTGTTTGCAGGGTTGAAAGCATACTCGGCGGGCGGCACGACCCAGCTCGATAGCTGCAGCGTGACCCCCGGCGTGCGCGGATCGCTGAATGCTTCAGCGATGTGACCCGGAAAGGGCAATGCGACTTCTTCGATTGACGTGGTTCCGGCGGGAACGCGCAGCAACTGAGAGTACGCGCCGTGACGGGCGAGTACATAGAGGGCATCCGATCCGACGTGAATACCCTCGATCACCCGATCGGCCTGCGCCGGCACCAAAGTTGACGCGGAAGCCAGCGATTGTCCAGCGCGGACCGATAGAACCTTGAACGTCGGCGAATCTTTGTGCGACAGCAGGAAGATCTCGGAGCCGCGCATGTCGACATTCGTGACCTCATCGTCGCGGGTGACGAATTTCGTCCACGTGGCCTTCGGATCGTTGACCTTCGCAGCCGGGGCCAGCCACATTGCAAGCTCGTTTTGCACGCCGTTGATCGCCAGCGCTGCCGCCATCGGCGCCCCGACACTGATGGCAATCGCGGGGGCCTCGACCGGTGTAATCGCAGGGCCGTGGCCCAGCGATGCCCCCAAAATCGGTACGGGCTCCGATTTCAAGTCCCAGGCATCCGCCGTCGCGTTCAGATACTTGTCGCTCGGCGGCGCGTTTGCCGCAGCCTTTTGCAGGCGAATAAAGTAGAGCAATTGCGAATCATCGCTCCATGAGGTGGCGCCAAACTGCGCCCGATCGATCGGTCCGGCCAGTTTCGCGCCGGTGGCGGCGGCGTAAACCGTGATTGCCGCATCTTCCGAGCCTCCCTCGGATATTCCGACCGCTACCTTGGCACCATCGGGCGAGGCCAGGAAATAATTGATGGCGAACGGCTTGCCGCCGTTGGCCGCGCGCACCGCCGCGACATCGACAATCTTGCGGATACCGGCGCCGTCTGAAACCATGAGGTCGAAGTTATCCGAACCCGGCGCCCGCTCTTCGTAGAATCCGCGCGTGCCGAAGCGTACATAGCCCTGAATCAAGCCGAAGCTTGCGGAGAATCGCGCGACCTGCGTCTTGAGTTGCGCAAGCGGCTTTATGCCATCGAGCACAGACCGTGTGTACGCACCTTGCGCCCTCATCCACGCCGTCGTGGAGGGATCAAGCGCTTCCATGTACCGATAATCATCCGTGATCTTGCGGCCCCACAGGGTTTCGGTGACGGGCAAAACCTGCGCGGCCGGCGGCTTCTTATCGACAGACCAAGCCGCAGCGCTGAGCAGCACCGCCGCTGCAATGAAAGCCAGTTGGGCATCGCGCATCTGCGGCATCCTATGGGATATGAAGGGCCTGCGATCTTACGGCCCATCGCAGGACTGCCGCAACGTGAGCGGGGACATACCCGTGCTTTCCAGGGACAGAATCGAGCAGGCATCATGCCCGAACATAGACCCAGGACTGCGCACCGGATTTTAGAGTCACCGCAATGCGGGTGTAGTCCGAGACCTCGTATCGATCGGCGGCGTCAAGCTCTTCAGCCGTGATTTCAAATACGGTTCCGCGCACCTCGTCGGTTGGCTTCGGGCTGCGCTGAGCAATCAGGTGATGCGTTTTGCCGCTCAACGCCACCACCGCAGGATCGCCGATCAAAATGGGCAGCAGAGTGTACCCAGGCAGAGAATCTGAACGGCCGGTCAGGTACCGCCCGAAATTCGCCATTTGCACCGCCTTGTCCTGCAGCGTGCCATAAGAAAAGAGCAGCATTGTGTCAATGGACCCTAGAGTTGCCTCGGGAGGGGTGGTAAAAATATGTGCTCATTCTTACCGGTAATACCATTGACTTGTCCCTCGCAGGTGCTGATGATTGTGCGGGTCAGTTGCGCATCATCGGCTGCAGCTTAGCTGACCGAAGGAGTCCGATGCACGAGCCGCGTAAATTCACGATTCGTCGGCGTGACCTGCTGGTGGCGGTGACGGCTACGGGTGCAGCGGCCGCTCTGGGCGCTGCATCAATCCCGCCGGCCGATGCCGTCCGCCGGCGCGACAAGCGCAAGCCGCAATATCGGGCCGACTCGCCGGAGGTTCAGACCTTTTACCGCGTCAATCGTTATCCGGCGAAGTGACTCAACCATGCTCATTAAAAGAATAGAGCGACAGCCACGAGGCGGGGTGGGCGCCCCGGTCAGCGCCGGCGAATCTCAAAGCATCCTTGATCGCAGATCCTTCCTGCAACGTTCGGGCCTCGTCGCCGGTGGCCTCGCCGGGCTTGGCGCATTGTCACTCGGCAGCGTGCGCGAGGCCGCCGCCGGCGCGCCTGCGGCGCAAGGTGCCGCGATTTCTCGCCGCAAGAACCTCTGCACGCACTGCTCGGTGGGCTGCTCGGTGATCGCCGAAGTTGCCAATGACGTCTGGATCGGCCAGGAACCGGATTTCGACAGTCCGATCAATCGCGGCTCGCATTGCTGCAAGGGTGCGGCGGTGCGTGACGATGTCGTGGGCGAGCGGCGGCTACGCTACCCGGTGAAATTGGTCGACGGTCAATGGCAGAGAATTTCATGGGATGTTGCCATCGGGGAGATCGGGGACAAACTGCTGCAGATCCGGGCGACGTCGGGGCCGGAATCGGTCTATTGGCTGGGGTCCGCCAAGTTCACCAATGAGGCTGCTTATCTCAATCGCAAGTTTGCCGCGTTCTGGGGAACGAACAATTCGGATCACCAGGCGCGCATTTGTCATTCCACCACCGTCACCGGGGTTGCCAACACCTGGGGCTATGGTGCGATGACCAACAGCTACAACGATATCCGCAATGCCAAGACCATCATGGTCATGGGCGGCAATCCGGCCGAGGCTCATCCGGTTTCGTTGCAGCACATTCTCGAGGGTAAGGAACTCAACCGCGCCAACATGATCGTCATCGATCCGCGCATGACGCGCACCGCGGCACATGCGACCGAATATGTGCGCGTACGTCCCGGCACGCATATTGCGACGATCTACGGCATGCTCTGGCACATCTTTAAGAACGGCTGGGAAGACAAAGAGTTCATGCGTCAGCGCGTGTACGGGCTGGAAGACATCCTCCCGGAGGTCGAGAAGTGGACGCCGGACGAGGTCGAGCGGGTCACCGGACTGCCGGAAGCGCAGGTCAAGCGGGTCGCCGAGACATTTGCGAAGCAGCGCCCCTCGACGCTGATCTGGGCCATGGGTCAGACGCAATTCGCGACCGGAACGGCCAACGTCCGCGCCAGCTGCCTGTTGCTGCTGGCAACCGGCAACGTGGGCGGTTTTGGCAGCGGCGCGAACATTTTCCGCGGCCACACCAACGTTCAGGGCGCGACCGACCTGGGTCTCGATGTGACCAGTCTTCCTCTCTATTACGGCCTTTCCGAAGAAGCCTGGCGACACTGGTGCCGCGTCTGGGAAATCGACTATGACTGGATGCAGTCGCGTTTCGTGAGCAAGACTCTCATGGAGACGCCCGGCATCCCCAGCACGCGCTGGTTTGACGCCACGCTGCTGCCCAAAGATCAGGTCAGCCAGCCGGATACCTTGAAGGCGATGTTCGTCATGGGCCATGGCGCCAACACGATCACCCGCATGCCCGAGTCGCTGCGAGGAATTGAGAAGCTGGATCTGCTGGTGGTTTGCGATCCGTACCCCACCACCTGGGCGGTGCTCTCGGGCCGCAAAAATGGGACTTATCTGCTGCCCGCATGCACCAGCTTCGAAATGAACGGATCGCGCACGGCTTCGAACCGATCCCTTCAATGGGGCGAGCAAATCGTCAAGCCGGTGTTCGAATCGAAGAACGACTACGACACCATGTACATGCTCGCGCGCAAGCTGGGGTTCGCGGAGCCGATGTTCAAGAACATCAAGGTCGAAAACGGCGCCGTGTCCGCGGAAGACATCCTGCGCGAGATCAATCGCGGCGGCTGGTCCACCGGCTATTGCGGTCAATCTCCGGAGCGCCTCAAAGCGCACATGAAAAACCAGGACAAATTCGACTTGGTGACGATGCGGGCGCCGAAGGATGATCCCGAGGTCGGCGGCGATTATTACGGTCTGCCGTGGCCCTGCTGGGGAACCCCTGCGCTTCGGCATCCCGGTACGCCCATCCTCTACAACACCAATCTGTCGGTCGCGGACGGCGGCGGCACTTTTCGCGCGCGCTTTGGCGTCGAGCGCATTGTCAAGCGCAAGGTCATGGAGAACGGTCAGGAGATCGAGAAAGAGATGCACGAAAGCCTGCTCGCCGATGGCTCCTATTCGGCGGGCTCCGAGATCAAGGACGGGTACCCTGAGTTCACGCTCGGCGTGCTCAAAAAACTCGGGTGGGACAAGGATCTCACAGCGCAGGAAATGGCCATCATTCTGCGCGTGAACGCGGCTAAACCGGACACCGTATCTTGGTCGACCGATCTTTCCGGCGGCATTCAGCGCGTCGCCATCAAGCATGGCTGCAGTCCGTATGGCAACGCCAAGGCGCGGATGATTGCTTGGAATCTGCCGGACCCCATTCCGGTTCATCGCGAACCGATCTATACGCCACGGCCCGACCTCGTCGCCAAATACCCGACCCGGCCGGATGCGCGGCAGTTCCGTGTGCCCAATTTGGGATTTTCGGTGCAGAAGGCCGCCGTCGACAACGGCATTGCCAAGAATTTCCCGCTGATCTTGAGTTCCGGCCGCTTGGTCGAGTACGAGGGCGGCGGTGAGGAGACGCGATCGAACCGATGGCTGGCGGAGTTGAAGCAGGACATGTATGTCGAAATCAATCCCGCGGACGCAGCTGAGCGCGGCATCACCGATGGAGGTTGGGTGTGGGTAACCGGACCTGAGAGTCAATCGAAAGCGCGCATGAAGGCCTTGGTGACCGAGCGCGTCGGCAAGGGCGTGACGTGGATGCCCTTTCACTTTGCCGGCTGGTGGCAGGGCGTCGATCAACGCGGCAAGTATCCGAAAGGCGCCGATCCGTACGTACTCGGCGAGAGCGTAAACGGTCTTACCACCTACGGCTACGATCCGGCCACCGGCATGCAGGAGCCGAAGGCCACCCTCTGTCAGATCAGATCGGCGTAAGGAGCCGCAACCCATGGCGAGGATGAAGTTTCTTTGCGACGCCGACCGCTGCATCGACTGCAACGCCTGCGTCACCGCGTGCAAGAACGAGAATGAAGTGCCCTGGGGCATCAACCGCCGTCGAGTCGTCACCATCAATGACGGCAAGCCCGGCGAGCGCTCGGTTTCGATGGCCTGCATGCATTGCACCGACGCGCCGTGCGCGGCGGTGTGCCCGGTGAGCTGCATCTTTCCCACCGAAGAAGGTGTCGTTCTTCATTCCAAGGATCTGTGCATCGGCTGCGGCTACTGCTTCTACGCTTGCCCATTTGGCGCGCCGCAGTACCCGCGCATCGGCAACTTCGGCTCCCGCGGCAAGATGGACAAGTGCACCTACTGCGCCGGTGGCGGCGGCGATGAAGAAACCGGCAGCATCGAAGAATTTAAAAAATACGGCGCCAACCGGCTCGCGCAAGGCAAGCTGCCGCTGTGCGCGGAAATGTGCTCGACCAAGTCGCTGCTGGCGGGCGATGGCGAGATCATTGCCCAGATTTACAAGGAGCGGGTGCTGAAGCGGGGTTATGGGTCCGGCGCCTGGGGCTGGATGACGGCCTATCACGAGAGCATCCCGGTGTGATCAGTGTTCTCGCGCGAATATGCCGTGCCCTCGCCCCGCTCGTGTTCTTGACGATGCTCAGCATGGTGTTGCAGGCGGATGCGCAGCAAACCAAGCCGAACGCGCCGGTGAGTCCGGACGCAAGCGCCGTCCAAGAACAGACTCTCCTTCAACAGGAGTCGCGCATTCAGGGACGCATCGACATCCCTGACAAAAGAGCCGGCGTGCTCATACAGCCCGCAGGCCGCGAGTGGGATCATTTTCATGAAGTCACCTTGCGCCGGCTCGGCGCGATCGTCATCCTCGGGATGGTCGCCCTGTTGGCGCTCGCTTACGTCGTACTGGGGAAGATCCGGATATCAGCCGGACGCTCGGGCAGGAAAGTGGTTCGCTTCAGCGGTTTCGAGCGCTTCTCGCACTGGCTCACGGCCGTCTCGTTCGTCGTTCTCGGCCTGACGGGATTGAACATCACCTTCGGAAAGCTCTTGCTTCTGCCGATTGTCGGACCCGAAACGTTCAGCGCTTTCTCGCAAATTTCCAAGTACGCCCATAATTTCGTGAGCTTCTCGTTCCTCGTCGGTCTGATCCTGATCGTCACCCTTTGGGTAAAGGACAATATCCCGAAACCAGTGGATATCGACTGGCTGAGACAGGGCGGCGGCTTCATCAAATCCAAACATGCACCCGCCGGGCGCTTCAATGCCGGCGAGAAGATGGTCTTTTGGTTTGCCCTCGGCGCCGGCGCAGCGGTCATCGTCTCCGGGTTACTGCTGCTGTTTCCGTTCTACTTCGCGAACATTGCCGGAATGCAAATCGCGCAAGTGGTCCATGCCATCGTCGCCGTGCTATTCATCGCCGTGATTCTTGCTCATATTTACATCGGCACGGTCGGCATGGAGGGAGCGTTCGAAGCCATGGGAACTGGCGAAGTGGACATGAGCTGGGCCGAGGAACATCACGACCTATGGCTGGCAGAAGTGCTTACCAGGGAGCGTTCGGCGCCGCCGCCGCGGCAGCCGACGCCGGCTCCCGCCAAATAGGCATCGACCCGCGTTAGCGATCGTGCTTCTTCGGGGAATCGCCGTCGCGCTCGCGCAAATAATCCGCGGTCGTGCGGACCGGCGGCGGCGCCCGATAGGGATCGAATTCCTTTTCCGTGACGAATGCGACGCGACAGTCCTCGCACATTTTGATGAGATCGAGGCGCTCGGGCGAATCCTTGAACATCCAATGCCGGTCCGCAAGCTTCGCCGCGACATGCTCGATCGTGCTTTTCACGCCGAACGGCTTGCGGCAGCGAATGCATCGGAACGGCTCTTCCTCCTTCAGCACCCGCGCGCCGTCTGATCCGTTTCGAAAGTCGAGCCGCGGCTTCAATGTCATGACTTGTTCCGGGCAGGTTGCCGCGCACAGCCCGCATTGCACGCAGGCCTCTTCGGCGAAACGCAACAGCGGTCGCTCTTTATCGTCGCTCAGCGCACCCGTTGGGCACACCGACACGCACGCGAGGCACAGCGTGCAGCCGGCCGTATCGATCTCCACCGCGCCGAAGGGCGCACCGGCGGGCAGCGTGATCACATCCTTGGGTTCAGGCGCTGCGCGGCGCAGTTCACGCAAGGCGAACCGCAGCACGCCCTGCGTATCGCCTACCGCGCGGAAGCTCGCGGGACGTGGCGCGCCGGCCAAGGGCGGAATGGCGCGCAGCGTCGCCCCCAGAAGATCGGGATCGTCCGCTTCGATCGTGGCGATGCGCCCGGCGCCGAAGCAGAGACCCGCCAGGATGGATTCGGCCAGCACGATCGTACGGCTCAATCCGACCGTATCGTGGCGCGGCCGCGCGCGCAGCAGCAATCGCACAGCGGACGCGCCGTAAGCAAAGAGAGCCGCGATCACCTCGAGACCGATTTGCGTGACTTCGTTGACGGCAAACGGCAGTACGTGTGCGGGCAGACCGTCGCCGAAGCGCGCCAGCGCGTCGATGAGCGGCGTGCCGTGCGGCTCATCGTGCAGCAGCACCACGGCATGCGCTCCGCCCGCTTCGCGATACGTCAGCAGCATCGCGCGCAGCTGCCGCAGCAATGCGTCCGACGGCGGCAGCGCATAGGCCGCCGCTCCCGTCGGACAGGCGGCAGCGCATTGACCACAGCCGGCACAAATATAAGGGTCGATCGAAACATGGTCGCCGGCAGGAACGATGGCGGAGGTTGGGCACAGGTCCAGACAGCGTGTGCAGCCGACGATATGCGAGCGCGAATGCGCGCACAGGTGCTCGGTGAATGTGATGTATCGCGGCTTGTCGAAGCTACCGATCAGATCTCGCGCTTTCGAAACGGCGCTCGAAACCGCAACCGGATCGCCGGGATCGGCACGAAGATACCCATCGCGCAGATCGGCGGCCGGGAACAACGCGACGCCGCCGGAGAGGTCAAGAACGATGGCGCAGCGTGACACCGCGCCGTGACGCGAAGGCCCGAACGACCGTGCGCCGCGCGAAGATGGCGCCGACTCCGCAAAATCATCGACCGTAATCTCGAAGGCGCCGAGATGTCCTTTGGCGGAGCGGATCTTGCCTTTTGCGATCGGGAATTCGTTGCTGCGCGGCGGAACGACCGTGGCCGGCGGTGTGATCAGCACGGTGACATCAAGATGCGCGCTCAACAAATTGCCGGCCTCGACGGCCTGCGCGTCGCAGCCATAGATGAGCACGACGCCGTCGCTGTTCAGCGTGACGAACGAGATGGGAGGCAAAGGCTCGGCGGCCGCCGCGATGAGTGCCGCCATTTTCGGCCCGGCTGCCGCCGCGTCATGGGTCCAGCCTGTCATTTTCTTGCTCCTTCCATAAGTGCCGAGGCTGCGTTTCTCGCAAGGAGCTACAATACACCAGCATAGCAAGCCCAATAGGGTGCTGCCATCAACCCGCCGGGAGGTCGTTGTGCCGATGGGGCCGCGCGCATGAAGCTACTGAAGACCGTCCGGGCGGATCCCTCGGATACGTTTGTCTTTGATCCGGCGGCGGAGCCCGGCGAATGGGCCGTATCCGGTGCTTTCATGTTCGCGAATCTGGATCCGCCGGCGCTGACCGGTAAAACTCGCGCCGCATTTCGCGGCGGTTTTTTGGGCGTCGGCTCGTTCGGTTGGTCGACCTTGGCACAGATTGTCGAGGCGAGCGCGGAGCAGCGCGCCGCAGCAGTTGAGCAATTGGCCGCACAGCTGCTCGAGCGCTGCGGTGCACCCCACCTCAAGAGCGCGCGGCTGGCATCGGAAGAGGAAATCGCCTTTGCCGCATCGCTGTGCGAGTATCCTCAGGGGATGCTGATCGCGGTGTCGCGCCGCTACGAGAATGAGGCGATCCGCGAGTCGTTTCGGACTCTGCAGTCGAACGCCCTGTCCAAGCCCGCGCCCGTCTTCAGCTTCGTCGAGGTGGCGGACGAGGAGGAGGCGCCGGTGGAACGGATCGACTTCGCGGCATTCGTCCCTGGAGAGCGCGGTTGAGCGAAGCACGCGACTTCTGGCTTTCCTGCGGCCATCATCTGCTGGACCGGCACGCGGACGGCGGCTTGATCGTCACGAACGAATTTCTGAAGACCTACCTGGCGCGGCCGGAGATCGCGCCGCCGCCGGATGCTTGCGCCGCTGAACGCGCGCTGCACGTTGCGTTGCTCAAAGTTCCACGACAGCCGGTCGAACCGCGGCAAATCGCAGCGATCGCCGACGCAGATGCACGCGAGAACTGGGCATTGATGCTCTCCTGGAGAGATCATCTGGTCCGGCATGCGACGTTGGAGGCGGCGTATCTCGAGATCGTGCGTCACGGCTTGAAATTCCCGCGCATTTTTATCGATCAACTCGTGCAGGTCATTTTGCGCAATATCTTGGATGATTGCGACGATGTCTTCGTGCTGCGCGCCGCCGAGCTTCTATTCCGCACCCAGCGACTGACCTCCCACGAGGGGTCGTTGGTAGCCGCCGACGAGGAAGCCATTCCGGGCTCGAGCGCCAGGCCCGTCTCGCCCTTGGTCGCGATGCTGGGGACTTCCGCCCCAACCGAGGTCGATGTCTTGAGCGAAGCCAATTCCGCCCAGTACTGGCAGCGTAGTGATTCGTTCGACATGGCTCTCGATCTGACCGGAGGCCGGCGCGGGCTGGCTGCGCTCGGCCAGGTCGTGACGCGTTGGGTACGCCACCTGCTCGCCGTGGATGTAGAGATCGACCCGGTGACTGAACTGCGCGACGCCAGGCTGACTTGGTACGTCGGCCTGGATGCCAATGCCACGCGGATTGGAGATGCGCTTTGGAACGGCGATGAGCTCGATCAGGCCGCGCGCCGCCTCGTGGTCGGCCTCTACCGTCTGACCTTTGCCGACGAGGCAGAAATTGTCGAACAGGCCAGAGGCGCGCCAACCTATCTGATCGCGGCCATGTCAGTCGATCAGACTCTGCGGTTGAAGCCGCAGAATCTGATCACGGGCCTGCCGGTCCTGCGTTGCACCGGGGCGCTGAATTGACCTGGGCAGCACTGGTCCGAATTCCCGTGGGCGTCGTCGTCGAACGGCGCAAAGCCGACAGTCCGTGGCTTGATTTCTTGTATCGGCCGGTCTCGGTGCTCGCCGGCGTGCCGGTGGCGGCGCCTTGGACGGTGATTCATGCTGCGGGAGATCTGACCACCTTCTATGCCGGTGACGCGGTAATCGAGCTTCACCGGACTGAGACAGCCAACTACCGCAACAACCTGGCGTCAGGCACTCCGCTGCTGTGGGTCGTGCTTCGGCCC
>Ga0179592_10000162_pt1 | contig 27871 bp, 24 predicted proteins | sample CZODoug2_1_08_16_FD_148623 | JGI IMG/M metagenome (GOLD analysis project Ga0179592, IMG submission 148623) | Vadose zone soil fungal communities from Angelo Coast Range Reserve, California, USA - CZODoug2_1_08_16fungal (Illumina Assembly) | ecosystem: Environmental > Terrestrial > Soil > Vadose...
TATTCGAGGGCCGCGACGTGGTGCGGATATGCGCGACGAATGGCGAGACCGGGACGAAAGACGTGAATGCGCTGATCGCAGCGCTCAATGATGGGACTTAAGGGCCAGTGGGCCGTCGAGAGCCGGCGGGCCCTTAAGCGCGTAGCGACAAGGTGCGCTCGACCAGCGCCTCGATGGACTGGAGCGAGTGAAAATTCTCCGGGGTGATGTCCCCCTGTGCGATGGCGATGTCGAATTCCACCTCGACGGCCAGCATCAGGTTCACCATTTTCAAGGAACTGATCCCTAAATCGCTCAGTTGAGCATCCAGCGGAAACGGCATTGGTATGATGCTGCCGGCCCCCAATACCGCTCTGACGAGCGAAATTAGCCGGTCGCTCACGCCGTCCTTCGCCTGCGAATCCACTCGATGCCTCTCCCGAAGAAACCAGGGCCGGATCATACCTGTAGCGCAGGATACGGAATACGACGCAGGTTTTACATATGTTTGTAAAATGAGTGTAGCGTCTCTAGGTAACGATATATTTCCCGCCGAGTTGTTGTCCCTATGCGGCGGGGCCCGCATAATCGCCCGGTTACAGGCCCTTGAGGCTTCTGAAATGGCAATAGAGACTCACCGGCTACCCGGTACCCGCATTCCGAGTGCCCGGCAAAACGACCTGACGGCGCGCGCGCGCGCGGCTGCCGAGGTTGCCAAAGCCAATGCGGCGGCTGTCGACGCCGAAGCCCGGTTTCCCGGCGAAGCCTTCGCCGAGGTTCGCAAGCAGCGCCTGCTCGGCATCCAGGTTCCGCAGGCCTTGGGCGGCGAAGGCGCCACCATCGCGGAAATCGCCGATGTTTGCTACATCCTGGGCCAGTCATGTTCGTCGACGGGCCTGATTTACGCGATGCATCAAATCAAGATGGCGTGCATGGTGCGCCATTTCAAGAACAATCCGCCGCACGAGCGTATTTTACGCCGCATCGTCGGCGAGCAATTGCTCATGGCATCGTCGACCACGGAGGGCCAGGCCGGCGGCAATGTTCGATCCAGCGAGGCCGCCGTCGAGCACGACGGCGCGCAGATCACCCTCGAGCGCAAGGCCACGGTCATCTCCTACGCCGTGGAGGCGGACGGCATCGTGACGACCGCTCGGCGTGCCCCCGACGCCGCGGGCAATGACCAGGTTCTATTGGTATTGTTGAAGGCGGACTACACTCTCGAACGCTTGCAGGTGTGGGATACCCTGGGTATGCGCGGCACGCACAGCGAAGGCTTCACGCTGCGCGCACGGGCTGCGGCCGGACAGATCCTGCCGGAGCCTTACGAAAGAATTCATGCGCAAACCATGGTGCCGTTTGCGCACTTGCTGTGGGGTTCGGTTTGGGCGGGTATCGCCGCCGCCGCCGCCGCCAAGGCACAGGCCTTCGTGCGTCACGTGGTACGCCAATCGAATGGCCAGATGCCGCCCGGCGCCGCCCATTTCACGCAGGCCGTATCGACATTGCGCACGCTTCGGGGCGTGCTGTCCGCCAGCCTGCGCAGCTACGAAGCGATCATGTCCGACGAGAAGGCGATCTCATCCTTGGAATTTCAGGCGATGATCACCCTGACCAAGGTGCAGGTATCCGAGCTTGCCGTGACCACCGTGTTGACCTCGCTGCGCGCCTGCGGACTATCGGGATATCGCAACGACACGGAATTCACCATCGGCCGGCTGCTGCGCGATGTGCTCTCCGCACCGATCATGATCAGCAACGATCGCATTCTGACGAATCTCGCCACGACGTCGTTGATGACGCCGCTGCCCACGTCGATCAGCGGCTGATTCCACCGTGTCGCCCCATGGCAGCTCGCCCTATCCGCTTGCGCATCTTGCCGATCAGCTTTTCAGGCCGATGGGCGTGGACGGGGTCTACGCGCGCACGGCGTTGTATGTAGATCTGGTCGAGCGCCTCGAACAGTACATCACCCGGCAGCGCGATCCGGCGGCGGAAATCATGCGATTTCCTCCGGTGATGAGCCGCACGCAGCTCGAGAAATCCGGTTACCTGAAGAGTTTCCCCAATTTGCTCGGTTGCGTCTGCGCCTTGCACGGCTCCGAGGCCTCCATCCGCGCGGCTGTCGAGCGGTATGACAACGGCGGCGACTGGACCACCTCGCTGACGTCGTCGGATCTGGTGCTGTCGCCCGCTGCCTGCTATCCGGTGTATCCGATCGCGGCGGCGCGCGGCAAATTACCGGCCGGTGGACTGTTGTTCGATATCGAAGCGGACGTATTCCGGCATGAGCCGTCCTTGAGCCTCGATCGGCTTCAATCCTTCCGCATGCGCGAGTTCGTGCGAATCGGCGCGCCGGACGAGATCGTCGAGTTCCGCGAGAAATGGATGGCGAAGGCGCCGTTGTTGGCCGCCGAGCTCGGGCTGCCTCATACCATGGACGTTGCCAACGATCCGTTCTTCGGCAGAGTGGGCCAGGTCATGGCCGTGAGCCAGCGCCAACAGGCTTTGAAATTCGAGCTCTTGATTCCCTATTATCCGGGCGCTTCGCCCACGGCGTGCATGAGCTTCAACTATCATCGCGAGCATTTCGGGCAGGTGTGGGGCATCCATGACGAGGAGGGCGAGCTGGCGCATACCAGCTGCGTCGCCTTTGGAATCGATCGTCTGGCGGTGGCATTGTTCGCGAATCACGGCCTGGACTTCAAGAAGTGGCCGGCGGCAACCCGACAAGCCTTGGCTCTGTAAAATCATTCGGGCGCTGATGCCTCTGGATCCACGCGTCAAGCGCTTCTTGAACCTCCTTGCGACGGGCAATCCGCCCGATGCGCGACGGGCAACGGTTGAGGAGCGGCGCGCGGGGCTTGCGGCTCTCATGAAATTCGCCGGGCCCGAAGTCGCTGTCGACCGGGTGGAAGAACGAACACTGCCGGGGCCGGGCGGCGCCCTGCGGATAAGGCTCTATTCACCGGTTCACGCCGAAGTGCTGCCCGGGCTCGTTTATTTTCACGGCGGCGGTTTGGTCGCCGGCACCCTGGACACCCATGACGCAATTGCGCGTGCGCTGGCGCACGCCGGCGCAGTGCGCGTGCTATCGGTGGACTACAGGCTTGCTCCCGAGCACCCCTTTCCCGCCGCGTTGGAAGATGCCATGGCTGCGGTTCGGCATGTCAGCCGGCATGCCACTGATTTCGGAATCGACGCCGCGCGCCTGGGTATTTGCGGCGACTCTGCCGGCGCGACTTTGGCAACGGCCACGTGCCAGGCTGCGGCTCGAGCAGGCGGCCACCCACCACTCGCGCTGCAGCTGCTCATTTGCCCGATTCTCGATTACAGCCGTTCCACGCCGTCGAAACGCGAATTGTCGAGCGGTTATCTGGTCGACCAGGCCACCCTGGATCATGATCTGATGCACTACCTGCCCAAAGGCACGGACGCTGTGAATCCGCTGATATCGCCGCTGCTCGCCGAGGACCTGGCGGGCATGCCGCCAACCCTGATTCATACGGCCGAATTCGATCCCTTGCGCGATGAGGGGCGGAATTATTTCGAGCGTCTGACCCAAGCGCGCAATGAAGTGTCCTACACTTGCCATCCAGGTATGATTCATCTTTTCTATGGTTTGGGAGCCGTGATTCCCTATGCGCGCACGGCATTCGAGCAGATTGGCGGCGAAATTCGCGCAGCGCTGGGCTAACCTTTAGGGAGAAACGAACGTGTCCGAGCGCATCGTTGCGGAGCGATTGATTCAGCAGCTGCACGCGGCACGGGTCGCCGCCGATCTTACGGGCATGTGCCGCGTTTTCGCCGACGATGGCCGATTCGAGATCCTCGGGGCAAGCGCCGACAAGTCGATCGCCATTCGGGCGAAGGACCTGGCCGAATTCCGGCCCTGGCTCTCCATGATGGTGAAGGTTTTTCGAATCAGCAACTATCAACTGCTGAGCCTGACGGTTGAATGGCCGCGGGCGGTCGCGCATTGGCGCGCGGACATCTACTCCAAGGTCACGGGGGTGACGGTTCCGACCGAACTCGCCGATATCGTGCAGCTCAATGAGGACAGCATCCTGACCTACACCGAATTCTTCGCGCCGCGCTGAAAATTACGGCGATTCAGGATGCCGCGGGAGCCGCAGTGGTTGACCATCGCACGCGAAGTGCGGGCCATCGCCCAAACGGGCCTGGCATTTACCGCGGATGGGTTTGACCACCAGCGCTACCAGAGGTTGCGCGAGCTGGCGGCGCTGTTGATGGCACAAGGTTCTTCCGGCGAGCATGAATCGATTCTACAACTGCTGCGCCAGGAGAAAGGCTACGCGACGCCGAAGGTGGATGTTCGCGGTGCCGCGTTCGTCGATGGCCGCGTGCTCATGGTGCGCGAAATCAGCGACGGAAAATGGACGCTCCCGGGCGGCTGGGCGGATGTCAATCAATCGGCCGGCGAATGCGTCGTGAGAGAGATTGCCGAGGAATCAGGATTCAAAGCCCGGGCGTTGAAGATGGCGGGCATTTACGACTACCAGCGCAGCGGGCATCCGCCCCACCATATCGATTCGATCTACAAAATGTTTTTCATCTGCGAAATCATCGGCGGCGAGGCTCGTGCCAGCGATGAGACCAGTGAAGTGGCTTTCTTTGCCCGCAACGAATTGCCGCCCCTGTCCTTGGGCAGAACCACGCCCGCGCAGATCGACAGAATGTTCCACCATGGCGAACACCCGGAACTCGCGACGGATTTCGACTGACTCGAGGCCGCGATCGACGCTTAGGCGTACGTGATCAGCGTTGGATCCGGGTTGGTATCGAGATGCGGCAAACCATTGAAACTGACCAGGTGGTGGCGACGCGGCGTCGAAGCGAACTCGGTGAGCGAGCTGTTGCGAATGCGCAGGTTCAATTCGACCGCGGTCGCCGGCGGCGCGTTGAGCGCGGCTGCCACGATGGCGGCAATGGGACCACCCGAGCTGACAATGAGCACATTGCCGTCGGGAAATCGCCGGCGAGCCTCAATGAGCGCCGCCACCGCGCCATCCTGAAATGCTTGCCAGACCGGCATGCCTTCCGGCTGGGTGCGGTCCTCGGCCCAGGCCAGCAGCGCTTCGCGCAGTACCCGAAAGTGTTCGCGCACGACCACAGGGTCGCGCCTCGCCGCGGCCGGCGCCGGTGCCGGAAAACTACCGGTGAAGGCCATCATGACCGCTTCGGGTTTGTATTCGTCCAGAGCCGGGAAGGTTTCTTGGGGAGGCAGCGCGCCGGGTTCGAGGTAGCCCTCGAAAATGCCCTGCGCGGTTTCGGCCTGTCGCCGCAGCGTGCCGGTAAACACGGCGTCAAAACGAACTTTGCGCCGGGCAAAGTAGCCGCCGAGAAGCCGCGCTTGGGCGAAACCGATCTCCGTCAGACGATCATAGTGCTCGGTACCGAAAGCCGCCTGACCGTGGCGCACGACATGGATGACACCGCTCATCCTGAGCTCCACGGAAAGTCCAGTGCGACCGTCAAGCCGCCGCCCTCGCGGTTCGCCAATTGAATCCGGCCGCCGTGCGCTTCGGCAATCTCGCGGGCGAGCGCCAGACCCAACCCCGTGCCGCTGCGCTTGGTCGAATAAAAAGGCAATAATGCCTGCGCCAGCACGGTCTGGCTCATGCCCGATCCTCGATCGCGCACTTCGATGCGTTGATCGCCGCCGCCGCAGACGATTGAAAGTTCCACTTCGGCCGAGGCACCCCCTGCTTCGTGCGCATTCTTGAGCAGATTGATGAGCGCCTGCTCGACTTGCACGCGGTCGAACCAGCCCGGCAATTCCGGCAACGGCGCGGCGAGCGTGAATGACTGCTGTCCCTTGAGGTCTGCGGTGAACTGTTCCCAGTGCACGCTTTCCGGCCGCGGGGCCGGCAGCTTGGCAAAGGTCGCATAGCCGCTGACGAATTGATGCAAGTGCGCCGCCCGTTCCGCAATGGCGGAGAAGACCGACGGCAATGAGGCGTGATCTCCGCGCCGCGCAATTTCGGCGCCGGAGTGCGCGAGAGAGGACAGCGGTCCCAGGGAATTATTCAGTTCATGACTCAATACGCGAATGAGCTTTTTCCAAGTCGACACTTCCTGACGGGACAGCTCTCGCGTCAGCAATTTCAGCAGATACAGCCGGAACGCGCGTCCCTGCAGGATGAACGAGCGCTGCGAGAGGTGGAAGGTCTCTTCGACTCCTTCGATATCCGTGGAGAACAGGCTGTCGCCCAAGGTCGCGGCCGCACCCCGCAAAGCTGCCGGGGCTCGTGTCAACGCATCCTTGAACCGCGAGCCTTGAAGACTGCGTCCTTCGCTCAGCAAATGCCGCGCCGCGATGTTGGCATAGGCAATGCGATCGTTGGCGTCGACCAGTACCAGCGCCACCGGCGAATTCTGCATCACCGTGTCCAGCAACAGCTCTCGCTGCACCAGGTGCGCGCGCTGCTCGCGCAGTGCCGCCGCCAGCTCGTTGTGCGCCGTCATCAGCTCGCCGAGCTCATCATCGCGGTCGGCGACCAACGATATGCTGAAGTCGCCTTCCCGATAGCTGGCCACGGTGCCCGAGAGCGCGCGCAACATTTGCTGGATCGGCCGCATGATGCGCGCGGACAGCCAGAGCACGGGCAGCAGCGCGGCACCGAGGATGAGCAGCCAGCCAAGCAGCGCGCTGCTGAACCAATGCACGGTCCAGACGCTGGCCGCGGCCGTCACGCCGACGATGACCATCAGCAGCAGAGCGAGCTTGGCTTTCATGCTCACGGCGAGTCCTGTCAGGTACCGCCGGCGGGACGCAAGTTGAACCGCTCCAAGCGGCGGTATAGAGCCTGGCGCGAGAGCCCGAGACTCTGCGCCGCGCGGCTGATGTTGCCGCCGGCCTCGCGTAATCCGGCCTCCAGCACTTCTTTGCTGAAATGTTCCGTTTCGCGCGGGGCGACGCGCGCTGCGGCCGGCAAATTCAGATCCGCAGCCACCACGACGCTGTCGCGCGCCAGGAGCTTGGCGCGTTCGATCGAATTGCGCAGCTCGCGCACGTTGCCCGGCCAGTCATGCGCCAGCAGGGCCGCCGCCGCATCCTCACTCAACCGCAGACTCTGGCCGAGAAAATGCCGCGCGAGCGGCAGAATATCCGCCGGACGCTCCGCCAGTGCGGGGACCGCGATATCGATGACGTTGAGCCGGTAGTATAGATCTTCGCGAAAACGCCCTTCACGGATCAGGGCCTGAAGATCCGCATTGGTGGCGCTCAAAATCCGCACTTGGGCGGTCCGCGTTTTGCTCGAGCCCAGCATTTCATACTGACCGGTCTCCAGTACCCGCAGCAATTTTACCTGGCCCGCCAGCGGTAAATCGCCGATCTCGTCCAAGAACAATGTCCCGCCGTTCGCCGCCTCGAAACGGCCCGTGCGCGCCCGGTTGGCGCCGGTGTAGGCTCCTGCTTCCGCGCCGAACAATTCCGCCTCGATCAGTTCGGAAGGAATCGCTCCGCAGTTCACGGCAACGAAGGGACCGGCACGAAGCGCGGAATTCGCGTGCACGATCTGCGCTATGCGCTCCTTGCCGGCGCCATTGGGCCCGGTGATCAGGACGCGAACGTCCGCCCGCGCCACGCGGCAGGCCAGCTCAACGATCCGCTCCATCGCATCCGAGGCAAAAACGATGTTGCACAGATCGTACTGCTCGGCCAACCGCTCACGTCGCCGGCGCTGCTCGTCCTGCAGCCGTTGACGCTCGCGTGTCGTTTCCGCCAACTCGAGTAAATTCTCAACGGTCGCCAGCAGCTTGTCGTTGTCCCAGGGCTTGCCGATGTAGTCCGCCGCGCCGGCTTTCACCAGTTGCACGGCGGATTCCAAGTGAGTCCAGGCGGTCAGCAAGACCACGGGTAAATCCGGCTGCTGAGTCCGCAGCGCGCGGAACAGGACCGCGCCCTCCTCGCCGGAGGTGGTATCGGCACTGAAATTCATGTCCGCTATGACAAGATCGACGCGTTCGTGTGCCAGCGCCGCCAGGCCCTTTTGCGGCGTGAAGGCCGTCAGCGTTCGAATGTCATGCAAACCAAAGAGCAGCGACAGTGCCTGGGCCACTGCCGGGTTATCATCGATGACGAGCACGGTACGCATACGGGCATGTTAGCGGGTGCGGCGCGGAATCACACCAGGCGATCTGTTCACCCGCCGCGTGTCGCCAGCGCGGGAGGAATGGATGCAGCCCGCAACGCCGGCCACAGCACCGCGAACTGCCCCAGCAGCAGAATGACGATGGCGCCGCCGATGGCGCGGCTGTTGTCCATGCGCACCATTTCGAAGCTGCGCACCATCCACAGATTCAATGCGATGGCGAAGGCAATGCCGATCGCAGCACCGGCGGCGGCAATCATGAAATTCTCGGTTTGAAAATAGCGCACGATGGCCTGGCGGGTGGCGCCGAGCGCCCGGCGAATGCCGATCTGCTGCCGGCGCTGGGCGACCCAGTAGCTGGTCAAGCCGATGATTCCAAATGCGGTCACAATCAGCAATGCGCTGCAAGTCGCACTTAGTAGCACGATAAGGCCGTGAGCGCCGCGGTAGGCATCGGTGCGAACTTGTGCCATGGACCGGGACTTGAGGATTCGATTGTCGTCCAGACTGAAGAGCTTGGCCTCAGCCGCCTTCATGACGGCGTCACGTTGCCCGGGCTGCGCGCGCACCATGTACACGCTCTGCTCACCGATCAGCCGGTAAGGCGTCAACAGCGAATTCTCGGCAAAAGTGCTGTACAAACCGGTCGCAATGGTCATCGGTCCCTGCAAGCGATCGACGATGCCGATAATGGGCACGGGCTTGTCGTTCTCGACGAATATGGGCTTGCCGAGCGCCTCACCGTTGGGGAAGAGCTTCGCAGCAAGTGTTTTCGTCACGATGAAGCCGCTCGGCGGCGGAATGTCGTTGTCGGAGCGATTCGCGATTTCATCGGCGGAGAAATTGCGCCCGGCGATCAGCTTCAGGCCCATGGTGTGCAACGCGTGTTCATCCCCTATGTAGTGGGCGGTGAACGCCGTCGGGGTCTTTTGGTCGGCGGTCAAATTGACGGTCTCGATCCACCCGCCGCCTTCCAAGGGGTACATATTCGTGGTGTACGCATCGGCGACGCCGGGCAGCGCGCGCAGCGCCCCCATGTCCGCTGCCTGACGCGCAGCCAGATCGCTGGGGTGATCGACCATCTCGGTTTGCATGACGAAGATATCGGCTTCATCGAGGCCGGTAGGCCGGTCGCTCCAGGCGATGCGCTGTTCGACCAGCGTCAGGGCGTTGGCCAGAAACGCCAGGGTGACCGCCATCTGGGTGGCGATGAGCAACGCGCCGAACTTGTTACGGCGCATGGCGGATAGTATCGGTCGAATTTCCATCGTACCCCCTTACTGTGCCTTGAGCTGCCACGCCGGCTGTACATGCGCCGCCCGCCAAGTGGGATAGAGCCCCGCCAGCACGGTGGCGCCCACGGCCAGCAGCACGGCAATGCCGGTATCTGCCCAATCAAGATGGGCCAGCGCGACGAATTCCTTGGTCAACAAGGAGCGCGCCGCCCATAACCCCAACGCCGTCAGCAGCAGCCCGAATAGTCCGCCGGCGAGTCCCACCACGCCCGTCTCGATCAGGCACTGCGCGAATATCGCTCGACGACTGGCGCCCAAGGCGCGACGCACGCCGATATCGCCCGCACGTCCCATGATTTTCGCCAGCATCAGCCCCATGGCATTCATCAAACAAACCAGCAGAAATCCGCAGGAGACCAATATCAGAATGCGCACTTCACTCGGTACGATGTTTCTGTATTGCAGCCATTGCGTGACATCACGCAATTGCGTATGCGGCGGCCAATGGAACCGGCCCAAGTTCTGCTGCTCGGCTGCATAGTTGTTGAGAAAGGCGCGATACGCCCGCACGTCCATCGCGGTCGGCAGTTCCACCCAGAATTGCAGCCAGATGCAGTCGGATTTCAGACGCCCTTCCCAGCCAGTCTCGATGTCACCATTGCATTGAGTGCTGCCCGTGTTTGCCATGTGCTTGTCGATGGCGCGCGTAAACGGCATGAATATCGCGTCACCGTCGCCAAACGGGCGAATGGCCAGATCGTAGAAGCGCGGCAGCAGCCGCCAATCGTCCAGCACGCCGCTGACGGTGTAGGGCTCGTTGTCGAGGCGAATGGTCTTGCCGACGCTGTTGGCGCCGCCGAACAGCTTATCGTTCATATCCCGGGTCAGCACCACCACCGCAGCGCGAGCCGCATCATCCGACGCGCTCCATGGGCCGCCGTACTTGAACGGCACGTCGAACATCGGGAAGAAATCCGTAAAGGCCGCGCGCACGAAAACTTTGCTGGGCTTTTGCCTCGCATCCGCCGGCCGCAATGACTGCAGTGATGCGTACATGCCGGTTTGGCGTTTGGCAGCGTGCGCCTTCATCAATCCCAGCACGTCGGTGTAGCTGAGCTGTGGCTCCAAGCGGTCGGGGGCGCCCCCCGTGTGCTTGTCCGGTCCCCAGTTGTCGATCTGCGGCGCGTACAACTGGTGCGACTTCTGCGGAATCGGGTCGCCTGACATGGCGCGAAAAACCGTGAGGGCGGTCATGCAGGCGCCAATTCCCACCGCAATGGCCGCAATCATCAATCCCGTCAGCACCGTGTTGCGCCTGAGGCTGCGCAGACCGAGCCGAAAATAGTACGTGAACATGTGTGGCTAAAGGCGCAGCGCTTACGCGGCCCGCGTTGCCAACGCGGGCGGAATTGACGCTGCTTTCAAAGCCGGCCACAGCACCGCCGCCTGTCCCAGCAGCAGCACGACAATCGCGCCGATGAGGGCGTAGCTCGTGTTCAAGCGCTGCATCGCGAAGGCATTGACCATCCAAAGATTCAGCGACACGGCCAAAGCGACGCCGACCGCGGCGCCGGCGCCCGCGATCAAAAGATTTTCGGTCTGGAAGTATTGAACAATGGCATTGCGCGTGGCGCCCAAGGCCCGGCGGATGCCGATCTGGCGCCGCCGCTGCGCCACCCAATAGCTGGTGAGGCCCACGATCCCGAACGCGGTGACCGCCAGCAGTGCCGCGCAAACCACGCTGAGAATCACCACCAAACCCTTGTCGTCCTTATAGGCTTCCGCGCGCGCCGCCGTCATCGTTTCAGTCTTTTCAATGACCCGTGCGCGGCTGATATCGAAGAGCTTTTTTGGCGCTGACTGCAGCACCGTGTTCAATTGGCCCGGCTGCGTATGCACGACGTAGTAGAACGGGAACACACTCACGAAATTGAAGGGCTCGATCATGGAACTGTCGTTGAACTTGCTGCCCCATCCGCCGGCCGAAACCCACGGCACTTGTAGCCGGTCGACAATCCCGATGATGGGCGTCCGGCCGCTGCGAGCTACGCCGTAGACGCTCTGCCCCACGGCATTGCCGCCGGGGAACAATTTGTCCGCCAGAACGCGGGTGACGATGATCCCGGTCGGGCTCTTCAGGTCCGTGTAGCCCACTTTGTCGACGACATCACCGGAATTGAAATTGCGTCCGGCGACCAGTTTGAGTCCGAATGCCGCGATCGCGTGTTCATCGCCAAAATAGAGTGCTGCCAGCGCGGTCGCATCCTTTTGGTCCTCATGCAGGTTGAGTCCCTCGGTTGAACCGCCGCCGCTCATGGGAACGGAATTCGTCGCAAAGGCATCCTGCACCCCGGGCAATGCGCGCAAGGCCGCGAGATCTCCCTGCAGGCGCGCGGATGCATCGGGCGGATTGCCCACCCATTGATTGCGGATGAAGAGCACGTTGGCCTCGTCGGCGCCGGTTGGACGCTGACTCAAGGCCACGCGCTGCTCGATGATGAACAGCGCGTTGCACATGATGGCGAGGGTGATGGCCATTTGCACGGCAATCAAGATCGCGCCGATTTTATTGCGGCGCATGGCCGAAATGATGGGTCGAAATTCCATGGGTTGATCCTCTATTGGGCCTTGAGCTGCCACGCTGGTTGAACTTGCGCGGCACGCCAAGTGGGGTAGAGACCGGCAAGCGTGGTGGCAAGCACGGCGAGCATCACGGCAATGGTGATATCGGCAGGACTAAAATGCGTAAGACGGGTCACCTCCTCGGAGAGCAGCGAGCGCAATCCCATGAGACCCAACGCGGTCAGAAACAGGCCGAGCAAACCGCCGGCAAGTCCCACGACTGCCGCCTCGATCAGGCACTGGCCGAAAATCGCGCGGCGACTGGCGCCGAGCGCGCGGCGCACGCCGATGTCGCCGGCGCGGCCCATGATTTTTGCCAGCATCAAGCCCATGGCATTGAGCAGACACACCAGCAGAAAACTGAAGCTCACCAACACGAGGATGCGAACCTCGGTCGACACCGCATGCTGATACACCAGCCACTCGCGCACGTCGCGAATCCGCGTGTGCGCCGGCCAGGTAAAGCGGCCCAGGCGTTGCTGATCGGAGGCGTAGTTGTTCAAAAAAACCCGGTAGTGCTCAACATCCGCGGCGGTGGGAAGTTCGGCCCAAAATTGCAGCCAGACGCATTCCGAGCGCAGCCTGCCTTCCCAACCCGGCTCACCGACCTTGCCGTTGCAATTATTGTTGCCCCAGCTCTGCATTTGCCCGTCAATCGCGCGCGTGAAGGGCAGGTACACCTCGGCGCTCTTGCCGTAGGCGTTGTTGTTCAGGTCGTAGAATTTCGGGACCGGCTCCCATGAGCCCATGACGCCGACCACGCGATATTCGTGGTTGTCGAGATTGACCATCTTGCCGACGGAATTGGCGCCGCTGAAGACCTTGTCATTGAGCTCGCGCGAAATGACGACGACGTCCGCATGGCCTTTGTCGTCCGCTGCGCTCCAAGGTCCGCCCATGAGAAACGGGGTATCGAACATGCCGAAAAAGTCGGCGTAGGCCGCGCGAATTTGCACTTGGAAGGGCAGCACGTCGGGATTCGCCGGCGTCAGGGCCGCGCCCGAGACGTACATCGCCGACTGGCGGTGGGCCGCTCGCGCGTTCATCAGCCCGGTCGCGTCGATGTAGCTGATCTGCTCTTGGAGGTGCTCAGAATCGCCGGTGCCGACGCCCTTGGCGTTCGGTCCCCAATTATCGATCTGCACCGCAAACAGCTGCCGCGATTTTTCCGGAATGGGATCGCTGTCCATGGCGCGAAACACCGTCAGCGTCGTCATGGACGCACCGATGCCGACGCCCACCGCGGCAATCATCAACACGGTGAGCACGATGTTGCGCCTGAGGCTGCGAATTGCGAGGCCGAAGTAGTAGTTGAACACGACAGTCTCCTAGGTGGCGGCACTCGCCGTGGCAACGAGGCGCGGCTGCGCCGCCAAATCCACGACTTGACCGTCTACGATGTGCACTTCACGCTGCGCGCGAACCGCGAGCTCAGGATCATGCGTCACCATGACAATGGTGGCGCCGTCGCGGTGCAGCTCCTCGAGCAGGTCCAAAACGCCGCGGGCCATTTGCGTGTCGAGATTACCCGTCGGTTCATCGGCCAGCAGAAGCCGCGGGGAGCCGGCCAGTGCGCGGGCGATGGCCACGCGCTGCTGCTGGCCGCCCGACAATTCGGCCGGATAGTGGCGCGAGCGCGCCGACAGCCCTACCCTGCCCAGTGCTTCCTGGATGCGGCGGCGTCTTTCGGCGGCGTTGAAGCCGCGATAGCGCAGCGGCACGTCGATGTTGTCCTGCACGTTCAGGTCGGCAATGAGATTGAAGGCCTGAAAGATAAAACCGATTTTTTCATTTCGCAGCTTCGAACGCTGGTTGTCATTCAGGCCGCGCACATTGGCGCCGTCCAACTGATACTCGCCGCCGCTGAACTCTTCGAGAAGCCCCGCGATCGTCAAGAAAGTGGTTTTGCCCGAGCCGGAAGGTCCCGTTACCGCGACGAACTCGCCTTCGCTTACGTGAATCGAAAAGTCTCGCAGTGCGTAGGTCTCGACGACCTCGGTGCGATACGCTTTGGAAAGGTGAGTCATTTTGAGCATGGTGTGGCCTCACAGGGCTGGTTGATTCAATCAGTGACTTAGGATGACGCGCTGGGCGCCGTTGAACGCATCGGTGCCGGAGATGACGATTTGGTCGCCTGCGGATAATCCTTCGAGGATCTCGACCTTGGCGATGCTGGCGGCGCCGAGCTGCACCGGATGGCGCTCGGCAATGTTTCCGTGAACGATGTAGGCAAAACCGCCGCCCTCTTGGTCCACAAAGGAGCCGCGATCGACCATCAATACGTTGTCGCGCCGGTCGATGAAGATGCGCACCGAGAGACGCTGGCTCTGCCGCAATCCCGCAGGTTTCTCCGCCCCGAAGCGCAAACGCGCCGTGACCTGGCCGGCCACCACCTCGGGCGATACGCCGCTCACCACGCCTTGCCAGTGATGCCCACCGCCTTCCAAGTCGGCGGTCATGCCGGGGCGCAGATCGCGCGCCAGGCTTTCCGTGACCTTGATTTCGACCTCAAGCGCCGACAGGTCCACCACGGTGAGCAGTGGCGCGTCCTTGGCGACGCTGGCGCGATCCGCCACCTGCACCTGGCCCACCTGACCGTCGACGGGCGACTTGACGTTCAAGCCCGCCACTTGGCGCTTGAGGTCGTCCACCAGGAATTGCTGGCGATCGAGCAGCGCCTTCTTGCTGTCGATATCAAATCGATTTTGCCTGGGCTGCGAGTCGTAGTTGCTTTTTGCTTGTTGGAACGCAAATTGCGCTTTCTCGAGCGCGTCCTCGGCCCTCAACGCCTGCAATTCCGAATAAGAGCCGAGTTCGTAGGCCTTGCGGCTGCGATCACGTTCGCGTTGCGCGGTCTTTTGATCGACCTGCGCCTGGTTGTAGGCGTCGCGCAGCTGCGAAAGTTTGTGCTCGGCATCGAGCGTTGCCCGCTCCCAATCCAGGTGCTGGCCCACCAGCGTGGCGTCCTCCTGCGACATTTTCGCCGTCAAATCGGGGCTGTCGACGACCGCCAACACCTGACCCTTCGCCACCGTGTCGCCCGCGTGCACTTTGAGCGTGACGGTTCCCAGTGCGTTGGCGTAGAGGGTCGGGCTGACGGCGGCGACGACTTGGCCGTCGGCGGCGATATCGCGCACGAAATTGCCGCGTTCCACCGTGGCGATCGACACGCGCGCGCGATCGACCGAAGCGCCCGCTCCGGAATATCGCGCCAAGATGAAGATCAGCGCCCCGAGCGCGGCGACGGCGGCCAGCGCGGCCAGAATGAGCTTGCGATGACGCTTGAGGGGATTCTTCGGCTCGATCACGCGATCCTGCGCGGATGTATCGCGAAGCATGATGGGTTCCTTGGGTAAGAGACGCATGCTCATGCGGCGCTCTCGATGAGTAGATTGTCAATGGCAATCAGGTCTTGTTCGGTCAGGCGGCCGGCTTGCTGTTTGAGGGTCAAGACGCTGGTCAAATAATCGTATCGGGCCTGGTTGTAGGCGCGCTGTGCCGCGTAGTAGTTGTTTTGCGCATCCAGGAGTTCGAACTCCGAGCCCGTGCCGAACTCCACGTTGCGGCGCGTGGCTTCAACGGCGTGCTGCCCGGATCCCAGCGCGCGGTGCGCCGCGTTGATGCGCTGTATGCCGGTAACAATGTTCCGATACGCCGCGCGCGTGAGGCGTTCGGTGTCGCGCTGAACCGCCTCATAGTTGACTTGCGACCGGCGAAACAGCGCTCGCGATTGGCGTACCGCAGAAGCAATCGCCCCGCCCTGAAACAACGGCCAGTTGAAAGACACCCCCACGGTGTCCAGCGTTTGATTGCCGCCGAGAACGGCATCCTGCGTAAGTTTGGAACCGGATCCGGTCAGTGAAATGGTCGGCAAGCCCCGTCCTTGCTGCACCGAGATATCGCGCGACGCCGCTTCCATGTTGAGCTGCGCGGTGAGTACATCGAAGTTGTCCTGCCGCGCGGTTGTCACCCAGTCGTCCGCGGATGCCGGCTCCGGCGCGAGCAGCGGAATATCCTCCTGCAACGGCGCAACGCGCTCGACGTGCCGGCCGACGATTTCACTCAGCGCGAGATTCGCATCATCGAGCGCGTTTCGTGCATCGATGACGCTTTGTTCCGTCGCATCATAAAAAGCTTGCGCTTGATCCACGTCGCTGCGCGGGCCGACACCGGTCTGCTGGCGCGATTTGGCCTGGTTCAGTAGCGTGCTGAATGTCTCGCGTGCGGCGCTGTTGGTCGCGAGCTGATCGGCTGCCGACAAGATGCCGAAGTAGGCTTGGGCCACGCGCAGCAATAAACTCTGTTGAGCGCCCTGGTAGCCGGCCTCGGCGGCGGCAACCTGGAAATTCGCTTCCTTGAGCTGACTGAAGGATTGGAAGCTCCACAGGGTCTGCGACAGATTGAGCCCCAAGGAGTGGGCCGTGCCGTAGCAACGTTGGCTGGTGGCGGTGGAGCTGATGGCGCAGTCAGCCGCTTGGCTTCCCAATGCCGGGCCGGTGTCGAAGCCGGCACGTTCGCGCAGCGCCGAGGCATTCGCCGAAATCTGCGGCAACCATTGCGCGATCGCCTGTGGCCGCGCTTCGATGAGCGCGTCGCGCTGGAAGTGAGCGGCTTGCAGCGTCGTGTCGCGCGTCAGTGCGAGCTCGTAAAACCCCTTCAAATCATTGGCCTCGGCTGGATGAGCCGAAAGAACCATGACGCCGAGCGCTAGCGAAAATCGCAACATGCCCAAGCCAAAGCAAGGGGCGTGCCAGCGCCATTGGAGGTATAAGCTATTGTTTATGCAAGCGTTATTCTCTAGCCAGGTGTCTACTCTGTCCGCGGACAGTGTCCGCGGACGGCGCCGGACAGTACGCCGCCCACGCCGATTCCCAGCGTCGGCGTCAATCTGATGAGAATATTGACATGCTTCAAACAACAGGGAGTTGAGAAATGAATATCAAAGACCGATACACGAACCCACCTCATGGCGATCCGCGTTGGGGCGCCATCGCGCGCGACGCGGTCATTCTGCTCGCCGCCCTCATTATTCTGCCCAAGATGTGGCCGTTCTATTCGGTGCCCACCGGCAGCCGCGGCGTCGTCACCCAATTCGGAAAAATCGTCGGCATCGAGCAGGAAGGGCTGGCCGTGTTGCCGCCATGGCAGAATCTCACGCTCTTTTCCATCCGCGCCGAGGAAGCCAACATCGACAATGCCTCGGGTTCCACTTCGGATACGCAACCGGTCAGCGTCAGCCTGACCGTGAGATACAGCATCAGTCCCGACAAAGTATCCGAGGTGTACGAGAAGTACAGCCACAACGGTGACCTGTCGAGTTACGTCCAAACCGCCACCCATGAAATCTTCAAGGCGGTCACGGCGAAGTACTCCGCGCCGGACTTGATTGCGGAGCGCGCCAAGGTTTCTTCCGACATCTATGCCGCGCTCGGCAGCAAGCTGGCGGTGTACGGCGCTCAGGTCATCAACATCGATATGCGTAACTTTTCCTTTCAAGAATCGTACATGAGAGCCATCAACAGCAAGGTGGAGCAAGAACAATTGCGCCTTGCGGCCGAGAACAAGCTGCGCACCGTCGAAGCCGAGCAGAAACAGAAGGTGGCCATTGCCCAGGCCGAGGCTGACGCCGTCAAGGCCACGGCCGATGGCAACGCCTATGCCAACTTGAAGATCGCCACCGCGCAGGCCGAGGCTCTGCGGGTGCAAAACAGCGCGCTGGCGCAAAGCAAGGAAGTGCTGGAGCTTCGCCGTATCGAGGTTGAACAGACCAAGGCAAATCGATGGAACGGACAGCTGCCGCAGAATGTCTATGCCGGTGCACCGATTCCGTTTTTAAATGTGAGCAATAAATGAACCTTGCACGTTTCCCGCGAATTCGTTTCGCCCATCTGCCGACACCCTTGGAACACTTGCCGAATTTGAGCCAAGCGCTCAATGGGCCGGAGATTTGGATCAAACGCGACGATTGCACCGGCATGTCGACCGGCGGCAACAAGACGCGCAAGCTCGAGTACCTGCTTGCCGAGGCACGGCAGCAGGGAGCGGACATCGTCGTGACCCAGGGCGCGACGCAGTCCAATCACGCGCGGCAGACGGCTGCATGCGCCGCGAAAATGCGCATCGATTGCCACATCCTGCTCGAGGATAGAACCGGCAAGACCGACCATGACTACACGCAAAGCGGCAATGTCCTGTTGGACCACTTGCATGGCGCGAGCGTCGAACATTGCGCATCCAATCCGGACATGAATGGCGAACTGGCCAAAGTCGGCGCCAGGCTCAAGAGCGATGGTCGCAAGCCGTACTTGATACCCGGCGGAGGATCGAATCCCATCGGGGCCTTGGGCTATGTCAACGCGGCGATCGAGCTCATTGCCCAAGCGAATGACATGGGACTGCGAATCGATCACGTCGTACACGCGACCGGCAGCGCAGGGACGCAGGCAGGCATGATAGCCGGCCTTGCCGGCATACGCTCCGGGGTCCCGCTGCTGGGGATCGGCGTGCGCGCGCCGCGCGACAAACAGGAGGAAAACGTGTTCAAGCTGGCCTGCGCCACGGCTGACCTGTGCGGCACGCCGGGCGCGGTGCGGCGTGAAGATGTGGTCGCGAATAGCGACTACGTCGGCAAGGGATATGGATTCTCGACGCCCGGTTCCCTCGATGCCATACAAACACTGGCCCGGCTCGAGGGAATCCTGCTCGATCCTGTGTACACCGGCAAGGGCATGGCGGGTTTCATCGATTTGATCCGCAAAGGGATGTTCAAGCAGGGACAGAACATCGTGTTCATCCACACCGGGGGCAGCGTCGGCCTGTTTGGCTACGTCGATGACTTCGGATTCGACCGCGCGCGGCATGCCCGGGCGGCCTGATTCGCCGATGCATCGCATCGTCGGCATCATCGGCGGGATGGGTCCCGAGGCCACCGTGGATCTCATGCGGCGTGTGGTGGCGAAGACGCCGGCGCGCGACGATCAAGACCACGTGCATTTGATCGTGGAAAGCAATCCCAAGATCCCCTCGCGCATCGCGCATCTCATTGAAGGAACGGGCACCGACCCCACGCCGGAACTGATCCGCATTGCCGGCAATCTGCAGCGTGCAGGCGCCGACGCGCTCGCGATACCTTGCAACACGGCACATGCCTATGCGCACTCGATTCGCCGCTCGGTCAGCATCCCGCTGCTCGACATGGTGACCCTGACCGTCGATCAGATCGCGCTCTCCAGGCGCGCCGCGCGCGTCGGCCTGCTGGCATCCAGCGCCGTGCACTCCACGGAGCTGTACGCGAGGGCATTCTTCGCCCAGGGCATCGACACCGTCCTTCCGGCGCGTCAGGACGAGGTCATGGCGCTCATCAAGGCCGTGAAACGCGGCGATACCGGAACAGAAACCCAAACAGCACTCGGCGGGGTTGCGCGCGAGATGACCAATCAGGCCGATGTATTGTTGATCGCGTGCAGCGAATTGTCGGTGATCTCCGCGGGCATCCAGGTACCCTTCGTCGATTCGCTCGACGTGCTGGCGCAGGCGATCGTGACCTTCGCGACGTCAGGCGACTGACTTGGCGGGCTGTGACGCGCACTTTTTCCTGCAGGATGGCGGGACCGAAGTTTCGCGCGCGCTCCAAAAATGTTTCAGTGACCTCGCCCATCTGCCCGTTGGCCGGCGCTCATCGTTGTGTCCTTGAAAATTAAGAAGGCGTGCTCTCGCGCAATGGCCCGTGCGACCGTTTCGCGGGCGTGTCCCTGGTCGACAGTTATCGTGCGAATGCCGAAAATCTTGAGGCTGTCCGCAGTGATTTTGCGATTGTTCCGAGGAATGTGAAGCAGGTAACGGTGTGTATCAATAAGTGCAAAGCTGGCGGCGCCATCGGGGTTTCCCGGCAATTTGAGACGATACTCACAAGTCTCACGCATTGGGGTTTGCATGCGCCTGCTATCAGGGCAATCTACACGATCGGATAGGCGCGATTCGAAGGAATGGTGGATTCGTGACGCGGACTGTCATTCGGGGCTGGTTTGCAGGCACGTTTGCGTTGTGCCTAGGCGGCCCATTGGCGGCGGCGAATGGCGGCGCGGCGACCATCCGCGAGCTAAAGCAGCTCAACGTCGAGGATCTCATGAACGTCCAGGTCACTTCCGTGGCCAGGCACGCCGAGAAACTCATCGAGACCGCATCGGCGATTCAGGTGATTACACAGAAAGACATCCGGCGATCCGGAGCGACGAGCATTCCCGAGGCGCTGAGATTGGCGGACAACCTGCAGGTTGCGCAAAAGAATTCCCATGATTGGGCAATCAGCGCCCGAGGGTTCAACACCGCGCTGGCGAACAAGCTGCTGGTCATGATCGACGGGCGAACTGTGTACACTCCGCTCTTTTCAGGCGTCTTTTGGGATGCGCAAGACTACTTGATGGCGGACATCGACCGCATTGAGGTCATCAGCGGGCCGGGAGGTGCGCTATGGGGAGCGAACGCCGTCAACGGAGTCATCAACATAGTCACCAAGAAGGCCAAGGACACCCAGGGCCTTTATGCTCAGGCGGGCGGCGGCTCGCGTCCTGAAGACTTTGCCGATGTTCGCTATGGCGGTGCCTTTGATCCCAATACCCAGTTTCGTGTCTACGGCAAATATTTCGATCGCGGCAGCGAGGTGCTGGCCAACGGAGACTCATCCTCGGATGCGTGGCGACAGAGCCGTGCCGGATTTCGAGCCGACTCGCTCCTGTCTCAGCGAGACAATCTCACCCTACAGGGCGATTTCTATGACGGCCGTGAGAATGACCAGACCGGCGGGACCTCACACACGAGCGGCGAGAATATTTTGGGTCGATGGTCGCGCGGCATTTCCGAGAATTCTGATTTAAGCCTGCAGTCGTATATTGACCAAACGCACCTCAGCATTCCCGTTGCCCCGCTCGTTATCAACGGTTTGCAATTCGCCGGTGCCGGAACGCTGCACGATGATCTGATGACCTTCGATGTGGACTTTCAGCATCGATTTCGAATCGGCGCCGCCCATGGCATTGTTTGGGGCCTTGGGTTCCGATACTCGCACGATGTGGCCGGCAATGCCCCGGCTCTGGCATTTCTGCCCGCCACGCTGGATCGCGACCTGTACAGCCTGTTTGCGCAGGATGAGATCGCGCTTCAATCCAATCTGTCGCTGACTCTCGGCACCAAAATAGAGCGCAACAACTACACGGGGTTTGAATTCGAGCCCGATGTTCGCTTGAGCTGGATCTTGAGTTCGCAACAAGCCCTTTGGGCGGCCATTTCGCGCGCGGTGCGCACGCCGTCGCGCATCGATCAGGATTTTTCGGAAGCGGCGCCGCCTCATCTGGTTCTTCTGGAGGGAGGGTCGCGCTTCACCTCCGAAAGCGTGGTCGCCTATGAATTGGGCTATCGCGCGCAGATCGACTCGCGCATTACCGCCTCAGTCTCCAGTTTCTTCAACCACTACAACGACATTCGAAGCACGGCCATCACGCCGGCGACCATGATTCCCTTTTTCTTCGCCAACGGCTTGGAGGGCGACACCTATGGCCTGGAGTTCTGCGGCAACTATCAGGTCTCGGAGATCTGGTCATTGCACGCCGGCTACACGCTGCTGAAGGAACACCTGCATGTCAAACCCGGTCAAATGGATCTGAACGCCGCGCGCAACGAAACGGCGGACCCTCAGCATCAGTTTTCACTGCGATCTTCCCTCAATTTGCTCATGCATATGGAGCTAGACTCGGCGCTGCGCTGGGTTGATACGCTGCACACCAACAGGGGCGCGGCGCCGGGCTCGGTCCCCAGCTATTTTGAATTGGACACCCGCCTCGCCTGGCACCCCAGCGATCGGCTGGAGGTTTCGCTGGTGGGACAAAATCTGCTCCACAATCGACATCCCGAATTCGGTTTTCCGGACCCGGCGCGGCCCGAAATCGAGCGCAGCGCCTACGGAAAATTGACATGGCGATATTGAGGAGCACCTTGCGGCTGGTCCTGGTCGCCGCGGCGGGATTAGTCGTATGCATGCACGGTCTGCGCGCGGCCGATGCGCCGACCGAAAATCAAGTTCAAGCCGTTTTTCTGTATAACTTCTCGCGCTTCGTCGAATGGCCCGCCCAGGCATTCGCGCAGCCGAATGACCCATTTGTCATCGGCATTCTGGGCAGCGACCCCTTTGGCGCGCGCCTGGACGAAGCGGTCCGCGACGAGCAAATCAACGGACACCCGCTCAAGGTTCGTCGCTTCCGCAGCTTCGCGGAGATCGAGAATTGCCAGATCCTGTTCGTTGACCGTTCCGAGATCGCGCGTCTCGGGCAAATTCTCGCGGCGCTCGATCACCGCAGCACGCTGACGGTGTCGCAGGCTGACGGCGCAGCACAGCGCGGCGTCATGATCCAATTCGCGACGGAAAATAATCGCATCCGGCTGCGTATCAACGTGGAGTCGGCTCGAGCCTCAGGGTTGACGATCAGCTCCAAGTTACTTCGTCCCGCCGAAATCGTCGGCACGGATGCCAGGGAATAACAGATGAACAAGTCATCTACGCCCATTCGCCGCACGTTGATGCTCATGATGTTTCTCTCCAGCGGCGTCGTATTGCTGGTGACTTCTTCCGCGTTTTGCGCGTATGAATTTCTGACGTTTCGCCAATCCAGCATCCAGCAGCTGCAGATATTGAGCAGAGCCATCGCCAGCAACAGCACCGCCGCTCTGGCATTCGAAAATGCGGAAGATGCCGCGAGCGTTTTGACCGCCTTCAAGTCGGATCCGCACATCGTTGCGGCCGCGCTATACGATACCAAGGGGAACGTCTTCGCCGCCTATCCACCAGGCCTGGCGGCGGCACGCTTACCGTCGCATGCCGGCACGGGCTATACGTTCGGCCGCTCGGCCCTGACGGGCTTTGAGCCCGTCGCAGAAGGATACAAACAGCTGGGTGTGCTGTTTGTCGAATCCGACCTGGATGCAATGTATTCACGCATCAAACTGTACGCATTGATTCTCGTCCTCGTGGGCGGCATTGCTCTGTCGCTCGCCTATCTGATATCCCGGCGCCTGCAACCTCGGCTACTGCGGCCCATTCTTGCCTTGGCCGAAACCGCCAAGGCGGTGGCGGAACGCCATGACTACACCGTCAGGGCGGCACCCACGGGAGCCTATGAATTCGACTTGTTCACGGACACCTTCAATCAGATGCTCACGCAGATTCAGGAGTCCGAGAGAAAGTTGCACGCGCAACTGGGCCGGCTGAGCCTGCTGCAACATATCACCCGCGCCACGGGCGAACGGCATGACCTGCCGAGCGTTTTTCAGGTCGTGCTGACGAGCCTCGAGGAGAATTTGCCGATCGATTTCGGTTGTTTCCTTCTTTACGATCCCACCTCGAAGTCTCTGACCGTCAGCACAGTGGGCTCGATCGGCCGGGGCTTTGCGGACAAGCTCGGGTTGTCGCAGCAGGCCGAGGTACCGATCGATGCCAATGGCCTGTCGCGCTGCGTTGCCGGACAGCTGGTGCACGAACCGGACGCCGTTCAGGTGCACTTTCCGTTTCCGCAGCGGCTGGCCGCCGCCGGCCTGCGCTCGATCGTGTTCGCCCCCCTCATCGTCGAGAACCAGGTATTCGGAGTGCTGGTCTGCACACGCCGCCGACCCGGGGCCTTCAGCAGCGGCGAATGCGAGTTCCTGAAACAGCTGAGCGAACACGTTGCCTTGGCAAGTCACCAAGCCCGCCTGCACGGCGCGCTACAACAGGCGTATGACGACCTGCGGCAAAGCCAGCACACGGTCATGCAGCAAGAGCGCCTCCGAGCGCTCGGCCAAATGGCAAGCGGCATAGCCCATGACATCAACAACGCGATTTCTCCGGTGTCGCTCTATACCGAATCGCTTCTCGAGCGCGAACCGAACTTGAGTGAACGCACCCGCGGCTACCTGACCACCATACAGCGCGCAATCGAGGATGTGGCAAGGACTGTCTCGCGCATGAAGGAGTTCTATCGTGAACGCGACTCGCAACTCACGCTCGAACGGGTCCAGCTCAATCGCGCGGTTCAGCAGGTCGTGGAACTCACGCGTCCCCGATGGAGCGACCTTCCGCAGGCTCGCGGAGCGATGGTGGACCTGCAAACCGACTTGACGGATCCCATGCCCGACATCATGGGCGCCGAACACGAAATCCGCGATGCGCTCACCAATCTCATTTTCAACGCGGTCGATGCGATGCCCGCGGGCGGAACCCTATCGGTGCGAACACGCAAGGCAACGGCCGCCGACGGCGGAGCACGCGCATGCATCGAGGTGATCGATACGGGCGTGGGCATGGATGAGGACACGCGGCGCCGTTGCCTCGAGCCGTTCTACACGACAAAAGGCGAGCGCGGCAGCGGACTTGGGTTGGCGATGGTCTACGGGATGGTCCAGCGTCACAGCGCCGAACTCGAGATCGAAAGCGCCGCCGGCCGGGGCACGACAGTGCGCCTGAGTTTCCCCGCTTATGGCTCGTCGGTCGTTCCGGCTGCAACGGCCGCTAACGCAGCGGTCGTGAAGCGGCAACTGCGCATTCTCTTGGTCGATGACGACCCCGTATTGATCAAGTCGCTGCAAGACACCTTGGAGGAGGATGGGCATCGCATCACCGCGACCTACGGCGGCAACGAAGGCATCGAAGCCTTCGCTGCAGCCATGCGCCGCAACGAGGCCTTCGATATTGTCGTCACTGACCTTGGCATGCCGCATGTGGACGGGCGCAAGGTAGCGGCCTCGATAAAAGGCGTCTCCCCGAGGACACCGGTGATACTGCTCACGGGTTGGGGGCAGCGACTCATCTCGACGAACGACGCGCCGGCTCACGTGAACAAGGTACTGGCCAAACCTCCGCGGCTGCATGAACTGCGGGCGGCATTTGCGGAGTTGATCACGTGAGCGCCGGTATTGCCCGATTGCTGATCGTGGATGACGAGGCGGCGCAATTGCGCGCGCTGTGCGACACGCTTCAGCTGGAGGGATACACGACGCAGGGATTTGGCTCCGGGCGGCAGGCCTTGGCGGCTTTGCGCCCGGGCGATTTCGACCTGATGCTCACCGACCTCATGATGCCGGGAATGGACGGCATCAGCCTCATCCATGCAGCAAAACAAGTGGATGCCGCGCTCGGCGCGGTTGTCATGACCGGGCATGGCACGATCGATACGGCGGTTCGAGCGATGCAAGAAGGCGCATACGACTACATTCTCAAGCCCTTCAAGCTCAATGTGATTTTGCCCATCATCTCGCGCGCGCTCGATGTGCAGCGATTGCGGCGAGAGAATGCCGAACTGCATGCGCGCGAAATACGGCAGTCCGCGGAGCTCGCGGCCGCCTATCACGATCTGGAATCCTTTTCCTATTCCATTTCTCACGATCTAAGGGCGCCGCTGCGCGCCATGGACGGATTCGCGGCCATTCTCGAAAGCGAATTCGCAGAACCACTCGGCGAAGAGGGCCGGCGAATCATTGGCATCATCCGCGCGGGTAGTCAAAAGATGGACGACCTGATCGTTGGTCTTCTCGAATTCTCGCGAGCCGGCAGGACGGCGCTCGAGCTCGACCGCGTCGATATGACCATGCTGGCCGACGCGGCCGCTGTCGAGGTCAGGTCGCTATACGCGGGTCCGGAGCCGCAAATCGAAATCTCTGACCTGCCGGCCGTCGAGGCTGATGCAATTCTCGTTCGGCAGGTCTGGTGCAATCTCATCGGCAACGCCTTGAAGTACAGTGCGAAGCGAGCGGCACCCCGGATTAGTGTCAGCGGCCGCGTGGAGAATCACGAGGCGATCTATCGAGTCGAGGACAATGGCGCCGGCTTCGATATGCGTTACGCGGACAAGCTTTTCGCGGTCTTTCAACGCTTGCACCGCACCGAGGACTTTACCGGAACTGGTGTGGGGCTGGCGATTGTGCATCGCATCATAGCTCGTCATGGCGGCCGGATCTGGGCCGAAGGTTCGCCCGACGCCGGCGCATGCTTCCAGTTCGCACTTCCGATGAGGGCAGCCTCATGAACCGGACGGCGCTGCCGATGCCCTCACGATGAAGACCCAACTGAAGCTGGTGGTGGTCGAAGACAGCGTGGCTGATGCCGAGCTGCTGGCCCGGCACTTGGCCAAGTCGGGTCTGAATTGCGAGATTAGCCGCGTGCAAACGGAACCGGAATTCATCGCGGCATTACATCGCATCAAGCCCGATCTCATTCTCTCCGATTTCTCATTGCCTAACTTCGGCGGCCTTCGGGCGCTGGACCTCGCTGTGGTTCATGCTCCCGATACGCCCTTTATCTATGTGTCAGGAACGATCGGCGAGGAGCGTGCAATCGATGCGCTTCGCCGAGGCGCGACTGACTACGTGCTCAAGAGCAATCTGTCACGCCTTTCCTCTGCCATCGAGCGGGCGCTGCGCGAAGCGGCGCTCAAGGCCGAACGGCGGCATTCCGAGCAGCTGCGCAGCGAACAGGAGGAGCGGCTACGCCGCCTCACGCGAACTTATCGCATGCTGAGCAGCACAAGTTCGGCCATTCTGCGGCTGCACAGTCGCACCGAGTTGCTCGACGAAGTCTGCCGAATTGCCGTTCAGCAAGGCGGCTATCAACGCAGTGCAATCAGTCTGATCGATTCGGGCACCAAGATCCTCACGCAGCTCGCTTGCGCGGGCCTGGATTCGGAACCTCTCGGCGGCACCGTGCACGTGACGGACCCGTTCGGGCCGCAGCTTGACTTGATGGAGCGTGTCATCCGAAGCGGAGCACCTGCCATCCACAACGATCTGCATCACGAAGCGCCCAATGCAAAAATTCGCGAGAGTTCGATCCTGCTGGGCTATCGCTCGATCGCCGCGCTGCCGCTGGCAATTGACGGCGTGGCCATCGGCGTGATCAGGCTGTTCAGCGGCGAGCCCGACGTATTTGATGCGGCCGAAGTGGGAGTTTTGCTGGAGCTGACGGCCAACATCAGTTTTGCCCTTCAGTATCTCGAAAAAGACGAGGCCGTTCACTTTCTGTCTCATTTCGACAGCCTGACGGGGCTCGCCAAGCGCCCGCTGTTTTGTCAACGCCTGGCGCAGATGCTTGCGAAGGATGACGACGAGGCCTCCAGCCGCACGGTCCTGGTATTCGACGTGCAGAAATTGGGCGCGATCAACGATTCATTCGGCCGCTACGTAGGCGATGGTTTGATCGAGAAGATTGCAGCGCGGCTCAAGCAAACCTATGCCGACTCCGAGTGCGTGGGCTATTTCGGCGGCGGAACATTTGTAATAGCCCTGTCCAACGCCGGCAATCCCTCGGACACCGGCATCATATTGCCGAGTGCCGCGGCGCCTTTGTTTCTCGACCCCTTTCATGTCGACGGACACGAATTGCGGCCGGCGATCCGCTCCGGTGCGGCCTTCTTTCCGCATGACGCCAATACGGCCGATGCACTGGTGCAAAACGCCGAGGCTGCCCTGAAGGCTGCGCGCGAAGACAACGAAAAGTACATGATGTATGGGTTTGTCACACAGCGTCCGACGTCTCACAGTTTGGCGCTTGAAGCGCGTCTGACCCGGGCTCTCGATCGCGAGGAGTTTCGGCTGCATTATCAACCGAAAATCGACATCAGGAGCGGCCGGATCGAAGGCTTGGAAGCGCTCCTGCGCTGGCAGGATTCTGAGAACGGTCTCGTGCCACCGTCGCAATTCATTCCGCTGTTGGAGCAATCGGGTGCGATCGTCGATGTTGGGGAATGGGTTATTCTCCAGGCTTTGCGCGATATTCGGACGTGGTCTGAATCCGGCCTGCAGGACCTACGGGTGGCGGTCAATGTTTCGCCGCTGCAGCTGCGACGCCGGAATTTTGTGGATCGAGTGCTGGCCGGCATTGCGCCCTCCGGCGAGCATTTG
>Ga0179592_10000163_pt1 | contig 27843 bp, 21 predicted proteins | sample CZODoug2_1_08_16_FD_148623 | JGI IMG/M metagenome (GOLD analysis project Ga0179592, IMG submission 148623) | Vadose zone soil fungal communities from Angelo Coast Range Reserve, California, USA - CZODoug2_1_08_16fungal (Illumina Assembly) | ecosystem: Environmental > Terrestrial > Soil > Vadose...
TTCCTGCTCGTCCACATTTCTTATCTGCAGGCATTCATCGACGTGAACAAGCGCACCGCACGGCTTGCGTCGATAATTCCGCTGATCGCCGGCGATTTCGTGCCGCAGTCGTTCGTCGAGGTAGACCAGCGCGCCTATCTTAGTGCGACGATCGCAGTCTACGAGCTGAATGAGGTCGCACCAATTGCGGATCTATACGTCTGGTGTTATCAGCGCAGCTGCCAGCGTTTCGACACCAACGTCCAAGTCGTCGGATTCGATGAGATAGCAGCACTTTACCGAACACAGCGACGCGCGCTGGTGACGCTACTGGTACGCGCGAAGGAAATGCCTGACAAGGTGGCTGAGTGGATCACAGCGAATGTGCCGAAAGACGTCCAGCCGCATCACCGCGAGAAGTTCATCTCCGACGTGCTCGCGGAGGTCGAGAATCTTGATGCCTCGCGGATCGGGGGATTGGGAATTACGCCGCAGGAGCTCGAAGTCTGGCGGAGATTGCGCCGCCAGGGTGTGCAAACATGAAATTTCTATCGCCCAGCAGTTGAGCCAATCGGCAAGGCGCCACGCAGAGCTTCGAAGAAGCTCGGGTCAGGTCGACGACAAGCTGCTGAATGATCGTTGCCACGCTTTCGTGCGCTGACGGGGTCAACGTCCTCGGACCTTTCGCTTAGCTGGAAGCCCAGCCAATCTCGCTAGGGTGTCTGACGGTACCTTGGCGAATTCGCCAGGTTCCATTTTGCGCAACCCGCCACCGTAGCAGCGGCCTTCGGCGCCGCGCACAAGGCGGCGGCCGCGATTGGCAATAGTCTGCCCATGGTACGATCGAGCATCGTCCTCTCCCCTTATCTATATCTTTAGTCTCCACCGATCCTGCTTCGCGGCGGCTCGCAGTGAAGCACCGACCGGGCGACTACGCGTCACCGGTCGTCTAGCCTCACGTTTCTTGTTATAGACCCGAAGGCAAGCGCAACCACTACCCGAAGGGGTGGATTTGCTCAACAGACGATCTCATTGGGCACCCACGATCGACCACTCTCCCGTCCGCGAGAAATACAACGCGCATCGAGGTATAGTGATCGCAAACTTGACCAGGGTGCTCATGAGTCTTGCGAACAAAACCTTGTTTATCACTGGCGGGAGCCGCGGAATCGGCCTGGCCATTGCCCTGCGTGCGGCTCGAGACGGCGCCAACATTGCCATCGCGGCAAAAACCGCTGAGCCGCATCCCAAATTGGCGGGTACGATCTACTCCGCCGCGCGAGCAATCGAGGCCGCAGGGGGCAGGGCGCTGCCGTTGCAAGTCGATATTCGCGATGCCGCTGCTGTGCAGAATGCGGTGCAACGCACGGCCGAATTGTTCGGCGGCATCGATATTTGCGTCAACAACGCCTCCGCCATCAATCTAAGCACGACCGAGGCGATCGATATCGCGCGCTTCGATTTGATTCAGCAAATCAACATGCGCGGTACCTTCGTGACATCGCGCGCCTGCGTACCCTATCTCAAAAAAAGCGCCAACCCGCATATTCTGACTCTATCGCCGCCGCTGACCATGCGCGCGGATTGGTTTGCGCAGAATCTGCCCTATGCCTTGTCGAAATATGGCATGTCGATGGTGATGTTCGGCATGGCCGAGGAATTCAAGACGGACGGCATCGCCTGCAATTCGTTGTGGCCGCGCACCACGATAGCCACGGCCGCGGTCGAGTTCGCGCTGGGTGGTGAAGCCATGCTCAAGCAATCGAGGTCGCCGGCCGTCATGGCGGACGCCGCGTACGCCATTCTGAATGAGCCGGCCCGGACGTACTCCGGGCAATTTCTGATCGATGACGAGGTCTTGGCCGCCAAGGGCGTGACGGATTTCGAGCCCTATAGCTACGTTACAGGTGGGAAGCTGTATGCGGATATATTCATAGATCCCGCGGCGCGGGGCCCGGGTGGAGTGGAGGTAAACGCTTACCGGAGGGCTTGATTCATGTCGATTCACTAACCGAAGGGATACAACATGGCTGACCCCGCCGATCTTCTTCCTCCCGTAGCTCCCGCCGAGATCGCGGGCAGCCGTTGGTCGGCGGAGGCAAGTGCCCACAAGCTGTTTGCGCCTCCGATATACCCCGGCGCGATTCGGCGGGACGATATCCTCGATCGGATATTCAACAACGCGAGTGTCCGGGTCATCTTGCTTCAAGGCCCGGCGGGGCACGGTAAATCGACGACTCTGCAGCAGATCAAGAGTGATTATGATGCCAAGGGCTGGCTTACGGCGTGGCTGACGCTCGACGATGCTGATAATGATCCGCGGCGATTCGCCATTCAGATCCGAGCGCTCATCGATTCGCTGTGCCATGATGGGCTGTCCGGGGATCGACTCGGCCATGTCGGCGCGCGCCGCGCGCGACGGTCGGATTGGGTGCTCGATAGTCTGTCGCGGTTGCAAAGACCGGTCGCAGTTTTTATCGATGAATTCCAAACTCTCCGCAATCGTGCGTCTCTGGCCTTTTTCCGAGACTTCTTCGATCGCGTTCCCGAAAACGTGAGAATTTTCGTCGGGTCGCGCTCCCTCCCGGAGGTAGGTCTGGCGAAGCTTCTGGTGAACAACGTGGCGCTGGTGCTGCGCGCCGACGATCTGCGTTTTTCGCCCGCCGAGGTGGATCGGTTTTTCGCCTTGGCCCGAGACCTCCGGATGAGTTCGGACGAGATCGGCGCAATCTATCGCCGCACCGAAGGGTGGCCTGCGGCGCTTCAACTGTATCGCCTGACTCTGGTGAGCCCCGAGGTCCGTAATTCGCTCGATGATATCGGCACCTACAGTCCGCGCGAATTGGCGGAGTACTTGGCGGACAATGTGCTCACGCTTCAATCGCCTCGCGTTCAGGAATTCTTGCTGCGCACCTCATTGCTGACACGCTTGAATGCCGATTTATGCGATGCGGTCATGGATTGGAGCGATTCCCAGGTCCTCCTGATGCACTTGGAGCGTTCCGGCCTGTTCATACGCAGCCTGGACGCGGACTACCGATGGTTCAAGTATCACGGCCTATTTTCCGCCATCATGGCCGAGAACCTGCTCAAGTTGTCCGAAGACGCCGTCATTGAAGTACACGCGCGAGCAGCTCGATGGCATTTGACGCAATCGCTCTACGAGGAGGTGGTGCATCACTCGCTCGGATGCCGCGATTTCACTTTGGCCGCGAATACTCTGAACATCTGGGCCTCGCGGTTGGTTGCCGGCGGGCAACTCATGACGCTGGAGCGTTGGTCCGAATGTATACCGTTCGAGCGCATTGCTGAGCGGCCGGATCTGGCAATCAAGATCGCCTACTCGCTCGTCTTTCTTCGGCGTGAGCGCAAGCTGCGGCCTCTATTGGATCTCCTGCGGCGCAATATCGACGCCGGCGACCTTGTCCATACGACGAACTCCAGGGTTGCCCTGTCCATGGCGGCCGTTCTTGAAGACGATATTCCGGCGGCGGTTGCGCTCGTGGATCCGCTGAAACTGCACGAGCGCGACGCCGACGGATTCGCGGCGTTCGAAATCGGCGCGGCGAGCAATTTACTCTCGTACCGGGACATCGCGCTCGGCGACTTCGAGGGCGCGCGCAAAAGGCTGGCGCTGGCGCGCACTTCCAGCGATCGCGGCAGCGCGACGTTCAGCGGCGGCTACACTCTGGCGATGACGGGCGTCTGCTTGATCTATCAGGGTCAGTTGCGCGAGGCGATCGAACGATTTCGCAAGGCAATGGCCGAGGAGAGCGCCCATTTCGACGGATCGTTTGCCTCGGCGGCGCTGGCCTCTTGCCACATTTGGGCGCTCTATGAAGCCAACGAACTCGATGCGGTGGAAGCTCTTTTTGCCCGATATCATGACAACATCGCTGAGTCGGTGATTCCGGATTTCATCGCTTTCGCGCATATCGTGATGTCCCGCACCTTCGATGCACGTGGCCGTTCGGACAAGGCCCTTGAAATTCTCGACGAATTCGAAAAAATCGGTCACCACAGCGGCTGGATGCGCCTCATCGGCATGTTCGATTGGGAGCGCGTGCGGCGCGCACTGGTTGCCGGCGACGTCGAACGGGCCTGTGCCATAGCCGCACATATCGGGTCTGGAAATGATTGGAATGCCGAAGGGTGGATTCCGCTGTCGGAGGACTTGGAGGGCGAAGCGCTGGGGCGCATCCGGCTGGCCGTCCATACGCTGGATGTCACGACGGCGAACAACCGCATTACGCGCGAACTGCAGCGACAACCGAATCGGACCTATCGCCAGATCAAGCTCTATTTGATGAGTGCGCAATTGAAGCGACGGGAAGGGATGCACAACGCCGCGCATCGCAGTTTGCGCAAGGCTTTGCAGCTGGCGAAACCGGGCCGATACATTCGTTGTTTTTTAGACGAGGGCGAGGGCGTCATTCAACTGATACGGGAGGCGTATCAGAACATCTTTGGCGGCCCGACCCACGACGACGTCGAGTGGGACGCGAACCAAACCTTCATCGAGGAACTGCTGGCGGCATCGGGAACCGATCTCACTCGAAATCCCGCCAAGGTGAGGCGCCCTCCCATGCAGCCTCTGTCGGATCGAGAGAAGGAGATACTCATTTTCCTTGCCAATGGGGTTTCCAATAAGGAAATGGCACAGAAGCTGTTCGTATCCGAAAACACCATCAAGTTTCATCTCAAGAACGTGTACTCCAAATTAGGCGTCGCCAACCGTCTACAGGCCATCAATGCGGCGCGGCAGCTCGGCCTTATTGGCTAGCCGTCGCGGCGCCGGGCGAGCACCCGATCAAAAACTACCCATTTGTGTAGGGCCTCGACCGCCGAGGACCCGTACAGTCCCCAAAACCGGCGTCTTACGCCGAATATAAACGGGGGCGGAGCCTACGAGGTTGCCCTGGGTGACATCAGGGGGCGCTTCGGTGAATTCGTTCCGGTATCGCGTGGCTGGCTGGGTGATGCGGCATCGGCGCGCGACGGCCGTCGGCTTCGTGATCGTGACCGCCATTTTTGCGATGGGAATCCGCGTTCAGATCCAAACGATCCTCTCCGACCTGCTTCCCGAAGATGATTCCTTCGTTCAGGTCTACAAGGACCATCCGAACTTCGGCAACCCCCTGACCGTGACGCTCATCGAACGGTGGTGCGTACCCGTATTGGTCATGGGCCCATATTACGTATTAGATATTCAAACGGGCCGGATGACCCGCCTGGAGCAGGTTCACTCCATCACAGGAGGGCACACCATGAGTGTCAGTGATACCGGTATTTACGATCGATATTTGACCAGCGCGGCACTCATGCGCCTCGGCGATGCGTGACGGGGAATCCACTATGAAGGCGACACTGAAGACCTCCGGCGAATTGAGCACACTCGTGAACGAGGACAAGCACACAGCGATGGCCGAACACTTGCCCGCCGAGGCGAACCGGCTGATCAACATCGACAATGGCGGCACGCTCACCGATGTCTGCGTCATCGATGGAGCGCGCGTGTATCGCACCAAGACCATGACCACGCCGCATGATCTGTCGAGGTGCCTCTTCGACGGACTGAGGAAAGCCTCGCGCATTATCTACGGTGACGAGGATCTCCCCAGGCTGTTGCTGACGACGCGATATATCCGCTATTCGACCACTCAGGGCACCAATGCGCTGGTCGAGCGCAAAGGACCGCGCCTCGGGCTCATGTATGGGGGCGGCAAAATGGACGCGGGATCGCTGCAGCCCGATGCCAATGCATCAGCCCTGTTTGCCGCCTTGGTCGGAGCGCGCGTGCAGCGAATCGATCCGACGATGGCGGCGGATGCGCTGATGACCCAAGCCGTCCGTTCGGTCAATACACTGGCTGCGCAAGGGGCCAATCGTATCGTCGTCGCGTTCGCGGGGACTTCGCGTGAGTCCTTTGAGGCGAATTTAAAACACGATCTGCTGCGCGCCTTTCCACCCCACTTGCTGGGTGCGCTGCCCATCCTGTACTCACACGAGCTCAGCGACGACGGCGACGACTCGCGCCGCACCTGGACGGCGATTTTCAACGCCTTCCTGCATCCCTCCATGGAGCGATTTCTCTACAACGCCGAACACAAGCTGCGCGAATTCAAGACCCGAAACCCCCTATTGATCTTTCGTAATGACGGTTATTCGGCCCGGGTGGCCAAGACCGTGGCGATCAAGACCTATAGCTCGGGACCGCGTGGCGGGATGGAGGGTGCCAGAGCTCTGGCGGCTCACTACCGGTTCAAGCGCTTGTTGACCATGGACATCGGCGGTACCACCACGGACATCGGTCTGATCGAAAATGATGCGGTGCGGGCGCACCGCCGAGGTGAGGTGCAAGGGGTGGCCACTTCCTTTCCGCTTTGCGATGTCGTCAGCGCCGGTGTGGGCGGAAGCTCGATTATCAGCGTGAACGACGGTGGCATCAAGGTGGGACCCGAGAGCGTGGGCAGCACGCCTGGGCCGGCATGTTTCGGTCTCGGCGGGCGCGAGGCCACCATGACCGACGCCTTTCTGGTACAGGGATTGCTCGATCCCAATTCGTATTTTGGCGGCGAGATGAAGATCGATATCGAGCGAGCACGTGCCGCTATCGCCGATCGGATCGCCAAGCCGTTGGGATTGACTGAAATCGCGGCGGCGGAGGCCATGGAAAAGTCGTGGGTCGCCAAGGTGGCGGACGGCTTAAAGGCGTACACGACGATCACGCCCGTCACCACGCTCGCGGCCTTCGGCGGCGCCGGGCCCTTCGTTGTTTGCAAGGTCGCCGAGGCGGCGGGAATAACCGAGATCATCATACCGGGCCTGGCTGCGGTCTTTTCGGCGTTCGGCATCGGTTTCTCGGACATCGGGCACGAGTTCACCGCGCATCTGCCGAGCGGCGATGACGATGGGCTCAAATCGGGACGCGATGCCTTGCGGCGCCGCGCACTGCGCGGAATGGCGGCGGAAGGCGCGGATATCGAGAACTGCCACATCGAGGAATCGCTCACTATCGAAGTCGACGGCAATGAACGCTCGATTGCGTTGAACGGATCGCCGGTCCCGAAGGCGCCTCCCGGCGCTCGACTGTCGCTGTCCTTGACTGCGGTGAAGCCGCTCATGCACGCGACAATGGCGGGCAGGTTCGGCGTCGCGACGCATGCGGCGAAATCGGCCGGGACGCGCCGGTTGCGTCTCGACGGCAAGGAAAGTCGGGTACCCCTATATACCGTCGAACAGCAGACATCTGGGGCATCTGCGGACGGCCCGGCCGTGCTGGAGGAGGCGTTCTTTACCTGCCGAGTCGATACCGGATGGCGCTTCGAGATCAACGACGCGGGTGATATCCGCTTGATAACGACCTCCGCACCCTGAAGCCACAGGATTAGTCATGAAAGTTCTCGTCACGGAATATCTGCGCATCGATCTCGAACGCGAGATGTGGGAATGCCGGCGCTGCGGCAAGGAGCTACAAAGCGCCCGCGACAACTATAAGCGCGGCCTATTGGTCTACGACCGGGATCCACGCGAGATTCACAAGCCGCTGCTCGATCCGAAGAAGTACCAACGCACCTACTCCCCGGATCCGACATGGTGTCGAATCCTGGAATATTACTGCCCGCAATGCGGCACGATGATGGAAGCCGAGTACTTGCCGCCGGGTCATCCGCCGCTCTACGACATCGAACTCGACATCGACGCGCTCAAGGAGCAATGGCGGGACCGGAAAGAAGTGACCGAGGAACCGATCGGCCCGGATCTCGCGCTCGAGAAAGCACGAAATCAACGCGCATTGCATGCCGACCATCAGCATGGCGGCTTGCGCAAGGGACCGCCATGAAAAGAGTCTCGGTCGACATCGGCGGCACGTTCACCGATTGCTTCGTGGCTTGGAACGAACGCTACGTGGAAGGCAAGGCGCTGACGACGCACCATAATCTAGCGCTCGGCTTCAACGAATCGCTCGCCGACGCCTGCAAACAACTGAATGTCGAAGCGACGACACTGCTCTCGCAGGTCGATTCGGTTCGCTATGCGACGACCTTGGGCACGAATGCGCTGATTGAACGCAAGGGACCGCGCATCGGTTTGTTGGTGACCAGCGGTTTCAAGCACACCATACCGCTGTCGCGCGCGCGCGGCTATGGCGAGGGATTGTCCGAACAGGAGCAGATGGACGTGCCCAACGCGCGGCGTCCGGAGCCGATCGTGCCTATTCCGATGATTCGCGAAATTCGCGAGCGGGTGGACTACCTCGGCCAGGTATTTTGGCAATTGGACGAAGACGATGTCCGGGCGCGCATCGGGGAGCTGGTCGACCAGGGCGCGGAGGCCCTGGTGGTCATGTTTACCAACAGCGTCGTCAATCCGGCGCACGAGCTGCGCGTGCGGGAGATTTTTCTGGAGGAGTATCCGGCCCATCTACTCGGGGCAATTCCGATGCTACTGTCGCATCAGGTCGCGGGACGCAAGGGCGAGTATGCGCGCGGCACGTCGACCATCATGGATGCGTTCCTGCACCAGACCATGTATCACGGCTTAGGGATTCTGGAGCTCAATCTGCGCGCGCAGGGCTACAGCAAGCCGATGTTGGTGAATCATAACTCCGGCGGCATGGCACAGCTGAACTCCACCGACGCGCTGCAAACTGTCCATTCCGGGCCGGTATCGGGGATTGCCGCGAGCGAGCACCTGGCGGGGCAAGCCCAATTGGGCAACGTGGTCGCCACGGACATGGGCGGCACCAGCTTCGACATTGGGATCGTCGTGCAAGGCGGACTCAAATACTACGATTTCAATCCGGTCATCGACCGCTGGCTCGTGAGTGTGCCCATGATGCATCTGGTCACGCTGGGGGCGGGCGGCGGCTCGATCGCGCGATTCGAGCGTATGTACAGAGCGCTCGAAATCGGTCCGCAATCCGCTGGGTCCGATCCGGGGCCCGCTTGCTACGATCGGGGCGGTCTCGAGCCGACGGTGACGGATGCGGATCTGCTATTGGGATATCTCGATCCGAAGAACTACGCCAATGGCCGGATCCCGCTGAATCCCAAGCGCTCGCGCCAGGCGGTGGTCGACAGGCTCGCCGACGATCTGGATATGGAGGTGATCGATATCTGCAAACTCATCAAGCGCAGCGTCGACGCGAATATGGCGAACGGCATCGCCATCGAATTGCGCACGCGGGGTTACGAACCCAAGGAGTTCAATATTCTGGCTTACGGCGGCAATGGGCCTCTTCATGCCTGCGGGATCGCCAATGCGCTCGGCATTTCCAGAATTCTGGCGCCGCCGTTTGCGTCGACCTTCTCGGCCTGCGGTGCCGGCAACGTGAACCAGATGCATATACACGAAATGTCCACCTGGACCGTCATGTTCAATCCGAACACGAAAAGCTTCTTTACCGATTACGAAGCGTTCAACCGCAGCGTCGAAGAACTCGAGCGCCGCGGAAGCGAGGATTTGATCCGTCAAGGGATGACCCTGGACCAGATTCGCTACCGGCTCGAACTTGACATGCGCTACGGCAACCAGCGCGTGCAAACGGCGGTGGTGACGGAATTGTCCCGCCTGAAAAATCAACGCGACGTGTTGATGTTGATGGATCAGTTCTATCAGCGTTACGGCGAGCGCTTTGGGGAAGGCAGCCAGTCCCCGGAGGCGGGGATCAGGATCAATACGCTGCGCGTTTGTTCGTACGTCGAACAGCCGACCGTGCAATTCGAGTCTCTCAAATTGAACGGCTGCTCCATTGAGGCACCTCCAATTGTCGGCGAACGCCAATGCCACTTCGTCGGACATGACGGGGCGCTGGCGACCCGCCTGTACGATGAACTTGCCCTCGCCGAAGGCACCCTGATCGTGGGACCGGCGATCGTGACCACGCGGGCCACCACCTATCTGATCGAACCCGGTTGGACATTTCGCGCCGCCGCCCAAAAAGCGGTCTGGTTCCTCCGTCAATGACTCGAGAGAAGGCCATGAACGATAGCACTGCTGCCGAAGACCAGGCGCTGCGGGAAAAGTTTCTCGCCGACAATACACTTTTTCTGGGGCCGGATCCGGACATCATGCGCAACCACTCCATCCTGCCGCGTTCGGCGGCGGAAAACGCGGCGCTGGCGAGCGGTCTCGATCCCCATGAGGTCCATCATGTGCGCGGATTGATCAATGCGGCGCTGTCCGAGGCGTTTACCATGGTCAATCAGATGGGGGCGGCGCCGGGTGCGAAGTGGGGCGATTTGGTGACCGGAATCTACACGGCCCAGGGTGACCTCGCCATGATCGCGCCCCACGGCATCATTGCGTTCGCGGCCTGCTGCTTCTACCCGATTCGATTCATCATCAAGAACTGGATCAATGATCCGACGGTAGGCGTCAAAGACGGCGACGGCTTTATCCACAACGACGCGCGCTACGGCGGGATCCATAACACCGATCAGTCGATGATGATGCCGTTGTTCTACAAAGGTGAGCTGGTGTGCTGGCTGTCCTCGACCATTCATGAGGGCGAGAACGGCTCCTGCGAGCCGGGCGGTTTGCCGGCTTCGGCCGAAAGCAAGTACGACGAAGGCCTCAAAATGTCGCCCTTCAAAGTCGTCGAGAATTGTCAACTCAAACGTGACCTGGTGACGTTTCTACAGAATTCCGTGCGCGACCCGAAATTGCAGCTCGAAGATATGAAGGTGAAGCTGCACGCAGTGATGCGCTTGCGTGATCGAGTCGTTGCCATTCTCGACCAATTCGGCAAGGCATTGCTGGTGGGCACCTTGCGCAAGCACCTGGAGGACGTCGAGGCGGAAATGCGGCGCCGTATTCGCGAGATGCCCGACGGCACGACCAGGGTGATGCAATTCATGGATTCGAGCTTGCGCGAGAACGTGATGCAAAAGATCAGTCTCGCCATCACGGTCAAAGGCGATCGAATGACGCTCGATTTTCGCGGTACGGCACCGCAATTCATGAACCGTTCGGTCAATACGAATATCGCCTCGTTCAAGGCGGCGCTGTGCACCGGGCTGCTGCAAAACATCTGGCCGGACTTGCCGCATACCATGGCGGTATTGTCGCCGATCGAGATCATTACCGATCGAAATTCAATCATCGACGCAGAAGGCGAGATGCCGCAGGCGATGAGTCTGATGCCTTTGTTCAAGGGCTGCGTCGTATGGACCATTCCCATGAACAAGTTCAATTACAGTCTGCCGCATCGCTATTCAGCGGTCATTGCATCGCAGTACGATCAAGCGGCGACGTTCATTTACGGGGGTCTGACGCAGCATGGCGATGTTACCGGCAACTTCTGCGCCGACATCAACGGCAACGGCCAGGGTGCGCGCAGCAACGCGGACGGGGAACACTCGGTTTCACCGGTGTTCGGCTTCATGTGCGATAGCGGCGAGCACGAGATCAGCGAGGAAGACACGCCTATCATCCGTCTCGGTGCGCAGCGTTTGGCGAAGGATCGCATCGGCTGGGGCAAATACCGCGCAGGAATGGGTTACGAACAAATCGCGACGGCGCGCGGTTCGGGCCTTTGGGGCTTCATGACCGGTTGCGAGGGGTCGAAGTTTCCGTCGGCACAGGGATTGTTTGGCGGCTATTCATGCCCTTCGTATCAACTATGCAAGATAAAAGGAATCAACATTTTCGAGGTGCTGAAGGACAACCCCAAGGCGGTGGAGGTCTTCGACATCGTGCAGCTCATGAACGAGCAGCCAATCGCGGGCGGCACCTACACCAGCAACGACATGGGTATGACGTTCGAGATCTGCGCCGACGGTGAGATCTATATGATCTGCCAGGGCTCGGGCGGCGGATATGGCGATGTGCTGGAACGCGACCCGGCCTTGGTCATGAAAGATCTGGCGGAGGATTTGATGTCGCATGAGAATGCTCGGGATATCTACCAAGTCGTGTACGACGAACGTACATTGGCGGTGGACGTCGAGGGAACTCTGAGGCGCCGGGAAGAATACCGCAAGGCGCGCATCGCGCGCGGCAGGCCCTTCGATGCGTTTTGCAAGGAGTGGGTAACGGCCCAGCCGCCCGCGGACGTACCTTACTTCGGGTGCTGGGATGATCGCACCAAGATATACGCCACGAGCGGCGGCCAACGTATTCAGATGGACGCCGATAAGCTTCAAGGGGTGTTCATGCCCAATCCCAAGGATGTTCGGATCGCCGAACTCGAGGCTCAACTGGCCAGATTGCAGGCGGAACGGAGGTGCGGGGCGTGAAGGACTATCAGCAGGCGTATCGCTTGGACGGCAAGGTGGCGCTGGTTACGGGCGCGGCGCGCGGACTGGGAGCGGAGATCTCTCGCGCTTTCGCCCAGGTTGGCGCAAAGGTGCTGCTTACCGACGTGCTTACGGCGCCTGGACGCGAGGTCGTAGCGGAGATTCGCGCCGCAGGCGGAGTCGCTGAGTTCTCGAGTCTCGATGTCGTGCACGAGAGCGAATGGCAGACGGCAATCCGGACTGCCGTCACGCTGTGGGGCGGATTGGATGTGTTGGTGAACAACGCGGGAGTGGAGACCGCGTCACTCATCGCGCAATGCACCGCCGAGGACTTTCGTCGCGTGCTCGATATCAATGTCACCGGCACATTTTTTGGCATCAAGCACGCGGTCCGTGCCATGTCACCGGAGGGTGCCGCAGGCAAGGGCGGATCGATCGTGAATCTCGCGTCGATCGCGGCCATGATCGGTACCACCGCACATAGTGCCTATCACGCCTCCAAGGGCGCAGTACGCACCCTGACTAAGGCGGCGGCGATCGAATGTGCTCAGCTGGCCACGGGGATTCGGGTGAATTCCGTGCATCCCGGCGTCGTCGACACCGATATGGGCAGGGCATTCATCCAAGATTTCGTGGATCTGAAGCTGGCGCCGGATCTGGCGAGCGTAGAGGCTGCCTTCAAAACTGCACACCCGCTGGGATTCGGGCAGCCGGAGGATGTGGCCTGCGCCGTGCTGTACCTGGCATCGGATGCGGCGCGCTGGTGCACCGGCACGGAATTGGTGCTCGACGGCGGCTACACGGCCGCTTGAGGCGCGACCATGGCCGCATTTTTGGAACAAGTCGCCGCTTCTGACGGCAAGCTTCTTTGGCTCGATGATGCGGACTATTCCGCCGCGCTGTTGGCGGGGGGCGCCCCTCCCTGGCTCGATGCAACCGCCTATGTCGCTTGGCGCCGCAAAGCGCAGAGCCTGCTGAAATCGAATGTCATCGCCGTCCCTGTGGCGCGGATATTCTCCTCGTGGCTGGCGAACGACGCGCCGTTGCGCGCCGCCAGCGGCGCCAAGACCCGCGCCAATTTTCCGTTGAAGACCATGCTTGCCGCGGCGGATTTGCGTCGGCATCTGGTCGAAATCATCGCGGGACTGCGCAGTAGCTTCCCTATGCTGGCAGTTGCGCTCGTTTGCCCGTCGCCGCGGGCCTGGGTTGGCGATGCCTACCATTGGGCGTTCGGAGATGCCGCGGAGATCGAGGTGGGCGAAGACGAAGTGGACGCAGCGACGCTGCATAGCGCGGATTTCCTGCGCGAATTCGGCGGCAGTGGGATTGATACCGTGCTTTTGGAAGAATCCGCGCGGAGCGAGCCGGCGACCACCGCGGAAATCGAATGGTACCGCTCGGTGTTGAATGTGGGTACTCACTATCGCTGGGATATGGGTTTGCGTCTTCCCGGCGATCGATTCGGCGGCGACGATCCTGGCGGCTTCTCCTATGTTGTCGGGCCGAAACCGTTCGGGGCGCCGTGCTTTGGCAGAGTCGTCGCCGATGAATTCTGGCGCGGAGGTGATGCCGATATTTCATCGCCGTCTGATTTTAGCTTTTCCCGAATACCGAGCGACATCGAACCTGAGGTCGTTCTCGATCGCCTTGCGCTATTGAGGTAAGCCATGGACGCGGCTAAAGCACCGATTCAAGAAGGGCAACTGCTGTGGGCGCCGCGGCTGGAGTTTGCCGCGGGATCGAACATGGCGCGCTTTCAAGCGTGGCTGCGCTCGGCGCGGGGCATCGTGACCGCCGATTACGAATCGTTGTGGCGGTGGTCGGTGAGCGAACCCGCCGCTTTTTGGACGGCGATTTGGGATTATTTTGACATCCTGCATGATGGCTCGTATGCAAGCGCGATGAGCAGCCTGGAGATGCTGGGTGTGAGATGGTTCGAAGGAGCACGGGTGAATTATGCGGAACACCTGTTGCGGCATGAATCTGTGGCCCACCCCGACAAGATCGTGTTTCATCATTTGTCCGAAACTCGGCCTCTACTAACCATGACGTGGCACACCCTCGGATCGCAGGTGCGAATTCTCGCCAGCCAACTTCGTGCCATGGGTGTGAAGCCGGGCGATCGAGTCGTTTCATACATGCCCAATGTGCCGGAGACGGCGATCGCGATGATGGCAACTGTGGCCATTGGCGCGGTGTGGTCATCCGCTGCCATCGAATTCGGCGTCAGAACCGTAGTGGACCGATTCGCACAGATCGCGCCGAAGGTCATTTTCGTGGCCGACGGCTATCGCTTTGCCGGTAGAACCTTCAGCCGAGACGCGGAGGTGCGGCGAATCATTGCCGAATTGCCCTCGCTGGAACAGATCGTCTGGCTGCCGTATTTGGCGGCCGATTCCGTCCCACCGGATGGAGCCCGAGTGACGCCATGGCTAGAGCTCATGGCCCGCCAGGCGATCGCATCCGGTCGCTTTCATTTCGAGCGCGTGGGACACGATCATCCTGTGTGGATCGTATTCTCGTCGGGAACAACCGGCTTGCCGAAGCCCATCGTTCATAGTCACGTCGGCGTGCTGCTCGAACATCTCAAGCTGATGCATTTTCACATCAACCTCGGACCTCAATCGGTCATGTTTTTCTACAGTACGACGGGTTGGATGATGTGGAATATTTTATTGGCGGCCCTGCTCACCGGATCGGCGGCCGTGCTGTATGACGGCAGCCCCGTTCATCCGGCTGCCGACTTGTTGTGGAAGCTCGCCGCCGATACCGGAACGAGCAGCTTCGGTGCGAGTCCGACGTTCATTCAAATGATGGAAAAGGCCGGTCTATGCCCGAAGGATAGCTTCGATTTATCGCGTATCGAGTCGATCGTCGTCAGCGGGGCACCGAGTTCCCCAGAGACCTTCGCTTGGCTCTACCGTTCCGTCAAGCAGGATCTCTGGGTCACGTCCCAATCCGGCGGTACGGAGATATGCAGCGGCTTCGTCGGCGCTGTCCCGACACTGCCTGTCTACGCCGGCGAAATTCAAGCACGCATGCTGGGTATGGACGTTCACGTCTGGAACGAGTCGGGAGAAGAAATCATCGATGAGGTCGGCGAACTCGTCGTCACGCACCCATTTCCCTCTATGCCCATCTGTTTCTGGAACGACCTCCAGAATCGGCGTTATCACGAATCGTATTTCGAGTATTTTCTAGGCGTTTGGCGTCACGGGGATTTCATCAAGATCAATCGCCGCGGGGGTTGCTACATTTACGGCCGCTCGGATTCAACGTTGAACAGGTACGGTGTGCGCATCGGCTCAGCGGAGATTTACCGCGCCGTCGAGCGAATTCCGGAAATTGCGGATAGCTTGATCGTGTGCTGCGAGCTGCCGGGCGCCAATTTCTTCATGCCGCTGTTCGTGCGTTTGAAGGAATCGTACGTGCTCGATCAACCCCTGCGCGAGCGAATCGCCGCCATGCTGCGCCAGGATTGCAGCCCGCGCCACGTGCCGGATCGAATATACGCAGTGGACCTCATTCCCTACACATTGACAGGAAAGAAGATGGAGATTCCGGTTCGCAAGATATTGATGGGCTGGCCGGCGGAAAGGGCCGCTAGCCGGGACGCGATGATGGACCCGGCGGCCATCGATTACTTCGTTCGCTTCGCCCAAGAGTCGATCGACTATCAATGGCGCGCGGCGCCCCCAGATCAGGAGACCAAGGCATGAGTACAAGTACCCCAGTCAACCGCCGAATCCTATTCGCCCGCTGGCCGGTTGGCGCGCCGGTACCTGAGGACTTCAAGACCGTCAACGAGCCGCTGCCGACGGCGAACTTAGGTCAAGTGCTGCTGCGCACTCTGTATCTCTCGCTCGATCCGTACATGCGCGGCCGAATGACTCCGGGGCCGTCCTACGTTGAACCGATGGCGCTCGGCGATACAATGTGCGGACAGACCGTTTGCCGCGTACTCCAGTCCCGCGACGGCAATTTCACGGCCGGCGACTTGGTGGTTGCCAATAGCGGTTGGCAGGACTACGCGGTGGCAGATGCCAATCAGCTGACCAAGCTCGATGCTGCGATGAGTCACCCCTCCTATGCATTGGGTGTGCTCGGCATGCCCGGGTTCACCGCGTATGTGGCGCTGCTCGATATCGGCCAGCCAAAGCCCAACGAAACCGTGGTGGTCACTGCGGCCACCGGCGCGGTCGGGACAGTCGTCGGCCAAATCGCCAAGATGAAGGGCTGCCGCGCCGTCGGGATCGCAGGCGGCGCCGAGAAATGCGCCTACGCCGTGGAGACTCTCGGCTATGACGCCTGCGTGGATCATCATGCCGAGGATTTCCCGGCATCGCTCGCGAAAGCCTGCCCGAAGGGCATCGACGTGTATTTCGAAGGCGTTGGCGGGACGGTGCTGGAGGCTGCGCTGCCCCTGCTCAACCTGCATTCTCGAGTTCCGCTCGTCGGGTGCGTTGCCTATTACAATTTGAAGAGCCTGCCTACCGGCGTGGATCACATACCGGCACTGTTGCGCCAAATGGTGGTCAATCGGATCAAGGTCCAGGGGTTCATCTTCTTCGACCACTATGAGACGCGCTACGCCGACTTCGCTCGCGACATGGGGATCTGGGTGCGCGACGGCAAGATCAAGTATCGCGAGGAGGTCTTGGACGGTCTCGAGCGGGCGCCCGACGGACTCATGGGAATGTTGCGCGGAGACAATTTCGGCAAGCTAATCGTGAAAGTCGCCGATGGCTGATCAAACTTGAGGCTAATGGCCGGACGCTCGAAGCCGTTAAACGCGATAGCCTCCGTCAACGCAGAGTACCTGTCCGGTGATTCCGGCCGCCTCTTGTGAGGCGATCAACACCGCCATGGGTCCCAGCTCTTCCGGTTCAAGGACCCGCTTCTGTATGTTCTCTGCTTCGGCCATTGCCTTCACTGCAGCGCCTTCGACACCATGCGGTTTCCCTAGCGCATCCCAATCCGCCAATGCCGTATTGGTCCAGCCTGGGCAAATCGTATTTACCGTCACGGTCGCTGGAACTTGGTAAGCCATCGCCCGCATCAGGCCGATCAGGCCATGCTTGGCGGCGGTGTAGGCGATAGGGCCGCCGCCGGTCTTGGCATAACCGGAGCCCTGGAAGATTACACGCCCGTACTGCTGCGCGACCATTTGTGGCAGCGCGGCTCGCGTGGCGTAGTAGGCCGACGTCAGATTGAGGAATAGGTTCTTCTCGAACAATGCATCATCGTGACTCGGGGCGGACACCATCTTCGACAGATCCCCGTGCAGGCCCCCACCGTTGTTGTACAGGATGTCGAGCCGGCCGAAATGCTCGATGACCGAGCGCACCATTTCCTTGACGCCCGGACCATCCAGCAAGTCAGCGGTGACGGTATAGGCTTCTCCTCCAAGTGCGCGAACCTCGGCGGCGACCGCTTCGATCTCGCGACGGGTGCGCGAAGTCAGCGCTAGTCTTGCGCCGTCGCGGGCATAAGCGAGCGCTATCGCGCGGCCGATCCCGCGACCGCTACCGGTAACGAGCGCGACCCGCCCTGAGAGCTTATTCCTGGAATTCTCCAAACTTTGTCTCATTTGGGTGCCCCCGGCCGTTCCAGCCAGCTGCGTCGCTGATCCAATGGCACAGAGACGTAGTCGCGCATCGCCGTGACGCTACCATCCGAGAGCATGGTTTCCAAAAAACAGGCGCCTTCGATTTTCAAACCGCTCGCGAGGTTGGTATCCGCGCCGTCGTAGATCGCGCGCTTTGCCATCGCCACGGCCACATGGGGTAGTTGTGCCATCTCGCGGGCGAGTTCCGTGGCACGCTTGCGCGCATCGTCCGACAGCTCGTGGACCAAGCCCATTGCCAGCGCGGCTGCGGGTTCGATCACCTGGCCCCTTAGAATAAACTCGACTGCACGGCCAACGCCGATGAGCCTGGACAGGCGCTGGGTGCCGCTGCCGCCCGGTAAGATGCCGAGTTTGACCTCGGGCAGTCCGTAGCGAAAGTCGCCGCGTTGGGCAATCCGAATGTCGCATGCCAAGCACAGTTCGAAGCCGCCGCCCATGGCGTCGCCGTTCATCGCGACAATCACCGGCTTCGGCAGATTGCGCAGGCTCAACAGCAAGGCGTGATAGCCATCATTGAGCGCAGTTCCCGCCTGTCTCATCGCCACGCGATCTTCGGCGTACGACAGCAGTTCCTCGACACTGTAGTGCGTGATGAACCGCCCGGGCAGGCCGCCAGCAAGCACCACGGCTTTGATTGCCGGCTCGCGCCAAGTTTCGATCAGCGCGCCTAACTCGGCTGCGCCAGCGGCGCAAAAATAATTCATCGGCGGGTTGCGATAAACCGCGGTCGCGACATTCGCTTCAATCGTGCAGGTCCAAAGAGTCACAGTGTTCTCCGCTAGACAACCTTAATGAGCAGTTTGCCGTTGTTCTGCCCCTGGTAGAGCAAGCGCACCGCTTCAGCGGCCCCTTCGAGGCCGACGAGTTCGTGACAACGCCATTTCATACGGCCTTGTGCATGCAACTGTGTGAATGCACGGTAGGCTTCTGGGTAGCGCGCGGCATAGTCGAGGACGATGAATCCTTGCACTTTGAGGCGCTTCATGACGATGCGGGCGTAGTTTGAGGGCCCAGCGACCTTACAGTCGGCGTTGTACGTGGATATCAAACCGCACTCGATGATCCGACCATACAGATTGGTGAGGCCCATGACCGTGTTGAGCGTCTCGCCGCCGACGTTGTCAAAGTAGATGTCAACACCTTGGGGACACGCCTGCCTCAAGGCGGCGTCAAGACCGCCCTCCTTGTAGTCGAGCGCGATGTCGAAATCCAGTTCGTCGACGATCCACCGGCATTTTTCGCTTCCCCCGGCGATTCCTACCACGCGACAGCCCAGCGCCTTGCCGAGTTGCCCGACGATACTGCCAACAGCGCCGGCGGCACCGGAGACCACGAGTGTTTCGCCTACCTTTGGCGCACCAATGTCCACCAGGCCAAAGTATGCAGTCGGTGCAACGACGCAGAGTTGCCCAAAGACATCCTTCGGCGACAACCCCGGGTAGGCCGGCATCGGCGAGAAATTACCGGCTGGACCATGACAGTAGTCGCTCCAGCTGCCTAGGCCCATCACAGTATCACCGAGCTTGAAGGTGGGCACGCCACTACCGACCACTTCGCCGCTAACGATGCCGCGCATCGGTGTATCGAGCATGACCGGCTCCATGTATTGATCGATGTCGCTCATCCAGATCCGGTTCGTCGGATCAAGCGATAGATAGTGTGCGCGCACAAGCAACTCGCCTGGTCCCACAACGGGAAGCGATGTGGTTCTCAGCAGCAAGTCCCCATCCCGAATCTCTCCAACGGGCCTTCGAGCCAGAATCCATTGGCGATTCTTGATTGCCATCTCGTGCCACCTCAGTCGTTGGAATCTCACTCTTTCGCACGCCCCTGGCAAGCCAGGCAAGCTGCACGGCATAAAGTTTAGGCAGCGCTAGCACCTAAGCGCTTGCGATTCAGCGAAGCGGCCGCTTGTTGTAGAGTGAAGTACTATCTGTGCGATAATGGAATCAATGCGCTAGTCCTCTAGCCATAAAGTGGGAATGGGTGGAGCATGACAACGATTAATTGGACAACATCTTCGTTGGCCAGGCGCGATCGTTTCGACGCTTGGGCGTCTGCGTTTAACGAGTCGCATCCGAATTTCAGCTTATCCACATCCGGCAACCATGATTTCAAGGCAAGAATCCGGCAGCGCTCCCTGAGCGGGATTCAATTGATTGATTGCCATTGCGACCCCTGCACGGGACATCGCGGTTCGGAGCAAATTTCAAAGGGTGGGCAAGCCTATTTCGGTGTGCTGTTCCTAATGAGCGGTAAAGAGATCGTACGGGATGGGAGTCACGAGTTTTTGATGCTGCCGCATGACATGCTGCTCTGGGACAGTACTCGGCACATCGATTTCAACGTAGTCGAACCGCTCCACAAACTGACGCTCTTGATCCCTCAGGATACGCTCGATGCTGCTTTGCCCAGAGCCAGAGACTACGTCGGAACGGCTGTGCGTGGCGCGGCAGGTTCACTCGTCGCTAGTTACCTGCAAACCTTGGTCACTGAGTTTTCGAATATCGAGGTGGAGAACGGCCCCGCAATCATGGATATGACGGTGGATATGTTGGCGAGTGCGCTCAGGATGAACCTGAGTCGTGGGCCAAGTTTGGTGTCTGGCATGCAGCTTAAGCGGATTCTGGATTTTATCGAAAAGAGGCTTAGAGATCCCGAGCTAACCCCGGCGCGAATTGCAGCATCGCATGGCATTTCAGTGCGCTACCTTCATATGCTATTCGCTGGACACGATCTAACGGTGGCGAAATGGGTGCGTCATCGCCGACTGATGCGCTCGAGCCAAGATCTTAAAGTAATGAAAGATCGCGCGACGCTTACGGAAGTTGCCATGCGCTGGGGATTTAGTGACTCTGCCCAGTTTAGCCGAGTGTTCAAGCTTCAGTTTGGCGTCGCTCCCAGTGCCTATAGGCGCTCATATCAGTAGGTTCGCGCGGCGCTGGATCACTCCAGTGTCTGGTCACGCATCCGTCTTAAAGAATGAGCATCGAAATTTAGCACCCTCGTTAGATATCCCTCTATTGATGTAAACCGATCGGCGAGATCGCCCGAGCGATAGATGATCCCGCGGCGAATTCTTCTACCGTCGGCGGTTGCAATGCCCCCCAGTTCACGCAGATTCACCGCCATTTCAGGAAGTTGGCCCATTCTTGTGTCCAAAGGTGGCAGAGCCGCTGAAACCATCAAGACGGGTGGCATTGGTGCCGTACGCTCCATAAAGGCGCAAACTTCAAAGGCGTTCGATCAGCGTGGCGTTCGCCATTCCACCTGATTCGCACATGGTTTGCACCCCATATCGTCCGCGGTCTGCTTCCAATCCCGCGATCAGGTTGGCCAGCAGGCGCCCGCCCGAGGCACCCACGGGGTGCCCAATGGCGATGGCGCCGCCAAAGATGTTGAGGCGTTCGGAGGGAAGGCCAAAATGCTTCTGCCAGGCCAGAGGAATCGACGCGAAAGCCTCGTTCACTTCGAACAAATCGACCTCGTCAATCGACAAACCAGCCCGTGCGAGAAGCTTTTCCGTGGCAGGGATGACGCCGGTCAGCATCAGGATCGGGTCGTATCCGACCGTCGCGAAATGCGAAAAAGCCATCCGCGGACGTAGGCCCAATCGATGCGCCAGCCCTTGCTCCATGATCAAGGCCGCCGCCGCGCCGTCAGTTACCTGGCTCGAACTGCCGGCGGTGACACTCCAACGGATTTCGGGGAAGCGTTGCTCCATCGTCTCGTCGAAGAAGGCCGGCTTAAGAGCGCTCAGCGCCTCCATCGAGCTGTCGCGGCGGATGCCTTCGTCCGCCGAAACGACAATGGTGCCGTCTTCGTGAGGCACGGAGACAGGAATGATGGCCGACGCGGTCACTCCGCTGTCCTGGGCGGCACTCGCCCGATGATGCGACTGAAGCGCAAAGCGGTCCATCGCCTCGCGGGAAATATCCCAGCGCGCCGCGATCAATTCGGCGGCGATGCCTTGGTGTACGAGTCCCGCCGGATAGCGCTTCTTGAGTTCCTTCCCCTCCGCGTCCCGTCCCATCCTGTTGGACTTCATCGGGATCAGGCTCATCATCTCGACCCCACCCCCGACGACCACGTCGTAGGCGCCGGCGATCACACCTTGCGCGGCGAAATCTATTGCTTGCTGGGCCGAGCCGCATTTGCGGTCGAGAGTCACCGCCGGCACGCTCTCCGGCAGGCCAGCCGCCAGCACCGCCTGGCGGCCGATATTGCCTGCTTGTTCCCCGACCTGGAGGACGCAACCCGTGATGACATCCTCGATGAGGCTGGGGTCGATTCCCACGCGGTTGACCAGGCCCTTGAGTATTTGAGCGTACAGATCCACGGGATGCAGCCCGGAAAGGATTCCCCCGGGCTTTGCCTTGCCGAAAGGAGAGCGGACGATGTCGATGAGTACCGCGCGGCGCATCTCGATGTCACCTCTTGAGGGTGAGGGAGAGGCCCTCATTGCGGTAATGCAGAACCGGCAGGGTCGACGTTTTCATGAGACGAGCGACCTCGTTCAATTCGGGCGAGGAGAGCATGGGAAAATTCCGCTTCAGCGGTCCGGCGGCCCGCATCTTCTCGAGATCGGACTCAGGCATCAGAGCGCGCAGGATCAACTCGTCGTCGTCGTCGGTTCCATAGCGCTTGCGCAACTCCTGAATGGTCGGCTGTTCGGGCGGGGAGGCCAGGACCTCTTTGGCGCGGGCGCTGGACATGATTCTGTCCAGTACGTCCGGTTGAATCGACGCTACAGGCTCACCGTAGTAGCCGGCGGCATACTCCACGATTTCGTCGGGAACGATGGCATATCGTTCTCTCGTGACGACATTCAGCACCGCCTGGGTCCCGACCAGTTGGCTGAACGGAGTGGCCATCCCCGGGTAGCCCAATTCCCGCCGTACCACCGCGACTTCCCGCAGCACCTCCTCGAAGCGATCAGACATGTTGTGCTGCGCGAGCTGGGCCTTCAGCGTGCCCGTCATGCCGCCCGGGATCTGGTGGAGCGTCGACAGAACGCTGTATTCGTTGTGTTGATTGACCGGAAAGCCGGCGGCCTTGCCCACCCGCTCAAAATGATCGGCCACGGGTTGCAGGAAGCGTTTGTCGAGATCGTGCGTGTGGCCGAGAAGCTCGATATTAGCTACTACGCTCTCAGTCGACGGCACCGAAGGGCCGTTGGCCATTGGCCGGCTGGCGGTATGCAGGATGCTGACCCCAAGCGGGATGGAGTCAAGATAGGCTTTGCCCGACTGGCCGAGGATGTTGTTGGCATGAAACTCGATCGGCTTTCCATGCGCATTGGCGACAATGACCGGGAGAAGCGTCGCTAGCCTCTCCTTGTCCAGAACTCCCGCTGTGTCATAAAGTAGGATGGTGTCGATATCGGCCGAGTCGGCCAGTTTGGCCACTTTGTCGGCATAATATTGGTCAGTGTGCACCGGCGACATGGAGAACATGATCGCGCCGGCCACCTCGGAGCCGAACTCCTTGGCGACCTTGGCCAGCCGCAGCATCTTGTCGATGTTAAAGAGGACGTCATAGATCCAGAAGCTGCGGGCGCCATGGACGTTGAGCTGGCGCATCCAGGCGTCCATCAGCGCATCGGGTGTCGTGCGGAAGGTCACTGAGGCGTTGGAGCGCATACCGGAGCGCAAGACGGTGCGGGGCATGGCCTCCACCAGTGCGTCCATCATCTCCCATGGGTTTTCCCGGCAATGCCGGATCAGCACTTCGAAATGGTTCGATCCGGTGAGATCGATGACGCGAAACCCCGACTTGTCGAGCCAAGGCGCCGCCGGCAGGGCCATCCCGGCCTGCATCCGCATGCCCCAAAGGCTTTGCTGGCCGTCGCGGATCGTCTGATCGAGGAACTCAATATGTGCCATGTTTTGGTTACCCTGTAGCGGCCCGGAAGCGCGGTCCGCGACGAAGATACGCCTTATCTGTAGCGCCGCATCAGGCATCGGGTTCGATGAGAAAGAGGGGCTGATCGAACTCGACCATCTCTCCGTCCTTGGCAAGTATCTCGCGGACAGTTCCGGGCACCTCCGAGCGGACTGTGGTGAATAGCTTCATGACCTCCAGCAGGCCCAGTTCCTGTTGACTGCCTATGGTTTGCCCAGCCTCGCAGTAAGGCGGGCTGCCCGGCTTCGGCGATCGATAGAAGGTGCCCAGGCTCGGGGCGCGCACGACCGTCCAACCATCGTGGATGGCGGGGACGGGGGACGCCAGTGCCGTGGTATCGAGCGGTTCGCTCTTCGCCCGCGCGTCAAGATCGGCGGCGGAATTTTTCGACAGCACGAGAGTGGTCTCGCCGACAGCTAGGCGCAGCTCCGTCCATGTGCTCTCCTGAAAGAGTGCGATCAGCGCGTCGAGATCCTGGGAGGAGATGTTTCCCAACCTATTTCCTTTCATTCAGGCTTACCCGTCTCCTGGGCTGCGTGTGCGGCGGCCAGGAGAGCGGGTAGCACGGGGCTTGTGACGATCGAGGCCGCGCCGCGCTCGATGGCTATGCGGACGAGAGAGTCGTCATTGGAGAAGATCCGGCCCTTCACGATGTTACCCGGCCTTATGATCTGCGCCAAGTTGCGTACATTCTCGGAGTGATCGTCGAAGTCAAGCGCTTCGCCTCCGGCGTGCACCGCCATGATGGGGATGCGGGACAGTTCGCCCGCCCAGGACGCGATTCGGCGCAAATGGGCGTCTTCATCGCGGGCCCGAGTGGTAATGACGCAGGCGGGCGGCACATGCAGCCCCAAGGCGCTCATCTCGGCGATTGACCAGGCGTTGCCCCCGACCAGCGACTTTTCCGGAAGCGAAGTTCCGTCGATTGCAAGGACCCACTCACCGAGACGCTTTACCATTGCCACGTTCCGCCCTGCATTATTTGACTTTATTGTCTTTCTTTGGACCATATTACAAACAAAATTGTAGTGCAATATCGAATCACAAAACTAGATGCGGCCCGGAACCGGCTCCAGCCCGCCACCCGGAACCCGCCCGAAGCACAGATTGGCCCGGCGGGACGGTTATATCCGGCAGGAGCCAGCACACTCGCTTTGTAGGTATTTTTGTTATGATAATCATGTAAGACAATTTTAGACATGATGGCTGTCGGAAGTAGATTGTCAAACATTGTTGAAGTACATTAACATTCATCAACGAGACAAGAGTCTGGGAGGTTGGGCGATGCCAAAGGCGGTGAAGGCCGTCCGCCGAGGCTAGACAAATTGCAATCGGCCCGAACCTCGTGTTGCTGGCACGCTTTAATACAACAGATGAGGAAAGACTTGTCCTACAGTATTTCGTCGCGCATGCGCGCTGCGGTCTATCAGGCGCCGCGGAACATCAGTTTCGAGGAGGTCGAGACCCCGCGAGTCGGCCCCTGTGACGTTCTCATCCGGGTCACCGTCTGCGGGATCTGCGGATCGGACGTGCACAGCTACAAGACGGGCCTCTATATCCAAGCCCGCCAGATCATGGGGCATGAGTTCATGGGACTGGTCGCCGCGGTCGGCGAGAACGTGAAGGGGATATCGATCGGCGATCGGGTGACGGGCTTCTCGGCCGGTGTCTGTGGACGATGCCGCGCCTGCGACGAAGGCAACCATATCCTCTGCCCCGACCTGTTCGAGAACTCGACCGGCTACGGGCGCCCAGGCGCATTCGCCGAATATGTGAAGATCGAAAACGCTGCCTTGGGGGCTAACATCCACCGCCTGCCCGAACACCTGCCTGACGCCATCGCAGCGACCGTCGAACCCGTGGCGGTGGGGCTGACGGCCGTCGCCAAATCGGGCGTCAAGCGTGGCGACAAGGTGGTCGTTCTGGGTGGCGGCATGATCGGGAACGCCTGCCTGCAGGCTGCTCGCCGCGTCGGCGCGGAAGCCCTGATGATCGAGGTGTCCCCTATGCGCCTGGCGTTGGCGCAGGAGAGCGGGGCCGATGGCGTGTTCGATGCGCGCTCCGGCGACTCGCTGGAATGGGTGATCGACCGCTTTGGTGTGAGCCGCTATCACTTCGGTCGCGGAGGCTCGGCCGACGTCGTATTCGAGGCGGCCGGCAGCCCGATCACGATCCGCCAGTCGCTGGAAATGGTTCGCCCAGGCGGGATGATTTGCATCGTCGGGCTGCCTGAGGAGGCGGCGCCGATCGATACGACCAAGATCGTCCATAAGCTTCCGACCATCATAGGCTCGCTTGGCGGGGACTTCGGGCAGGCGATCGATGCGCTGACGTCGGAAGAGATCCGTACGAGCCACCTGATCAGCCATCGCTTCGACCTGGCCGAGACGCGCCAGGCGTTTGATACCCAGCTCGATTCATCGAGCAGCTTCAAGGTGATGATCAACAGCTGACGGCGCGTCACGATAAGCCAAGGAGTGAGACGGACATGACGAAGAGGCTTGAAGGAAAGGTCGCCTTGATCACGGGGGCCGGATCGGGTGTCGGGCGTGCCTGCATGATGCGCTTCGCCCAGGAGGGGGCAAAAATCCTGGGTGCGGGGCGGACCGCCGCGACGCTCGAAGCAGTCGTCGCGGAGATCGAAGCCGGGAAAGGCGAAGCTCGGATGGTGGTCGGCGACCTCAGCCGGGCTGCAGATGTCGAGCGAGTGGTGGACGAGGTCAAGGACGCATATGGCAGAATCGACATTCTTGTCCACGCCGCTGGCGTAGGCTACAGCTGGGCCGAGAAGAGTCCCGGCTCGATGAATGGCACCATCGATCTGTCCCCGGAAAAATGGCGCGAGGTCATCGGGATCAATCTCGACAGCTATTACCTGCTGGCCCATGCGGTGCTGCCTGGAATGGTGGCGCAGAAAAGCGGCTCCATAGTCGCCGTCTCGAGCATCTCGGGAATGCTCGGCCTCGGTACGGCGCATGCCTACTGCGCCGCCAAAGCCGGCGTGATCAACCTGACTCGTTCTCTGTGCGTGGCGCACGCCAAGGACGGCATCCGAGCCAATTGCGTCGCGCCGGGCTTTATTGACACGCCGATGATCGCCTCGGTCATCGATGTTTTCGACGATCCCGCGAAGGCGGAAGCGATATCGCCGATGCGGCGGCCGGGCTTGCCGATGGAGATCGCCAATGGCTGCCTGTATTTCGCTTCGGACGAATCTTCATACTGCAACGGTTCGATACTCGTCATCGACGGCGGCACGTCTGCCCGCACATAACAAGGATAAGACAGTGTTCGATTTCTCTCCCCGCGTGGCGGATTACAAGCTCCGTCTCGAAGATTTTATGGCGGAGCACATATACCCCAGCGAGGAACTCTATTATCAGCAGAGCGAGCAGCTCGGTCCCTGGCGCGTCCAGCCCATCGTGGAGGAGCTGAAAGACCGGGCGCGCGCCGCCGGATTGTGGAATCTCTGGATGCCCGATCCGAACCTCGGAGCCGGGCTTTCCAACCTCGATTACGCGCCTCTGTGCGAGATCATGGGGCGGTCCAATCTGGCGCCGGAGGTGTTCAACTGTTCGGCGCCGGACACCGGCAACATGGAGACGATCTGGCGTTACGGGACACCGGAGCATCACGAGACGTGGCTCAAGCCGCTGCTCGCCGGTGAGATGCGGTCCGCGTTCGCCATGACCGAGCCCGAAGTGGCGTCGTCCGATGCGACCAACATTCGAAGCGAAGTCATCAGGGACGGCGACGACTACGTCATCAACGGACGCAAATGGTATACCACAGGCGCAACCGACCCGCGCTGCGGGGTCATCATTTTCATGGGCAAGACAGACCCCAATGGAAACGACCGCCATCGTCAACAATCGATGATCCTAGTGCCGCGGAACACGCCGGGCGTGCGCGTGGTCCGACCGTTGCCGGTGTTCGGTACCTATGGCGTTCCGGACCGGGCCGCCGAAGTGACCTTCGATGATGTCCGGGTGTCGGCTTCCAATGTGCTGTCGGGCGAGGGGCGGGGCTTCGAGATTGCGCAGGGCCGCCTCGGGCCGGGCCGCATGCATCACTGCATGCGCCTGATCG